>JAABUK010003000.1_pt1 | contig 29231 bp, 33 predicted proteins | sample 5559141 | NCBI WGS metagenome assembly JAABUK01 (sample SAMN10711869, study PRJNA513367) | rock metagenome | isolation source: Antarctica rocks | place: Antarctica: Victoria Land, Pudding Butte nord | collected 2016-01-03
ACTCACCGATAAACGCCTACGCCGCGGCGTCTTCACCAGCGTCGCGGACCTGACCACCGCGATCACCATGTGGGCTCAACACTGGAACGAAAACCCGAAGCCATTCATCTGGAAAGCCAACGCCGACGACATCATCACCAAAGTCCGCCGAGGACGCGCTGCCCTGAACCAGATCAATTCACAGACAGAATACTCGCTCTGAAGTGGCTCGCTGTTGATGGGAACGCGATCGTCAACTCTCTACAGCGTGCCCGGAGCTGGGGCGTGAAAATGCTGAAGGCGGCGGTCAACAACGTCGGTTGGGCTGCGCTGGGCCCGCAACGGGTGGCGGAGATCGCCGGACGCGCCGAGGCCGCCGATAGGCACGTGGACCACCTCAATGTGTTCAAGAACAGGGTGAACAAGTTGAATGCCCACCGAAGACATGGTGGCCTGGTTGGAAGAGACGACCTTCGCCCATCCATCGGTTCAGTCAGCCAACCTGTACAAGAAGGGAAAGCCGCCGCGGGACAATCATCCGGCAGCATTCTGCGCCGTCTATGAGTACCAAGCCCTACGGGCGGTTAACGAGATCTACGATCCGTCGCCGTGGACCGAGCAGCTGGCGGCGCTGGAAGCTCGACTGCGCGAAGTCATGCTGCTGCCTGAATAGGGGACCGGTCTCCCGCTGTCTCGTGCGGGAGAACTTGCCGGACGGGGTGGCTCATCGCGATCGAGCACCATCACGCCTAGCGCCGGCGCCGCCGGGCGGTGAACCGCGACAGCCCTCCGAGTCGGATCGGTCGGCGGATAGCGGCTTCATCCAGGCCAGGTGGACCCGCTGCGGCTCAAGGCACCGGTCATTGTCGGGACCTGGTTGCCGCGACCTGCCGATGTACCCCAGTTGTGTTGAGCCGGTACCTCGCCATCTCGGTGGTGACACCGCATTGTTCAGCGACCTCGTCAGTACCCCAGCCTTTACTGGCAGCGCCCAAGAGCAGCTTCCTGGGTAGGAGCAAGGTGCCCCCGAGCGCTGTTGCCTCCTCTTCCTCGTCGGGTTGGCAAGTGCGGAAGAACATCCCCCCGACGTCGCGGACTTCGGCAAGTTCATGTTCGAGCAGCACGTGCGAGAGTTCATGCGCTACGTCGCTGTTGCGCCGTCCGCCGCTGCGAAGCGGGTTGGTGACGATGATGCGCCGGTCGCGGATCTCGAACGTGCAGGCGGAGAACGCGAACGCCTGGATGTTTTCCAGTTCGACGAGTCGGTCGACATCGATCAAATCTGCAGCGTCGACGATTGTGATACCGGCGGCTTCGGCCAGCTGCTCGGTGCTGGCGACCGAGGAGGGTCCGAGACCGAGCGTGGCCCGGAGGTCGGTAGCCCGGCGCTCGGCCTCGGCCTTGAATCCGCGTCGAAGTGTCATCTGGGTGACCCGAACCCGCTACAGCGCGCCGCGGTCGACGAGGTCAATCAAGGCCTTGTTCATGTCGTGCAGGATCGAGGCGAGCCGGTCCGGGACGCCCGGTCGCATGGTGGTGGCCGCCCGCAGGTGTACGGCGAGCGCGCCCGCCGGTGTAGCAGTACTGGCCGCGAGCACGTTGTACATCTCCCGCAGGGTTGAGGTGATCCGGTCTGCGGCTTCAGGAGTCAAGCGCGGGTCAGCGGCCAGATGCATCACCGCCTCCTCTAGACCATTTTTCCGGCGTTCACTCACCGTCCGAAAAAACGAGGACGGCGCAACGCCGAGCCACGCACACAGCTTGGTGAAAGTGGCCAGGTCGGGCTGAGCACCGTCCTCGACTCGCAAAAGGGTGCTGAAGCTGACGCCGGCGTCAGCTGCGGCCTGCCGCAGCGATTGTCGAGCTCCGGTCCGCCGCTGCCTGACCAGCGTTCCGAGGGCAGCGACGTCCATGACTTCGAAATCGTCAGAGCCGTTCGGCACTGTTCCTCCTCACGGACCACCACCAGCGGGCGGTACACAGGGCACGGTACGCGCCACACCAGTGATGCTTGACTGCAACACGTGACTATGTCAGGCTCTCGGCAATGCAACTTTACTGAAACAGGAGAGCGCGATGACTGTTCATGCCCCCGCAGTGTTGCCGGACGAGGTCAGCCGTGATCCGCACGCCGAGTCATGGCTGGTATTCGCCGACCTGACGCCCGGGGCGGATGTGCGGAGCTGGCTGCAGCAGGTAGCAACGCCGGCCGTCAACGCTCTGGTGTCCGCTCAGGACCCGATCGGTATCGCCGCATCCTGCACGGTCGGATTCGGAAGCACCGTGTTCGACAGAGCCGGTACCGGGGCGCAGCGGCCTCTTGGGCTTGCTGCAACGCTTCCCAGCCCCGTACCGACCGAGGTCCACGACGTCGTCTTCTACGTATTCGCCTTATCAGACGCAGTCGTGGCGACCTTCCTGCGCTCCCTCAATGCAGGCGGCGGCCTTGACCGGCTGACCATCGAACGTGGCTACCAGCGCCCCGACAAGCGAGAGGTGTTCGGGCAACTCGACGGTCTGCGCAACATCTCACCGCCCGACCGAGCGAGCGTCGCATTCGTCGGCGACGACCAGCCGGAGGAGCCCACGTGGGCCATCGGCGGCAGCTACCTCGCCTATCTGAAAATTAAGCAGAACGTACCCGCCTGGACTGCCCTGTCTATCGATCAGCAAGCTCAGATCATCGGTCGTCGAGCGGATGGGTCGCGGCTGGATCTTCCCGCCGGCACCGACCCGAAGACGGAGCCAGCGTTCGCCGATCCCACCACCCCGGCTGCGTGCGCACATGTACGAAAGGTCGGCCCGCGCGGACCCCAGCAAGACACCGTCCGGATCTTCCGTCGCGGCACTCCGTTCATCGAATGCGATCCCAACGGGGCTCTGGTGGAGGGCCTGCAGTTCGTCAGCTACCAGGCCAGCATCGATGATTTCCTGACGATCCTGCAGCGCTGGATGCTGAACCCCAACTTTCCTACGAACCGTGCCGGCATCGACAGCCTCGCCTCGGTCGTGGGGCTGACCACCTTCCTCAAAGCGGCCTCTACTTCGCGGTCCCGCAGGATGACCGATTCATCGGCGCCGGAATGTTCGATCCGGCCGACGCAGCCACCGGCGGCCTCGTCATCCACGTCACCGTCCTTGACACCGCGAATACACCCGACCCCGCCGCGTCCCTCGAAGGCGCGGTATTCCAAGTAAGTAGCGCCGATGGAACCGTGCTCACCACCCTCACGAGCAACGCCGCCGGACACGCGGTGTCCCCCACGCTACCGGTAGGCGTAGCCCTGACAGTAGTCGAAACCACCGCCCCCGCCGGGGCACAGATCAACCCTGGACCCAGCTCCCAGCAGGTCACATTAGAACGTTGCGAGAAAGCAGTGATGACCTTCACCAACACGCGGACCGGCACTACGGGCGGCTACGGCACCTGACCGGTCGCGAGGGTGAGTGGAGGCCGGGCGCGACGGCCCGGCCTCCGAGATTCCTGGCTGTCTTAGGCGTCTACGTCTTGATAACCATGTGCGCCGGATCGACAAAGCAATACCACCTATCGTGATGGTTCCACACGAAGAAGCGGGGGGGGATGGCTGTCTCGATTCCGCAGAAGACGCTTGAACATTGGGCGAGTACGTACATCCTGCATCGCTACCAGACGAAGGTGCCGCTTTGGTGGCCGACGTCCCGAGCTGATGTTGAAGTCGGAGACCTTGGCTACCAAGCCGGCAAGACCTTCTGGCTCGAGCTCAAGACAGCGACCTGGAATCCGTCGACAGCGACCCACGTCGTCAAGGTCGACCTCTGGCAGCTATGGAAGTACAGTCAGCAACCTATACCCGTCTACTACGCCTTCCCAATCCCGCAATGGTCTGACACCCTGACGTCCCCAGCCGGGAAAGCTTGGCTCGGGGGAACACAGCGATCAAACCTCGCTTTTTGGCGCGGGGCGCCAAAAACCTTTTACAACTGGATGGTGGTCGTGCCGGGGTGCGAACTGTTTGCGTACTACTCGGCGACAATATCTGCGCTGCAGTCGAAAGGTACATTCAGAAAATCCTCGTCATCTGTGCTCGCCGTAATTGATGTCGGAACCGGTACATGGGATTGGAACTCAAAAATTCGAACAAGTCCGCCAACCTCCTGGACTTGGCTCGACTTCTGGCGAAAAATGGACCAGTGCGGCGGACCCGAAATGCCCGCCGTCATGATGGTGGACAGGCCAATTGACCTCGATACGGATGGAACATGCTCAAGGTCGGCGCTGGTGCAAAGGCTCCGCCGCGCACCAACCGGAGACCTCGACAGGGTATGGCTCTACGCACCGACGGCGACAGGAGAACAAACTGATACGTACCATCCGATCGAAGAAACAGATCTAATGACCGACAACGTCGAATCCGACGGTGATGGAGGCCCGGGTTCGGACTCGGTGTCACGCGTGCTGATCACGATCCCCAGCAGTAAGCTCCGACCGTAGCGACCTGGCGCGCGGTCAGAACAGTTAATTCGACTCAGAAGCGAGAGAGTACAGACGGCGCCGAGGTCCGACGCAGTGAAAATGAGCCGGCGCTCGCGACCGTTCTGACACGCGTCCGAGCACAGGTGATCGAGCCATCACCCAGGGTGGGTGGCCAAGTGTCCGTCGCTCGCTTGATGCGGGGTTGACGGTGGTGGTCACGGCAGGAACAGCTGGTGCAAGCCGACGTCCCTGCGTGCCGAGGCAACAGTCGGTTGGTGTCGCTGCGGCACGCCCGGTTCGCGTGGCCAGGTCGGGCATCACCAACTGGACGCGATGTAGAGCGCCGGCGTTGATGAGGCGCTCAGTGACGGCGCATCGCGGTGGCAGGTTGGTTACGCCCAGAGGATGGGTTGTCGGCCCAATGCGAGCAGGCTGCCGCGGAGTGTGCGGCTGCCTGTGGTGGTGACGCCGCACCAGACAAGGGTGTGACTGTTCGAATTATTTGGCGGGCTCAGATTGCGGCGCACAGGGCCAACTCTGCTGCGAGAACTGGCCATCCGAGCACACAGCGAGCCCATCACCCACGCACTCCTCGACGACTACCCGCCGAGCAACACGTTGCACCGAATCCGGCACCTGCTCGTGCTGGCCGGCGTGCTGCCCCAGCGCACGGAACTACTCGACCGCATCGAACCTTGGCTCGAACAGCTACTCAACGACCGCCCCCACCACCACACGGCAGTGGTGCGTCCCTTCGTTGATTTTGTCAAGGCCGGTTGGCCCCACCATGTCGCCTTTGTGTGGCCCCATCTGGATGGTCAGCTGCGCACCGGGAGGAGCTCTGTCCCGTTTTAGAAGTGGCCGTTTCCCTTCATCGAAATTGTGACCTGGGCGTTGGCTGTCATGCCTTCGGCGTGTGTGCGGCGAGGCGCAATTTGGCTCTGATGAGCCGGTCGAGGGTGCGCCAGGCCGGCGATGCATTGTTGACGAATTCCTGTATCAGGTCGGCGATCGGGTCGTGCTGGTCGGGGATCGGCGGCTCGCCGCTGGGGTATCGGGATTGAGTGGCGTCCGCGATGCGGTCGGCGAGATTGCGGAGGCGCGGGTCGGATGGGTCGAGGTCGCGGGCGTCGTCGTAGGTGCGGTAGATGGCCTGCACCTCCTTGTGGGTCTTGGCCTGGTGCTGGTCGGCGAGTAGTTGTTCAGCGATGTCGGGGTGGGTGGCGAACAGCAGGATCCACAGTTCCGACTCCATCGCGATCCAGCGGTCGCTGAGTCCGATGTTCCGCAGTGTGTTCAGGTATTCGGGGACGCCGGTGGGAAGGATGCCGGTGAATCCGGTGGCCAGCTCGCGTAGTCGGATTCGTGTGTTCTGCAGTTCCTGTATGCGTTGATCCAGTCGGTGTTCGATGTCGCTGACTGCTAGTTGGAGCTGCTCCGGGGTGGCGGCGAGCAGTCGCTGGATGTCTGCCAGCGGAACGCCGGCGGCGCCCATGGTCCGAATCTTGATGAGCGTGGCGGCGTCGTGGGCGGTGTAGCGGCGGTACCCGGACTGATCTCTTGCGGGTTCGGGCAGAACGCCTTTGGCGTGATAGAAGCGGATGGTTCGTGCTGGCACGCCGGTGTGGCGGGTGAGTTGCCCGATCGTCAACATCGATGCGCTTCTTTCGGTCTTGACCTTCCAGTGGGTGGAACGTTGACCATGGTGTCATGGAGAACGAGATGGAGATGTCACCGGTAGGGCAGGGCGACCGGGAAGCGCTACGCGAGTTGGCGGATGCCGGGAACGAGGCTGCCATGGATCGGCTGGCAGATCTTGCCGACGAACGGGGCGACCTGGACGAACTGTCGGGGCTCCCGGATGAGGGGAATGCACGAGCAGGCCGGCTCCTGACTCGACGGGCCGCTGCGGCAAGAGACCTCCGCCGGTTGCAGGATCTCAGCGACGCGGGGTCCGAGGACGCTGAGGCCGCACTTGACCGGCTCCTTGACCGGCCATGACCGGCGTCAGCTGGCGGTGAGTTGCGCTTTGGCGTGGGCGAGCCGGAATGATTGGGTGCCGGTTTCGATGATGTTGCCGCCGAAAGTGAGTCGGTCGACGATGGCGGCGCACAGACGCGGGTCGGTGAACGTCTTCGTCCAACCAGAGAAGCTTTCGTTGGAAGCGATGGCCACGGAGTTCTTCTCCTCCCGTTCCGTCAACACCTGAAAAAGTAGCTCAGCACCGCGTTTGTCCAGTTCCATGTAGCCCAGTTCGTCGATGCAGAGCAGATCCACCCGCCCGTATCGCGCGATCGTCTTGGCCAAGACCTTCTCATCCGCGGCTTCGACCAGCTCGTTCACGAGCTTCGTGGCCAGGGTGTATTTGACCCGGAACTCGTTCTCGGCTGCGACGGTGCCCAGTGCGATGAGCAGATGGCTCTTGCCGGTGCCGGCGTCCGCGCCGGTCAGCGTCGCGAAGACCACTACCCACCCGGCGTCGGTGAGGACAGGGTGCCGTCGTGACCACCCCAGAGCACCCGCAGACACGGCCGAAGACAAGTGAGGAACCTTTGATGGGCGCCAGGAACAGTCCTACCGCAGAAACTGCCCGTACCGCACCACCGGGTGCCCCCCGCGGTTTCGCGGCTGTGAACGAACGCTGCCGGCGTGTGCGATCAGGCGTTGCGCCGGTTGAGCAGGACGGCGCTGATGGCAACCGCGATCGCGCCGTAGAGGCAGAACACAGCAAATCCGGCCCAGGGGGCCAGGCTCCCGGCGTCGGCGTGGACGGTGGTCACATCGGCCCCGGCGTTGCTGGGCAGGTACGGGGAGATGTGGTTTTGCCAGCTCTGCGGTAGCACGTTCATGATCCCGGGCAGCACCAACAACAGACCGATGACGGCGGAGATCCCGCCGGCGGTCGACCGGATGATGAACCCCAACGCCACGCTGAGCACCCCGACCACGGTGAGCTAGAGGCCGGTCCCGATGACCGAGCGCAACGCGCCGGGCGCGCCGATAGTGGTGCCATGGCTGGCCAGGCCGGCCTGGCCCAGCCAGAATGCCGCGAACGAGGCGATCTCCATCAACACCAAGGTGGCGGCGCCGAACACAAGAAGCTTGGCCCACAACACTGGCAGCCTTTTGGGGACGGCGCCGAACGAGGAGCGGATCATGCCGGTGCTGTACTCACCGGAGATGAACAGCACACCCAGCACCGCGACCGCTAACTGCGCGAAGTTGATGCCACGCAGACTGGTGTCGACAGCGTTGAAGGTGGCGGCTTCGTCGGGTTCCAGATGACCCCAATTCGCGTTGGTGATTATCCCGATCAGCAGCCCGAGCAACGCCAACGCTGCGAGGGCGACGGCCATGGTGATCCAGCTGGACCGCAATGTCCGGAACTTGACCCACTCTGATGCGATGACGCGGCGTTGCGAGACCGGTTCTACCAGCACGGTGCGGTGTGTCGGGGTCGGTGAGATGGCGGGTGCGGTGGTGCTCATGCTGCGTCCTTCGTGGTGATGGTGCCGCCGTGGTATTCCACGGCGTCGTTGGTGAGGTCCATGAACGCCTCTTCCAAGGAGGCCTGAACGGTGGTGAGCTGATGAATCATGATCCGGCCGTTGTACGCGATCTCGCCGATCGTCTCGGCGAGCAACCCGGTGACTTCCAATTCACCTGCCTGGCTGCTGGCGACGGTCACGTCGGGGCCGGCCAGAAGGTCGCGCAGACGGGCCGCTTCCGGGGTGCGGACCAGCACGGCGGAGCGCCCGGCGGAACTGATGATCTCTGCGACAGGCTGGTCGGCTAGCAGCCGCCCCTTGCCGATCACGATGAGATGTTCGGCAGTCTGGGCCATCTCGCTCATCAGGTGGCTGGAGACGAACACCGTTCGGCCCTCGGCGGCCAACCCTTTGAGCAGATTGCGGACCCACAGCACCCCGTCGGGGTCAAGGCCGTTGACCGGCTCATCCAGGATCAGCGTCTGCGGATCACCCAGCAACGCAGCCGCGATCCCCAGGCGCTGTCCCGTACCCAAGGAGAAGGCACCCACCCGCTGACGGGCCACCTCCGTCAACCCGGCCAGGTCGATGACCTCCTGCACCCGCGACTTGGAGATGCCATGGGTGACAGCCATCGACAGCAGGTGGTTGTAGGCCGACCGGCCCGTATGCACCGCTCGGGCCTCCAACAACACCCCGACCTCCTGCAACGGTGCCGGCAGGTCGCAGTAGCTCTTCCCGTGCACGGTGACCGATCCGCCGGTCGGTCGATCCAACCCGATGATCATCCGCATCGTGGTCGACTTCCCCGCACCGTTGGGGCCGAGGAACCCCGTCACCATTCCCGGTCGCAGCTCGAAGTTCAACCGATCCACGACCGTCTTCTCGCCGTACCTCATCGTCAAATCGTTGGCATTGATCATGAACCGAACGCTACCGACCAACCGAGGGCACCACATCGGCTTCAAGCAGCATCGTGTACTACTCCAGAATGAATCGTGTACTACCCCAGAACGACATGCCCACCCCACCGCCACCAACCGTCTATGCGGCCGCGCCCGTTCGCCGACCCTGAAAATCCATCGAGCATTACCGATGCCAACTGCAGTCATCGAGTGGGCGGTGGTCAGGGGATTGGCACAGTAGATCGTCTTGTCTCAGACTATCTGGTGTCGTAGGGTCGGCTGATGACTCCATTGCCGATGCCGCCCGTATGGGACATGCCGCTGCCGCAGGCCGCTCCACCGCCCGGGATGGCCATCTACCAACTGCCGACCGGCACCTACGACACCCGGGCGATCTTCGCGTTCCGCGGCGGATCATTCCGCGACAAGCGGCATTTCGCGGCGACGGCGATCCTGGTGCAGCACCCCAACGGTGACCTGCTGATCGACGCAGGGTTCGGCGCCGACATCGCAGCACACGTGGCAACGGTGCCGCGGTTCGCGCGGGCCCCGTTTCAGGCAATGGAGACCGTCAGCGAACAACTCGATGCCAGCGGCTATGACCGCAGCCGGCTACTGGGGGTGTTGCTGACCCACGCCCACTGGGATCACGTCAGCGGCCTGGACCAGCTGCAGGTGCCGATCTGGATCAATTCCGGCGAACGGCGGTACGCCGCCGAGGATTCGGACGGGAAAGTTTTCCGGATGGTGTCGGTGGGCCACGAGATCCACGAATACAAGTTGAACGGCCCGCCGTATCTGGGTTTTGAGTCGAGTTTCGACGTGTACGGCGACGGCTGCGTGGTGATCGCTCTTGCGGGCGGCCACACGGCCGGCTCGGTGGTCATCTTCGTGACAGTGCCCTCGGGGCAGCGGTATGCGTTCATCGGTGACCTGACCTGGCAGCTGGACGGGATCCGGCGACGGGTGGAACGGCCCCGGTTGATGCAAAAACTCGCCGACAGCGATCCCGAGCAGTTGCGTCGGGGGCTGCTCCATGTGATCGCGTTGGCCGATGTGATGCAGATCGTCCCGGCCCATGACCGGGACGCCTACAACGGCATTCCGCGCCTGCCCGCCCGGCTGGCACCTGTCCCCGATCTAAATACCGTCCAACACCCCTAGAAGGCCGCCGCTCATGGGAGGGGCTTGCCAGGGCAGAACCGCCTTCTACCTCCACTGCTTCAAGCTTCCTGTTGGCCCCACCGATCGGCCGCACCCGAGGGAGGGAGCCTGAGAACTCAAGAAAGCAGTCCACCCAACTAATGAGCAAGGGAGCACAGGGTTTCCTATGCCCAGTCCCACGCGGCACACTCAACGATCGCCGATCGACACTTCAGAAGATCGCCGGGACCTGGGCGCATCCAGCGCGGGCCCGTCGGTCGACTCGGACATCACCTGGCTGCTGCACCGGGCGGCTCAGCGGATGCGCGGCGCCAGTGGTGAACAGGCGGAAAAGCACGGAATTGCGCTCCGCGACTACATCGTGCTCAGCGCCCTTCACCTGACCCCGAACCTCACCCAGGTCGAATTGGGTAAGGCGCTCGGTTTGGACAAGACCACACTGATGACCCAGTTGGATCAGCTCGAGCACATGGGCCTCATCATCCGCCGCACCGACCCTCGGGACCGGCGCCTACGAATCCCGGACATCACCAAAGCAGGAAACGCCTTGCGCGCGAGGGTCGCCGCCGACTGCGCCGACGTCCAAGCCGCGGCGTTGGACGGCGTCAACCCAGATCAGGTGAAGATGTTCCGGCGGATCCTTTTCGACATCATCGGCGACAGCCAAGACCCCGGATCGTGCCTATAACCAGACAGCTCGCCGGCAATGCTGAGAGCCGTCTCGCAATCAGTCGATTCCGTGACGTTCTCGGACTGCCGCTTCAGCGGCCGGGACGTGTAACGATCGCCGTATAGATAGCTACGGCATGTAAACACCCGTCCGCTGATCATGGTTGATTACCCCGCGTGTCACTTGTCGAACTAATTGGCCGGTTCTGTGGCCCTGACAGTCTGATTTGGCCCCGGGGTGACGGTTTGATGTGGCTCCACCTGGGCCGAACCGGACGTCGATAGAGACGGTTTGATTTGGCCCCATCTCGACACGCCGGGCTCGTTGTGACGGTTTGATGTGGCCCCAGTTGACGGTGGACCCGACCGATGTCGGTGTTGCACTCGTCGAAGGGGGCTCGGGATGGAGTCAAGGGTGGAGTTGTTCGCTGCGATCCGTAGGGATGCGCGGGTCGAGGAACTGTCAATCCGGGAATTGGCGGATCGGCATCGTGTGCATCGCCGGACGGTGCGGCAGGCGTTGGCCTCCGCGTTGCCGCCGCAGCGGAAGATCCCGGTGCGGGTGTCCCGCCGGTTCGAGGAACACAAACCCGTCATCGACCAGTGGCTGACCGATGATCTGGACGCGCCGCGGAAGCAGCGGCATACCGCCCGGCGGGTGTTGGCCCGGCTGATGGATGAACAAGGCGCAGTGGATGTTTCCTATTCGACGGTGCGTGACTACCTGGCCTGCCGCCGCCCGGAGATCGCCGTGGAGGCCGGCCGGGTGTTGGCGCAGGGGTTCGTGCCGCAAACCCATGAACCGGGCGGTGAGGCGGAGGTCGATTTCGCTGACCTGTGGGTGATCCTGCGCGGGGTGAAGACGAAGACGTTTCTGTTCAACCTGCGGATGTCCTACTCCGGGAAGTCGGTGCGTCGGGCGTTCATCACCCAGGCGCAGGAGGCGTTCCTGGAAGGCCATGTCGCGGCGTTCACCGAGTTGGGCGGCACCCCGATCGACAAGATCCGCTACGACAACTTGAAGGCCGCCGTGTCGAGGGTGCTGTTCGGTCGGGGCCGGGAGGAATCGGCCCGGTGGACGGCGTTCAAATCCCATTACCAGTTCGACTCGTTCTACTGCATGCCCGGCATCGAAGGCGCCCATGAGAAGGGCGGGGTGGAGGGTGAGGGCGGACGGTTCCGCCGCAACCATCTGGTCCCCGTCCCGCAGGTGAAAACCTTGGCGGAGTTGAACGTTCGGCTGGCCGAGGCGGATCGCGCCGATGACCACCGGCGCATTCACGGTCAAGTGCGGACCGTCGGTGACATGTTCGGGATCGAACGGGACTTGCTGTCCCCGCTGCCATCTGAGATGTTCGAGCCGGGGTTGACGTTGAACCCGCGGGTGGATCGCCACGCCCGGATCATGGTCCGCAACATCCAGTATTCGGTGCCTGCGAGGTTGATCAACCGCCGCGTCCGAGTGACCCTACGGTCCAACGAAGTCATCGTCTTGGACGGCCGCACCGAGGTGGCGCGGCACGAAAGATCCAGCCGGAAGGGGTCGCAGATCCGAGTGCTGGACCACTACCTGGAGGTCCTCAATACAAGCCAGGCGCGTTGCCAGGAGCGACCGCTCTCATCCAGGCCCGGGCGAGCGGCGCATTCACCAACGCCCACGAAGCGTTCTGGGCTGCCGCCCGCAAGGCCCATGGTGACGGTTCGGGCACCCGGGAGCTGATCGATGTGTTGCTGCTGCACCGGCATATGAACCACGCCGACGTCGTCGCCGGCCTGCAGGCGGCCTTGTCGGTCGGTGGCAACAACGCCGATGTCGTCGCCGTCGAGGCCCGCAAGCATCAGGCCGAGACAGGTGGGGCCACGCAACTGGAGCAACCCGATGATCGCGTACATGTGCTCGAGCAACGGGTTGTCAGTCTTACCGAGCGGCGTCTGGCCGACCCGGCGGCCGTGATCGCTGGTTTGCCGCCGGATCCGCGTCCTTTGCCGTCGGTCGCCGCCTACGACGAACTTCTGATGCGCCGGCGACCCACCCGATCGGAGCCCTCCGCCCCCGATGCCACCGTCCAGAAGGGGAACGTCTCGTGAACCAGCCCACCCGTCGTCGCCGGGGACTGACCGAACCGGCCGCCGTGGCAGCGATCGACCAAGCCTGTCGACAATTGCGCCTACCGACCGTCCGTGGCCTGGTCACCGACCTGGCCGTCGTTGCCGAGAAGGAGCAGCTCACCTACAACGGCTTCCTGGCTGAGCTGCTGCTGTCCGAGTGCGATGACCGGAACCGTCGCCGGTCGGTCCGTCGGGTCAAGGCCGCCGGCTTTCCTCGCGAGAAGTGGTGGCAGGATTTCGACTTCGAGGCGAACCCGAACATCAATCCGGCCACCATCCACACGCTGGCAAATTGCGCCTGGGTCCGCAACGGGCAACCGCTCTGCCTGATCGGGGACTCCGCCCACAGCGGCCGGTGGATGGACATCCTCTGGCAGGCGGCGTTGTGGGTGCCGTTGACCTTCCGACGGGCAGCGCCGGTCGTGGTGTTCGTCCTGGTCGGTTTCGTCGCCGCTGGTCAGTGGGCCTTCGATGCACCGCAGGGTGGTGACTTCGCGGTCTTGATGGTGCTGTACACGGTCGCCGCGCACCGAAGTCGACTGCTGTCCCTTGCCGCCGCCGCGGCGGTGGAGTTGGGGGTGGTGCTGGCCGTGGCGCGGTTCGGCGCTGACCAGTGGCCACGGTTCCTGCTGCTCCTGAGCGTTCTGGTGGTCGCTGCGGTATCGCTCGGCATCACCCAGCAGGCCCGCCGGTCCCACTTGGCGGCGCTGACCGACCGCGCGGACCGATTGGAACGCGAAGCACAGCAACAAGCTCAATTGGCGGCCGCGGCTGAACGGACCCGAATAGCACGGGAGATGCACGACATCGTCGCGCACAGTCTGTCGGTGATGATCACCTTGGCCGACGGCGCTGCGTTGACAGTGGAACCTGACCAGGCTCGCTCTGCCATGCGGCAGGTCGCCCGGACCGGCCGGGAAGCGCTGGCAGATACCCGCCGGGTGCTCGATGTGCTGCGCACCGACGACGATTCGCCGGCCCGGGCACCGTTACCCGGGATCGAAGCCATCGAGGGTTTGCTGACCACGGTTCGGGCCACGGGCCTGAGGGTCGCGTTGTCGGTGCGCGGCACCGTCATAGCCGTCCCGGAAGCGGCTCAGCTGGCGATCTACCGGATCGTGCAGGAAGCCCTGACCAACGTCCTCAAGCATGCCCACGACGCCGGCCGCGCGGAGGTTCGGCTGTCGTATCAACGATCGCAGATCACGGTGGAGGTGACCGACGACGGAACGTTCCCCGACGAGTCTCACCAGAAACACGGGGTCGAGGGCGCCCACGGCCTACTCGGCATCCGGGAACGGGCGGCCCTTTTCGGCGGAACATCGACCTCCGGCCCGATGCCCGGCGGCGGGTGGCGCGTCGCGGTGACACTGCGTTTCCCGGAGTTTCCCGGAGTTTGCCGGCACCGACGGGGCCGAACCCGATGTCCAGTCCCAGGTTTCGGCGACGCGATGATCACCCGTCCTGCTGGTGGATGACCAGCCGTTGATCCGATTGGGCTTTCGCATGGTCCTCGGATCGGCGGCGGACCTGAAAGTGGTCGGCGAAGCCGACAACGGCCAGACCGCGGTTGCGATGACCCGCGACCTCGACCCGGACGTCGTCTTGATGGACGTCAGAATGCCGCTGATGGACGGCATCGAGGCGACCAGACAGATCACCGCATCAGCTTTACGATCGCGGGTCCTCATCCTGACAACCTTCGATCTGGATGAGTACGCGTTCGGGGCGCTGAATGCGGGCGCGAGCGGCTTTCTGCTCAAAGACGCCGACCCCACCGAGCTCATCGGGGCTATCCGCACCATCTCGCGGGGCGACGCGGTCATCGCCCCCCGGATGACGCGGCGGCTCCTGGACACCTTCGCCGACCGCATGCCCAGTCCGCGGCAGCCCAGCATGGGGTCACACCTGACCAAGCTGACCCCGCGGGAACGGGAAGTCCTCACCGAGGTGGCCGCAGGCCTGTCCAACAGCGAAATCGCCAGCCGGCTCGCCGTTGCCGAAACCACGGTGAAGACCCACCTCGGCCGGATCCTGACGAAACTGGAGCTCCGGGACCGCGTCCAAGCGGTCGTCTTCGCCTACCAGAACGGAATGATCGACGGCCTGTAGACGCTGCCGCCGGCGCCGGGTCGCAGCGTTGGCATGTGCCCTACGGTGCCGTCAAAAAATTGGACGTAAAGGTCCGCAACCTCCTGCGGGGTCACTGGTCTGGGATCGTATGCCCGGGCCGGCCGCGCTGAAGGCGCCCGCGGCGGTTCAGCAGTATTCGAACCAGGGGGGGTGCGGCGAGGACCATCACGAACAGTCGGAGGCCTTGGACGCCGACTACCAGGCTGGTGTTGGCGCCGGAGGCGAATGCGGTCACCAGAACCGCGTTGATCCCACCCGGGGTGGTGGCGAGGTAGGCGTCGAGCAAAGTGAGTTTTGTTGTCGCTGCGAGTAGAGCAGCCAGACCGCCGCAGACGGCGATCACGGCGAGGATCGCGGCCAGCGCGGCGGGCGCGGCCCGCAGCACCCTTCGCAGGACGTGCAGGTCGAATCCCAGCCCGACCGCAAGCCCGATCACGATGAACGCCGGTTCGCGCACCGTTTCCGGCGGCTGCAGGTCGTTGTAGAGGCCGAGCGCTCCCCCCATGGCGGTGAGGACAAGCGGGACGATCAACGCGCCGGCCGGGATCCGCAGCTTCACCCCGATCAGCGCGCCCAGGCAGGCGAGCCCGATGGTCCAGGCTTAGCCGTGGATGCTGGCGACGGCCTCGATCTCCTTCGCTCCGAGCGCGGCGTAGGTGCCGTGCGGGGCGAGCACGTACCGGACCAGCAGTGGGGCGGTCACCACGACCAGGATGAGGCGGACGTACTGCAAGACGGCGACAATGCGGGCGTCTGCGTCCAGGTCGTCGGCGGCGGCGACAAGATGATTCGCAGGCGTGAGCGGGTGCTCTATGCGCTGAGTTCGTTCTCGTTTGCCCAGAAGGAGTTCGGCCGGCTCTTCGCGCGCAGTGAGGAGTTGCACACGTCCGATGCGGCGGCGATCGTTGAGATCTTGATCGCGGAGGACCGGGGGCGGCCTCTCACTCCGGCGCGACTCGCCGAGCGGATCACTTTGAGCCCGGCAGCGACGTCGACTCTCCTAAACCGGTTGGAAGAGGCGGGCGATATTGTCCGCACCCGGGGGCATAAGGATCGCCGCGTGGTCACGCTGCACGGTACGGCGCGCGTGCACGAACGGGCCGACGCGTTCTACGCGCCGCTGTATGAGCGGCTCTACGCGGTGATGGGTCGCTACTCGGCCGCGGAGCTCGATCTGGTCGAGAAGATGGCCGACGAGCTGCGAGCCGCCACCGCCGGATTCCTGGACAGCTCGCCCGCAACCGAACTCTGAATCAGATGTCTCCGGCTCATGCGCTGAGGGCGATGAGGACTTCCTGGGTGGTGGTGATTTCTCCGAGTTTGGGAAACACGTGGCTGATGCTGTGGTCGTGGCTGCCCTGGTCGGGGTCGAGCATCGTGTCGGTGACCAGGACGACGTGGTAGCCGTGTTCGGGGGCTGCTCGGGCGGTGGACTCCACTCCCATGCTGGTGGCGACACCTCCGATGAGAACCTGGGTTACGCCCCGGGCTCGCAGCTGGCTGTCGAGGGGGGGTTGTGAAAGGCACCCCAGGTGCGTTTGGTGATGAGGATGTCGTTCGAGTGCGCGCCGAGGTCGGGTGCGATCTCGGGCCATCCCTCGGGTCGCTGCCGCGGGGTGGTGCGCGCGGCCGAGGCGTCGGTGCGGCCGGGAGCGCCGCCGGTGACGTTCACGAGAACGACCGGGAAGCCCTTTCCCCGGAACGCCTCGGCCAGAGCGGCCGCGTGCGACAGGACAACGGGGGTGCCGGGGTGGCCGGAGGCGAGAACCCCTTTTTGCAGGTCCACGAGGATCAGGGCCGGGACGGGGTCGAGTCCGGTGAGGGGCATGGTGTCCTCTTGCAGGGGGTTGGGGCGGTGATCAGTCCGGGGTCTGGGCCTGCTGGTGGGTGGGGACGTGACGGTGGAGGTAGGGCAGCATGATGAGGCCGAGAAGGATCGTGGGGGGCGCCGCCGATCATGAGTCCCCAGCGGCTGCCGAATTCCTCGGCGGCCCAGCCGACGAGGGGTGCGCCGATGACACTGCCGCCGCCCCACGCCATCGCCCACAGCGCCATAACGCGGCCGCGGAGCTCGGGCCTGGAGGCGAGTTGCAGGGTGGTTTTCGCGGTCGAGTTGAAGGTGATGCTGCCGTAGCCGACGAACACGAGGGCGATGCATGCCGTCCAGAGATTGGGGGCGATGCCGGTGAGCAGGATGACGGCTCCCCAGCCGATGCAGGCCAACGCGAGCGTCCTCGGGTGCGGGCGTGAAGGGCGAGACGCGGCGACGAGGCCACCGATGATGGCGCCGCCGGCCATGACTGTGAACTTGCACGGTATGTGGCCTAGTTTTTGCACGCTTTTTGGCCGTTTTTGGCGACTCATTTGGCCACCTTGCCGTGGTTCACGCCCAGATGCGTCGTGGTGCTCGAACTGAGGTTCGAGAATGGTGCCAAATACCGTGCAAAAAAGCGGCCAAGTAGCTCGCCAATTCACAGCCCAGACCCCCGTCGGTGGGGGTAGGACGGTGGGCGTACTGCAACTGACCGCCCGTGCGGTGCACGGCCACCACCATCCGGCGGGCGACGTCGCGGGCGGCCTGCTCACCGTGGTCGGTGCGGACCATGTGAATGCACAGGTCGATCCCGCGGATAGGCCCGCGCTGGTCAGGAACTGCCCGTTGTCGACATACAACACGTCCGGGTTCAACCGCGCCCGCGGGAACAACTCGCGAAACCGGCCCGCCTCCGCCCAATGGGTGGTGGCGGGCAAACCGTCGAGCAGACCAGCCGCCGCCAACGCAAACGCGCCGATGCACACCGACGCGACCCGAGCGCCCCGCGCGGCCGCCTCCCGCAATGCCTCCACCACCGGAACCTCAACCAGGTCATCGGGTGGAACCCGGGGACGATCACCGTGTCCGCCGACCTCAGCGCCGAAAGCCCGAGGGCCACATCAATGCTGAAGCCGGTCGAGGAAGGCACCAGTCCGGGACGGGGCGTACACACCTCAAAGGTGTATCGGTCACATTCGTCGGGATGGCCAAAGACCTGGGCTGCGATCGACAGATCGAAAGCAACGACTCTGGGGATGGCCAGCACGACCACCCGGTGCAGGTTGGCCTTCGCGGCCCCGTCTGTCCTACCGCCTTCGGGCACACCGTTCCTCGCACCAATCGTCAACCAACTCGACCAACAGCCTTCAGCCGCTGGCCTCCTTCAGGCAACCCACCGGTCGCGTCGGTGCCCCTACCCCGCAAGACTATCCAGCGATCGGCCAGATCCCGCGGCAGCTGCGCAGTGGTTGTCAGCTGCTTAATCTTCGCCGGCCTGATCAATCCTGCGTCCCGTCGCCGATTCCCTCCCGATCCTGCTGCGGGTGACCGTTGACGAACTGGCCGAAGTTTGTCGCCGCCAGATGGCATTCGGCATACGGGGGCGCCGCGGAGCCGAATGCCGGGCCCGCCGGTGACCATCTGACCGCCGACAAGCGACACATACCACCGCTGGGCCCCAAATATGAGGGGCCAGCATCGTTGCGGTCGCTCATTGCGAACGGCCCTGCGCAAGACCGGCGATCCCCGGCCTGGCGCAGGGGGGGGCCGAGCCACCGGGCCGCCCTCCGCTCGGATGGCAGCTCGGCCTGCGCGATGAGGCCTGCCAGCGTCGTCCGCGCCAATTCGTTCCGCCAGGCCAGTTCGGCGGAATGCATGATCTTCGAGGCGTGGACTCAAGCCGTCCCCGGATACCAGCGGATCGCACCGGGCGGGGTCATCAGGCAGACCGAACCTGGTCCCGCACCTGGAGTCGATGGCGGGCGGACCGGTGGGGCCGGCGTTCGTTACGTGGCTGAACACCAAAAACCCGCATCACCAGCTGATCTTCCGTTACGCCCAGACGCGATGGGTCAGTGATGACGCGCTTCCGTGGGTACAGGCGGGGATCGAGCCCGACCAGGCCCAATGGTGGAAACTGCTCGGGCTGCGGCCACCGGAGGTGGCGTCTTTGCAGAAAGAGGGTCTCACGGCGTTGGAGGCCGCTCGTCAATGGTGGAGCGCAGGTGTGCCGCTCGACCGGGTCGCCGCCTGGCTCGGTGCAGGATTCACCCCAGCCGAAGCACAGCAACAAATCGACGCCGGAGTCGATGTCGAACAAGCCGCAGTCCTTCGGGCCCTTCGCGACGCATCGGACGAATAGCAAGCCACACGCTGACCTGCGATGTAACACAACTCGTGTACCCGTTACAACGTCTCATAACTGCCCCGATCAATCGGACACGGGTTACGGACACCTGCAACGCGAACCATTGTTTTTGTGACACTCCCAGTGCGATGCAGTCATTCAATGTGATTGGCTTATAGAGCTTTGGGTTAGTGAGCTGTCCGAAGCCAGGTTGGGTGTTGTCGTGAAGGAGGCGAGCAACTGCCCGCCACGACTTCTTCGAACGACTCCCGCCCGGCGGAAGGTCGACGCTGTTGTGGTCGTCGGGGTCCCGGTCGAGGATCTCGAACGCAAACGTGCCTAACAGGCTGTTGCGGACGCGAATCAGACAAGACGAGGATTCGCGGTTGGGTTCAGGTGTGTTTAGGTGATAGTGACCGGTGTCCCTGGGATCACAATCCGGGTCGCGATCTGCGGTGCGAGTCGGGCGAGCGCGTCGGTGTAGTGCCGCGGGTCTTGGTCGCCCTTGGTGAGGATCCGGTCGCCGAGCTGTCCGCTGTGAAACGCGTAGTGGTGCGGTAGCGCGACGGTGGGATTGAGTAAGGCGGTCAGCGCTGCTGCCTGTTGGGCGTCCATAACGACCTGCAGCATGTTGGCCTGGCGCACGCACAGTCCGTTGACGGGCAGGATCGCGAGGTCGATCTTTCCGAAGCGTCCGGGGATCTCGTCGAGTTCCGGGACGCGCAGCGTGTCGCCGCCGAAGAACACGGTGCGGCCGCCGGCTTGGATGACGAAGGTGACTTCGTGCACGCCGTGTTGTGCGGGCGTGGCGGTGACGGTCAGTTCGCCGAGCGTCGCTGATTCCCACACCTCGACCGTGTGCAGGTTGGTGAAGCCTTTGGCCGCAGCGAGGGTGGTGACGGTGCCGGGGCCGAACAGCGGGGTGGCCGGGTCGATTCCGTCCGCGACGAGGGCTTCGAGATCGCAGTGGTCGTAGTGCTCGTGGCTGATGAGCAGCGCGTCGATGTGACCCAGTGAGGCGACGTCGAAAGCGATTGGTTCGCCGTGGTGGTAGGTGGCTGTCTCGGTGAACCAGGGATCGGTGAGGATGCGTAGGTCACCGATCTCGATCAGCTGGCAGGCGTGCGCTATGCGGGTGACGGTCAGGGACGTGGCCATGACGGTTGTCCTTTCATCGGAATGGGATGGAACGGAACGGGGTGTCAGTGGCCGAGGTCGTTGATGGCGCCGAGAAGCTCTTCGGGTGTTTCTAGTTGGGGCAGGTGGCCGGTGCCGGGCAGCAGGGTGAACGCGGACATCGGGATGGCGTCGGCGTAGGCCTTGCCGTAGTCGGGGCCGACGATGCCGTCGCTCTCACCCCAGATCACGTGGACCGGTAGTTGGAGGTGGGTCAGCCGTTCGAGCAGGCTGGGGTCTGACATGGTCGGGCCGGCGTAGGCGATGAGCGTGGCGATGTCAGGGCTCGGGCCGCTTCTACCGGCTGGTGGGCGCGGCGCCTTGGCCGGGTCGTGAAACGACAGTTTCGCCAGATCGGCCGGGGCCAGGCCCCGGACGTTGGTCATCGGGTGGCCGTCGACCTCGATACCGATGCCGTCGACGATCACCGCGCCCGAGACCCGCGGGCTGTCGAGCAACGCCATTTCCGCTGCGACCCAGCCGCCGAAACTGTTGCCGATGACGGTGACGTCGGTGAAGTCGAGCTCGTCGAGCAGCGCGATGTAGGCGGCGGCGAGGTCGCGGGTCGAGGTCAATCCAGCAGGCCGTGCGGTGCCGCCGAAACCAGGGTGGGTTGGAACCAGGACCCGGGAGTGCGTGCGTTCGGCGAGCAGGTCGGCGAAGCCGCGCACGGTCGCGACTCCGCCGCCGCCGTGAAGCAGAAGAAACGGTCGCGTCCGTTCGTGGTCGTCGAGAGTGACCTCGACGACCCCAACCGCGACGGTGGTGATGCGGGTGGGTCGGAGGCTGCCGGCCGGGACGGTGTTGCTCATGATGTTTTCCCTTCGTGGTGGTGACGCGGCCTAGGCGCCGGAACCCGACGAAACGGGTCGGTGGACAGCGAACCCAGGTCGACAAGAACCTGCGTTCGATTGCTAGCTGGACCGCCGATAACAGGAACCTTAGGCCAGGTTCCTTGGTTATGCAAGGACCCGTTGCTAAGGACCTTGAGCCGTAGCGTTGAGTTGCCTACGATGGCAGCCATGACACTGTCGATGCAGGACGTGGGCCTGGCCGTCAAGCGCCTGCAGTGGAGGCATCACAGCGCGGCTAATCGCCGGTTGCGTGTGCAGGTCGGGCTGTCTCTTGCTCAGTGGGACGTGTTGCGTGACCTGCGCCGCGAACCCGAAGCATCTCTGCACGACCTGGCGGTGCAGACATTCCAGACTGACCAGTCCATGGGTGAGCTGGCCAAACGGATGGTCGACCGCGGCTTGTTGTCCCGCGTCAGCGGTCCCGGCCGCGCTGTCCGCCACCGCCTGACCGACGAGGGAGAGGCAGCCTACAAAGCCGGGTCGGACATCGTCGACGACATCCTCGCCAACAGCATCGGAATCCTCACCGTCGGCGAGCAAGCCTCGCTCCACGCGATGTTGACCAAGGCCGCCTCAGGCTTGCGCTGTAGCGAGGCCGCCCCGCCCGAGCACATCTGAATCAGGAGGCAGACCAGCCCGAAACCTCGGTGGGGACCAATATCACCAGTAGCCGTAACAGGCTCTCCTCCGGAAGAGTGGCTGCTAGAAACACCAGCGGCACGGCGCCGGCAGCGCCGGCCTAGGCGGCAACCGTCCACGCTGACCACGAGTCCAACGCCGTCATCGACTTGAAGAGGTCGAGGCGTCCGACCACGGGCGCCGGCCTGACCGAATCCAGTGGGACAACTGCATCGGTCACAGAAGTGAATCTCTAACGCAACTCGTGTACGCATTACGTTGTAACGTAACCGCCAATCGCATCCGTACACGAGATACGTTACAAGGCAACCCAAATGGAACGTATACGATCCCTTTCGGACAGTAGCCCGGCGGCTGTGACTGCGACTGTCCGAAATTCCGGCTCAAAACAGAGCCCGATTTGCCCGGTTAGTTCCGGACACGACTTTCGGACGGCGCTGGGAAACGTCGATCTTGTGTAGCCCGTCAGCGGTGCAGTGGGGGTGTGATGTTCGGCGGATCCGTGGAAGGTTCCGTCGTAGAAGGGGCATCGCAGATGCTGTTCGGTGCGCAGAAAGGTGGCCGCCCCTTCGGCGCAGGCTCGTGTTGCGGACTGCGTTCCCAGAGTTGGACGACGATGGGCCGCACCAGGTGTGTGCGGCCCACCGTCTGGAGGGGCTGGTCTGGCCCGGCTACGGGATGGTGACGTCCTGCAGAAGGACCGGGTGCTTGGTGTAGTCGAGCTCGTCGGATTGCGAAACACCGGGCGGGGTCAGTAGGTCCATCACCTTGGGCACCGTGTTGGGGTCCGCGGTGCACAGGGGGGTGCCGTCGTCGGTGGCGCAGACCCCGAAGGAGTAGTCCCCTGGGGTGCTGGTGAAGGCCCGGGTTTGGTCAACGCCGTGGGTTCCGTCCTGACCGGTCAGGGTCACGGTGAAGCCCCACCCGTGGCTCGGGGTACCGCCGAGCGCTGCCTTGGCGACGCTGAACGTGGTGTACCGGGAGATGGAGTTGGCGCTGACGGTGACAGGGCCCAGGCTGGCGCCGGTGGGGTCGATGAACTTGTCGTTGCCGAATCCCTGCACTTCGATGAGGCGGCTCCAGGCTGCTGCCGGGGCGATGCTGTAGTTCATGCCCGGGTAGGACGACGTCGTGCTGGTGGCGGCCGCGGCCGGGTTGTGAACGTAGACGTCGACCAGTTGTGCTCCGTTGTTCGAGCCGAAGGTGTTGCCCAGATCGGCGGTTTGCACCCGGAAGGTCACGGTGGTCCCGGTGTCGTAGACCTGGTATTTGGTCAGGTCGAACGCCCCTGGGTGGAAGGCGCCGGCGTGGGGGTAGGCGTAGTTGCCAGGTCCGTGGTCATCGCCGGTGGGGTCGTCAGTGCTGTAGAGCAGCGCGCCGTTGACGACGTCGCTGACGACGGTCCGCACGATCTGCGCGGTGCCGCCGTTGCCGACGGTGCTGGAGATGACCAGCACGTTGGTTTGGGCGGCGACGGGGATGGCGACGCTGAACGCACCGTCATACCCGGCCCGGGTGCTGGTGTGGGTGGTGGTGTTGTTGTTGTCGGTGGCCACGTCGGCGATGTCGATGGTGGCGCCCGGTTGGGCGGTGCCGGCGACGGTGACCGTGGTGCCGGCTGCGGTGAGGTCGGCGGGGCTGGTCACGGTCAGCGGGGTGCTGCCCTGCGTGTGGGTGACGTACCGGTCTTTGACCTGGGTGGGTTGTTCCAGGCTCCGGCCCGCGGACAAATCCGCGGTGAGCCGAACCTGCGCGGCGGAGGCCCAGGTCAGCGGAGACGCCGATCCGTCAGCTTGGCCGTTGGTGAACCCGATGGAGGCGACGGCGGGGTCGGTGCCGTACGGGGATTTGGGCAGGTTCGGGTAGTTCCACACCTGTTCCGGGACCAACCCGGGTCCGGAGTTCTCCTTGTTCACGGTGGCCAGTACCGAGGTGGCGCTGGTGGTTCGGCCTTGCGCTAGGTATTGCTGGGCCCGTTCCACACCCAGGACGGGCCAGGGGTGACCGAGGCCGGTGAAGCTGCCGTCACCGTTCCACGGTGCGCCGGTGACTGGGCAGCTGGTGCCCTGCCCGACGACGCAGTCGCCGTAGCCGTCGCCGTTGTAGCGGAGCCAGCCGGGGCCGCTGGCGGTCTGCTTTTCCAGGTTGGCGTCGATGACGGTCAGGGAATTGGCGATGACCGGGTCAGCGGACCGAAGTTCACCGAGCCGAACGTATTCCAGGAAACCCAGGTCGACGACGTCGCGCTGGTCAACGGTGGCGCCGCCGTTGCCCAAGCCGTAGCTGATCGCTGCGTTCGGGTCGCCGGTCTTGGACAACCGGATAAAATACGGCGTCCTGGACAGGGGGCCGGTGCTGGTCACGCCCCAGGTCTTGATGCTGCGCTGGTACTGATCGGCGGTGGCCAGCCAGGTCCGGGCATCGGCTGGGTCGCCGTGCCGGCGGGCGATGGTGGCCGCGGCGACCAGCCCGGCGATCTCGGCGGAGATGGTGGACGGTGAGTAACCGGTCTGCTCCTCCCAGCGTTCGACGCCGTAGCTGGGGCCGTGGCTGATCAGAAAATTCGCCGCCGTTTTCACGTGCGGCCACAGCGTGTTGTCGTCGGCCAGACCCGATTGCAGATCCATCAGGATCGGGTAGGCGGCCTCATCGAGTTGGATGTTGAACGCATCGGGGGCTTTGGTGCCATCCAGCAGCGAGTTCCGCGGCTGGGAACCGTCGGCCTGCTGGCTTTTGAGCAGCAGGTAACGGACGGTGTCCCGGGCGGTGGTGATGTCACCGTCGGTGTACAGCGCGGTCCACGCCTCATACAGATCCCGGCCGAACACTTCCCGGTACCCGGTGGAGAACAGGTTGTTCGGGTTGTTCGCGGGGATGGACTGTCCCCATGGCGCGTCCAGACCGGCCACGATCGCACCGGGGAACGTCTTGTCCTCCGAGGCTTTGACCACGTTCGCGGACTGGTAGTAGCCCTTGAACGCGGTGACCCGCTGCGCGGCGGTCAGTCCCGCGACCGTCAGCAGCGGTAGCCGCAAACCGCGGTCGTACTTCCACCAGCCTTGCTGGTAGTGGGCGAACAGCCGTCGCAACGGGGTCGAAGCTGTGGCGGTGGCCGTCTGGACCGCGGCGGCTTGGGTAGTACCGAACCCCAACGCCAGCGTGGTCGAGCCGTCCCGGCCGCGGGTGATCGCCGCGGTCTGCTCCACGTTGCCGCCGGTCGCGGTGGCCGTGACCGGCCCCAGGTGGTGAGTGGCGTCAAGTTGGGTCAGGCCATCACTGGGGGCGCCGACGAAGCCGCTGCTCACCGCGGAGAACGGCAAGTCGGCCTTCAGGGCCAGGAAGGAGGGCACGGCGTAGGCGCGGTTGGCCTGACTGGTGGTGTGGGTGTCGAAGGAGACCGGCACCGGCGAACCGGCGGAGGTGTCCACCACCGCGGAGTCGGCTCCGCCGTTTGCGGCCCTGCCGCCGCCGTTGCCGCCGGCATTGGCGTCCAACCGGACCAGCAGCTGATAGTTCCTGGCCGCGGCGGTCAACGGCACGAACCGGGTGTGCACCACCACGCTGTCCCGTGCGGTATCAGTCAGATACGTGGAGATCAGCTGGTAGGCCTTGCTCTTGGCGCTCGAGGTGACCGTGCACAACATCCCGGTCAGATCCGACGTCGCGGAATAGGTGGTATCCCGGCTTTGCAGATCGGTGAACGTCGATCCGTCGGTCACCAGGTACTGCATCGTCTGCACGTTGGTCGCATCCACGGTCGGCGCGTACACATCGGACAACACACCGCCCGCGACGGTGAACCAAATCTTGGAGCCGGTGTTCCGGGCAGTGCCGACACAGTCCTTACGGGACTGGTCCTGATGACTCACCGCCCCAGGACCGTCCGCCGCCACCGATGCATTCGCCGGTGCGGATTGGACCTGCGCAGCCGCCGGTAACGGCGACACCATCGCCATGAACACCGCGGCCGCGGCACCCACCGCCATCCAACGGGCCCGTGGGCGCCGTCCGGGCGTTAACCAATCGTGCATGTACTGCTCCATTCGTCGTCGATGACAAAAGCGGAGTGGCTGACCAGCGGTCGATGCGTTCGGCAGCGGTTCGACAGGGTCGCAGCCCGGCCCCGTCGAGGGCCATCACACATGGACCAGACCACCTGCGACTGTAGATGCCCAGTGCCGTCCAGGCCATTCCTTCGGGTGGTCGCGGTCGACCCTCCGCGCTACTGCGCGCCGCCACCCCGACGGGCACGTCATCGGTATCGACCTCAGGCAAACGCACTTCGCGGTCGCCCTGACCGACACCGTCGGCCAGGGCGCCGCAGAACGCCGCATCGTCGCCGACGTGGACAACGACGCCGCACACGCGCTCGACGACGCCACCGCAGGCCGGATGCACACCTCTCGACGCTACGGAGCTGGTACCTCACTATCTGACCGTCGAGTTGGAGGAAACCAACAATGGCCTGGAATTCGATCCCTTTCGGACACCGCCGAGGTCGATCGCGACACGCCGAGTGGAAACTGTCCCAAATCCGTGACCGGAAGTCGAGGTGTCCGCAAACCCGCTGTCGGGGGTTTCGGACATGGACGATGTCGCGGCGTAGCCCTTCGGGTACACCGGGGGTCTTCACCAGCGCGCAGGACCCGGCGCCGCACCTGGACGCTCTGCAACGAGCCGGCTGCGCTCGTACGTTCACCGACCAGGCCACCGGCGCCGTTACCGGCCGGCCGGAGCTCACTCGCCTGCTCGAGCGACTGCTGGTCGGCGACACACTGGTCATTGGGAAAGCTTGACCGAATCGGCCGATCCCTGACCCACCTATTGGCCACCGGTACAGATCTAGCAGGTTTCCGATCTCGGTCACTGTCGCCGGATGACGGCGAGGGTCCGCGTGACAGATTCAGTTATCCGACGGTGCCGGCGACGTGCTGCTTGAATGCCGTCCCGGCTTTGAAGCCCACCCCGCGGCTTGCCGCGATTTGCAGGGGTTCGCCCGTCGCCGGGTTGCGTCCGTCTCGTGCGGCTCGATTGCGTGCCTCGAATGTTCCGAATCCCGCCAAGATGACCTTCTCGCCGGTCGCTGTAGCGGCCATGATCTGATCCAACGTCGCCGCCAGCACGGCCTCGACCTGCGTCCGAGGCGTGTCCGTCTTCTCCGCGACTGCGTTCACCAGCTCGGACCGATTCACCAGGTCCCGAGGTTGATCGCCGGTCCGTCCGTGCCGCCCAGGCCGATGGATGCGGTGATCAGCAGGTAAGCCCGTTCGCCGCTGGACAGCGTGCCGATGTTCCCGGGGATCGCTTCCAGGTCTGCCCAGTGGCCGACGTGTTCCCGCGGCTGGATCCAAGGGTTACCGGGTGCGGCGAACCGGCCGCAGAAGCCGCGGATGAGCAGCTCCACCGCGGCCGCGGTGGTGTGCACGCCTTTGGCCCACGCCCGCAGGTCCTGGTTGGTGGCCGGCGCGGCGGCCTTTCTGGTGCGGGCGGCGGCCAGCTCGGTGACGCCGGTCGGTGGCTGCTCGGTCACGATCCCTCCAAGTTGCGGGCGTTCGGCGGCCGCATGAACGACCACGGGTTCGAGTATGACCGGGGCCGGGCACGGGCAGACCAACGGTCAGCCCGCGCGGCCACCGTCGTGGCGGGTGTGCTGCTGATGTTGGTGGGTGCGCCGGTCCGGAAAGGTGGTGCACACAATCATCGGGGTGGTGGGTCAGTGTCCGGCGCGGCGACCGCGACGCACACTGGGACAACAGACCTGGATTCGTTTATTCGGTCGCCGCCGCCACGCACCCCTGACAACTGTCAACACCAAGCCGCATCTGCGAGGAAGACCACGGTGGAAGCTGGATGATGACGGATGATCATGGATGAGCCGGACCCCGACGTCAGCCAGGCGGAGCTGGTCGGGGTGACGCCGGCGGCGTTCGCCGCCCGGATGGATCGGGTCCGCTCGCAGCTGACCGCCGGCGCGGTGCAGGCGCAGCAGAGCACCCGGATCGCGCCGTGTCACCGGCGGGTGCGGTTTGTGGTGCCGCCGTGGGGGTGGGTGGATTACACCGTGCACCTGGACGAACCGGACCCGCAGCTGAGCGCTGTGGGTGTGGTCCAGCCGGGCCGCCGTGACCTTCAAGGGTTGGCCGATACGCACGATGAACTGCCCGTCGCCGCCCGGGCCGCGTTGACCGGCGCCGCCGGAGTGGCCGCCGGCATCGCGGTGGCTGGCGACCTGCAATGGCCGGGGTTGCTCGAGGCGCTGTTGACGGTTGGGTTGGGCGGCGCGGGAGTCGCCGCGCAGGTCAGTTGGTGCCGCTCCCGGATCCGCCGCCGCCAAGACTCCCGCCGGCTGATCCCCACCGACGAGATGTTCTTGCCGGCTTACAACGTGCTGGCCGCGTTGATGCGCACCCAGATGCTGCTGGCCGCCTACCCGGTGCAGATGAAACGGGAGGCGAAGCTGTACGGCCTGCAACCGGTCCCGCGGCCCACCCGGCACAACCAGGTTCCCGCCGCGATGCACCACGCGCTGTGGGACCTTTTGACCGGAACTGGCGTGGAACCACCCGAGGAGGTCCAACATGCTGCCCGGGCGTTGGCCGATGCGGCGCGGCGCGACATCTGGTCGGCCTGGAACGAGTTCGACTCCTTCCGCCCGGCACGGTTGCCCGACCCGGGCGCCCAGGCGGCGCAGTTGGCCGCGCGTGCCACGCCCCCCGCCGACCTACGAGGTATCGCCGGCGACCTGGCCCAGGACCGCGCCGTCCGGAACGCGCCGTCAAAGACGTCCGCGACATCAACGACAACTCCGAACTCTGACCTCGGCAACAGCCCAACCACCACACGATCCCCGAATAGTGTCCCGCGCCGGTAGTCCGTTCCAATAGTCGCGCAGTGAGTGAGGATCTGTTCGGCTGTCTTGGTCCAGATGAATGGTTTGGGTTGGGTGTTCCAGTCTTTGATCCAGTTGCGGATGTCGGCTTCCAGTACTTGGACGGAGCGGTGGTCGCTGCGTTGCAGTAGGTCGGCGGTGACGTAGGCGAAGAACCGTTCGACCTGGTTGATCCAGCTGGAATATGTTGGGGTGAAGTGCATGTGGAACCGTGGGTGGGCGGCGAGCCAGGTGTTGACGGTCGGGGTTTTGTGGGTGCCGTAGTTGTCGCAGACGAGGTGGATGTCCAGGTGTTCGGGAACTTCTTTGTCGATCTTGTTCAGGAATTTCTTGAATTCGATGCTGCGGTGCCGGCGGTGCAGGCTGGAGATGACGGCGCCGGTTACGGTGCGCATAACCCGAGCAAGTACCCCTCCGCCGGAGCGATGGCGGGCAGTTCGCGGCGCGCATCCGGCGGTGAGCAGCCAGAGACTGGTTTCGACGCGGCGCCGAGCTGCCACCGGAAACGGGCAACTCGGCCTCGGACCAACGGGTCAGGCGACCGCGCCGTGGGGTGCGATGACGTACTTCTTGGCCGCGCCCTTGTCGAAGTCGGCGTAACCCTGGGGGG
>JAABUK010003001.1_pt1 | contig 29229 bp, 41 predicted proteins | sample 5559141 | NCBI WGS metagenome assembly JAABUK01 (sample SAMN10711869, study PRJNA513367) | rock metagenome | isolation source: Antarctica rocks | place: Antarctica: Victoria Land, Pudding Butte nord | collected 2016-01-03
TTGAAGGGGGGGGGGGGGTGATACCTGGGGGCAGGCTCTTCTTCTATATCCTCCAAGAAGTCCCTGATGATGTTGATTTTCTGCAGCACAGAGCAAAGTAGGTTTCAAGCCCCACTTGCAGTAGCCCTTTCATTGCCGTAGAGTCATGGTACAGGAGCAGGGCTGAGTGCACACGACTGCACTGTTCTGGACACTGCTGGGCTGATAGCTGCCCAATGACAGGAATGCCAGGGAGGTGACCAGGAATGCAGATGCATGTTTCATGCAACTGCACGGGTGTGTGGCATGCAAGAAAACAGCAATTTGCAAAGCCAGGATGTACACAGGTACAGCAGAGCAGATACGCTGTCTGTTGCATAGGTATCCAGGTAGGTCCTTGCATTGAGTGGCCAGAACAGCGACAGCAATGCAGGAACTTTGCCTTTCACAGTCTAATGCACCTGAAGAAAAAGACCCATGTCATTGCTTAGTGCCTCCATGTCTGCAAAAGCAGCCGTCTCCAGCCCACTTTGCGCAAACAACTGCAGGCATATCAATGTTGTTGCTGCACCTGCCTGCAGCTGCTGACTGGGCCGCTGGCCAAAAGAAGCATCAGGCAGAATTCATGTTCAAGCAATTTAGCAGCCTGGGCCTGCTGAATAGGTTTGCATCATGTGATAATGTTCAAGAGGTTGCATCTCATGAGACTTATGCCAAGCTACCAAGCAAGCAGGTGAAGTATGCCAAGCTAGCAAACAAGCACGAGCAGTGTGGAGGTACAAGTTGATGTGCAACAGGCGTGAACAATCAACAGGACTTCCAGAACAAAATGCAGGGCTATGGTACTTGCCTGTGAAAGTCCAATGCCTACAAGGCCTGCCACGAATTGACAGTACTCATCATACTCAGCAATGGTTTCCACATCTTGCTGTATGTACTTAGCCATTCCTGCACCCATCCTTCTGGTAATGTCTGCAATCACCTGCACAGCTGACATCTTGAAGAGACTGTCCTAGAGACTCATAAAGACTATTCCAGTGTCAATCCTGCCCTTTCCACTCTAGCTCTCAACGTGTACAGCCAGTGAATGTTATCAATCACTTGCTCAACCATTAGCTACTTGGCAGATCAGCTCAGATGGTTCAAACAGCTGCATGTGAGATGTGCAGCTACCTTTTGACATTTTGGATCCAGTCGCAAAAACACATCAGTGACATAAGGGTACTGATTCATGAGTGTGACATAGGCTCCGTACCCACATCGCACCTTAAACTGCCTGCACTGCTACACACAAGTAGATGAACGATGCATGCTGCAGCTTGATAAGACTCGACAGGCGCTCGAAAGGTCACACCTATCATAGATCTTTTCGTGAAAGCCGATGAGAACTGGCAGTTTTTCAGATATCGGTATCGCCATATCGTCCTCGACCGTATCCAGTGCTCGCAGGACAAGATAGAAGATGCACACTGGATCTCGCAGCTCAGTGGGCAGCTGTTGAACGACGATCGGAAAGCTGTGTAGCAACACGCACAGCTGAGAGGAAGATCAACGAGACTGAAGCAGAGATCACGGCGGTATAGACAGTCCAGCGGTCGCTTGCGCTTCGCATGCTGCATACCTGCGGCCGACCAAGTTGAGCATGTCGTAGCAGCATGCCAGATGCGGCTCTTTCGGCAGTCGCTTCGCTTTGTGTGCAGCCCAAGCCATCCGGACCAGAGGTGGAAACTCCTCCGGCTGATCTAAAATTGCTCGTACGATGCCCATGACAGCAAATCTCGCGTGTGCAGCTTCGGAAGACAGCAAACTTATCAACCTATCGCAGGTGCACTTCAAGGCTTCTCTATGGTGTTTACTGTATGACGGTACTAGTACTATGATTCGACAGTATGGTTTGAGGGTCAAACTTTGACCCTGGCTTTGACCAGTTGAAGGTGCCGTTATAGCTGTTGCTAAACACATTGCACGCTCCTGCCGTCAAGATGACACATCGTACTCTCGGTTCGCACCTGTATGTGTCTGGTCGTGAAGGCTTGCCCTCCTGACCTATAGGCCTTCCAGGCTCTCCCCACTCAGTTGCAGCAGCAGCTGAGCAGCATGAAGCAAATGGGTTGCAGCGCAGTGTATCACAGCAGCAGCAACCAACACAGCCCACATGCTTCACCTCCACTGGTAAGCATCAGCCCCTCATGACCAGACCATGCAGCTAGCATGGCAACTGCCAGCGCACCTGTTTCAGCAGCTGAGCAGACACAAGACACAGCCGGGTGGCAGCACAGTCTCAGGAAGCAGCAGCGCCCTCCTGTGAAGCAACACATCATCAGGACACAAGGTTAGCACATGTGTGTGCAATGGGCCTGCATACGCTGTCTGTCACCTCTAGCAATGCAAAGCCTGTCCAAATTCATGTGCTTGTATTTTTCATGCTGTACCATTCCAAGTCCATCATGCAAATGTGTGTGACTATTTTTTGCAGGACTTGATGCATGTCTGCATCAGTGCTGCTGTGTATGTTGTGTGCTTTAGGCAATTCTTGCTGCGGCGCAGGTAGCCAGACGAGTGGCTTGAGTAACAGCCCGGTGGCCCTTGTATTGTCACCCGCAACAGCGTTCTTTTGTACATATGCCTCCCTTTGAATGTCTGTCATTCCGTTGGTGCTATCTATTAGTTGGGTCTGTCTTCCCATCTGTGTGGTTACACTTCAGCAAGAGCAGGAAAGTGGGGAGCACAGCCCTAATGCAAGACTCTTAAACTGAGATGGCGCTCGTACCATGTAGATGTGGCAGCAGTACATGTGCAACCTCTTGGGTCCCTTGGCCTGTGTTTCTGTGACGTGTGCTCATGTGTGAGATGTTGAAGTCAACCACCACTTAGCCGTCAGGGAGTGCAGTGTTACTGATTGGCATTGAGTCAGCAGTCAGTCAGTGGGTTGTATTGTTAATCTTCAAGCATTAGTGTCGCAACCCATAGGCAATAGGCATATGTTGGTTGTCAGGAGCTTTCACGACTGTGCTTTGTGTGACTTTTGACAGTGTCATTCATTCATTCATTCACCCCAACCTCACCTTACGAATCCTTGGGAGCGGATTAGGCGTCCCGATCCTGTTTTTCAGCTGCTCATTGGCAGGTTTGGTTGCTTACAGGGTGCAGCCAGTCCATGCTCAACTGCGGGAGAGGATCAGGGTGACATCAGCCAGGAGGGCGTCACCACATCCACATCCTCTGATGCTGAGTCACCCTCCTTGCCACCCCTTTCAATGACACAGCAGGCTCTGGTGGGCGCCGGTCTGTTGGCATATGGAGGGCTGTTTGCTGCTACTGCCTCTGTCATGGTGGGTGCAGCTGCCGTCAAAATGCTGCCACGCCCAACCATCCCACGCCCAAGGCTTCCCTCTTTCTCCTTGTGGTGATCAGGTGAGCCTCCCTGCATGTTCTGTTGCTTACCTGACCATGCTGATGTCTGTTCTCCATTTCAAGAAGCATAGTATGAGCATGAAGGCCATGGGATCAGCTGCTCAGTGACCAACACATGAGCCTATCAGATGCACCAACACTGTAACCCATTCTGCCAGCAGGTTTGCCAAGATCACCAAACCCTGTACAGCCACGTGCATGCAGAGCTGTTTCTTTTGCAGCAGCCAGGCTGCTGTTTTGGCATTTGTTGACGAGCATGATGTGTGTACCTGCAGATGCCTGACCATCAGTTGGCTATCAGGAGCCAAGAGTCCAGTGCAAGTCAACATGCAGTCATCTTGCCCCTTTCAACTGTCCTGCCTCGGTCAACTGTACTGCCCCGGTTAACAGTCTTGCCCCAGTCAACAGTATGACGTTGGTCAACAGTACGGCCCCATCAACATTCCTGCCCCAGTCAACATTCCTGCCCCCATCAACATTCCTGCCCCAGTCAACAGCCTTGCCCCAGTCAACAGGCCTGCCCCAGTCAGTTGTCCTGCCCCAGCCACCAATCCTGCCTCAGCCAAGGGCCCTGCCCTAGCCACTGGTGCTGGCATGTACCTCCCTGCATCATCATCTAGCAGCACCAGCCACGCCTGAGGGACCAGCTGGATCAGCATTTCAGGATGCTGAGGGCACTCAGGATTGGACGGCCAGCAGCATCTGCAGCAGCAGCAGCTGCACATAGAGCATTGCACTCCCATAGCGGAGCCATACAACAGGGGCCCTTCTGGCCTTTGGGCCTTCCAGGCTCTCCTCAGTCAGTTGCAGCAGCAGCTGAGCAGCAAGAAGCAGATGGGTTGCAGCGCAGTGTAGCGCAGCAGCAAGCAACGAACACAGCCCACATGCTTCACCTCTCTCCACTGGTAAGCATCGGGGCCCCATGACCAGACCGTGCTGCTAGCATGGCAACTGCCAGCACACCTGCCTCGGCAGCTGAGCAGACACAAGACACAACCGGGTGACAGCGCAGTCTCGGACAGCAGCAGTGCCCTCCTGTGAAGCCATTTGTTACCAGCACACAAGTCAGCTCATGTGTGCAATGACAGACCTGTGTGCAATCATTGACCTGTGTCAGCTACCTGTCACCACCAGCGTGGTGAAGCATCCATTCTGCTTTTATGCTTCATGTTCTAGAATTTCAAACAGGCCGTACCAATGAGCATCAAACTTCCATGAATGAGCATCACATTTTCATGCAGGACTTGATCCATGTCTGCATCAATGCTGCTGTGCCTCTTGTGTGCTTTAGGCAACTCTTGCTGCGCCGCAGGTCGCCAGACTAGTGGCTTGAGCAACAGCTCAACGGCGCCCTGGTGTTTAATGGCGCCCAGGCAACAGAATCTTCTGTACATAAGCCTCCCCTGAATGCATCTCAGCCTCTCAGCGCTGTATATTGCTTGGCACCATCTTGCCCCCCACCTGTGTGGTCATGCTTAGCAAGAGCTCAGGGAGCACAGCCCTCATACAGGGTGGCAATTGTACCATAGGGTGGCAGTTGTACCTAAGATCTGACAGCTATTGCTTGCAGCACATCTGTATGTGCGCTTGATGCCGTTTTTCCATGTACAGAAGCATTGGTCAGTGTGAAAGAAGCACTTGAGTCATTTTGCTTCTTTTCGCTTTGGCAGCGTCTGTGTCCGAGTCAGCAGGACATGGGCACAATTGAGTTTGGTGAAAGTTGCTGTTCAATCTTTGCATGGCTTGTCCAGCATTGGCATTGCCTGTCTTAGGAAAGCTTTTTTCGAACCTGTCTTTCATCTGCATGTCCTTATTTGTGCCATGATGACCCATCAGCAAGCTTACTTAAGCCGAACAGCATGCATACTCCCATCACCAGCAACTGACTCCACATTAGATCTAGTGTTCTGATTAGAATCTTCTAGAAGCTGTAGCTGCCAGACGAATAGCAGGGCTGTTGTAAATTTCAAAGAGGGCCCTTAAGCTAGTGGCTAATCACAATGGTCTGACACAGTTGTATGCACGTTACAATCTTGAAGAATCTGGCCAATGGTCAATCTTGGCGAAAATGTAAGAACCAATTCACGCCTAGTCAACTTGCTCAACTTTACAGTCGAATCTGCAGAAGTAAGGTCACTAACTGCTCTCTCTTCACAAAGTCAGAACTCAATACAACTCAGGACACTCTGTAGTCACTGTAGATCATTGCCTCAGAAGGTATGCTACAAGCAGGACCAGGACTGCAACCAAAACAAACCTGCAAAGACAAACGAAGCATCAGTCTGCACTGTTAGCACACTTTTCAGCAGCACACCTGCAATTTCAATGCCAATAACTTAACACAGGTTTGCAGAGGATATCCTTCATGAGACCCCGGGCCACACTGTTGTCAGCCATGACAGAACCTGTTATTGCTACCTGACATGTTCCCAGCCATGCTAGCATGTCAGCACAGCTTGCAAGGCAAGGCGTTGACAAACTGTTGACTCTAATCTGCACCAAATATCGCAAAGCTGTATCAAAGAGTCATGAAACTCACTTCAATGGGCCTGCCAGGAGCCCTTGACTTTGCCAGCTCCTGATGAGCTCAGCTGAGCTGCGCCCTAGGCCCTTGGCACATAACTCCTGTAGGTTCTGGCTGGCTGCTAGTGTCTTGTCAGCATTTGGGTCACTGGCAGCAGCTGCTGACTGAGACCTGTGTGCAACAGAGCAGAGCAGAGTCACAGTTGGCAGGCATTGAGCACATTGCTGGATGTTGGAACCAACTCACTGATGATTTGATGCTTATGAGGTATCCAGCACTAATGCCGGAGAGCTGCATCAACATGGACAGCTCTCAAACTTTTCAACGACACTTTGAGGTTTGTACTGTTCATGACGTGCTGTGCAGTAAACAATAAGCGTTGCCGTAAAGACAAGTCAGCTCTCTTTACAGCGGAGGCTGGCTGATTGTGCTATCGATAGGCTAATGGGTGCACATTGCTTTTGACTCACTTGGTGGCAATGGTGGTGGCAAAGTGGTGGAAGATGAGGTACACCTCCTTCATGGTCTGGACCTGCAGCATGAAGCTGGCAACCTGGCCCCTCCGCATCTTCACCACACCTGTCGTCAGCACTCACAGTTTATCCCTGGCAGCTACTACAGCTCAATGCCAATCATTTGTTCGGCGCAAAGTGCTCTGATTGGGTATTGACAGCTAGAAGCATTATGCTGCATGTTGCTGCATAGCACTGCCAGCATGTGACAGCTGTAGCATACTGGTCTGTCATCAAATTATGTGCAGAGCAATCTGATGTTGTGCCTCACACATTATGTTCTGTTGCTGCTGCTGCTGCTGCTGCTTGTATTTGTCTGATGCAAATGCTGTTGTGCGCATGACTTCATGCATGCAGCCAGACTGTCATCAGGACGGTCCTGAGAATGTAAAGATGTTATATACCAACATTTGTAAGCCATGGTGCATATGCTGCAAAACATGTATAGGACATGGTGCAGAAGCTGTACCAGTGAAGACTTTTGGGTTGTTGTAGCAGAGGGCCAATGTGCCAACTGCCATGACCTGAGGGATAGCGCAGAACCTGAAGTTCTGGGGATCCCTGACTTGCTCCATGTATCGCAGGCACTCTGGCGCATGCCTGCAAGCAAAATCACAGTCAGCTTCTGTAGAAGCTCAGATGGCCTCAGCAAGGATTGGGGAAGTCGCACATGTGTGCTGCAATCTTGGCACTCTTGGCACCCAGGCGCATGGTTGCATGCAACATCACAGTCAGCTTCTGCACCAGCCTGTGTAACTTACACAACTGGCGGTGGATGAATGGAAACATGAACATCAGCATCAGCTCACCCAGGACCTTGTAATGGAAGTGTGTTGGATCGCAGAAACAAGGTAGTCACTGGCCAAGAGGAATGTGAATGCAGCAGGCTGGTGCAAGAAAGCAAACCAAGCATCACCAAAACGATCTGCCAGAAAGCAGATCAATGTGCTGGTGTTCAAGATACAAGTCAGCGGTCTTCGCATTGTGTCATGCATGACAGCAGCCAAAGGGCAATGGGGGTTCAGCAGCTGACATGCCTATTTCGTTTTCATGCTGTTTGATGAGACTTGCACACTGCACACTACAGGTGTGGTGCATGCTGGTGACTCATCAAGCAAGATGGTCATGTGAGACCTGAGGGCGTCTGTGACCATGTGGTTGAGACACTGCACAGCTTGGCTTGCATTGCTGGGCTCCTTGAAGTCTGCCAGGGCTTCTCCATACAGCCCCCATATCTCTTTTGGCCAAAACATCCTGGACACGCAGACCATGTGGACCACATGCAATGACATGGCGGGACCTGCATGCGGCGAGTGTGATGCTATGCAAACAATCTGAGGCCTTTTGCGACGTCTATTTTCCACCACTGTGATCTTGTGATGTCTGTTGTACATGGATGCCAGTATGTATGGGTGAGAATGCTTGAAGCCTGATGTAAGCACTGCTCCCCAGTGCTTGCAGCAGGCTTCATGCCTTCTCTACCGTACATGCTGGCATCCATGTACAACAGACATCACTTCGAAAGTGTAGGTATGAAGTGTTCTGCAAGTCATGATTTGTCTGTTTTTGTCGAATTCTGGCATGTGACCAAACAAGCAGTGTCAAGGCCCTGAACAAACAAGATGTGTCTGGATGGAATCACGCGCAATTATGGAAAACTGTCACACGCAAAGGAACAAAGAGGGGAAGATGGCGGCAACAAGCAAGGGGCAGAGCAACAGAGAGAAAATCGAGTAGATTTGGGGAACGTGATACCTGGGGGCAGGCTCTTCTTCTATATCCTCCAAGAAATCTCTGATGATGTTTGTTTTCTGCAGATTACAGTCAGATTTGAGCCCCTGTCCCAACATCCCCTATGGTCGACATACAGCCATGGCACATGAAAAGGCAGAGTGAACTCAACTGCCTGACATTTAATCTTTTGTCTTCATTTAATCTTTTGTGCTCATAGCTGAAAAACATGCATATGTAACGGAGGTGAATGGAAATACAAATGCATGCTCAGTTCAGTTTGATGAGGCAGACCTGTTTGGTTTGCATGCCCTAACAGTGCATGCATACCAAACAGCCAAATTGCAAGCCAGCATATACATAGGGGCAATCAAAGCAGATATGTTTCTGCTGTACAAGACAGCTGAGGACTAGTGTTGGCTGCAGATAGGCCAAGTAGCCATGATGTTGAGATAAGTTGGATAATGGACAACAGTGACAGCTCTGCAGAAACTTTGCCCTTGTTGGTCTAGATGTGATGAAGCGCTGACATGCAGGCTTATGTCTGAAATTTTTGCATTGCAGAGACAAAACGTTGTATGAAGTATAAGGTACCTGAAGGAAAAGACCCATGTGGTTGCTGAGGGTTTCCATGTCTGCAAAGGCTGCTTTCTCCAGCCCACTTTGTGCAAACAACTGCAGGCATATTTGTAGTGTTGCTGCATCTACCTGCAACTGCTGACTGGGACTGTGATGGCACATTATATGTGGAATCAAGGGCAGTGTGCAAGAAAGACTGCAAGACCAACAAAGTTGTTCAACAGCGATTCTCAGCTCCCTGCAGCTTTGGACTGCTGAATTGCCATTGATGATGCCCTGTGGGGGTTGAGCGTGACTGACTGCATCTCATGACAAGTATACTCAGGTAGCAAGTGTGATACAGTATAAGAATGGGGTACTTCTGTGCAACAGGCCATACACAACGAAGAGGTCATCAGAATGAATCACAGGTGCTTCTTGCTTGCCTGTGAGAGTCCCACGCCTACAAGACCTGCCACAAAGTGACAATACTCATCGTAGTCAGCAATGGTCTCCACATCTTGCTGTATATACTTGGCCATGCCTGCTCCCATCCTCCTGGTAATGTCTGCTATCACCTGCAAACCTGCCATTGTGTAGACATTGGTGTATATTTGAGCTTCCCCTTCAGTTTGAGAACATATAGTCGTTAAATGCTATTGTCGATTGCTCAGAAAATCATCAGCGACTTAGCATGTCAACAGACTTGTCTGATAAATGCAAATGGCTGCATGTGTCATGCATACCTACCTTTTGGTACTTTGGATTTAGCCGTAAGAACACATCAGTGACGCGTGGGTACTGGTTCATGAGTCTGACATAGGCACCATACCCACACTGCGATTTGAACTGCCTGCATTGTTTTGAACACTTGATAAAATGTTGCAGACTGCAGGCCTAAGACACTGGCATGCGCGTTGTACTCCACACCTGTCATATATTTTTTCATGAAAGCTGATGAGAGTTGGCAGCTTTTCAGGTGCTGGTATCGCCATGTCGTCCTCGACCGTGTCCAAAGCTCGCAGGACGAGGTAGAAGATGCACACCGGATCTCGCAGCTCGATGGGCAGCTGCTGAATGACAATTGCAAAGCTGCGCAGCAACACGCACAGCTGAAAGGAAGATCAACAACGCTAAAATAGAGATCACGGCGGGACCATTGGTCCAGCAACCGCGTGCACGTGAAGTGCTGCAGAAACCTGCGGCTGACACGGTTGAGCATGTCATAGCAGAAGGCCAGGTTCGGCTCTTTCGGCAGTCGCTTCGCTTTGTGTGCGGCCCAAGCCATCTGCACCAGAGGTGAAAACTCCTCAGGCTGTTCTACGATGGTTCGTACGATGCCCATGACTGCAGTCTATTCGTGAACAGCCCAAGCGGATGTACAGGTGTGTGTCTTTGGGTCGCAAGTGCAGTTCAAAGCCTTTTGTTCACGTTTGACCTAATGACGCCGGTACGCCGTCATTGTGAGCGTTATACAATCGTAAGTCCTCTCGCCACTGCAAATTCGCCACTGCCGATACGCTCTTCTGACGGAGCTGCTGCGCAACACATAAATTGGCATCACAGATCATCATTGCTGCGTTGAACAAACAGACAGCAGCCGCGTGTTGTATTGTTTTGACCTCTTTACGGAAGCTGTAAGCAGCGACTTATTTCCAAACAGTTCGCTAGACGTCGGTCCGGGCCTGTTTGGCCATGGCGTTGGAGAGGCGCCGTGGTTGCATGGACTGGCTGCTGCACGCAGACATTGACTGGGAGACGTTAACAAGCAAGCCTAAAGAGTACAGCCCTGGCATCGCAGGGGCACTGTTCGGGGCGGGCTGGTGGTGCTGGTCCGCATGCCTTGCATCTTGCCGCTATTGTGCAGGCGTTTTACATTCTGATGAGATTCTGTGTCGGCAAGCAGGGTGGACGCGTTTGTGCACAGCGCAGCAGTTGATCACAAACACATCCCGATCACTTATCACATACCTGGCTGGGTTGCTACACTTGCCCTCATCGTCATGAACATCACTTCCAGACAGGAACTGGCTGAACCCGAAGAGATGTATGTCGACGACAACTTCACAGTAGGTTTTCATGTCTGCCATTGCAAAGAATTCTTTGCTGAGTCGTGCTGTGCAGCCAACCATTATGGCTTGCAGTCTCGGGCCAAGATTCTGCTATTCATATCATACTTGATGGCCTTTGGGGCGGTGGCTGGGAGTGTTGCAGTGCTGATCACTTGCGTTCAACATCATGCGCTTGTGGACATAGGGGTGGTGAGTATTGTGCTGTCTTTCTTGACAATAGGTTGTGCATATTATGTATGTTGCAATCACAATTTGTCTGTGTGCAGGGAGCCCTGCTGCAATGTGGCTTTGTCCTTCTTAGTGGACTGCTGCTATGGACTTTCAGGTCAGCAGACTCTTCAGGATACTAGCCTAGGCGGCCTAGCGTCCAGAGGTTCCCATGCGAAAGGATGTGGTCTTTGCTTTCTATATGTAAATTTGTACATCATGAGCCAGCAGGCTGACCACAGTGGCAGCACCATCATCCAAACATGGAAGCTTTTATGATGGCCCGGACGCAGTGTCAATGCTGCAATGTCACAAGAGTGGCATGTCAGCAATTCATCTCTGCAGATCCTATATGTACTGCCATTGCCAGAGCGCAAATATGTATCACTTGAGGGCATCACAGGCATCTAGCAAAAACACCTGTCATGATGCTTGGGATGCAATAACAGCAAATTCAGCTTGTTTTGTTCGAGCAGACCATTCAATCTTGTCAACAAACACCAGGACAGTATTGGCAGGCTGTCAGATAAATGTACAGGATCACTGCAGGCTAGCTGCATTTTGTGTCATCAGTCAAAAGTGTGAGCTGCAAAAACAAAAAACTTGGAAGCACCATGTTGCGGTAACGATGCCATTTGATCAGACCAATCACCACCTTTGATGCATCGATGCATTTGCTGCATCAACACAAAGCTGTCTGCATCAGCTATCTGAGGGCCACGTTATCAATAAAAATAAAACTACCGGTCAAGTTGATGCAGCAGTTGCTCTGCGCAAGCATGTATCTCAGTATGCCCATGCTCCTTTCTGAGAAGGGCTCTTGTTCAGCCGCCCAGACTGCTGCATTGTGTCTCTGATACTGGACGGACTGCGAGTAAGAGTGGTCAGCAAGGTCTTCTGAGGGCTATACCCAGTCATGCCAGATGCACCTAGTATGGATGCTGTGAGACCTGGCATGCGTGGGGGCACTGATTGCAGCTGAAGCAGTAAGCTTGGGTTCTTCAGCTTGACCTGCAGAGTCATTGCATGCTGTTTGAAAGTCAGCATGCAGAGCAGGTCCAGCATGCAGCTGTGACGTAGGCAATGTCGAGACATGTGAATGTTAGAATAGTGTAGACAAAACATGACAGCAACCACATGTGTGAAAATGCAAATCTAGTGGTTTCCCATTGCTGTGATTTGCTGATGGTAGGAGTGAAGGAGGCTTAGATGACATCCAGCCACTCACAAGTCTACTTAGTGCAACAATTGTCAAAAATGGCAATTGTCTCTTGTCACACTCAAAGACTTGACTGTCATTCCCAGATAGCATACTGATGCAGTCATAGCAGCACATACACAGACATGCAAGAGTTAACGTCTCACCAAAGCATTGATGTCAGCAAGACGAGCTTGCATGAGCGCCAGGCGAGACTTGACAGCATTGTAGCGGTAGGTGACTTGCTGCTGGATATGCTCCTCACTTGAGGCTTGGAACTGGCAGGACAGCAGCTCCACAAACTTGTACTCCATGTTCTGCTCAAGCCAAAAAACCATTGTAGTGCATTGCAATTATTGACACCACAGCCAACAACATTCATATTAGAGACAACCTGCAGTGTCCCTAAGCAAGACTGCAGTGTCCAAAACATAGACCCTAAAAGAAACTGCAGAACAAAACAGTGGTGCTTGAGCCGAGCATTGTGTCAGCCATGCAACATAAATTGATAGATTAAAGCAAGCAATCAATGTTATCAGGATCATGATTCCAAAACAGTAGCCTACCATTGGCAGTTTTTAGGAAAAGGGGTAGAACTCATCAGCGCTGGTCTCTTGATTGAGGCTTACACACAGGCAGATGGATGTCTGCTACTGTGTGCATGTGCAGATGATGTTGCATCTTGCCATTATGCAATCAATCACAGAGCCCACTCCTTGCATGCTAGCAGCAAAAGCAAGTCACCTGAATGAAGTCCATTCTGGCATTGCCACTGGGCTCCATCAGCAGCACAGCTATGTGGTTCTGGGGCTCCTGAGTGCAGCTGCTCAGCATGCGCAGAAAGACAGAAGGGTAGTCATTGAAGTCCACCATGAGCTTCTGTGCTTCCTGCATATGCTGCCTGAACGCTGCTGGCCCAATAGTGTGAGTGTAGTGAAAGAAGAGGTCACTTTCGCTTGTCAGCTCTACCTACAAATGCAAATACATGAACCTGGACAATAGATATACACATGCTGACTGCTTTGACACCACAATATCACACATCATGAACAACTGGCATCAACTCATGCAAGAAGTCAATCATGCATCATCCCCACAATGCCATGTGGTTCATCAGACATTGGTTTGTGAAACAATACAACGGAAGCTCTTATGTTGCCCTATATGGTTGACAAGATGTTCCCACCCTGACAGCTTCTAAGTCAGGCTGTGACCCCCTGACGAGTATCCTCGCTCTGATGGCTTCCACACTGCCTGCGTCACTGGACAGGCGCCCTGCATCTGATCTAAGCTCGCATGGGACCTCACGCTCAGCCAAGAGCTTGAAATCCTCAGCTGCAAAGTCAACACAGTATGTCTGTTGGCTGTTGAACAGCTGCTCATAGTTGACAGCCAGTCAACAGACATGTGGAAGGCAACCAGAAAAGCCAACAAGACACCCCACCAAGACTAGGATCAAGTTCATCGAGAGATGCAAAGTCCAGGGACTTGGTCAGAGCTGATTCGACCAAGTTGCGGTCCAGCAGCTGACTATGCTCTGCCTGTATTCTTGTTGGACTGCTCTGCTGACGGTCTCTGCACATGAGACAGAGAGGCATAAGGCGACAGAGGGTGGCAAGTCAAACACAGAGGCTCCTCACGGCCTACCCGGCGGTAGACATACGCTTGTCCTTCAAGCTGACCTTGGGTCACAACAGTCCTCAGAATAAGCTATTCGCTTGGTATTGCAGCACCTGGCGATTTGCAAAAGTCAGGCGAGACACAACAACCACCAGACATGCGACGTTGATAAACGTCGGGGACAGCGTTGGGGAGACGATGATCTCGCGAGATGCAAGTAGACTTGCAGTTGCAGCAGTTGACTGTTACCACGCATGCCGCGTACGCGAAGCGTGCATATGCACGGTTTTTTTTTGCCAAGAAAGTGATCAAGCCAAGGTAACGACATTGCTGTACCGTCGTGGGTATTTTTATCATGTTGGCGGAAGGTCAAATGAGATAGCTCGCGAAGGGACGCTAACTGGGCGCGGTCGCAATGATAAAGCAGACCTGATGTTCGGGCTGCGGCATGCACCTCTTGTAGTTGTCGGGAACGCGCCACATGATTCGAGACGGATACTCTACCGGGCATTGAATTTGCTGCTGATCGCCCAAACTTTAGCATATAGACAAGATGCCTTCATAGGCTACTCGGAAAAGCATAGTACGTATGAGTGCAGCTCGAGTAGTCGATGGCCGCATCGTATGTCATTTTAGTCGTCAAAGCAGCTTACATGTGTTTGCCCAGGCGATACGATCATACTGAAATCTTTGGACGGCGAGGTACCATATCAGCTGATCTACTATTTACTTGCTGCGTTTGCACCTGTGTGGCAGAACATGCCTGATTGCTAGCAGAGGTCGTTGCACTCATGTTTGATGCGGGTACAATGCCAGAGACCTCTTGCACATATGCAGATACACATATCTTTACTAGATGCAGTTGCCCCCAAGACTTGTGAGCTAGTGTCAGAACTGGCACAGACAGGCTGCACAACGTGCAGATTCTATCGCAATGAGCTGCCTCCAGAGGTCAGAAACTCTCTTGTCTCCTCATGTTGTCCTGTCAGCTGCTGTGGAGAGAGCTGTGCAGACGACCACATGCTGCCGATTTGCTCTGAGGTGTTAATACTTTGTTCTATCAATGCATTACTGGCTACTTTAGGCATGGCAAAGTGATGGATACAGGCTGGATACGGGCCTCCTTATGGCTTGTTGCAAGGTACTCTTGAGGGGTTGCGAGATACTCCTCCACGTGAGGACACTGTTGTGGCCAAGTGAGTTTCCCCTGCATTGCAGTCACAATTTCTTGTGTGTTGGCTCTTACAATCCTGTGCCTATCGTTTGGTACAGGAAAGGTCATGTCTGCATGATCCCTGGCACCAAGGAGTTTTTCATAGCGGCCCATGATCATGATGAGTGGGGCAGCGCTCACACTGTCTGGGGCATGGTGAGTGTCAGGGGCAAGTCCACAAATCACTGGCATACTGGCTATGTGTATCGTCCAGTGCTTTGCAGCCAAAATCTGACGCTGTATGCCAGGTTTTCTGCAGCTCATTGCACAAGTGTTCTTTGCTGTCTATGATGGCCTGATGCTGTGCATGTGTTTTTGTGGGTCAGTGCAAATGTGCAAACTATGGTCTTGATTCCACCATTGATGGCAGGTGCGAAACATGACAACTGTCACAAGCTTGCTCCATAAACCATTTCACACTGTCACACATCCGACATACGGGACTGTGATGCGAATGATGAACACTGATGCTAGCTTTGCTATCGGTAGACTGCGTCCTGGCAGTCATGACCGATGAGGCTAGTATTGGTACCCAGCCACAAGCACAGTCAACGTATACATGAGAAAGGCCACAAATCATGTTGGCCCATAGCCTTCCCCCTGTGGCCGTGATTCTTTGTCCAGCACGAATTGCAAATAAGCGATGGAAGCAGATTCTGTCTCATTCTCATGCGTAATGTCATATGTTCAGTCTGTGCACAACTGTGTTGCTGTGACTCATGGCTCAGTCTGCAACTGCGTATCTTGCAAAGTTGTGTATCCAGATGCTGATGACTTCCACCATAGTCTTCCAGCCCATGCAGATGCTCCAATGCCAATCGCAAGAACTGATGGTACCACTGCATTGCATCCTTGCTTTGCCACATTTGCCACAGTCTGCATAACAACAGTTTCATTCATGTGTTGCATATCATGGCCAAACGATGTTTCAGGTTGCCGTGGCTCAAACAAGTAAACGCTGTACAGAAAGAAATCTGACCCATGCAAGAGCAAGATTCATTGAGCATAACCAATTGCACAAAAACAAGCTGATTGAACTCACCAGCAAAGACGCAGCAACATGCAGGGCAGGAGGGGCAGCAATCAGTAGCCAATCTCCAGCTTCAAGTCCCATGAAGGACAGCATCATTGATGCTGTGTGGAGGGAGAAAAACCCCAGTGACAGCAATGCTGCAAGAAGGCAGGGAGGATCAAGCTGTGAATTGTGGGAGCCGAGTAGCAGGGTAGTAAGCAATGTACTGCTGTCGTAACAGTAACGCAATTCATGGCATTTTGTACCTGATGCCAAGAAGTAAGACATGCTTGGACAGGCAGGAACATAATAAGTAGCTCCACCTAGAGAGAGGGGCAGCCAACTGCAGTGCATCTGCAGCCAAGTCAGCAACCTCATCGTCCAATTAGCTCCAGCCATTTTGACATGCATGACATGTGCATTCTTGCAAAGCACGGTCACACTGTGTGGCAGGTATATCCATCTCAGAGAAACTCATCTCAATTTGCAACCATGGAGTGGATCGATGCAGGTATGGGACGCAACAAGACTTGTGCTTGCAGAGTCAAGAGGAATACGATTTGGGCGTACCTGATGCTGAAAAGCACAGACTGCACAACACCGTGAGCAAAGCCATGAGTCAAAGCCATGGCTTGTTTATTCTGCTCTGTCAGCTCAGTGTCGGTTTTCTTGTGAGCAATAAATTCAAGAGCAACACATATCCTCCTGCGCATTGCCACATGCTTGAACATCAAAACGTTGGCAGTGGCACTGGCAGTTGCTGACAATTAGCACCTGTGAAGCTTCCACAATGCATAGCGAGCTGCTTCTTGCAAGCTGACAGACAGCAAGACAACCAAGACAAGCTCTCCAGCTGAAGTTAAAGGCAGAAAGCCTGCAAAACAACGGACAAACTGATCGAGCAGGACTCATTGACAATGTGCAGCAGGCAGACGTGGGGATGGGGCTGTTTACCTCGCCAGACGGCCGAGATCAATAAGAAAACAACCAACCACAAGAAAGCGCTGCATGCGCACACAACTCTAGGCAAAGATCCAAGGCTTCGCGCTGCATTGCGTGTTGCAGAAAACTGCATTGGCATGCTGCAGCATCGACAGCCTACCTAGCAAGGGACAGTAGAACTAGAAAAGACTGTCTGGCAATCACAAAGCAGTAAAGCACGACCGGCGGTCCTCCTGCCAGTAGCAGGCAGCCCCAGAAGGCAGCATCGCTCATGCCAAGTCCAGCAAGGTGCCACGGTTACTGGTGGGCCCGCGTCTGCTCAACAATCGTGGTATGCTTATGCGCGGATAGAGTGAACCTCTTGTTGCCGTTAAGCTGATGCAACAATCTCGAGCAAACGTGACGGAACACAGTCGACCTGAGAATGACTTGCTCATATAACCGTTCGAGTATCGTGCGCAGAACGCTTTCCGCCGGAAAGTTTCCACTAGGTCACTGCTATGCTGTGCAACACACACACGCACACATGCATGGACGACTTCAGATTCTCCAATTCTCCAAAATGCGCTAGGTGCAAAGTGACTGCAATGCATTGCGGAGCGCACCCCACGACATGAGGCTCTGATGTACTGTAGAGGTGCACCTTATAGGCAGAGAACATGCAAGCAACCCGAGCTTACGATGCGCTCTATGGTGAGGCACTGGAGGCTTTTGTGGGCAACATCTTATGACCAGACTGTTGCAGGACAGAACTTCATGATTGATTCAACCTACTCTTTCACGCTATGCAGATAGCACCTACACCGTATCTGCACAGCAAGACCACTATAGAGAACAAAGCAGGGCAGGCGGTATATCTTTAGGACGGGTCCCTCAGTATGACAATCTCTTCTCAGCTCTGGGTCACCATCCAGCACAGACATTTAGGTAGTCAGATCACTATCTTGTCTAGGTCTCATTGCTAATTCCTCTTTGCAAGGTGGGTCACCCTGTTTTGTGGCAGTGCAGATACAAGACTCATGACAAGCTGCCTAGCCATATTCCTCGTGGTTATGAACAGCATCAGGCCAGCAAGGCTGAGATCACAGCAGCCAGTTTGCCTGCAGTTGTCTCAGGTGCTCAGAGATACCTCTACAGCCGCAGACCCCTACTTGTACCTGGGCTATATCACCCAGACATCTACAGCCTGCACATGCTGCCAGCAGCTATAGACCCAGAATCTGCAGCTGCTGAAGTCATAGAACAGGAGCCAGTCTCACGTACAGTAGCCACACAATCTGACTACAGAGAAAGCGAAGCACAAACAACACCCTGGGATGTGGACTACGTCATCCCTGACCAGCCATCTGCCAAGCAGCAGTACCTGTCTGCAAGGTATCACTGTCAAGGTCCAGAGGTACTGGCCCTCAGGGACCTCAAGCTTGGCAACGGCTTACCTGTGGGCCTTGCTGAGGTTGAGGACATCGAGAAACGAAGGGTGAAGAGAGCCTTTGAGGCTGCCTTGCCTCCCTTGGATGACCTTCAGCATCTGCCTTTGAGGCAGCAGCTGTTGGAGGCATGGGAGGCGCAGGAATGGGCAGACAGGGAGGCCAGCTTGGAGGCAACTCAGGTGCTGCTCCACACACATTCTTTTGCACAAGATTGGCTGCAGTTCTCTGCTTTGTCAAGGCATCGAGATGCACAGCTATTCTGTCAGTACTCTAGGGCTGCAGCACACATCCCGAAATGTATGAACTGCTGCAACAACAGCTTGACTGGTATCTGCAGCATCGGTGAGTGCATTGCTAGATCATGTGCTCTTCCTGCATTAGCTCCAAAACCATTTGCCGTTAAAGGGTGCGGTCATTGTCATCTTGGGAATTGCAGAGCCTATCTATGCATCCCAAATGTTCAACGACAAGGTCTGAACGCCAGCAGGCAGCGTGGATGTAGACTGCAGTGCAACGGAAAACAATGCTTGCGCACCGCATGAGGGCCTTGACAATGCAGATGACTGCAGCCAATCTTGTATGCACTTCTGCCAAACCGGCCCTCATGTTGCCAGATCCTCACCACCATGTGGCTTCCATGCCATTGCACACCAGTGTCAAGGAGCACTCTGCTGTTGTCATTTGGCAGGGCTGGAATGAGGCTTGTATAAGCACCTGCAACCAAAGTGAAGTGCCTGTAGGCAGCTTCGAATGGACATTCAGACCTGTTACTGAAAGCCCCTGCCACATCTGACTCTTGCAGGATGCCAAGGTGCTGAGGCTGGAGGCCAGCTTGCAGCACCGGGAGGAGCAGATTGAGAACCACCATGCTGAGCGCATCAATGCCCTCAGAGCTAGGCGGTCCCGTGAAGTGCAACAGAAGCTTGCCTACGTTCACAGGTAACCATGCAGCAGCATATTCCTTTGCCACTTGCTTACTGGAGCTGAAGCTGGCACATTCATCAGCTTGCGTCAAGGAGAAGCTGAGCAATTCCTTGAACTTTTGGTAACAGGGTCGCAGTCAAGCTTCAGCAACCAATGTGTGCACTGAATTCAGATAACGCATACACATGGGCTACATGTTAGCTTTTGTTTCTGAGAATCAGTATGCATCTCATCCTGCATTGCTGCATCCGTCATTGGACTAACCAACTTCAAGCTAATAGCGACCACAGATGCTGAATGGACTAGATGGCAGTAGTGACAGATGTTCTGCTGCTCTGCAGGCAGAGGGTGAGCACCATTTTGCACCTGGAGGATGCACAGAGGACGCAGCGCAACCCGGACAGGACCCAAAAACCTGACATCATAGACAGGTACAGCCAGTACAGCAGTGGGGTGTATGCTCCCATGCAAAGGGAAGGCAGGTTCCCAGACAGCCGGCCAATGGACCAGCGCATTGACACGCGCCCCTATCAGCCCAGCACCTATGCTGAGTTGCTGGAGCTGGAGGCTAGCTTGCCCCAGCGGCATTTGATGGCCAAAGTCCAGGTGAGGGAAGCACCTTGTGGGTGTGATGAAATAGGCACATGGGCTCTGAGCCCTAGCGTCGGCAACACGGCAAAAGGTTTTCCCTTTGCTTTACACCAGCAGGCAGAACAACGTGCTCAGAAGCAAAGCCATAGCAGCAGTACTCGTGTTTTGGCCACAGATCTGGCTCCCCTTCTCGCATTTAGATGCCAGGCACTGTGCACAAGCTGAGGTACATCCGACACAGGGAAGCCAAGGTGGCATTACAGACTCGGCTCTCACGGCCTGTCTGCTCTACGCTGGCAGGCTAAACCCCCATGATGACAACAGTCACAGCAGCAGTACTTGAGGAGTCCTTGTCACAACCCTGACTGACCTTGCTGCATGCAGGCGCTGGGCATTGTGCACAAGCTGAACTACCTTCAGCAGTAGGTGCAGCAGACCTGGCCCTCATGGCCTGTCTGCTCTGCGCTGGCAAAGATCACAGCAGCAGCAGTACTTTTTGCCACAACTCAGACTGACCTTGCTGCATGCAGACCCCGGGCAGTGTGCACAAGCTGAACTACCTTCAGCACAGGGAAGAGAAGGTTGCAGCAGACCTGGCCCTCATGGCCTCCCTGCTCAGCAGCAGCAGGCAGAACAACACCATCGGCGACATGGGGGCCACCTACTCCACCCAAGCCTCCATGAAGATGAGTGGCAAGGACATGACTGCCAAGATGGCTGCTACCACCATGCTCAAACGCACGGCTAGGACCAAGTGTAAGCATCTGCACAAAGCTTGTGTTTGCTTTGCTGCATTTGGGTCCTGGACCAGGGCTCAAGCGCACGCCTAGGACCAAGTGTAAGCACCTGCACAAAGCTTCTGTTTGCTGCATTGACTAGTGCAAGTTATTGAAGTCATGCTTAAGCGCACAGCTAGGACCAAGCGTAAGCGCCTGTGCAAAGCTTCTGTTTGCTACATTGGGTCCTGGACCAGTGCATATGTTTGAGGTCATGGAAAGTTGTGTGAGTGGAGAAGTGAATTTGGGTGTGCAAGACTGCATGTTACTGCCTCTGCTGAACTGCCTTACCTGAGTCAATCAACCTGTCCTGTGCATCAATGACACCTTGTTCTCAAAGCGATGTTTTTGCCCATACCTGTGTTGGCTCTGTGATTTCATGTGTGCAATGAGATCAGGCTGTATCCTCCTGCACGATGGTAGAAGTTTCATCATGCCCTTTGAGTGACACTCAACAGATGTGTCAGCTACTGGGGCAGCCACGACCGTTTCTATACTCTGTTGGCAACAAAGCTGCCCTAGATTGATCAGTGTGCAAAGTACCAAAGGAATCCTTTTGGACTCTGCACATCTGCTTCTTCTGTGTATGTGCAGCTTGCTGGGTTGATGCATAGCTGCAGTCCCACCATTCACCAGGCCCAAAAAAACCACACCGATTGTGCCAAGTACACTCCGTACCACACTATCGAATGCAATGACACTGCTTACATACTTACGCATACACTCACTCACACTTACATACTTCCATACTTACACTTACACAGTGAATGCTTGTGATGCAGCCATCTGGACACAAAAGAACTGGCACGGACAACTTGTCATTACTTCACCATGCAGCTCATATACACATTCAGTCGTCATGCGAAAAATTGTGTTCTGTACTTGTATGACATTCCTATTGGGATCCCATCAGCCTGCAAAGAATCTGTGTCTGCCCAAAGCCTAATAAAACATGCTGTCATGTCTGCTGCAGCACGGACAGATGCTGCTACCCCCAGCAAGGCTCTGCTGCTATCCATGGACCCCGAGAGGAGGAAGAAGGATGCGGCTGCCTTGGTACTGCAGAGGCTGCTGAGGGGCAGGGCAGCACAGACCAGGATGTACGAGGGCTTGCAGAGCAGGATTGCCCTCATCAGGGTAAGCTCCTCATGCGAGAAAATGGAAAGAAAAGAAAAGACTACGCCTTTCGGCGTCAATTTAATGAGAAGCCAAGCATTATACCAGGCTGTGCAGGTCTTCCGATGCAGTCTTGGTACTGTACCACTGACCCCGGGACTGTATGCTAGCATGGCATCCTGTGATTTGCAAAACAGGTTGCATGGCATGATCCCTTACGTCATCCTGTATGGGTTGGGATTGCTTTTGACATGTCAAGCTTGAGAAGGCAGTCTGCCTGGAGCCTCCCTGTGATGTGGCCTCACATTGAGGCAACAGATCATGGCACAATAAGGCAATGTTACCTCTAGGTGGCAAGCATCTCAGGCCTGTCTTGCTGTGTTGTGCTGAAGACTATGCGTTTTGCAGGAGCTGATAGATCGCCAGATTTAGTAAAGGTCTAACAGAGCTCAAAGTGCTGACAAAAGGTTCATTGTTGTACCATTATTGTCTCTGTTAAAGGCTTGTACATTATCTATACGACAAATCTGCAAAGATAATGCAATGTGTGAAATGTGTATCGACAGATTCTGTGTGTTGTGCAGGAGCTGCAGATGCAGAGGAGCACACCAGATAATGAGGACCACAGGCGGCCTGAAAGCAGATCTGTGCAGGAGATAGCTGCTGACAGCCTTGTAGGCAAAGCCACCTCAGAGATCCTCATGTTAGTTCCCCCCTTCACACCATGCAATGTGCCTTTGCAGTGTGACATGTACATGCTCTATCTTTGTCATTGGCTCGTGGTTCTTCAGTGCATGCGAATGAGCTTACATGCGTCCAGTGTTGTGTGTAGCAATTGTGAAGCAGCTGCATGATCAGAACCTGTGACTATTAGGCAAGATGTTTCATAAGATTGCAGCAGCGTGTGTTTGCCTGTGACTGGCTGCACAGTAACAACACTGCTGCACCTTCAACAGCAACCTGGCAACTGCAAAGGGCTTGGCTTGATTTCCTGTTCAGTGCATTCATGAGTTGAAAGAGAAAAGAAAAGAAATGACTAAACCTTTTGATGAGAAGCCAAGTATTGTACCGGGACTCCCCAGGGATGAGTTGAAAGTTTTTTTTGGGAAAAAGTCAGGTCTGATGCTAGTCTCCACATGTTGTTTGCGTTTGAGTTTCTGACGGCAAAACAGGTGCCCCTTTAATATGTGTGCACCACCAAGAGCCCGGACTGGTTTCTGACTGTGATTGCTGTGCAGGGTGCTGGCTGAGCAGGATCCTGAGAAGAGAGCGCAGATGATGGATGCCATTGACATGCGCAGGGGAGCCAGCCTATCTAGGCAATCAGCTCAGTCCAAGGAAGAGGTAGGGTCTTTCCCAGTAGCTGCCAACTGTGCAATTGCGTCCGAAGCTATTGGCTCTGTCTGTGGCTGTCTGATAGCCTCCACATAAATAGTACAACCATGATATTTGTTGTGAAGGTCGTCATTTGCTGACAGTGCACTGTTACCGGCAAAAGTATGTATCCGTAGTGGGGACACAGAGGATCACCCCTTGCATGCAGTTGCTGGGAGTGCTCGATTTTAGCATAGCACTCAGTGGTGAACTGCAAGTCATTGTGTCAAGCATGAAAAACAATCAGATCAGACTGGTGTGACTCATTGCATCTGGTGCAGTAGCACCAGCTTATGGCTGTGAGTTGAGCTGCGAATCTTACCTTATTTGACATTTAGTTGGTGCTTACAGACTGCTTCTGAGGCGGACCCTGCTGAAAGTGAGGCAGAGCCGGAAGCAAGGGAGACCCTGAGGGGTGAAGAAATTTCTGCTGAACTTGATGCAGAAGAGCAACAGACTGCTGTGGATCAGCCAGATGCAGACCAGCCAGTGCAAGAGGCAGAAGCTGATGCAGCATCTGGTGCTGCTGCAGCGGAAGTCAGCCCAGAAGCTGACTTGTCAACCGCCGATGAACTTCAGGCCAGTCTTCGTGAAGCAACATCAAACACTGATCAGATGCCACCAGATGGGGATCAGACATTGTCTGCAGGGGCTACTGAAGGGCTGCAGTTCATGCAAGGAGCACAGCCAGGACAGACAGACAGCTCTGCTGTGACTACGGTTGTACAACTGGATCAAATCGAACCCAGTGCTGATCAGGACCTGTCACAGTACATGCTGCTGAAGGAAACTGAGAAGATGCATAACGCCACTGGTGTGGATCGCCAATGTAGCCAGCTGGGGAAGTCAGCAATGCAGCAGGGGTACTAAAGTGGCATGGAAGACAACAGACAAGTTGGTTTTGGGTGCTTGCAGCTCCATTGCAGTGAGTACTTTCTGCTCTGCACAGCCTGCCCTTGACCAAACTTTGACCCAAGTTTCACTCCTTGTAAAGAGGAAAGTGTCGGTCTTGCAGTGCATGCTGCTACAGCTTGCCCACGTAAGGCTGTCAAGCACTCACGCATGCGTAGAGCGTATGCGAAATTCGATGTCTGTCATCAGTTACTGCCACTGTAGTAAGGTACGCGTGATGCCGGGCACATGCTGTGCTACCTCAGCAAAGGCTGACATCTATAGCAGGGAATGACTCCACGTGGCGTGCTTTGGCCATGCTGTGACCCCGATTCTGTCCATGTCACACTCCACGTGCACCGTAACTCACAGCTGTAAGACGATGCGGATAGCTGACCTGGCGAGGCTTGCAGACACTCTGAGCTGCGCAACGCATATTGCACGCGATTGCGTGACGAATCCGCGGTCCCTCATCGAACAATCACATCGTGTATTGCAAGTGTGCGCAATTTCTGCGGACGTCTGCGAAATTCACAGGTTGAACGACTTGGAGTGGGAAGACTACACAAGTATGCCAAGCAAAGCAGTCACCAAGCGCGGACTCAAAGACTTATCTTCGCAACAGTTGGTTGACAAGCGCGTGTTGGTGCGAGTGGATTTGAACGTTCCTCTGACCGAAAGCTCCGAGATCTCCGACGACACTCGCATCCGAGCGATTGTGCCAACCGTCCGGTTTCTTGTTGAGCGACATGCCCGAGTCATTCTCGCCTCTCACCTGGTATGATTGACTTGAGTTCTGCAGCCATGCCTGCGTGATGCATTGCACGTTGCTGGCTGCTTGACGCTTGGTTACACAAGCTCAGGTTGTTCTTGCTTGCAAATGCCTGGCTACAGTCCTGGTGTTGAGTGTGGAGCTCTGCTGCGTGTGCAGGGCCGGCCAAAAGGACCAGAAGAAAAATCCAGTCTGAAACATGTGGTCGCCAGTTTGTCCAAGGCTATTGGGCTCCAGGTGCGTGAGGCAAAAGAATATTAATCTTCTGCAGTGCTGGTGACTGGCATCAGATTGCAGTCATAGCTCAGTGACCAGCTAGCAACACCATGTTGCCTAAACACCAAGAATGACCTGCATAGTTCCCTTTTGAGTTGATATAGCCACAGTACCCAGTCATGAGGCAGTGTTGGTGAATGCAACTGCAGGTCCAGATGGCTCCTGACTGTGTTGGAGCCGAAGTCCAGGCAATGGTAGATAACCTGCAATCTGGTCAGGTAACGCAATCTGCGCGGCACAGCAGAATCAGTGCAAAGCGTAGAACTCACTCTTCCAGGCACTGAATGGGATTGTGTTTATTGTGGTTTGGTATACAAATGCATGACTGATGCAGGTGTTGCTGCTAGAAAATGTGCGCTTCCACAAGCAGGAGGAGAAGAACGACCCAGAGTTTGCTAAGCAGGTCAGCATGAAATCCATGGATGTGCCTCCCCAACGCAGCTTGAACTGTAATGCATCAGCACCACAAGTTGCTGTTCTCAACAGCTTCTGCTTTGTTGGAAGGTGGACAGTCACTTTGGCTGCAGCACTGCAATCTGCCTTTGGCCTGCCGCTGCGCACATCTAATTTCACTCCATCCATGTTTTGCTCATTAGACCTGTGTTTCCCATGAAGCTCTGGCATGTGCAGCAATGTGCCATTGCATGTCTGAGGTTCAATTGCCTGTCTGAAGCCGCTCCCTGTAACCACATTTTATACAGACAAAACCCAAGCCTGGTACTGATCCCACTCCTTTGCCTGTCATGCAGTTGGCATCTCTGGCTGAAGTCTATGTCAATGATGCTTTTGGGACAGCCCACAGGGCACATGCCTCCACAGAGGGCGTGACTAAGCATTTGTCACCATGCGTGGGGGGATTTCTCATGCAAAGGGAATTGGATTATCTGATGGGGGCAGTGCAAGCCCCCAACAGACCCTTTTGTGCCATTGTGGGGGGGTCCAAGGTGTCCACCAAGATTGGAGTGCTTGAGCAGTTGCTGGCAAAGTGTGATAGCCTCATCCTAGGGTGAGAAACCACTGGTCTGCCTGTATCTTAGCAGCAGCCTGCATGTTTTGTACTGTTTTGGCAGTGATCATCAGTGATGATATGTTCAGTGCATCCTTGCCTTTGCCGCATGCATGCACAATGTATCATGTGCTACGTGCTACCTACAAATGTAACATCAAAGGTATACCATGACAACCTTATCAGAGACAAAAACTTCTCGGTCCACCTTTTGCCTGTGAAAATTGTAAACACAACCATGCCTGCATGGCAGGGGTGCTATGATCTTCACCTTCTTCAAGGCAAGGGGGTACAGCGTGGGCAAGTCCATGGTAGAGGAGAGCCAAGTGGATCTGGCAAAGCAGCTGGTAGCCAAGGCAGCAGAGAAGGGAGTGAAGCTGCTGCTGCCCACTGATGTCATTGTGGCTGACAAGTATGCTGCTGACGCACAGACTCAGATGGTGTCTGCTGACCAGATACCGGATGGCTGGATGGTGAGTTGCTGCTTGGCTCTGCATTGCTACTGTTGGGGAATCAAATACAAAGCATGACTGATGCCACACCAACCTATATATTGTGCAAGTGACTCATGCGTTGATTTAGGTGAGTGAATGGATGAGTGGATAGTGAAGTATTAAGGTTTGGCGCTTGGCATGAGGCTCAATGTTGCTGATGACAGGCTGGCAGTCCCTGCACGCACATATGCCTGTTGGGACATGTGCCACTGTTTAGTGCTTGGCTTTTTTGCAAAAGTGCTTGTTTTTCAAGTGAGCTGTTTGTGTTATCAAGTAAACTCAGCTTCATGTGCATGCTCAGGTGCTTGTCAATATGCACCTCTGTTCTGGCATAACCTGTTATGCATCTGCAGGGATTGGACATTGGTCCTGAGTCATTGAAGAACTTCCAGGCAGAGCTGCAGGACTGCAAGTCTGTCATCTGGAATGGCCCCATGGGAGTGTTTGAGATGGAGGCCTTTGCCAAGGGCACTTTTGGCATTGCCCACACCCTTGCAGCCCTCTCAAACAAGGTTAGCCCAGACACCTCCTTACAGCTTCGTGTTTTGCTGTAGCTGTCGTACCACAATGGCTGCTTTGCAATGCATGCTCAGGCTCATGAGTGTTGCATGTGGCAACTGAGATGCAACATTGCACAACACTAGCTCAGTTTGGCTTAGTCAGGCATACTGCAGTTCTTGATCAGCTGCACTTCCAGCCCTCACTTGCTGCAAGGTACTTGCAAGTCACCCCTTGTGCGTGTGTGTGTGCCTGTCCTGTTGCTGCATGCGCCAGGTGTGCCAGCAGTCAAGCATGCACAATCACACAAGTTCATGAACATCATGAGCATGGGGTATTTCAGTGCTCAACTGCCCAGCAAGATGCACATGCTTCGATATAGTACACGTTCAAACTTTACAGAGCTACAGTCCGTTGACTCCCTTGATGCGTTCTAAAGGCACGTTCTAAATCAATTGAATTGAATGGTACATCACAGGGCTGCACGACCATCATCGGCGGTGGTGACTCGGTCTCAGCAGTGGAGAAGGCTGGAGTGGCGAGTCAGATGTCTCACATCTCCACTGGTGGCGGAGCCTCCCTTGAGCTGCTGGAGGGCAAAGTGCTGCCTGGGGTAGCAGCCCTTGATGACCAGTCCAAATCAAGTAAGTTTGGTAATGCTGATTGAGCTACTAGTTGTAGTTTGGTAATGCTTTTGAGCTGCTAGTGGTAAGTTTGGTAATGCTGATTGAGCTGCTAGTGGCAAGTTTGGTCATGCTGATCGAGCTGCTAGTGGTTGCATGCGTACCCTGTTGTTGGCATGAATGAAGGTGCTGTTGTTGGGCTCACATGTGATTGAGTGCTGATTTTGACGAGACTCTTGCTTTTGTGGACTGGGCATTGGGCACTGATCAAGCTGCTGCTGTTTGCATCCATTGAGGTGTCAGGCAGGCCTTGCAAGGGCAGCTCATGTTGTATAACTTCATGTTTGTGGTGTTGCAGATGCAGAGAAGGTGGTGAATGTCAATGCCCGGAGTGAGACCAAGCTTGCTCAGCTATAGGATTAGCTTGCTCTTTTGTCACGTTTGGCTAGTTGTGACTGAGCAGCTCAGCAGCTTTCCTTGCTTCTCCATTGTGTTGTATGGATGGATTTTGGGGTCAAGTTTAGGCTTCAGCATGTATAATCAATGTACTCTAAGCAGGGTGTGTGAGTACTGTGTCACATATGGCCACAGTATCATTTCGTTATTTAAAAGACAACCCGTGGCAAGATGCACGCTGTAGACTTGAATAATATGCTTGTTGCCACTATGATGTTTGTGTGATGCTTTGCAATCCCACCACGCACGGTCCCTGCATCCCAAGGATGTGAAACTCACGCAGTGACTGTTGCAGCATACAACAGGATAATGTTTTGAGCTGCCACTTGCGGGCATGCCACCAGGAACTTGCAACAATCTTCAGTTTGTGCAGAACAGGCCATGACAAAACCACACAGCAATGCGTACAACAGGAACATGACAATGCAGCAGGAACACCAATTTGTGCACATGGCATAATTGATTTTACCATGAACGTAAAGTTGCTCGAGATGCTTCATCTTGACAGGAGCCTGCTTGCACCGTAGGAGGACTGTGTACTCTGGCTGAAGGAGCAACTAAAAGCAAGTCACTAGCCTTCTTTGCATGTTTTTTAATCTCCAGCATGATGAACTGCCAGCTGCCTAAAGACGAGGTCGCCGGCACTGAGGTCCAACTGGTAGCTGCAAAAGCTGTACACCATCTGCCGGGCCTCTTGTGGCTACAGTTTGAGGAGGGCAGTTGTCATGACCTCAGCAGACAGCCCTGAACGAGAAAGGCGGGGTACGTCAACTCACAAAGGGAAGCAGCAGCAGCAGCATTACCAACACCCTGTCCTTCAGATCAGGAATAAGCGCTTCGAACATAATGACAGACCCGCGGCAGAGTGAACGGCAGCTCCGTGCCTGCAGTTCTAGCCGGTGTATCCACTCTCACGACGGAAAAATGCTCCGACCTTCATGCTTTATGGTATCCTGCGGCCCGGTCTACTAGAATGTGCCAGTGCAGAGTGCAGATGCTACCTTTCAGCAGTTCCAGAGA
>JAABUK010003002.1_pt1 | contig 29222 bp, 27 predicted proteins | sample 5559141 | NCBI WGS metagenome assembly JAABUK01 (sample SAMN10711869, study PRJNA513367) | rock metagenome | isolation source: Antarctica rocks | place: Antarctica: Victoria Land, Pudding Butte nord | collected 2016-01-03
CTGTCCGATCAGCCGACCGAACTGCTCCTGTTTCTCAGTCAGCCCGCTTCCACTGTGCGTCGTCCCTGACATGCCCATCGCAACCTCCACCAAGAACCGGTGATGCGACGTTGACTGGAATCCGCCCAACGATCCGCGGCCACGCCCGAGGGGGATGACCTGCCCACCCAGTGCTTGGACGAGGTCGACGTAGTCCGGCTTCAAATTCCCCAACACGACCGGCATCGTCCCGAACCCCGACAGACCCAAGGCCATCCGCCGGACGATCGTCGATTTCCCCAGCCCGGGCAGGCCGAGGACGAACACCGACGGGTTGAGCACGAGTTGGCCGCGTTCGAACCAGGACAGCGGGTCGCAGCACAGGGTGGCGTTGGTGAGCATGTGCCGGCCCAGTGGGACGCCGATCATCGGCGACCCGGAACCGGCACCGAACGGCCACAGCCCGCACGCCTGCACGGTGGTGCCCCGCCACTCATCAGGTGCCTGGACGTAGGTCGCGGACCCGCGACCACGGCCCAGCCAGCCCCGTGGGCCCGGCCGCGGACCAGCATCGCGTGCCGGAGCAGCCGATTGAGCGGGTGGCGGGGTGACCGGTGCGGTGATGGGGATGCGGCGTAGGGAGGTCATAGGGCGCTCCTGATCTCGGCCGGAACCTTCACATGCTGCGCCATGACCAGGCCGAGTGGGAGGCTGGCGGTGAACGCGGAGTCCTGCGATCCTTAGACCGGGCGCAGCATCACCCGGGCGGTGGCGGACAGGTTGTCAATCGCCGCCGCCGCGTCCGCCAGCCCGTCAACATCCAGCACGGTGGCGGTGACGACGAGCCCGAAGTTGACCAGGCCGGCACCCCGGGCTTCTTCCCGTGCGGTCGCCTCGGCGGCGCGGGCTTCGCGCAGGGCGCGGGCGGAGGGTTTCTGGGCGGCGGAGATGCGGAAGTCGGCGTTGCGTTTGTCGTTCTCCACCGTCCGCCCGGCCGCACCGGGATCCAACGGTCGATACAGCAACGTCACCCGTTTCCGATCGATATCGCCATGCGGGGCCAGCAGCTGGATGAGGACCGAGGAGAACACGTCCCCGCGCGGGGCGCTGGTCATCGACCAGGTACGGGACCAGGCGCCGTCGTGCCGGTAGGAATCCCAGGTCGCCTGGGCGGCGGCCGGGCCGACATCAGCCCACGACAGTTCCGGCACCTCACCGTCGGCGTGCGCGTCGGCCAAGAGGCCGGCGACGGCCGGGTCGTAGGCGATCCGGACGATCTCGCACAACTCCTGCGCGGTCACTGGCCGCGCGGACGCGGCTCCGGTGCCGGCCAGCCCGTGCGTCAGACCGGGGAGCCGGGAGGCGAGGTCCCGCGCCATCTCCTCCGGTGTGCGGCGTCGCCCGGAGCGGATCGACCCGGCGAACGTCAACGCGACCCACGCCCCGACCTCGGCGGAGCCTTCCGGGTAGGTCGCGACGACCTCGGCGAGCATGTCCCGCGCCAACGGCTGAGCATCCGCGACCAGGTTGGTGGTCCCCTCACGACGCAGCCGGCTGCCGGTATCCGGTGCGGTCTCGATGGTCACCGACGCCGCCCGGATCCCGGGTTCGTGGCCGAGGGAGGCGAGCCAGCCGCCCCATTCGGCGACCCACCGGTCGACCTGCTCGTCATCGACCAACGACGCCCCGTCCGCGTCACACGCCAACACCACCGTGTAGGTCGCGGACGCGGGGGTGTGCAGGATCGCGAACGGACGACCGTAGGAATCCTGCGCCTCGTGCAACGTCATCGGCGCCGCCAACCCCGGCAACTGGAAGGCGCCCCACGGGGTCCGCCCCAACGGCCCCGACCGGTACACGTTCGCCCCCGACCGGCGTGCCGCGATCCAGCCGATCCGGTTCGCGATCCGCGCCACCCCAGTCCGGCCGTGCCGGTCCTTCACCAACAACGCCAGCAACGCCACCGCCGCCACCATCCCGAAGGCCACCCCGACCAGCAGTCCACCGAGCATGGTGGCCAGGACCAGGCCGATGATGCTGGCCATCAACAATCCCGTGCCCAGTAACCCGAACCCGGCGATCCCCGCGGATTCCGGCTTGCGCCAGTTCCCATACGTCGGTGGACCGGTACGACCCTCAACGGCTGCCACGTGGACCCTCGTCTCCATCGGTCATGTCACTCACGTCCTGTGCCGCGGCGCGCCGCGTGTCCGCCACGCCGCGTGCGGTGTCGCGCGGCGACCAACCACCCGCCCCCGACGACGCCCTCCCGCCGGTGCCGGCGGAGCCGACCGGGCCGCTGTGCCCGCTCCCCGCGGCCTGCCCACCCGACGGCGCATCCCCGCTCCCCGTCGCATCCGAACCCGACACATTTGAACTGTCTGATCCGGCTGATCCGCTACCAGCATTCGGCTTACCCGCGCCTGGTTTGCCGCCCGAGCTCGTACCCGCGCCTGGTTTGCCGCCCGAGCTCGTACCCGCTCCCCTGGCGCTGCCCGACGACGGACCGCCAGCAGACTGGGTCGCCGCCGCCGTCACCGCACTCGAGGCCGCCTGCCCGGCCTGCTTCGCACCGGTCACCGCCACCCCCACCGGACCACCCGCCGCACCAGCGGCCGCACTGCCAGCCCCCGCCGCCGCACCGGCGCCAGCGCTGGCGCCGGCGGCTGAGCCGCCCGCCCGTGCGCCCGCACCAGCCATCTGTGACCCCGACGCCGCCTTCCCGCCACCAGCAGCGGAGCCACCGCTCGAGCCCTGACCGCGACCGCCACCAGCAGAGCGGCCACCCGAGGCACCGCTGCCTGATGCGGTCCCGCGGCCGCCCGCGGGCAGAGTCCGATCACCCGCGCCTCGGGCAAGAAGAGCATCGTGTTGGCCCGCTACGCCACCAACCGTCGTCTCGGCGCCGTGCTGCATTTGCAGGCCTTCGCCGCGCTCGGCGCATCACCAGGCGCCCGGGCCTACTACGACGCCATACGAGGCCGCAACATCGGCCACCACGCCGCCTTACGCCAGCTCGCGAACCGACTCGTGGGCATCCTGCACGGCTGCCTCAAGACCGGCACCATCTACGACGAGAACACCGCCTGGCAGCACCACCAGACCACAACGGGAACCGTCGCCGCTTGACGAATTCCAGGATGGGATGTCTGTCAGTCCAAGGGCGAAGGGAACGGCCAGGACGACGAGGCCACATCCCACTATGCCGAGGCCGATTCCGACGTCTTCCAGGTCGACTTGCTCAGACTCCGCGTCCATCTGCTCTCCTCCTGAGACCGAACGGCGACATTACCGGTCGTCGAGACGAGCTCGAGTGCGCCGACGGAGTCGGCGCCTTGATCCCATAGAGCCGGAATCAGCAGTGGACGTGGGGGTTGTCGTTGTGATGTGTTCCCCGGGCGGTACTGGCTGGCACACCGGAGACCGTCCGCGACGTGATCGGATTGGGGTCCTGCCGGCCCCTTTCGGGCCCACGGTGTGCGACCTTCACCGGGTTCAGTCGAGCGGAACCGCATCCGTGCGGATGTCGGGGAACAGTCCGGCGGGTGGTGACTGGTAGGGGAGGGGTTCGCCGCGGCGGGTTTTGTTGTGGTCGGTGTCGGGGGCGGCGGCGAAGGGGCCGTCGGGGTCCATGAGGATGGGCATGTGGTGGTCGGCGTGGTCGCGGAGCCAGACCGATGTTCCGGTGGTGGGGTCGAGGCGGAGGTGTTCCCAGGCTCGCCAGAGTGCTTCGAGGCGGATGACGGCTTCGGCGTGTTCCCACCAGCGTGCGTCCCAGACGCGGCTGCGGCCGTTGATGGAGCGCTGGTAGGTGTGGCGGAGGTAGTCGCGGAGGAATTCGTCGACCGACCCGTAGTACAGCCCCGGCCCCGCGCCGCTGCGGGCTGGCTCGTCGGGGTCGGGGTCTGCTTTGTCGTCGCCGGTCTCGTCGCCGACGGGCTCGTTGCCCCAGTCGCTCACGATCCGACCTCATCGCTTACCGCGGCTGCGACGGCCGCCGTTTCGTTCTGAGCGGCCCGGATCGTCAGCTCGGCTTCGGGGTCGTGCGCGGCGATCGAGGCGGTGACGGCTGGGGCGTGGGGGCTGGTCATCCAGGGTTGGGTGGCGATCAGGGTCGGTCGGGTGCCGGTGGCGAACACGACGGCGCGGCCTTTGGGGAGGGCTTGGAGGTCGGCGACGTCGAGGATCCGTTCGCGGGTGAGGTGTTCGTTGAGGCTGCGGTGGCCGCGGCTGGTGGACACGGCGGTGACGCGTTTGTCGTAGTCGCCGATCAGCGCGGAGAGCATGTCGAGGAATTTCTGTTCGCGGCAGCCGCCGCCGTAGACGGCGATGTTGCTGGCGTTCCAGAGTTTCTCCATGCCGTGCTGGCCCCACACGTCGACGCCTTGGGACCAGCCTTGCAGGATCGTCATGAGGATGATCCCGCGGGAGCCGTAGTGGGAGTAGAGGTTGGGCAGTTCCTGCCACCGGCACACGTTCGCGGCTTCGTCGAGGACCCCGAGCAGCGGGACGGGCAGCCGCCCGCCGGTCGAGCGGGCGGCGAGGTCTTCGGCGGCTTGGACGACGGCGACGGTGAGCGCGGTGACCAGTGGCCCGGCGGTGCCGCGGCCTTCTCGGGACAGCGAGTACAGGGTCCCGCTCCCGCTGGTGATGAAGGTGTCGGGGCAGAACTGGCGGCGGTGATCGGCGGGTCCGGTCGGGGTGACCCAGCGGGCGACGTGTCGGTTGGTGAGGCAGGACGCCATTTGTTGGGCGGTGCCGTAAATCCCGCCGCGTTGTTTGTCGGGTGCGTTGATGACGCCGGCGACTTGGTCGGCGGTCAGGTCGTACCCCGCGCGGCCCAGGATGGCGACGGGTTCGTCGTTGGTGGGTCGGGTGAGCCACCGGTACACGTCGGTGATGGGCCGGTGGTCGAGGGCGGCGGCGAGCAGGAGCCCGGCGAGGAGGTCCTGCCCGGCGGGGTCCCAGTACGGGTCGGGGCGGGCGCCGGGCTCGCGGGACCCGGCGGCGAAGTGTTCGGCCAGGCTGGCGGCGCGGGTTTCGTCGGTCACATAGGTGAGCGGGTTCCACCACCACTCGGTGGGTTCTTCACCGGCCACGGCCTGGGGGTCGAACACCCACACCGGCCCGGTTTCACGGCGGGGGTCGCGGGTGGCGTCGAGGACGTCACGTTTGTTCGAGGTGACCAGGACCGGACCGGGCGCGGCGAGGATGGCCGGGATCGCGCGGCTGGTGGTCTTGCCGGTGCGGGTGCCCCAGATGTCGATGTGCATGTCTTCCCACGACCCGTACAGGTCGGTGTTCGTGGCGACGGTCCGGCCGATCGGCACCCCGGGCGGGCCGGTGACCTTGAGCCGGGCCGCGGTGTCGGTGACCGCGGCTCGGGTCAGCGGGGTGACGTCGCGGCCGCGGCCGAGGTAGCGGGCGGTGTGGTCGACCCGGGACGCCCGGCGGCCACGCCGCACCCACCACCTGACCCCTATCCCGCCGAGCACCAGCAGGGCCAGGGCAATGCCGGTAGCGGTGATCGTGGATGCGATCGGCCAGGCCACCGTGTCGGCGGCGACGCCGAACAGGGTTTCCCACGGGCCGGGCACCGGTGGCAGGCCGGCGATGCGATGCCCGATCGTCGCTGCCCCGTACACGGTGCCCAACACGACGACGACGGCCCCGATCAGGACGAACAGGGCGATCGTTTCGCCGGTGACCCGGCTGGGCTGGGAGCGCCGGTTGTTCCCAGGAGGCATCCTCAGCCCTCCTGGAGGCCGACGACAGCGGGGTCGTCGTGCCAGCGCCGGTTGGTGTCCGACACGGTCTGTTCGGCAGCGGTGAGGTGGACCTCGACCGGGATCCCGGGCCGGCCGCCAACCTTGACCAGGAACTTCCCCCGCCCGGGCGGGACGGCGTCGTGGCCGGTGTGGGCGTCCCACGCGGGCGGGTCCTGCCAGCCGATCAGCATGGCCTGTTCGGCCTGGCTGAGCGGGACCGCGGAGGTCAACGCCGGCATCTCCGCCCCGGGCAGGCCAGCACAGATCACCATCCCGGAGCGTTCGACGAACCCTCTGGCCTTCATCTGGTCCTCGCCGCTGGGTAGCGCCAGCAGGTCGCTCATGGTGTGGCTGATCATCGCGGTGCCGACGCCGTGGCGGCGGTTGAGCCGGGTCAGCGCGTCGACCCGGTCGACCATCCCGCGACCGGCGCGTAACGCCCGCCACAGCTCGTCCATGATCACGAAGTAGTGCCGCCGCGGTTCGAGGCCGGCGTCGGCGAGGCTGTTGGCGACGTTCACCATCCCGAACCCGGCCGACCAGCACGCCAACAGCGCCGCGGCCTGCAGATCGGTCTGGGCGTCGTCGATGCTGGACACGTCGAACACCACCGGCCGGTCCCGGCGCATCGGGTTCGTCGTCTGGCGGGAGAACGTGTCCCCGAGCCGCCCGGTCCCCGAGGTCAGCCCGATCAGGGACGCTTCGAGGTTCTCGGTGATGTCGCGGTAGCGGTTCTCATCACCCCGGTCCAGGGCAACCTGTCGCAGGTCGGGTGGGGCTTGGCGGATCACGGCCAGCAGGTCGCCCAGGACCGGGATGCCGTCGTGCCGGTCGTCGAGGACGTGTAACGCCCGGTCGAGAATGGTTTCCTCCCGGTCGGTCGGCGGGGAATTGCGCAAGATGGTGATCAGCGACGCGACCACCGTCAGCCGGCGCGCGTGCCCGTCGGCGAGGACCGCGGCCTTCGCGTCACCGGTGAGCCGGCCGGCGGCCGCGGTAGCCTCGCCCGGGTCGAGGACGTTGAGGTGACCGCGGCCGCCGCCGAGCCGGATCACCTGCCCACCCAGCGCGGTGACCAGGTCGACGTAGTCCGGGCGCAGATCCCCCAACACCAGCGGCATCACCCCGTACCCGGCGAGCCCGGTCGCCATCCGCCTTATCGCGGTCGACTTGCCCAGGCCGGGCAGCCCGAGCACGAACACCGACGGGTTCGAGATCAGCTTGGCCCGTTGGAACCAGGAGATCGGGTCGCAGCACAACGTCGCCCCGGAGGTGATGTGTCGGCCGAACGGGACCCCGACCATCGGCGTGCCCGAGCCGACCACCCACGGCCACAACCCGCACACCTGCACCGTCGTCCCCCGATACTCCTCCGCCGGGGTGACCAGCACCGCCTCGCCGCGGCCGCGGCCGAGCCAGCCCCGCGGCCCCGGCCGCAACACCCGCCCCGCCCCGACCCCCGGGGTGCGGGAGCCGGACCGGCGGGATCGGGGTGGGGTGGTGGCGGTGAGCTGGGACGGGTCCACGGCGCCGGTCACAGCCGGTCCCGCATCGCCGCCGGGGCCTTGAGGTGTCGAGGCAGGATCAACCCGAGCGGTAACCCGGCGGCGAACGCGCTGTCCTGCGACCCGTAACACGGCCGCAGCCGCAACCGGGCGGTCGCGGACAGATTGTCGACCGCCGCCCGGGCCTCTGGTAGCCGGTCGGGGTCGGTGACGGTCGCGGTCACCAGCAGCCCGAAGTTGACCAGCCCCGCGCCGGCAGCCTCCTCGGCCGCGGCCGCGGCCGAGGACCGGGTGGCCTGCAGCGCCCGCGCCGACGGACGGGCCCGCGAGGTCGCGAGGAACTCCGCCGCCCGCAAATCGGACTCGACGATCGCGGCCGCCCGCGCCGCGTCGATCGGCCGGTACACCAGCGTGACCCGTTTGCGGGCCACATCCCGATGCGGGGCCAGCAGCCGGGCCAGCACCGTGGAGGTGACGTTCCCGCGCGGCGCGGTGGTCATCGACCAGGTCACGCTGTACCCGTCGTCGTGCCGGTAATGCTCCCAGGACGCCTCCGCGGCCGCCGGGCCGACATCGCACCAGGCCAGGTCGCTGGGCTCGTCGTGGGCGTGAGCGGTGTCCACGACGCTGGCGACGCCCGGGCTGTAGGCGACCCGGATCACCTCGCACACCTCGCCCGCGGCCAGCGGACGCGCCGCGCCGGCACCGGTCGTGGACAGGCTGCCGGTCAACCCCGGCAGCCGGGCCGCGAGGTCGCGGCCCATCTCGGTGTCGGTGCGTTTCTTCCCGGTCGCGGCACCGACCGAGGTGAAACTGATCGTCACGTAGGCCTTGATCAGGCTCGACCCGACCGGATACGCCGCCACCACCTCGGCCAGCATCGCCCGCGCGAACTCCGGTCCGGCCGGATCCAGCTGGGATTCGACCTCCCGGCGGAGCCGGTGCCCGGTATCCGGGGCCGTCTCCACCGTCACCGCGGCGGCCTGGACGCCCGGTTCGTCGCCCAGGTTCGCCAGCCAATGCCCCCAGTCCGCGACCCACCCGTCGACCTGGTCAGGGTCGACCAGGCTCGCGCCGTCGGGTTCGGTCCCGATCACCACCGTGTACGTGGAAGTCGCCGGGGCGAAGATCAGCGCGAACGGCCGCCCGTAGGAATCGGTGTGCTCACTCAACCGCAGCGACGCAGCCAACCCCGGCAACTGATGGGTGCCCCACAGGGCGAACCCCAACGGACCCGACCGGTACAGGTGCGCACCGCGGCGGGTCGCCGACATCCACGACACCCGGGCCAGGACCCGGTCCAGGATGGACTTCTGGTGCCGGTCCCGGGTGACGATCGCGGCCAACACCACCGCCAACACCACCGCCAAGATCACCCCGCGCAGCAGCCCCGCCAGGGCGATCACGATAACCACCAGCACCAGCCCAGCGAGCATGATCGCGGTGCCGAGCGAGCCGAGGCCGAACAGGCCCGGACTCGACGGCCGGCGCCAATTGCCGTACGTCCGCGGCCCGGCCACCTGCGGGTCAGCGGGCGCCATCAGCGTCTCCCGTACTCGACTCGGCCGCCGAGGCCGCGGCGCCCTTCGCGGCCTTCACCACACCGGACGCGACCTCGACCCCCGCAGCCGCGGCCATCCCGACCGGACCGCCCGCCGCGCCAGCCGCCACCGCACCCCCACCACCAGCTGCGCCAGCACCAGCACCAGCAGCGCCAGCGCGGGCGCCCACACCCGCACCGGCAGCACCCGCCGAACCCCCGGCCCCCGGACCCCCGGCCCCCGGACCAGACGCAGCAGCCCCGCCGCTTCCGCCCCCGCCGGTCGACCCTGACGGCCCAGCGGCGCCGGACCTACCAGCGCCACCCGGCCCTGCCCCCGACGGCGGCGACCCCGCGGTGCCGCCGGTCCCGCCGAACAATTTGCCCGACGCGGCGGCCCCGGTGGGCAGCATCGCCGCACCCGCCATCCCCGCACCGGCCATCCCCCCGCTGCCAGCAGAAACCGCGGACACCGCCGGGACCACCAGCTTCATCAACGCCGGCAACGCCACCAGCGCGACCCCCATCAACGTCAAGCCGGTGATGATGCTGATCAGCCCGGTCCCGTCGTCGCGGAACACGCTCGTCCCGGCCAGCTTGAACGCTGTCGCATACACGATCGCCGCCGCCGGCTTGTAGGCGATGAACGCCAACAGCCAGCCCGCCGTCTTCCGGAACATCGACCGGCCCGCCTCGGTGTTCGTCGCCGCCGCGCTGAACGGCAGCGCCCCGGCCAGGATCACCAGCATCCCGCCGCGCACGATCATCAGGAAGATCTGCGCCAGCGCGGCGAACACCGCGAACAGGCCCAGCACGATGATCAAGATCGACCCCAGCGCGCCATTGGCCGGGTTTGTGGTCAACGCGAGCAACGCGAGCATGCTGCCGCCGAAACACGACCCATGGCTGTCCTGGATTGAACATGTCAACGAGCCGTCCAGCAGCCACACCGAGAACGAATCCCCCGCCGCGGTCAACAACGCGACCACCGTCAACCCAGCACCCGACACCACCACCAGGGTCAACAGCGACTTGACCAAGTCCCGGCCGGCGTCGGCGCGCTGCTCCCACGCCATTTTCCCGGCGCCGATGATCACGCTCAACACCGCGACAGCGATCATGTACCACCACAAACTGTCCTGGATGTAGGCGACCGTCGACGAGCCGTGCGACTGGCGCGACGGGGCGATCGCGGTCACCACCCCCACCGCCGCCGAGATCACCACCGCCGCCGCCAATACGGACCCGAACCGGGCCGACACCTCCTGACCGGCGGTCTCGTGCCGGCGGGCCAAACCCATCCGCACCCCCAACACGATCAATCCCAGCACGCAGATCCCGAACGCCAACCAGGTTGCGTAACCGAGCACCAGATCGATCCCGGCCGTGCCCGACGCGTGTCCCCCGGGTGCCACCCCCGAATCGCCGCCGCCCCCGGTCAGCGTCGGCGTGCCGATATACACCCACAACGACCCCAGCGACCCGACCACCTTCCCCACCGCCGTCAACACCGCATTCGCCATATTCACCATCGCGTCACCAACCGCCGACGCCGCGAACGCCTGTACCTGGCAGCCCACGTTTGCCCAGCCGCAAGTCATCGGTTTACGCCCCGGCCCAGGTCGAGGGGTGCGTCGAGGGTGTCTTGTTGGGTAAAGGTGCCGGTGGTCTTCCATCTCATCGCCGTCGACGAGGTACGCAATTCCCTCGGCGGCCCCGCAGATCCGAGGCAACAGCCCGCAGGAGTGCGTTGATCAGAGTCTGCAGCAGGTGCCGCATCAGATCCGGCGACGCGTCGGACAGCGCTTCGCCGAGCAGGCCGGCAGGGTCAACAATGTGTGGTGCGGTCATCGTGATGCTCCATTCGAGAGTGCTGTGAGAAGGTGCCCGAGCGGAGCTTGGGGATAGCGACGTCGACGGTGCCGACCCGGGTATCGAGGTGGTGGTAGCCGTTGCGTTGGGCGGCCCGGCCGGGCGTCGGCTGGCCCCATTCGGCGCCGACCACCTGATCGGCGTCAGCGGACAAGGTTCACTCGAAGGATCACGCGGTGGCCGCTTTAGCTTGCGGCGACTCGCGCTACACCACTATCAGGGACTCAACTCTTCGGCCAGACGTCATCCTCCGTATACCGGGTGTTTCCCGGCAGCAGACACGGTGATCTTCGTCCGAACGACGACTTCCTGGGGAGCCCACATGAACCGACGCAAGGTCCTGGTGACGGCGGCGGCCTTCACCGCCGCAGCCGTCCTGGCCGTCGGTAGCACGGCGTACGCAACCTCGCCTAGCAGGGGAAGCGCGACTGCCACGCCGATCAAGCACGTGGTGGTGATCTTCCAGGAGAACGTCTCCTTCGACCACTACTTCGGCACGTATCCCAAGGCGGCCAATACCGACGGCACCTCGTTCCACGCGGCCGCGGGCACCCCGACGGTCAACGGGCTGACCGGCGCGCTGCTGACGAACAATCCGAACGGGAAGAATCCCGGGCGGCTCTCGCACGGCCAGGCGCTGACCTGCGACCAAGACCACGAGTACAAGGCCGAGCAGGAGGCCGCCGACCACGGCGCGATGGACAAGTTCATCGAGTTCACTCAGAAGCAGACCTGCAAGTCACCGCTCTATGGGGCAAGTGATAACCACCTCGTGCTGGACTACTACGACGGGAACAGCGTCACGGCGCTGTGGAACTACTCCCAGCACTTCGCGATGAACGACAACTCCTACGGCACCACGTTCGGCCCCTCGACGCCCGGCGCGCTCAACCTCGTCTCCGGTGAGACCGCCGGGGCGTACGCCGTGACCCCGGCCGGTGTGCGCACGACCGACGCCTACGCCACGCCGAACCAGACGTCCGTGGACGGCACCGGCACCGTCATCAACGACCCGGATCCGGCGTTCGACGACTGCTCGAGCACGAAGTACAACCGGGCGGCGCTGACGGGCAAGAACGTCGGCGACCTGCTGAACGACAAGGGAGTGAGCTGGGGCTGGTTCCAAGGCGGTTTCGCCGACTGCTCGGCGAAATCGGAGGTCGGCAAATACTCCGACCAGCACGGCGCCGGAACGACGCAGGACTACAGCGCGCACCACGAGCCGTTCCAGTACTACCAGTCCACGGCCAACCCGCACCACACGCCGCCGGCGTCGTTGGCCGAGATCGGGCATTCCGGTCCGGCGAACCACCAGTACGACCTGGCCAACTTCGACCAGGCGCTCGGTGCGGGCAACCTGCCCGCCGTGAGCTTCGTCAAGGCCAAGAAGTCCGAGGACGGCCATGCCGGCTACTCCGACCCGCTCGACGAGCAGCACTTCGTGGTCGACACGATCAACAAGCTCGAGCACTCCAAGGACTGGAAGTCGACGGCCGTGGTCATCGCCTACGACGACTCCGACGGCTGGTACGACCACCAGCTCGCCCCGGTCGACAACCACTCCGAGAGCGCCGAGGACGCCCTCACCGGCGAAGGCCAGTGCGGGACGGGACAGCCGAAGCTCGGCGGTGAGGAGCTGCGCTGCGGCTACGGCCCGCGGCTGCCGTTACTGGTCATCTCGCCGTTCAGCAAGGTCAACGCCGTCGACGGAACGCTGACCGACCAGTCCTCGATCCTGCGCTTCGTGGAGGACAACTGGCTCGGTGGACAGCGCATCGGCAACTCCTTCGACGCGCTGGCCGGCCCGCTCACCGGGATGCTGGACTTCAGCAAGCCGGCGGCCAAGCCGCTGTTCCTCGACCCGATCACCGGGGCTCCGACCTCGCGCGGGCAGTCCCGCAGCGGCGGCTGATCGCGTCGGGAAGCTCAGGTGCGGGTGGCCGGCGGATGATCGCCGGCCAGCCGCACCGTGACATCAGTTGGGCATCAATCGTCGTCGGCCATCCATCTTCCAGGCTGATGCTGTTCCCCACCGCTGCTTCGCTCGGCGTCATCACCTCGACAAGGCGCCGGTACTCAGCTGATGCGCCCCGGACCAGATCGAGACGGCGCGACGCGAAGGTCAGTCGCCCACGCGGTCGACCAGCTCGCGGGGTGTGATGATTTCTATGCCGGGATTCTGGCGCGTGCTGGTCCAGGTCGCCGGAGACCAAGGTGTCTGCCTGCGATGCGACTGCGAGTGCGACTAGGACTCCGCCCCACTGCGAGATCAGCTGACCGTCACCGGCAAACACGACTGCCTCGGGCGGATCCGGCGGAACCTACACCGTGACCTGCCGTCCACCGTCGTACTCAAAGGTCTTGGTGACGAGCTCTCCCGCGATCGGGTCGGCCCGCATCGGTTCCGGTGCTGGTTCGGGCCCGACCCCCGCCGGTTCAAGACCGAAGCGCGGTTCGCCCGCTGGTGCGGCGTGGCCCCGGTCGCGATGTCCTCCGGGGAGGGCGACGGGCCACCTCGGAACCACCGCCTCGACCTCGGCGGCAACCGCAGGGTCAACTCCGTGTTGCACATCGTCCACGTCACGCAGGCCCGCTGCCACCCCGAAGCCCAGGCATACATGACCCGGCGAGCGGCAGAGAACAAGTCCAAACGAGCCGCTCGGCGAGCGCACAAACGACAGCTCGCCAACGTCATCATCCGGCGGATGTGGAACGACGCTGACAACCTCGCACGCGCCAATTCCACCCCCTCGAGCGCGGTCGCTTGACAAGAGAGCTTCGAGTCGCTCAACGCCCGCTACCGCCGCGCCGTCACAGCCCGGGGCCACTTCCCGACCGAACAAGCCGCACTGAAATGCTTGTATCTCGTTACCAGATCCCTCGACCCCACCGGACAGGGCAGCCCACGATGGACCATGAGGTGGAAGCCAACACTGAACGCGTTCGCCATTACCTTCGCCGATCGCTGGCCGGCCGCAGAAACCTACTAACCAGAAACCGCCGGAAACACCGTTAACGAGACAGTCCCACGGACCTGGGCGATTGCGATGCGAATCGACTCAGCATCGGCATCGCTGAGCCCTGATCCACCGGTCGGTGGTGGCTGGCGGCGGGTCGTGACGCGCGAATGCCCCTGTGGGGCAGGAGGATTGGACTTGCGACAGTTCGATCCGATCCGAAGGGGCACAAGCACTCCACAAGGTGGATGCAGTTTTCGATGACCCGAACCTGATCGGATCGGCGGGCTTGGTCCCGGTGATGCGGCTGGCCGAGCGGGCCGGGCTGCACGAGTTGCTGGCGGAGCGGTCGAGTGTCCCGTCGGCCAACTCCGCCGTAAAGGCATCGTGCGTGGTCGCAGGGATGCTCGCCGGCGCCGACTCCATCGACGATCTCGACGTGCTGTGTCACGCAGGGACGGGCAAGGTGTTCACCAGGGTGCGGGCGCCCTCGACGGTAGGCACGTTCCTGCGCGCGATCACCTTCGGGCACGTCCGCCAACTCGACGCCGCGGCCTCCCGCCTGCTGACCGGGCTGGCCACGGTGTCGCCGCGGCTGCTGGCTGGGACCCAGGCGATGGCGTTCGTCGACATCGACGACACGATCCGCGAAGTCCACGGCTACAACAAGCAAGGCGCCGCCTACGGCTACTCCGGGGTGAAGGGCCTCAACGCGCAGCTGGCGGTCCTATCGTCACCGACCTGTGCCCCGGTGATCGCCGCCGCCCGACTGCGCAAGGGAAACACCATCAGCGGTCACGGCGCCCAACGGTTGATCGGCGACGCCATCGCCACGGGCCCGGGCCGCCGGCGTCACGGGGCAGGTGATGGTCCGGGCCGACTCGGGGTACTACCGCCGCGACGTCATCGCCGCCGCCCTCGCGAGCAAGGCCTGGTTCTGCGTCACGGTCCGGATGAACCCCGCTGTCACCAAGGCGATCGCGGCGAACCCCGGCGACGCCTGGACCACGACCAGGTACCCCAGAGCGATCTGGGACGCCCCAGGAGCAACGGTGGATCTCCGAGGCGCAGGTCGCCGAGACCACCCTCACCGCGTTCACCTCAGCACCCAAGAAGGGGCAGGTCACCTGCCGGTTGGTCGTGCGCCGCGTCCAACGGCTCAACCCCGCCACGGCCCAAGGACAGGGCGAGCTGTTCACCACGTGGCGTCACCACGGGTTCGTCACCAACCTGCGCGCCGCTGGCGCCGCCGCGTCGAGACGACACGCCAAGGCCCGCTGGGCCACCCTGCGGATCCACCTGATCGCGGTCCCGGCCCGGATCGCGTCCTCGGCCCGACGCCTCGTGCTGCGCCTGCCCACGAACTGGCCCTGGGCGCCCGACTGGGACGACCTCTGGGCCACCGCCACGCCAACCTGACCGTCCCGGCCAACCAGCACCGAGGAACAACCCACGTGGAAGAACCGGTCAGACCGCCAGCTTCACGACGCCATCACCCGGCGGAACGGAGAATCACCCGTCGACACGTCAGCAGCAAACCCCAGAAATCAGCGTCGGTGGATCAGGGCTGAGCTGTCGCCGTCATATGCCCCGGGCTACCGGCTTCGCGTGCGTCGCTGATCCTCCACCCGTATACGACCTCGCACCGCATCCCTGTCGGCCGGCCGGCGCCCCGGGCAGCGACCAAGGCGGCGTGGCTCGGCTCTAGCGCCGCCTTGTTTTTGTATTGCCAGCGCGACATCCGATAGCTCAAGTTCGGCTTAGCCACCTGCGCACCGCCAACAAGGATCATCGCGATTCCCACAAGCAGAGATCCAATCGCAGTGCCGTGAGCGCCCTGCGACGACGCCACTGCTAAGAACATGAGCTCTCCCTGATTGGTGGAACGGTGACACCCGCCGACAACGGTCAGGAACGTTACATCGCGCGGCCGAAATTTGTGGGTCACCGGCCGCGACGGCAAGACGTCCAGCGCGCCGCACGGCGGCAGGACACGTCCACCCGCTGGGCGGTTTGCTGCTGGCTCGAGCAGACCGACGGCGATGACCGTGGCACTACTCGCGTTGCTGCACGCTGCTTCCAGCTCGGAGGTCGCCGGAATCACGGTGGAGGACATCGACGGTCGCAAGCGTGCAGTCAGCGCGGCGACCGGCCCTGGCCGGCCGCGCTGGACCCGCTGACCTGGGCAGCCGTGCAAGCTTGCCGGTTGCATCAAAGCCGGTGCTCAGCCAACACGACGGCGAGCGGCGCCGGGATCGGCACCGTCGCACCGGAGGACTCGGTCACCCGGTCGTGGCCAGGGTCGCACTTGTTGTGCTGGTCAGCTAGCCGGGGAGCCGGCTCACCTACGCCGCAGCCGCCGACGACCTGCTACTGCCACCGCGCCGGCGACCAGCAGCAACAGCAGCAGCAGCGCGCTGCCGGTCGTCAGTAGGCTGACCGGCGTGCGACTGGTGGAATAGTCGCCGGTTGCGACACCGCCGGCTGGTGTCGCGCTGACCTGCGGAGCGCTTGCCGTCGGGTCGGGCACGAACAGCACCCCTGCCGGGCTACCCAAGCCGGTAGCGAACGGCGTGACCGTTCCCGTCTTGAGGTTCAGGGTGCCGACCGTCCCTGGGTTCAGGCTGCTGTCCTTGGGCACAGCCGAGTACGCGGTCCCAGGACTGAACGTTCCGCGAATGGCGAGGAGCGAGTTGCTCGCGTTGTCCGTCACGTACAGCGTGCCCTGCGTTGCGGTCGCCCAAGCGGTGTCGTTTACTTCGGTGCTCGTGTGCAGCACGGACAGCGACGGGTTGCTACCGGTCGCGTTGCCGGTGAACACCAGTTCCTTGTCGCCCTGCGCGTCGAGCACGAAGTCGCCCGCGAAGCGCGGACTCGACGATGGAACGACCTCGCTAGAGTCCGGATCGGTCAGCGCCAACTTCTCGGTCTTTCCGCTGTGCCCCCCGCTGTTCGCCGTGGTCGCGACGCTGGTGTCTGAAAATATGGCGGTCAGGGTGGCTATCCCGCCAGCTAGTCGCGCCCGGTACACCGCCGGTCCGGTCGCCACGTTCGGCGCAGAAGCTGCGATCAGAATCTGGCCGTTGACGATCGAGATGGAGTCGGTGCCACCCCTATGCGGCAACGGGCTTGGGCTGTAGGTGAAACGCGTGGGCGTCGCCGACCCCGGGCTGATCGTGTACAGGCTCGAGTTCGCGTCCTCGTTGACCGCGGCGATCAGGCGATTGTTGGCCGGGTCGGCGCTCAGCCCGTCGCACTTGCCGGTCAAGGTCCACCGGGCGACTGGCGCACCGGCAAGCGTGAACTCTTGCACCGTGCTGGTCCTGCCGCCGCCGGAAGCTGGCTCACCCTTAGCTCCAACTCCGTTCTGGAAACTGACGAACAAGTGGTTGCCCAGTTGGGTGATGTCATCCGGTTTGGACAGGCTGCCGCCCGCGGCCAACGTGCTGATGCTGAACCCGGACGGGACTGTCGGGCCACCGGCCGCGACAGCCGCCGCTCCGCTACCGGTCGCTATCGCGCCTGCGGCCACGCAGAGCGCGGCGGCTGCCGCACCTCGACGCATCGACGGTCTGCTCGCACCCACGGTTGCTCCTCACGACAGGTGCCCTTGGATCGGCACATGGGATTAACCTGCCGCGATCGCATGGCCGCCGGGTGGCCTGGGCATGACCCACAGGCGTCGCACAGGCGTCAGTGAGGTCCGACCGGGTACACCTTCGTGGCCGTGAGCCTCGGCGCGGATGCGCAGGCGATCCCAGCAACCCGGGTGGTCCGTGAACGGTCTCGTCGCTTCGGATCGCGATCCCGCTTACGACTTGGCGACACGCTGGGCGATGGGCGATGGGCGCCATGATCGCGCGGAACTACACGATCCGTCTCCCCGTCTGGGTCGCCCCAGCGGACATCCGACTCTCGGTAGACCGAGTTTGGTGGGCCTGGCCGAGCGAGGGAACCAAGTGGAGCGAACGGAGCAAGTTAGAGATGAAGGTTTTGTACGACAAGAGGAGTACGCCGGTGTGCAGCAGGCAGCCGCTGCGGTCGGGGTTCACGACCGAGGCGTTTGTCGCGGCCGCCGAGCGCAACTGGCTGACACCAGCGGCTGCTGCCAGGGGCGAGGGAGATGACCTGGACCGGGCAATGCTGCCCGAGCTGCTGGCCGTTCGGACGGCGATGCGCCGGACGGGGTGAACGTCAACCAGGCCGCCGAGGAGCACCTACTCCTTCGACCTGGAAACCGAACTCCGTCGCGGCGGACACCGACCACTTCGCTCACCCGCCGCTCACCCGCCGCCTGACCGCTGCAGCCAGCCCAAAGGGGCCAGATCCGTTCTGCCGCTGAGGGGACCCTTTCGCTTGACGACTTGGTCAGGTCGGTGACTCAGAGCTGGTTTCGGTTCCGCTGTCGGGGTAGACCATGGCGCCGTCGGGGGCGACGACGACCCGGACCGGTGCGCCCCGTTGGCGGGCGATTGGGTCGAAGACAGCGGTGAGGGTGCCGGCGGGGGTGGCTACCACGTGGTCGTAGCCGCGTCCTCGGTAGGCCACGTCGATCACGGTGCCCGGCAGTCCGGGCTGGTCGGGACCGCCTTCGGCTGAGGCGAGCCGGGTTGCTGCCGGCCGGATCATGACGCGGACCGGGTAACCGGCCTGTGCTCCTAGCGCCCGGCCGTGCAGGACCCAGTCGCCAATGCGCACGGTGGCCTGCTGGCCTCGGACGTCCATCGCCCGTCCACAGAGCTCGCCCGCGAGCCCGGTGAAGCGCGCCACGAAGGGGTTCACCGGGTAGTGGTAGATCTGCTCCGGCGCTGCCCGTTGGACGAGGCGGCCGCCGTCGAGCACAGCGATCTCGTCGGCGAGGGCGAACGCTTCGGCTTGGTCGTGGGTGATGTACACCGACGTCGCGCCGCATTCACGCGCCAGGGTGGCGATCTCGACCCTCAGGTGCTCGCGCAGATCGGCGTCCAGGTTTGACAGTGGCTCGTCGAACAGGAGCAGGCGCGGCTCGGCGACCACGGCGCGGGCCAGGGCCACTCGCTGCTGTTCTCCGCCGGAGAGTTCGTGCGGGTAGCGCTGGGCGAGCCGACCGAGCCCGACCCGCTCGAGGGCTCGCTGCACCCGAGAGTTGGCCTCGGCTGCCGCGAGGTGTCGACGTCGCAAGGCGTAGGCGACGTTGCTGTGGACGCTCAGGTGGGGCCACAGTGCGTAGTCCTGGAAGACCATGGCCAGATCTCGCCGCTCGGGTGGCAGGTGGCGTGATCGGTCACCGACGAGCTGACCGCCGAGGTGCAGTTGACCCTCGTCGAGCCTCTCCACGCCGGCCAGGACCCGTGCCAGGGTCGACTTGCCCGACCCCGAGCGTCCTAGCAGCACAAGGAACGTGCCGGGCTGCACCTCCAGGTCGACCTCGGTCAGCGCTGTCGTGTGCCCGTATCGCTTGCCCGCCGAGGTCAGGCGGACGTGATGGCCTCGTGGCTCGATGGAGTTGGTCACAGGGATTTCCCCACTTGTCGCCACCCGGCCGGGGTGAGCAGTCGGAACAACAGCCACGCCACGGCGACCACCGCCAGGGCGAAGATCACGGCGAGGACCTCCATCGCCGTCCCACCACCGAAGTCGTAGTTGGCCAGAGCCTTCGTGATGCCGACCGACACGGGTGGCTCGCTCGGCGGGTACAGCAGCTGAGACACCGGCAGCTCCAGCAGCGTGCCGGCGAAGGTCAATACCCAGGCCGCGACGATCGGGCGTGCCAACAGCGGCAGCACGGTGCGCGCCCAGGAGACCAGCGGGCCAGAGCCGTGCACCCGACCTGCTTCCCGCAGCGACTCTTGGACCTGGCCGACCGCGCCCAGTAGAACCCGGGAGGTGGAGGGCAGCGCGGTGGCCAAGTAGGCCACCGCCAGCAACGGCGCGGTCTGGTACAGGTGCACGCCCAGTGCTGCGGTCCACGGCATGTTGTAGGTGAAGATGTACCCCGCAGCGAAGACGATGCCCGGCAGTGCAACAGCGGTGACCAGCGCAAGATCCAGGAACCGAGCGCCGATTCCGCGGGTCCGGGCGGTCAGCAGGCGCGCGGTCACCAAGGCGAGCACCGTAGTCAGAGTCGCGGTGACCGTGGCCAACTTGGCTGAAAACATCAGCGGGCCGCGTAGCGCCTCGCTTTGCAGAACCCGGGTGTAGTTGGCCAGGGTGAAGCCGTGGGTGCCGACCAGAGACCCCAGCCCGTTGACCAGCGACGCCGAGACTGCCCCGAGGGCGGGCACGCCCACCCCGATGAGCACGAGCAGCCCGAGCGCACCCAGTGCGCCGGCCTGTGCGCGCCTGGACAACCGAGCCCGTCGTGCCGGACGGGTCCGACCGCCGAGCACCCGATAGCTGCGCCCCCGAGTGGCCCAGGCCTGGGCCGCCAGGGCCAGACCTGCCATGGCCATAAGCACCCAGCCGACGGCCGCAGCGGCCGGGAAGTCGGCTGGGAAGGCGTTCACCGCGTTGTACAGGGTGTAGGTGGCCACCGGGAAGTGCGCGTCGTTGGCCAGGGTCGCCGCGACCCCGAAGTCGCTGACCGACTCGGCGAAGACGATCGCCAGCGCAGACCACACCGCCGGAGCCAGCAAGGCGGCGACTACTCGCACCTGCTCGACGCGGCCACCACCGTGCACCCGCACGGCGACCTCGAGTTCTGAGCCGAGACCCCGCAGGGCCACTGAGACGGCCAGGTAGGCGAAGGGCACACCCTTCACGATGAGGACGGCCACCACGCCGACCGGACCGTAGAAAATGCCCCGGATGCCGGCCACCTGCAGTCCCAGCACGTCGAGCACACCGCCCGGCTCGAGGAGCCGCTCCCAACCCAGCGCGATGAGGTAGGACGGTGCCAGCAGCAGGACGAACATCGACCCGGACCACAGCCGGGACCAGCGGACGTCGGTGCGCAGCAGTGCCCAGGCGACCCCGAAGCCGATCGCGGCGGCAACCCCCGCGCTGACGACGCCGACCCCGAGAGAGTCCAGGGTTCCGTGCACAAGGGTGCCGGAGAAAGCCCGCCGAAAACCGCTCAATGTGAACCACTCAGGGCCCTGCGCGAACAATCGCGGCGAGATCGCCACCATGAGGAAAAGGCCGATCGGCAGGATCAGGATCGCGATGATCAGCAGCCAGAATACGGTCAACCGTGCCACGGCAAACCGTGACGTCATCAACCGGAACCGGATGGCCATCGAAGCTGGTGCGACCGGGGTTCCCCCCTCCCGGGCCGCACCATCGGTCACCGTCGGCATGACCTTTGCCCGCGCGGCGCCTTGCGGACTGGCAGGGGTCACTTGATCTTCGAGTCGAACCACGAGTTGATCTGCCCCTCCAGGGGGCCCCAGAAGTAGGGGTCGATGCGCTGGTAACTCGACGGGAAGGCGGGCAGCCCAGTCAGGGCGCCCACCCCCGGGAGCACCGGCCAGTAGAGCGAGTCGCCGCTCGCGTCACCGGACTGCATGACCCGCTGTCCGGCCGGGGAGAGCACGTAGTCGACAAACTTTTTCGCCTCGGCTTGCACTGCAGCCGGAGCCGCCTTGTCAATGCCGATGACGCCTGGGAGCAGGGTTGACTGCGGCAGATTGACCAGCTTCGGGGCGAAGGTCGCCGACGACTTGACCTTCAGCGTCTCCCCCACCGCTGCCGAGCTCTGAATCAGGCCGTAGTCGATCTGCCCAGTCTCCAGCGCGTGCAAAGTGTCTCCGTTGGTCGGGAAGACGTGCAGCCCGTTGGCCTTGAGCTGGCTGAAATAACTCTCACCCGCGGCGACCCCCCCGGACTGTCCACCGAGCTGGTTCATCAGCCCGGCGATGAACGGATACGTCGGCCCGGACTGAGACGGGTCGTTCATCCCCAGCTTGCCCTTGTAGGCGCCACCGAGCAGGTCGTTGTAGGTGGCCGGCACCGCCGAGACCCTGGCCGAGTTGTAGATGAGCGTCGCCATGACAGTCGTGCTCACCGGAGCGTAGGAGTGATCACTGGGCACCAGCGCCCGGCCGGCGGGAGTCAACGTGGCTGACGGGGTGTAGCCGAGCAGCTGCCCCTGCTTGTCCAGCGCAGCGAACGCTGTATCACCGTCCACCCACAACAGCCCCCACTGCGGGTTGTTGCGCTCGGCGGCCACCTTCGTTAGCAACGGACCAGTGCTGTCATCGACCAGTTTCACCGGGATCCCGGTTGCGGCCTGAAAAGCCTTGGTCACCGGCGAGTCGTAGCCCTGAGCGGAGTACACCACCAGCGGCACAGCGGTAGCGCTCGACGCGGCCGCCGATGCCGCCACTGTCGGGACCGAGGAGGCAGCAGTGCTGGTGGCAGCCGTGCCGGTACCAGCCGTGCTCGGGCTCGAGCAGCCAGCCAGCGCCAGCGCAGCGAACGCGGCCACTCCTCCCAGCAGGACCGGCATACCGCGGCGTGAACGACCCATGGGCGAATCTCCAAACTATAAACGCACATCACGAAAACTAACGGCCTTTACGAATGATCAATGTCATCGGTTACGTTTCCACGATCACAAGATGAGGAGCGGGTGAACGGACGACGAGCACTCGGATCCACGTGGCCGATGGGTACGACCCGGTTGGGCTGCTCATGTCGCCGCCGCGGGACAGCGCTGCCGGCCTGACACGCAGGGGAGCGGACGGAACCGAGCGCGCTACCACGCAGCCACTACCCCGAGGAGCAAACCGCCCGGCCGGGCCCGCGCTATCAACGCCCCGCGCCCTCAGGCTGACTCACTTGATTGTCTGGCGCTCGTCCATATCTGCATGGCGCTCTACACACGTCGGCGCGTGGCCCGTCATGGTTGGTCGATTTCTCGCTGCCAGTCCCATCCTGCGTCCTCGAGTGCGACCAGGTCTGCGAAGTGCCCGCCGGCAGCTAGCAGCGCCGTCGGGGTTCCCTGTTCAATGATCTGTCCCCGGCTCAGGACGACGACGCGGTCGGCCTCGCGGGCTGTCGCAAGGCGGTGCGCGACGGTGAGGACGGCCGCTTCGGTGGCCTGGACGCGTTCTTTGAGCGCAACGCGGAAGGCGTTGTCGCTGGCTCCATCGATCACCGCTGTGGCTTCGTCGAGCAGCACGATGGGCGGGCTGTTGACGAGCGCCCGGGCGAGGGCGAGCAACTGCCGCTGTCCGGCCGAGAGTTGGACTCCGGCGCCTCGGCCTGCGTCCGACAGGGTGGTGTGGTAACCCTCGGGTAGCGAGTTGACAAAGGTGTCCACACCGGCGAGCTGGGCGGCCTGGATGACCTGCGCAGGGGTCACGGCGGGGTCGGCGAGGGTGATGTTGTCGGTAACGGTGCCGCTGAACAGTGTGACTGCTTGCCGTACGACGCCGATGAGGGCTCGTCGCTCCGGGTCGTCGAGGTAGTAGGGGTCCCGGCCGGCTAGGTGGATTGACCCGCGCCACGGCTGGTACAGCCCGCCGAGGAGCGACAGGACACTCGACTTCCCCGCGCCGGTACGGCCCACGATGGCGACGTGCTCGCCTGGCCGTACCTCGAGGGTGACACCTCGGAGGACCGCGTCGCCGTTAGCACCGTAGCCAAAGGTGACATCGCGCATCTGGACAAGTGGAATCCGTGCGCCGTTGTCGGTCGGGTTCGGATGATGTGCAACTGCGAGCGGCTGCGTGCGGTACGGGCTGTGCCCGCGCGCAGGCACTTGACCGGTGGATTGGGCGGTGGGGTGGTTGAGCACGGTGAACACGCGCTCAGCACCCGCGAGGGCAGCTTGCACGGCGTTCCATTCGTCCCCGAGATTGACCAGTGGGTGAAGAAGCGAGCGAAGAGCAGCAAGAACGCGGTCAGGGTGCCGACGCTCGTAAGGTTGGGGCCGAAGGAATCCCGGGCGCCGAGCCACAGCAGCAACGCGGTCGCGCTGGCGGCGAGTACGGTCGGCCGCCGGTGCGTAGTAGGCGTTATAGATCACGGACCGGTTCGTTGCGTTGAGCCAGGGACCCATGGCCCGTCGGAACCGTTCAGCAAACGTCGCCTGACGTCCGAACGCTTGGATGACCTCGACGCCCGCGAGGTCTTCGGCCAGGTGTGTGTTCAGCGCGCCAACCGCGATGCGCGTGTCACGTTCGGCGTCTCGGATGCGTCGCCGTAGCAGGTGAGTGATGAGCATCAAGGGCGGCACGACGAGGACGGTGGCGGCGGCGAGGATTGGGCTTAGCGCGACCATTGCGATCGATACCGTCAACACGCGGACGGTTTCGCCCAGCAGGGTCGCTGCGGAGGACGAGAAAAGGTCGTCGATGGCTTCGACGTCGGCAGTGGCGCGCGAGATCGAGTCTCCGATCGGAGTTTGGTCGTGGTACTCGGTCGGGAGGGCGAGTAGGTGCGCGAAGAGCCGGGTCCGCAGGGCCGCCAGGGCACGCTGGGCGACGGACGCAGCGAGGTAGCCGTAGTAAGCAGTCAGGGCGGCCACGGCGGTCGCGGCGCCGAGGTAGAGCACTGCGGCGGCGCCGAGACCGGCGGCGTGGTTGCGGGTGATGTTGTGATCGATCGCGTGTCGGATGACCAACGGTGGGATCAGCTCGAGCACGGCCGCTCCGAGGACGCAGGCGCCCCCGACGACGAGCTGGGTACGCCACGGGCGGCCCAGCGCAACGATGTGGGTTAGCAACGTCGGTCGTTCCCGACGCGCGGGATGACGGGTGCGTGCGCGACTCACTCGCCTGACTCCCGCCGCGACGGGATCTGGCTGTGCTGCTGGGCATGGAAGATGCGCGCGTATAGACCGTCGCCGGTGAGCAAAGCAGCGTGGGTACCGGTTTCGATGATGCGTCCCGCCTTCAGCACGACGACGAGATCGGCGTCCACGAAGGCAGCCAGGCGCGTTGAGCAGAGCAGCACCGTGGCCCTGTGTTCGGGCGCGGCAGTGGGTCCTACAGCTGCTCGTAAGGCGGCGATGATGCTGACTTCGGTGTGGACGTCGACGGCCGAGAACGGGTCATCGAGAACGAGAAGCCGTGGCCTCTGGGTAGGGGCGGCGAGCGCGCGGGCCAAGGCGATGCGCTGCCGCTGTCCTCCAGAGACGCGGACGCCGAGCTCACCAATTCCGGTGGTCGCACCGGACGGCATCGCGGCTATGTCGTCGTCGAGTGCGCCGACGCGGAGTGACTCGGTGAGTCGAGCACTCCGCTCGCTGTCGCCACAGGGAGGGAGTTCCGCGTCGCGTGTGTCGGTGAGGACGACGTTCTCGGCGATGCTGCCGGAGAACACCGGGTGGCCTTGCGGCAGGTAGCCGAGGTCTTCCCGCTCGGCAGCCGTCCACCCGTACGGGTCCGCGCCGTCGATGCGGAGTCGACCGGCATCTGGCTGGTAGAGCCCCACAATCAGTCGGGCGAGCGCGGTCTTGCCGGCCCCGACCGGCCCGGTGACGGCGACCAGCGCTCCCGCAGGAACATCGAGGGTGACCTCGTCTAGCGCTCTTCCGGAGGCGTTTGGATAGGTAAAGGTCACTCGATTGAGCGTTACTCGCGCGGGACCGAGCCGGGGTCGGCAAGGCTCCGTTCGTGTGCGCGGGCCGGCCACCCATTCGGTTAGCCAGGAAGCGCGGCGCGGCTGGTCAGCTCGTGGGGCCGGGTCCGCCAACAGCGGTGCCAGCCGCGTGTAGGCCGCGGCTGCGGCCTGGACCCGATTGGCCATCTGTGGAATACGAAACGCTCGTCCGGTGAAGCGTGCGAATAGGCCGAGGAACGCGACTAGACCGCCGACCGACATGGCACCGGCCAGGACCCGATGCCCGCCAAGCCAGATCACCGCGACCACACCGGAGGTCACCAGGGCCGTATACACCGGCGCCAGCACGGCATTCAGTCGCGTCGCGGCGAGTTCAGCGTCGGCTTGCTGATCGGCCAGCTCACCCAGCCGCGAGACGAACGCGCGACCTCGGCCGGACACGCGCAATAGTCGGAGACCTGTCAGAGCCTCCTGGACGAAGGTGGTGAGCCTGGCGTTTGCCTCGCGGGACCGTAGGGTGCGCCGCGATACCCACCGCCCGGCCGCTTTGGCAAGGGCGAGCGCCAACGGGACTGGCACCAGCCCGAGGAGCGCCAACTGCGGGTCGTAAACGAACATCACCACGATCAGAGACAACGAGAACAGCAGCGTGTCCCAGGTCTCCACGATCAGCTCGCCGACCCCAGTCCCGAGCACTGCGACGTCACCGATGACGCGAGCCATCACATCGCCGACAGGTGTGACGTGCAGCCGGCGAGCTGGCCAGGACAACACACCGCGGACGGCGTCGGTGCGCACGTTGGCCTGGATCCGGTTCTTGCAAATGCCCAGCCAGCGGCGCTTGCCCACGCGTGGCAGGTCGGTCGCTAGCGTTCCGGCAATGAGCAGCAGAGCCGCCCGGTTGACCGCCCCGCTGTCAGCACGACCTTGGCCATACGCCACAACAGTGTCGATGGCGTGCCCAAGCAGAACCGAGGGCAGCACCACCGCCGTGTTCATCAGTGCCCCGCAGACCGATCCGACGGTCAACAGTCCAGCTACCTGCCGGAAGTAGGGACCGCATCGCGCGCCCGAACCCTTGGTGACCGTGACCGTGGCCGTCGTCGTCGCTCTCAACGACGGCGGCCGACGCCGTGCTCATCGCCGCATCAGGTCAACCTCACAGCCAAGCCAACCGCAGGAGGATGTCCTCGCCAGCTCGAGTCGCGAGGCTCGGCCGACCAGCGATTGCGGCCAGATCGGCGTGCAGCATCGCCACCGTCCACACCCTCTCGAACTCTGCGGTCGGGGCATCACCGTCGAGGTACGCCTCGTGCAGCCATACGCGGTCCGCCGGGTCCGGCCACGACCGCAGATCTAGCGCCCGATGTGAGCGGTACGCGTCCCCGAAGTCGATCACCCCGGTGAACGTCCCGCTCTTCTCGACGAACACATGAGTCGGTCCAGGGTTCGAGTGGAGCACCACAGCCGGACCCCACTCGTCGGGGATCGCCGCGACCGCGCGAGCGGCAACCTCTTGCGGCGATACCCGCAACGTCCACGCATCAGGCGTGCGCTCGAGAACGGCCACGAGGTCTGCGAACGCCAACTCCAGGCGCTGACGCAGGTCAGAACCATCATCATCGGCAGGCAGGAGCGCGCCGTCGCCTAGCGGCGCGGCGTCGAGCGCGTGGACGGCCCGCAACACATCGGCGACCTCACCAAGGAGTCGACGGCGCCCTGCCGGCGTCACCGTGACGTTGCGCACCGCCTCGCCGACAACGCGGCTCATGACGATGAACTCCACCGCCCCGGCGTGCGTTGCCACCGCGTCGTAACCGAACACCATCGGTATCCGCCCCGGCAAGGACGGCACCAGGGCTTCCAGCAGCCGCGCCTCCTTGCGCAGGCTGGTTCTCGGTCGTAGTCGATGCGGTCGCTGCACCTTCACCACCACACCGGCATCCAGCACATAAGCCCGCGCCTCACCGCCAGACTCGTCCACCGCGGTGACTCGACTCACCTGCACCCTGTTGGGCAGCTGACCACGGGCGAGCTCCAGGACAAGCTCGTCAGGCAACACCGGGTCTGGCGCGTCTGGCTGGCTGTAGGTATCGCGGGGACTCATTGCCCTCCTCAGATCGGATGGCAAACGTAGCTTTCAACCGGCATCGACTAGCGCGGCAGCCATGTCGGAGCCCTGTGGTTGCATGTGGCCGACGGCTACGGGAGGCGGTGCAGATGAGTCTCGGGCGGATGCTCTACGGTGCGGGGTTGTCAGCAATCCTCGCTGTCCTGCTGGTCGCGTTCGCAGCCCGTGACCGTCGTCCTCGTGTGCTGTTCTGTGCCGGCCTCGCCGCAGCGGTGATGCCAATCTGGTGGAATCTGATTCTGCGCTGGAGCGGTGCTACCGCCGCGTTGAGCCACGACATCCAGTTCCGTCCCCTTCCGATCAGCTGGCAGGACACGGGTTCGGGCGTATTCACCTTGGCCGGGGCTGGTGTTCTACTGACGCTCGGGGCCGGCGCGATCGACCCCGCTGGCCGAGTACGACGCGTCGCGCTCTGGGCCGCGCTCGCCGCGCTCCTCGTTGACATCTACACCTACTGAGCCGTGGCTCACGCGAGCTGAGATGAGAATCGTGAGACGCGGCGTCGTCGGAGCGGTCGTCGTGGCCGCGGTGCTTGCGGTCGTGGCAGTGCTGGCAGTCGCCGCATCGGTGCACTTCAAGCAACCGCCGGCCAACACCGCCGTCGGACCCCCTCTCCCGCTGCAGTCCGCAGGCTCCCTGGCGTTGCCCGGAGACTCGTCACGCTTCGACTACGCCAGCCTCGACCCCAGCCGGCACTTACTCTTCATCGCCCACCTGGGCGCAAGCGAGGTCATCGAGGTCGACACCGCCACCAAGCGAGTCGTGCGTGTCGTGGGCCATCTGGACGGCGTCCACGGCGTGCTCGTCGTCCCCGCTCTGCATCGCGTCTTCGCCACGGCAACGAACACCAACGAAGTGATCACCCTTGACGAAGACACCGGCAGCGTCATCGGCCGCGCACCGACGGGCGCCTACCCCGACGGCCTGGCCTACGAAGCAGAGCAGGGACGGATCTGGATCACGAACGAATCCGGCGGCTCGCAGACTGTTCTTGACATCGCCACCGGCAAGGTCGTGGGCACAGTCAATGTCGGCGGTGACGCGGGCAACGTTGCCTACGAGCCGGGCAACGGCACGCACCCGGCCGAGATCCTTGTCGCCGTCCAGTCCCGCAACGAGGTCGTGGTCATCGACCCGGCCACATTGACCGTCGTCAAGAGAATCCGCGTACCTGGATGCGACCACCCGCACGGACTCGCGCTCGACCTTCAACACAGGCTCGGCTTCATCGCTTGCGACGGCAACGCGACCATGCACACCCTCGACCTCAGCACCATGCAAATCGGCGGATTCTGGCCGGTAGGTGACAGTCCAGACGTGCTCGCTCTGGACCCAGTCACGGGCTGGCTTTACGTCGCCGGTGAAGGCGGCGAAGTCACCATTTTCGGCGGCCAGCGCCCCAGCCTGACGCCACTGGGTAGCGCGCACCTCGCCGATGGCGCGCACATCGTCGCCGTCGACCCCATCACCCACCTGAGCTACTACCCCATCCCCAGCGGCAGCGGAGGCTCACCCGAATTGCTAATCCGCCGACCCATCACGTCGAAGTAACTCTGACGGCCGTGCGGACGAAGTCCTTGCCGTGGTGGCCGAGCTCCACGCCGCGCATGTCGATGCGATGCAGTCCTGTACAAGTGATTCGGGTTCGTTGACGAATCGAAACTGGGCGTGCGGACCGATGAACCGGCGGATCAGCCAGGCAGATGCCGCACGGTCGATGTGGACACCCGCGCGGGTCACCCACTTCATGATTGCACTCCGGCAGACCCGGAAAGTTGGGTCGGTTGGATCGCCAGGACTGCGGTGGCCAGTGCCTCGACCTCGGCCCGGGCCCAGGCTCGCTCGGGGGTGTTCCTATGGTTTTCGTCAAGCCGCGATGGCCAGTTTGCCGGCGATCGCGGCGGCCCCGGGACGGTAGGTGGTGTGGTCGCGCAGCATCGCGAACAAGACGTCGACGCGGCGTCGGGCCAAGCAGATGAC
>JAABUK010003003.1_pt1 | contig 29202 bp, 34 predicted proteins | sample 5559141 | NCBI WGS metagenome assembly JAABUK01 (sample SAMN10711869, study PRJNA513367) | rock metagenome | isolation source: Antarctica rocks | place: Antarctica: Victoria Land, Pudding Butte nord | collected 2016-01-03
TTTTACTTATTTTGAAAGCATTGAATTCAGCTAATTCAGAGCTACAATTATGTCTCCCAAAGTATGTGGGGTAGTCAGCGCGCATAAATCAATTCGGGCGGGGGAAATTGATGGTTTTGATGTTCAAGCTGATCCGCGCTAGCAAAACCCTCTAAAATCTCAATGTTCAACATTTTTCTAAAAATGCAATTTGATGCCTTTGAGTTTGATATTATGTTCGTGAATACAGCTGACTGAAAGGAATAAGACCTGAAAGTTTGAAGAAAATCGACCAAGGAAGTTAAATGGTTTTCAGCCTAGGAAAACAATGCTTTTCAGCTCTCTGCTTTCAGATTCTCGCTTAATTCTCTCATCAAAATTAATGCTTTTCTGTCTTGAAAAGCATTACTCATCTGAGATAGAAATAAGATCTGAAAGTTTGAAGAAAATCGGTCAAGAAAGTTAAATGGTTTTCAGCCTAGAAAAACAATGCTTTTCAGCCTTCTGCTTTCAGATTCTCGCTTAATTCTCTCATCAAAATTAATGCTTTTCTGCCTTGAAAAGCATTACTCATTTGAGATAGAGCTGACTTCGTGCCTAGAGATTTCGACGATGAACGTGTTTGCTATCAATGAATCACTATTCTGACTTCGAATTGAATGAAAATTGCTGATCTAGAGAAGAACATCAGTGAATCAATCTATAAACAGATTCTTGAGACTAATGAGATCGACGAGAATTGTACGCTACTTCGCGAAGCAATAGCAAGAGACAAGACACAATATGAAGATATCAAATTGAAGAATTGTCGAACTCAGAATGAAATCTTGTATCATGATAGTCAGCTATGAGTTTCGTTCAACGAGCTGCTACAAATGAATCTGATTCGTGAGATGCATGATCAATCATCAGTTGATCATTCTGATATTCTTAGAACTGTGAAAGTCATAAAGCGAAACTACTATTGATCATTCATGCGAAAAACGATAGATTGATATATTCGAAACTGCTATATCTGTCAACGTTCAAAGACATCTAGAAATAAATCAAATGACTTGCTTCAATCTCTATCAATATCTGAACAGCGATGACAAGACATAGCAATGAACTTCATTATCAATCTATTTGATTCAAGCGAGTACAACGCTATTCTGACAATCATCTGCAAATTGTCAAAAGAAAGACATTATATTTCTTGCATCACTGATGATGAAGATATCACTGTCGAAAAGACAGCTGAAATGCTGATTCAATGAGTATATTGAACTCATGATCTATCAAGCTTCATAGTATCTGATCGAGATTCGCAATTCATCTCTATACTATGAAAGTTTCTTTGCAAATGATTGAGCATTTCGCTTTGATTGTTCATCGTCTATCATTCTCAGATCAACGATCAAAGCGAACGAGTCAATCAGAACATCAAGCGATATCTTTGATTCTTCTGTTCATATATGCAAAACGACTGATTTAAGTGACTACTCATGATTGAGTTTGTTGACAATAACGTCTTGTTCTCAGTCATCTTCTTGACTCTCTTCTTCATGAACAAAAGCTTTCATTCTCATATGAGTTTTGACTCTGACATCATCGAGTATGAAAGCATTCGCGAACGCTTGCAGATTGATCGAGTCAAGAATATATCTGAACAAATGAACAAGACATTGATCTTCGCTTGTGAAGCTTTGATCAAAACACAGAAACAAATGATGAATCAAGCTAACAAGCATAGAAAGAAGATCAATTACAAGATTGAATCAAAGATGTTTCTGAACAAACGAAACATCATTACAGCGAGATTCTTCAAAAAATTGAATGACAAGATGCTTAACTCTTTTCAGATCATTGATTTCATTGACTCATTCTATAAATTGAAACTACTCGAGACTATGCGTATACACGATGTATTTCATTCAGAGCTTCTTCGTCTTGTCGTCAATGACTCTCTGTCTGATCAGAAGAATGAACTCTCGAGATCAATAGTGATGAACGATGAAGACAAATGAAAAATCGACGATATATTGAACTTTCGATGATATCAAAGACGACTTCAATATCGAGTCAAATGAAAGAGCTATGACAATGATCTCAACTGGTATAACGCTGATGACGACGAATTTATGAACGCTCAAGAGATGATTGATGACTTTCATACCAAATATTCAAGAAAAGCGCATTAAGAAATAACATTCATGCGAACATGAATAGTCAAAAAGAGAAGATAATGTTATGATTCTAGTCTTCGTCTAGTCTTCGCCTGATTTCATTCTAATCGAGTCTAGCGAAAACCTGATTTAAAGATGATGTCATTGAAACTCTGCATCATATGTGTAAGACGTCAACTCAATTAAGTCTAGCACAGAGCTGAGAAACACACATATAAGAATCAAGTTCTTTTCTGTAGATACTTTTCTTTCTTAGCATTTATCTATTAGTTAAATGACATTCATATGACTCACTCTATGCTGATCTCTAACACTTTCATCAAAGATGTGATGAAAGATGTGTTAATTTCTTCAACAACAAGCAGATCAGATGACTTCTTTGCTTCAAAATCTTTGACTATTGAATGTATATTATTTAGCAATGAAATTAGTTACTCATTGAAGTCATTGATTGACATCAAAGCTGCTGATTATTCGTTCATTGATGAAGTGATTACGCAGATTGTTTGTGATCAGTTGCAAATCAAGTCTCTGACTTTGATCAAAGCGAAGTCAATTCAAGAATTCGATGATCATTATGCTAAGAAACTCATTATTCATGTCATCTATTTGAATCTGACTGTTCAAGATCATACAATTGACACAGCTTCTATATTGATCACTTGATTAAATCAACATCAAATGATTCTTGAAAAAACATGAATGAACAAAATTGACCTAGTAATTGATATGCAAATCAATTTTCTTCGATTTTCGAATTTTATCTTTAGTCAGAAATCAATTGTTCTACTCTCAAGTCATAAAACAATCACGAAACAGAAGAGCTTAACTTCTACTCAAATACTAAAGAGATCTATCTCTTCTGTCATCACTTGACTCAGCGAGAAGTCATCTTCATTTAGTAAAATCGTGAAATCATTTAATTCAATCAACTTCGCTTCGTCTTTCGATTCAATGAACATAGCAATGATAGAAGCAGCAACATATAGAATGTTAGTCAAACAATCAGATGTCAAGATCTTTGCTGTTATCATTTTGAAAATCAATCAACTTATAACTACAGTTGAAAACAAGTCTGAAGAAGTGAATCTGCAAAAGCTTTCATACGAAGAGATCTTGAAAGAAGTCAAAGCTAAGCTTTCTTTAAAATATCATGACTATCTAGATGTGTTTGATTGAGCGATGAATGATCAACTATTTTCTCATTGTCTCTATGATCATAAAATTGAGTTGATTGACGAGAAAACATCTTCTTGAAGTCGTCTCTATCATATGTTTGATTACAAGCTTCAAAAGATGAAGAATTATCTGATTAAGCATCTGAATAAAGACTTTATATCTTTTAGCTCAGCTTCATACGCTTCGCTCATACTATTCATTGAAAAGAAAGATGATAGCTTGCGTTTCTGTGTAAACTACAGAAAGCTCAATGCTTTGATCAAACGAAATCACTATCTCTTATCACTAATAGACGAAACTTTCGCTCATATTCAAGATAGCAAGTATCTGACTCAATTGAACATCATTATTGTCTTCAACAAACTGCGTATGCATTCAAGCAGTGAAGATTTGACTATCTTTATCATCTTTTTTGATTTCTACAAATATCATGTGATGTCTTTTGAATTAATCAATGATTCAACTTTCTATCAACACTATATAAACGACGTGCTATTTGACTATCTTCATCAGTTTTGTCAGATCTATCTAGATGACATTATCATCTACAGCAAAACATTGAAAAAACATAAGCGACATGTACAATTAGTTTTACATAGACTATGAGAGACTGATCTTCAGATGAATATAAACAAATGCAAGTTTCATGTTCAGAAAATCTTCTTTTTGAGACTATTGCTATTCATTGAAGAACTAAAGATGAATCTCAGAAAAGTACAAGCAGTAATCAAATAATCTACTTTTACAAACCTCACTCAGATGCAGTTCTTCATCAACTTCTGCAATTTCTATTGACGTTTTATAAAAAACTTTTCGAAGATTGTTTATTCTCTGATTCAACTAACTCAAAAAGAGATGATATTTGAATGAAATCAAGCTTGTCAAACAATCTTTGATCATATGAAGAAATAAATAACTGAAGTCTTTATTTTTCGTCATTTTGATCAAAATAGAGAGACTATTCTTGAAATAAACTCATTCAACTACGTCAACAATGACATACTTTCTCAGTATGATAACAAAGAAACATTGTATTTAATGATCTACTACAGCAAGAATCTGAGTCTCGCTGAGTGCAATTACAAGATCTATGACAAGAAATTACTAGCAATCATTTGTGTCTTTAAACATTGATGATTTGAGCTGAAATTGACTGAACTACTCATTAAAATGTTCATTGATCATCAAGCTTTAACGTCATTAATGAAAGATAAAGAGCTAAGTAAACGTTAAATGCGTTGAGTACAAAAACTTGTTGACTTCAACTTTAAAATCATGTATTGCTCAGATAAACAAAACATCAAAGTCAATGCATTGACTCGTCAAGTTGATTCAGTTTCTAAAAGTCTCAAGAATGAACAATGTTGCTATCAGCGAACTACAATTCTCATGTTGAATCGAATGAAAATTGCTGATTTAAAAGAGAAAGAGAATGATAAATCAATTTATCAATTGATTTTAAAAGTTAACAGAATCAATGAAAATTGTATTCTACTTCATGAAGTTGTATTAAAAGATGAAGCTCAATACAAAGATATTAAATTAAGAAATTGTTAAGTTCAGAATGAAATACTATATTGAAATGATCTTCTATGAGTTTTCTTCAATGAGCATCTTCAAATGAAGTTAATTTGAAAAGTTTATGATCAATCTTTTATTGATCATTTCGAAATTCTCAGAATGATGAAAATCATAAGAAGATACTACTATTGATCTTCAATGCAAAAGACAATAAATTGATATATTTGAAACTGCTACATTTGTCAGTAATCAAAGACTTTTCAAGATAAATTCAATGAACTACTACATTCTTTATTCATACTTGAATAGTAATGAAAGAACATAGTTATGAATTTCATCATTGACTTATTTCTTTCAAAAGACAAAAACATCATACTAACAGTGATATGTAAACTGACAAAAAAATGACATTATATTTCTTGCTTTACTGATGATGAGAAGATCACAGCAGAAAAAACAGCTGAGCTAATGCTTCAATGAATATATTGAATACATGATTTACTTGATTTCATTGTTTTGAATCAAGATCTTCAATTTATCTTCATTTTATGAAAGTTGCTTTGCAAAAGACTAAACATTAATCTTTAACTCTTTACAGTTTATCATCTTCAGATCAACGATCAAAGTGAACAAGTCAATCAGAATGTTGAAAGATATCTTTGATTCTTCTGTTCATACATGCAGAATGACTGAGCTAAGTTACTACTCATGATTGAGTTCATCGACAATAATGCTCTGTTCTCAGTCATCTTCTTGATTTCTTTCTTTCTAAACAAAGACTTTCATTCTTATATGAGCTTTGAACTCGATGTCATCAAATATGAAAGTTTTCATGAACGTTTGCAGATGACTAAAGTCAAGAATATATTTGAACATATGAACAAAACATTGAAGTTTGCTCATGAGTCGCTAGTCAAAACATGAAAACAAATGATGAAACAAGTCAATAAACATAGAAAAGAAGTTGATTACAAGATCAAATCAAAGATGTTTCTGAATGAAAGAAACATCGTTACAGCGAGATTTTTCAAGAAGCTAAATGATAAAATGCTCGATTCTTTCATCAATTTAAATCTCATTAACTCTTCATATAAACTAAAATTATCAGAGTTTATGCATGTTCATGATGTATTTCATTCTGATCTGCTTCGCTCTGTCGTTGATGACTTCTTGTCTGATCAAAAGAATGAATTCTCAGATTTAATAGTGATAAACGATGAAGATGAGTGAGAAATCAATGATATATTGAATTTTCGTTGATATCAAAGACAACTTCAGTATAGAGTCAAATGAAATGACTATAACAATGATCTCAATTGATACAACGCTGATGATGATGACATGATCTGAGCAGATAATGAATTGATGACAGAGTGAGCAGCTTAAGTCATTGATGCTTTAATGATTGATTAAGCATTTAATTCAATCAATTTAACATTGACTTGCATGCAGATGTTAATAAACGCATTTAAATTTGTGATTCATTCATTGAGCATTACTTGTTGAAGATCTGAGCTGATCTTATGCTGAAATTATTTAGTAAAATCTCATTATTGTATTTTAGTTCTGCACTAAATCTTTGAAATTTTATTCAAAATTCATGAAAGAAAATCTTGTTTTAATACAACTTTAAATACTGTTGTTGAATCATGTGATGATGATTAAAATCATCATACATTTTATTAATAATCAATAGTACTTCTTCAACTTCTAGAAAAAGATTCAAAAACATGTTTCTCATTTAAGATGCTATGTGTTTAATTGCAGCTTTACTGACTTAACTTTTGATGTATGCAATCTTCAATTCTTCAATAGAAAAATGATTCTTGTTTATCTTCAACTTATTTTGCATTTAAGATAGTTAATTGTTTACATTCTGCGTTGAATCTTCAAACAAAGATGAGTTTAATAACTTGATTGATTTCAAGAAATGATTTTCAGAGATTGAAGTGCTTTGTCGACTTGATGCAATTTTTAAATGATGTATAATCATGTTCTTGTTTCTCACTTCTTTCTGCAGATGTTTTTGCGTAATCTTCAACATGATGTTTATCTTGTTGACATCTTTTAACATTTAAATCATATTATTGTGAATCTCGATTTTGATGTCATGCTAATGAAGCATATACTTGATAAAGATGATGATGTCATCTATTTCGTTAACTGTTATTCAAGTCTTCAACTCTTCATTGATGCTAATCTTGATCATTTTGTAAACAAAGTAAACTGATCATTGAGTTGAGTTTCAAGTTAACATTTTGAACTCAAATCAATATCGAGTTGAATTGCTTACATTTTCAACTTGATTTGAGTTGAGTTGCTCATATTTTCAACTTGACGCGACTTGACTCGACTGAAAATTGAGTCAATTCAACTCGATTCATCAAAAACTTGAGCTTGACGTCAAGAGAGCTAAATATAAAAAATTTTCCGATTTTTTGCTTTTGCATTATCTTTTTGCATTATCTTTTTGATAGAAAGTCATGAAGAGAAACATGATGAGAAACATAAAGAAAAACATGAAGAGAAACATGAAGAAAAACATGAAGATCATTTAATAGTGAATCATGACGAGAAACATAAAGAGAAACATGAAGAGAAACATGAAGAAAAACATGAAGATTGTTTGATAGTGAATCATGACGAGAAACATAAAGAGAAACATGAAAAGAAACATGAAGAAGAACATGAAGAGAAACATGAAGAGAAACATGAAGATCATTTTATAAAAGATCATGACGAGAAAATATAAAGATCATTTGACTTTGATAGAGAGTCATGACGGAAAAACATGGTAGAAAGTCATGAAGAAAAATCATGTAAACTGTTCAATCAAGCTATTTACATTTATCTAATATCTTGTTGAGTCAAGTCGAGTTTTTGAGTCGAATTGTCAAATCAAGCTTCTCAACTCAACTTAAGTTCTTGAATTCAACTTCTCAACTTGATTCAACACTTTTTCAAAAAAATTTCAACTCGACTTGATACTTTTCAAGTCAAGTACTCGACTCAAACTCAAGTATTTGATTCAACGCAATCAGTCTAAGACAAAGAGTAATGCATTCATGTTTTCTTCTTTTGTATTTAATGATGCATTCGTGTTTTTTTCTTCTGATGCTGCTCAATTCTGTGATAGAAGTGATTTTCTTCTAGCATCTTGAAGTTCATAGTGAGCAATGCTCACTGATTTTGATGCTGTGCTTCTAGTCATTGTATGAGTAGAAAATTGCTGATCAAGATTCTGATGTTACTCTATCAAACTTTCTGAGTTCAAGTACTGCTGAAATTTCTGATTTCTGATGATGAGTTCAATAAAAAGTTAATCAAGAACAATGCATTTATGTTCTTTAATTCTGATTCTATCGAAATTTCTGATTTTGAATCAAGATTCTTTTTTAGAAATTTCTGATTTCTATTAAGCTTTCTGAGTTTGAGTTCTGATTCTGCTGTTAAAATTTCTGAATTCAACTTCTGATTTGAGTTGTGTAGCTTGTTTTTATATCATTTACATGTTAATAGCAAGATTAATGAGTTTTGAACTAATGTTATAAGTTTGCATAAAGCGAATCATATGAGTGTGTTCTAACTAGAAGTTCAAAGCTAAAGAAGAAAGAAGATGAAACACATCAAGAGTCTTATACTCACGAAGACGCGCTAGATCACTAGCGTGTCAACATCAGCTTTATACTAGTTTATGATAGTTTAACATGATTTATGTTAGACTAATTCAAAGTAACAAGACATGCTCGTAACAATGATTCTGATCTAGCTTAACTTTAATTAATACACAATCAACTTTAGCATGTTGATTGCATATTAATTAAAGCTTGCTCAGTCTCAATCTTGATCAATTCAATTGAGTTTAGTGAACATTCAAGCTAAAAATAATGTCATCAAGTCTTTGCATCATCTGTGTAAAACATCAATTCTTTCGAGTCTAGTGCAAAGATCAGAAACACACATATAAGCTGCGAGTTCTTTTCTGTAAATACTTTTCTTTCTTAACATTTATTTACTAGTTAAATGACATTTATATGACTCACTTTATGCTGATTTCTAACAGTAAATTGTTTAAAGCTGTTGCTTATGAATTAACATCATGATTACATTGAAGTCATTCAGATGATGAAGATCAAACTTTCTTTTCATTTACAAGCTTCAATACTACGTGATCTTGTTGCTTATATGACTTTATTTGCTTTACATAAGATCATTGAACAGTACAATTTAATCATGATCATCAAAGAATCTTTGTCATCATGCATCAACATCTTCATCAGAACTTTGAGCTTATCATGCGCTCATAAAATTCAACAACATATATATGATACAGCAGAAGATGAAGTTTTGAAGATAGAAGATATACATTTGCACTAACACTTTGAAAACTCAGCTGTGAGTTTGTTAATTGATTCTTTTGAATCTACTTCTGAAGCTACATCTGAAACATTCAATGCAGAAATGAACTATGATATTTCTACATTCTTCTTGTTGAGCTTGTCAGATTTACTTTTACAAGTTCAAAACTTTGCTGTTGTTCAATTAAAAGATAAATTCATAGAAGCAAGAGAATGACAAGACGTTAAACATCAGCAAGAGTTTGAGGTTTTTACACAAAGAAAGTTTTCACAGTATAAACATGTACTGATGAAGGCGAAACAACAAGGGCTACAGCAGAGGGTGAAGCAGAGGTCGAGTCGAAGTCGAGGTCGAGGTCGAGGTCTCACACGGGCAAGAGGTGAAGGGCAGCGAGGTGAAGAGCAGCGAGGTGGAGGGCAGCGAGGTGAAGAGCAGCGAGGTGAAGGGCAGCGAGGTGAAGGGCAGCGAGGTGAAGGGCAGCGAGGTGAAGGGCAGCGAGGTGAACGTGCTGTCACACCTTCTTTCATTCAAACGGATGCAGGCCTGTTTGCAGCGTTTCATATGTAGCGAAGAAGGTGCTGAAACAGCGATATTGAAGCTCTTTTAAACAGTGCAAAATTACTATGGAGAAATTGCTCAGGATCATATGTAAACCCTTGAATTGTCTACTAAATTTGGTGTGTAACTGAGTGATGCGCAATGGAAATTTCAGGTTTCCTCGAGGGGGTGTACATGTAAGCAAAGGGGGGTGTACATGTAAGCCAGGGGGGTGTACGGGTATTGGCTCCCTAATTTAAATCGAACCAGAAACAGCAACTGCGTCGCTCGACGCATTTTCGCAATGATAGATGTCGATCCTACTAAAGGCCTCATGATAAATGTCATCGCCGACAGGCAACGGCCATGAAGCCACACTGTCTTCAAGCCAACCATGTAGGACTCAAGATTCTCAGCAGTCGAGATGCACGACAGACGTTACGAAGCCTGGTAATACTAAGCGCCAGCACTTCTGCGATATTCACGCCAGAGACGTAGGTAGAAGGACTCTGGGTTCTGGGCGATAGCATTTATCGATAGCGTCGCTGACAAGCTGGAAATTTTAATATACGCCAGCTATACTCGATGGTAAAATTGAGCGAAGAGTACTTACACTCAACTGTGGTAACAGCACACCAAATGTCCTTCTTTGCATTTATGGCTTGAGCTACGATGACAGGGGCTTGTATCGCCATTCCGATGCCTATATCAGCTATCTCTGAAGTCGATCTGGCGTGATGTCCGTTATTGCATGGAGTATGCACTGCATATCAAAGTGAGCTGAAAAATTTGATTGTTGAACAGCTGCACCTTGCTGATAAATCCCATGTTTCTCGCTAACACCTGCTCGGAAAGGATTGGATGGGGCTGCATCGTGTACTTCATGCCCTACTCGGGTCCCGACCCGTGCCATTCTAACCGAAGGCTGTAGCGCATTCTTTCCACCTTAATCCCACTACAGTGTCTCCTGGTTGCCTGTTCATGGCAAGCCACTCCCGATGAATCTCGTTATTTCAATAATGGCCTCAGCCTTGAGCATGGAAATGGCTTACATGGTAGCCGTCACGACTGAGGCTTGATATTATCGGCTCAAATTACTCGGTGCCGATACATCACTGCATCACTTCTCTTCTCTAGCTCGGCTAGTCGACCTTGTGGCTGGCCAAAAGATTGGTATCAAGTATAATCCTAGGAATCGAAGATGCATGCAAGCTGTCGGGTTAGCAACAACCGTGGGGGTTAGGGGGGAGGGGTAGTCACTGGGCTAAAGCGACATGTCCTAAGCGGCGTGGGCGAGATAATCAGCTGTCTTTCTATTTCTACTAAGACTAATCCTTGACGTAGGTAAAGAACGTAGACTAGAAACACCCGCAACGTCGAATTACAACCCGTGGCTCAACCAATAGCAATCCCTCCAAATCTCTCAACCTGTTGTTGCTGTGTATCTCAGGATCTTCCCGGCCAAGACCGAGATCGGTTAGCTCTGAATGGAGTAGGGGCCAATTTCGATCCCATGCAATTTATTCTCCCCTTGCAGCGTTGACGTGACATTTCTGATGATGTTCTCATGAAACGTAGTAAATGCTTCACCAAAAGGATTTCCAGTAATGCAATAATACACATTCCAGACGATCAGTGATTCATACTCGAAGACAGTTTGTGAGACATCGAGAGTCACCCAGTAACCGTAAAAGCCCCCGCCACCTTGAGTTTCGGGGACCAGGACTGGCACTATTGATATTGTGTTAGCTATTATTCATCGTTCGCCAGGAGAGCCTTCGAAACCCACCATGGGTTTGTTCAAACTGCTGCTTGAACGATCCACCATAGCCACGTGTCGCAGACGTCAACTATTAGCGTTCTGCATCAGTGCCAAGTCCATAGGCGAAAAGGATAAGCGCTTACTGTCTCTACCAACTGATAGGTGCTACCATTTGAGGTTATGTTGAGCGTTCGCTTGGATCCAACGGTGTTGTCTGGTCCATCACCCGCAACAGTGGGAAGTCCAAGAAAGTTAGTTTTATAGACTTGCAACGACGATCAGCCTTCGAACCAATGCAAACGACAAAAAAACGTTGCGCCACTTACAGTCTCCCATGATAGAGTAGGCATCATCTGCACGTGCGCCGATAAGTGCATATGTGGTAGCGTTGCCAAATGTCGATCCCGTGGGGCAGACGCATGGCACTGGATTTGTACTGCAGGGAGGTAGAGGTTTCGAAAGTGGACTTCCAACAACGATCACAGGCAGTAGGACCGCTACAGCAGAGATGGCTTGGCTCAACATCGTGCTAGCTGTGAAGTGGAAGGAAGCGCTGGCGTTGCTGATGGTAGTGGAGTTGGAGTACAGAAGGAATGTGTGGGCAATATGCTGGGACGAGAGGCCTCTTATATACGCCTTTGAGCTTTAGCTTTGTCACTAAAAAGCAACCTTTGCGATGTGGTAGACTGACGAGCACCACATCCCACGTCCTCAGCAGTCTACACCGCAGTCGGGAGTTCTGGCTAAACCGAGCGGAACCTTTCTCAGCCGTCGGTGGCAGCTCGACAGGGTTTGAGGAACTTATCACATTTGCCATCGAGGCGTCAGGCGATTGTCGATGGATGTAGGGTTACGATGTCGCTGGCTTGGCAATCGAGTTGGGGAAGGATGGCAACATCGGACGGCAGACTGCAGCCTTTTGACAACTTCTGAATTTTGGGGGCGCAATCGGGGACCACATCGCTGATATTAACCGATTTACGAGGCTGACCCGAAACGCTCTGACAAGCCAAGTTGACACAGGCTGGTTGGTGGCGTGATTGACGTTGATTAATAGATTTGAATGAATACTATGATTTGACCTGTCCTGCAAGATTAGCGAAACAAGTCTGATAGCGGAAACCCTACGAAAGAGCTATATACCTCACAAGTCCAGGTTCTTGGAGACTCTTGTTGGGATCAGTTGAGATGATACGAGACAATTATGCGCATACGCAGGTACAGTTCTAGATCCAGGCCAGGAAGCTACTCGCTCGGAGCGTCGACGCAGGCTCAGCTGCTAGCTAGGACTACGCTGTCCGCTCACGACCCGTCCATTCTGTACGTATGCAGCAAAGCGAGGATTGCTGAATATCAGTCATCAATTGACAGGGAGTAAAGATGTTCAGAAACGTGTAATGAAAAGAAAGTATAGATCTTCAACTCAAGAAGAAGGCTTGTGTTCATAATTTGAGGTTATCTTTATTGGTTTCAATCACAACGTAACTGAGGAGTAGGGTTGTGCTTCTTACCACTCGACCAGACCAGCTGCTGGCAAAAGGCCAACCCTGCGAGTTCTGCCCTACAACAATACCCCTATCTTCCCACATTTGACATCGCAGCGGTATCAAAAACACAAGGATCAATACCTGTGGTTGGGTTCGAACTCGGGACAAGGAAGGTGTAGACTGCCTGGTAGGGCCCCCAAATGTAACCCAAGACCAGGGTGGTGCTTCTGGTCGCTCGACCACACGAGCCACTGGCGAAAACTCATCCCGAGGAACACTACGAGTTCTGGCCTATAACGAAAGCTTTAGCGAAGAAATGCAAAGTATTTGTATTCCTTCCGAGGTAGTCGCACACCAAGTGGTTGCCTTCCTAGAGAATATAGAACACGCCTTGGCTCTGCTCACCAAGGCCAGAGGGGGCATCCAATTAGACTTCGAACACCCACCGACCCGAAATCAGGGACCTTCCGGCCATGTAGAAGTGGTGTCGATGGCTTCCAAAAGTGGGATAATCAGTATTGCATTCCGATGATGACTGCATAGCCCTCGACTTTCGGTTCGCCGCTGGCTCGCAGCCTTGAATACTGGCCGCTGATTGATGGGTTATCACCTCCAGTTATGCGTCAATGGTAAACCTTAGGATAGCTAGGAAACTAAAGTCGGTGAGATCGGCTCAGCCAGCCATGAATGTCTGGTGATACTCTGTAGATAACAAGGTAACCGTGCTGTGCGCAGCTATCCTCGTAAATGGCCTCGCAAGTTGCTGTATGGAGCCACTGCATAGACACTTGCTCGCAGTTGAGTAAGACAGAAGTGAAAAGGTTCATTTGGACGAGAAGGTCCCTGTGATTGCCAGAAATATGCTCCATAAAACAACTGACGACGAAACAGCTAACCTGGATTCACGATTCATCGTCACTGAAACTCACTAGAATACGGTTCTAAGACATCATCTGCACAAAAACCTTGAAGTCCTTCTACAGACAGAAGTAGGGTTCAGGATCGATCATTAGGGTTACCTTCAATTCCCTTGGGAAGGGAGTCGTACCAGTCAATGCGCGATCGGGAATGACACAAGATCCCCTCCTCTTCTTCGAGCATCTCGAGGGTGAATGTATGCTTTATTCTAACGCACTATTGTTGCATGTACCCCGCAAAGTCAAAGCACGGTATTCCGCGGTCATGTTCGGCCAAGGGATTTAAAGCTGCAGAACCTTATATGACCAAAGTGCTTAACGCGTATCGGAAGACAAGGTGCTTTTCGTTCCGCTCCAAGCCTACGTAGGTGTTCTCTAGCAGTTACAGAAATCTCATGCAGCAGATACACCAACGCTGAGGAAGGACGGAAGAACTTGCGTTATCGGCGGATTGTTGAAGCTATTGGAGTCAGATACAGAAGCCATACCTCTTCGAAAGGGTCATTTCGACAGGGCCATCACCCCACTAGTGGCGGACTCGATCTTTGCTCCACTGGTATAGTCCCTCCTCAGGTGGCCTGGCTAATCCGCCAGCGTCTGGACCTCTTGAATTAAAACGTTCCTTTAAGTCCATCTCTCAACATGTTTTACCTCCTACTGATCGGCACCCTTCCTTGGCCGTTTTCAATTGATTATACAACCCTTCCAGATTCTAGCCGGATGCTTTCAAAAATGCTTGGAACAAGGACTAATGGTCTTTAGCAGAGGATCTATTCACAAATCCTTACGACCAAGACTGACTCTGACTTGGGTGGAGAATAGGTCCTGGCCATCCTTGTCGATTCCCCAAGGTCTCTTTGAGAGTCTCTTCTTCGCGTTCGCCATTCACACTTTAAAGAACAATGAGCCATTGTGGGGCAGGACTTTCGGTTTAGTATCGGAAATGTGAAGGTAGGGTAGATAGAGGTGCCGATTAATGTGTTCATTAACCAAATCCTTGGTGGTCAGCCTTGGCAAGGCTTTCTGTGGAATGTACTTCAAGATCTGCATGCCCTAAGAAGGGTTGCGAGGAGCCACGTTTGAGATGCGGATAGGCAAGCGGCCTGCCAATCCCAGTCATTGATAATTGTTACTAGATGCGTGAGTCAGTTGCGCCAACCGCTCTCCAGCACATATTCAAATGCTGTAGCATGAGCCTTTTGGGAGTCTTCATCTGAGGAAATATCGACAGTCTCGTTCTAGAGCATGATACGTATAAAACATGCGGTGAAGCTCTCCACATCACGTACTTGTGTTTCAGCGGACGGCGTTGGCTCTGCTCTATTGGCGGCAGAATTCTAGTTGGATCAGCATTGGCCATATACATTGCAGTAGCAAGTCTTTTCATCTGGGCAACTTCACAAATGTCAGTAAGCCCACTCTGTCCATATTACAAGACTTCCTCACTATACGGCATCTTTGCCAAAGATGACCTGCCACGTATATTCAAAGACCCTACCGCTCTTTCTGTCAGTCATCTCGGTATCGAGCAGCCATTGCCAGTATTTTTCATATTCCTGTTGCGGTCTTCGCAAAACCTGTGCTTTCGATACTGCGAATTGCGCGCAGCAACCTGCTCCCACTTCACCGGGAAAAGGAGTACCCTCGAAGAGCTGCTCCCAGACTTCGGGTGTAACGTGTGTATTTTGTCTATCCTTGAAGTCACAACCGGGACTCCAGTTGCACCGCAAATTGACATAACCATTTTGGCGTACGTAGTCGAGTTGAAGCGTGCGCATAGAGTCAACGTTGTCGTGTAGGCGACTGTCAGTATGCCAGGCGCCCCAGAAACCCTTGCGGTGAGAATGCAAGAAAGCAATGACTGCTGGAAGTGAGTCATAGTGGTCTATGACATAGGTGAGGTAGGCCATTGCTTCGTGGCCTTTGTTTGCAGAGGTGTGCAGCGAGGCATTGGCGTTGTCAACTGAATATATAGCATTCTGCCAACTAAGGTCTGTCAGAAACTTGTCGCGCGAGAAGTCGAACTAGAGGTTCTACTCGGGAAGATGCTGGCCAACCCAATTGGTATCCTCCTTCTCCATCTTAGCCATCACGATGACCTTATCGCCTGCTTCGCCTACAAGAGGGACAGCCTCATAGGCTTCATCTCCAACGCCTAAAGAGCCGGCAACGTAGGCTGGCACATCGTACTGGTCCCAGATCTCATAGAGGCGTACCTTGACCGCGATTAAGAACGAGACGATCAGAGTGGCAGCAATGAGCAGTCGGTAACCCAGCCTCATAATTGCGGTCTGGCCACAAGCGATTCTTGCTCTCCCCTTCGCCGGTGTATCATCGGCCGGTACAGCGTTGGTCTCGATGAAGAGCAAACCCTATCGCCTCATGATATTAGATAGATTTACAGTCTCTGGGTTTCTGGTGAGCAACCGCGGCAAACCAACTGTAAGGCTAGCCCTACGTACCCAGGCGTTTGGAGTTAGCGCTAGCAAAACTTTTGACCCACAGTCGTCCAGGCATCTCTATACATACCTTCGGTAGTCCTCAGTCGTGATGATATGTTTCTATATCGGACTTAAGCCAAACCAAAAGCTGATCACTTCGACGTGAACTTTCGTTCGCTGTTTGACCACATGATCATCTAGTCACGTGAACTTTTCGACTGGGTATAAGCTCAACGCATGGGTAAAGCGCTGTTACTGCTCTGTCGATGAGATTGTTCAGCTCTTCTGACAAGCATAGCTTGCAGAAGGTTCGTAGCCGGCACCTCTTACAGGTAAATCTCGTTGCCGGCCGCACTAACTTGATGTATCGTTGATAACCAACAAGATCCCCAAGCCGCGCTTCTTGGAATGAGCGTTAGGCGCCCAACAGCAGGAGGTGTTGGCGGGGCACAATTAACAAAAGCCGAAATCTATTTAACCTGAATGCTTTGGCTGCAAAAATCTTTCAACAAACGTCTTCTACTACTCGTACCATGGCCGCTACTTCTACAGCGGCAATAGAGAGAAGCAAGCTCTTTGATGTTATAATAGCCTCCTACAAAGCCATCGACAATCAACCCATTAGCGTTGATGTGCAGATACCGAAAATTTTCAAACCTGGGAAACACCCGCTACTGGTTAGATTCCATGGCGGAGGTTTGGTTCGTCACCTTCCACCTGCTTCCTGAAGCCGTTCTCAATGATCACCTCGCCACGATCCATGCTGGCGGGATCGTCACTTCTGCCGATCCCCCAGACCGCCTAAATCTGATGTTTGCAATAATTCAGCAAGGGCGAATCCTAGAATTTTTAGGCAAAGATCCGTCTTTATTCCCATTAGAAACCATCGACTCAGTAAAGATATTTCCTCCACTTTTCATTTACCACGGCCGCGACGACTCTGTTGTTCCAGCAGAAGGGACGGAAAAATTTGTGGAAAATTTTAGACGAAACTTGCCAGAGGCAAAATTGGTTTTTAAGCTCGAGCCTGGGGAACATGGTATGGACCACGAGATCGATATCAAGGAGCCGTGGTTACAGCAAGGTCTAAAGCTCGTCACCGCTGAGTGGCTTGTATGAGCTTTAGCTACAAGGCAACTTGACATAAGAATAGAGATTCAATCACGGTAGTGGCATTGAATTCTGTGAATGAGATTGGTGAGAGTATCGCCCTACCATTTAGCTGATAGCTGGCTGTTTTCCCCGGCACCCATCAGCACCTATCACCGTACTCAAAGCTCATTGCCCTGCGCCATTAGGCAATCTCAGCGGGCCGTCAATCATCTCGACTACTGTACGCACAAGAGATCAGAGAGGTCCCTACATTAAAAAACCAAATGTCTGTTTCACATCGCACACCAGCCCACTTCCTGCGGAGACAGACAGGTAAAATTGACTATTCAATGATTACTCCGATTTCTACCAGTGCATCGCCGGAGTTCGCAGAACCTAACCCTATCGACTCTGTAAGCTCTTCGCTCATTTCACACCATTCCATGTCCCACAACATTCTCGAACTCACCATAGTAGACCCGCATCTCGCTGCTAATAATTAACAGTACGCGCTACTTAAGCTTAGTACCTGTGAACTGCTGCTACGGAGCGTCCCAGAAACTGCTAATTTCATAGAAATGATGCAGAAGACCCGAACGGTATGATTCCTTGCGCAAAGAACACACGTCTCTTATAACGTTTCATACTGTTCGGGGACATGATATAGTCTAAGGACGTTGCAAGGATGGCTATTGAACAGCTCCGCAGTCCTTTCCCTGGTTCACTGATAATTATGAACCAACTATGGCTGCACGAATTCAATCTACGACATGGAAGGTAAATGAGGCGTTGGTTCCTCGGTTCTTTCCATCGTTGGCGACGCCCGTCCTGCTACGCTATTGGCTGAACGTGGCAAACGGTTTTAATAAGAAGATTGGAGGTATAATACTTGAGTCATATCTTTCAGATGGCAAGCTGAAAACATTTCAAATGTCGCCAGCCCGGAGATAAATTCACCAAGATGATACACGATGGATGATAGGATTATTTAACTCTCTTTCGTTCAACAACGAGCAGATTATACTAAGTGCTCTCAGAACTGCCTGCTAATAGAATGCTACGACATTAAAATTCCTCTTAAGCTCCAAGGAAAGCTTTCGAAGGCCCAGCTAAATATACGGCAATGTTCAACTTTTTATTTGAAAGGCATCACCAACAAGGCCGACGTTATCGAGCAGTTGATCATAAGCTCAGCAAACGTCACAGCTCCTTTTACTTCTTCACATTTCTGGTTCTTGGAGTTTTTCTCTTACCAGGTGCTTCGAATTCTCTTTGATGAGGCTCAAATTGAGGTAGTCACAAGATAAGAAACTCGGTTATACGGATGGGAGTTCTATCATGTCTGCACGCTGCTCCTTGCCTAACGATGGCCCACCTTCAAACAACGGGGACTACAATGCACGTTTAGAACCAAGCCGTCCACCCCTTAGCGTTAGCCTCAGGGTATTTTGGGTACTTTAGAATACTTTATGGGGCTCTCATCGAGGAACCTTCAAGCCGTTGGCTGGTAACCTCCTTCCTAAAGTACACAAGCTCTATCGAATGCACGACACAAGCCTGGTTGCTGGGTTTCTATGACCATTTCTTCGGGCTGGACCTGCAACGCGATAAGATAAGCCACGCAACTAGAGGTGTTCTGGCGATAAGGGCTCAGATAAGCGACCAACGTCATTTTATATTCGATCGACTAAAATATGTAAAACAGCGAGTACTTGCCTTTCGATCTCTCGTCAGTACAAACATGACCAGCAGATTCCATGTTCTCCGTCCGAAACGTCCCCATCTCCGCGTGGAGCAAGAAGAGTCTGCCTTCTCTGGCCCGACAGGAACGTCTCGACGGAGCAATAAAGGTTCGAGCTGCTCAATCTTGATGCCAAAACCCCGCTGAATTATCCCCATTACCCAGATCTCGACCCCATAAGGAGGGAGAACCGCAAATGGACGATATTCAGTCTTATCGCTTACTGGCTGAGCGATGCCTTCAACGCAGCAACTTGGGAATTTGCGTCCTCAATGCTTGCCATCGGGCTCAGCTATAAAGATGCCATTGCCATCGTCGCAGTGGCCTTCTTCACCGTCAGCATCGTCATCTCTCTGAATGGTGCAATCGGGGTACTATACCATGCTCCGTTCCCGGTGCTAGCACGAGCAAGCTGGGGCTTCTGGGGTTCTTACGGTACGGCCTCCCAGTCTGATGCCAGGAACTAGGTCTAATTATTCAGTGGCCATAATATCCAGAGTCATTCTCGCAATGTTCTGGTTTGCGATTCAGACAGCAAATGGGGGTGATGTGGTCCAAGTCATGATAACCGCAATATGGCCCAGCTTTGCAAATCTGCCAAATCACATCCCAGAGTCCCAAGGGATCACAACCGCGCAAATGGTTTCTTTCTTTCTTTGTAAGCCTCCTTTCGTCGCAACTTTTCAATGTGGCTGACAAGGTGACTGTCCTCAGTCTGGTTGATGCAAGTCCCGTTCCTCTACATGCACCCCAACAATCTTCGCTACCTCTTCATCACCAAATCAATCATCGTCCCCATATGCTTTATCGCCATCCTTATCTGGTCTTTCCGCTCCACTCATGGCACCGGCGGAGCGCTCCTCGCTTCCACCGCCAAAAGCTCAATTGGGGGCTCCGCATATTCTTATGCCTGGTTGTCCTCGCTCACCTCTGTCATTGGGAACTATGCGACATTGTCTGTAAATATGCCCGATTTTTCGCGTTACAGCCGCGCTAGTGTGAAGTGGCAATGGCTTTACGTGCCGATGCTGCCTATTGTGTTCACTTTCATCGCATTCTGCGGGATTGCGGCTACCTCCGCTGGATTGAGCCTTTACGGCACTCTCGAGTGGAATCCTGCCGCCCTTATTCAGTTGTGGCCAAATCGCGCATGCCGCTTCTTTGCGGGTGCGGCATTCGCTCTCGCGGCGCTTGGTGTCAATATTTCAGCCAACAGTCTGTCGGCAGCTAACGATCTGGCTGCCTTATTTCCCTCTTACATCAACATCCGCCGCGGTCAGCTTCTCTGCGCAGTCATAGCTTGGGTAATGGTGCCCTGGAAAATTCTAGCGAGCGCAGGTAGTTTTCTTAATTTCATGTCCGCGTATAGTGTGTTCCTGGGCCCCATAGCTGCAATCCTTGTTTGGGATTTTTGGTGGATCCACGGGGCAAAGTACGACGTTGTGGCTTTGTATCATCCTGACAGGTAAGAATTCGCTTGAGTATCCCAAGGTTTTGCGGCTAATTCGAGAAGTATCTATCGCTACACTTACGGCTGCAACTGGCGCGCCATCACCGCCTTTATCGTCGGCGTTGCTCCTAACATGCCCGGATTTATCCACAGCGTTAACCCCAAGATCAATGCGGGCGTCGGCGTGAGGCCGTATACCTTTGCATGGCTTTTAGGCTTCGCAATCACATCCTTGATATACGTTGTTCTGTCGATAGTGTTCTCGCCAAAGGAGACGATGATTGAGAGGGCGATTTTGCCGGATGAGGTGTATGAGGGTATCGGCCATGGCAGGGTCACGATTGAGGGCAAGGCGTTTGAAGATGATGTGGAGAATTCGAGTGGTCAGGCTTCCTGGAAGAAAGAGGAGGATGAGCTGAGGGTTGTATAAGGTAATGATCCGTCTTTTTAATAATTTAGATGACCTCTCTAGTAGTGTAATAGTTGAAGTCTATAACAAGAAACTCGTTAACATCACCAGTAATGCTCGACATTCTTAAAACTTCGTGCTTCTGGGTGACGCTGGCTATTCGTTGAAGCATCGTCTACTGGTAGTTAACAGGCTATTAAATATACAGAGAACTAAGGATCAGGTTTGCGAAGACCAGAGTACCACGAGTCCTATCCCTGCACCTCGTTGGTATTGGTCATTGGTCCGAAAGGCTTAGCCCCTAGTCGATGGATTAATTTTCTCCAGCAAGCTAGTTTAAGGATCGGTAGGTGCAACGTCAGTCTATGAAAATCGCGGCAGGATCAAGATAGAAACTTTTGTCGGCGTCGTTGTGGAAGATGAAGTATGAGAGGTCTAGGAGATGGGGAGGACGGGCCGAAAGAGAGATGGTAAAGGAATAATGAGGCATTGAAGAAGCTGTGACCGTCATGTGATTGTCCCGGGAAGAAGGTTTATCTACAAAATAAGACACTAATTCGAGCTGAAGCCGAAGATGTATATGTTCGAGTGATTCGTTAGTCTCTGTTGTACCAGATCTAGTACGTAGGTGGATATCAGTGTTTATACTAACCCATCGAGCGATATGAAGTATTCATCGCCGCCAGAATATGTAGTAACGCGTTCCACATCAAGCAGTAGCCGTTCCCCCAGAAAGCGTATGGTTGGCCGCTGCAACACTTGGCACCAGATACCCAAGCGCCATATCGACAACACTATCCGTCCCAAATACAAACAGCCCAAGATCTCCATCGTTTCCAGCCCTCACCCATCCCGCCGGCAAAGCAGTCTCGTCACAGAACGTAATCACCCGCTCCAAGTCCGAAGAAAAGCTGCGATAATCGCCTGGAACGTTTTGAGGCCACGAACCCCCTGGTGTCCATGGTTGGGGTGTGGGTAGGGGTGTGGGTAGATATGAACGCGGGAAGCTCTTGATGAGGGCGATTGCAATGGTACAATCCCCAGATGTATAGCGGCGGGGAGTTCGACGTCGACGATATCGTCCAGTGCCGGGGGTTCCGTAGTCACCGAATTCAAAGGTTATGGTGCCGTAGCGGTCCACGTCCACAAGAAACTTGGAGTAAGCTTCCCCACAGTCATTGGCTGAAACAGGGACGAACCAAGCCATGGAGGTGGTGCATTGGATCTGGAAGGGTTCAATAGTGGTTCCGCGCGTTGTGTTCGGCGGCGATAGAGATGAAAGGCCTTGGGGCTGGGGAGAGGTAGCGCCATGCGCGAGAGGAGAAACGAGGGAGATGATAACGATGATTGTAGTGAGTGGAATCAGCAAGAGCGACAGATGAGACGACGCCATTTTCGTGAGACCAATGGTTCAACTGGAATTAGATAAATAGGTAGGTAGCATTGCGAAGTCAAACATATAATGGGAATAACCCTTCGCGTACCTACCTTGCCGGGAAATTGAGGACGGCTATATAGGCGCTAGAATCTCCTTTGATCGACTGCTGTATTTGGCGCCTTGCGACAGCACCAGGAGCAAAGTAGAGCCGCACAGATTGGGAGTGAAACAAAATAAGGCTTGCGGCTTGGTGGTGAACGATAATTTCAAGTGGGAGAGAGCATGCTAAAGACCGCTCATAGTACATTGCGTCAAGGGTTCAGCAGAAATAGTCTCGTAAGTGTTCAAGACATGATCACAGGGCCAAAATATTCATTTCAACATTGTTGCTTTCGACCTTGATGAGCATGCTATACTCGTATATTAGATCCGGGGTGCTTGCGATGCGGCAATGCCTGAGGTAGCTTGCCACGTGACACATCTGGTCACGTGATGGTACCTATCCTTCCAAGTTTAAACTTTCAACTCCTGCAATATCATCTGCCAACCGACATTGTTGTAATTCCCTAGCCAGCTTATAAGGGAGACTCAACGAGCAGGACTGTATAATGCTCAACTCATGTGTCTGGGTCATCGTGGCGATTTTGGCATGCCTGGTTCACGCATCAGGCTGAGGTATGTATATACAACCGCACTATGTAGCCTTGCTGCCATGCACGACCCATTCGCTGAACGCGGGGTACGTATGTTTCAGGCATCATTTGTTCTACTCATGGTATTTCTAGATTCTCTATTAAGAGTGTCAACAACTGCAACTTAGAGCCGCTGCGCGGAGTCGAGTCATATCTAAGATGGATCAGACAGCGTAACATCATTAATGCCATCAAAGTTTGACCAAACAAGGCTGAAATTAACAGGACCGATCCACTAGTTGCAGCCTTGAGCGACTTCCAAAAGGCATTATCCGTGGAGCAGAAAGCGAAGCTTTTGGCTATCAACACCGCTCCTGATGCTTTCGCTGTCCTTCAGTTTACCTCAGATCTTGATAGGAGCAATGCCAGGCGCAGGAGTCGGTGTGTGGCCGGTCGGCTGCAGAATACTCTTCAAAGTGTACAGCAATTCACGACCATTGTTGATACCTTTGTTTCCTCGAGTCCGACCATCGCAGCTTTAGTGTGGGGAAGTCTGAAAGTTACCATACTCGTAAGTTTGCAGTGCTATGCTTGCTCATCACATGGCTAGTCTTCCTTTACTTGTCCGTTTTTGATATTCTCATGCATGCATCTCGCTTGCAATTGTTCTGTACCCTAACGCTCAAATCAATGCGCTTCCTCTTCCCAACCGCGTCTACTTAATCTTTTAAGTGCAGATAACGATTAAGCTCAGACTCATTTCTATCTGTACATTTCATCGATCGTGAATAAAGCGCTGTACTCGAAGCTATTGTTGTTGCTCTGTCCGAATTAAGCTCAGTACCTGACATTTGCTTACAACGCATAGGCCGCAAGCAATTTTACAACATTTTTTGAAAAGCTATCTGAATGCTTCATGAGGCTGCAGGTCGACTGCCCAAGATTTCAGGAATACCAGGAGCTCTTCGGGGACTCGGTCCGAATTCGAAAGGCATTATGTTCATTATACGCAACCGTGATTCGTTTTTGCACAAATGCCTTAGAAGCTTTAGAAAGACCAGGTATGTCGTTCATGTGGTTGGAAAAGCGACTTCTCGGTATCCTCGTCCCATAACCCGAGAGACAAAGGGCTTCGCAGCTCTTTTGCCATGCTTGTCAACCATCCCCTCAGATTCTTCTCTTTAATGAAAAACTTGCGGTATCGAAGCTGAAGTGTATCGAATTAGGAATCTCACAACTTGCAAGGAGTTTCTGGAATCCTTTCGAAGCGGACTTCAAATCCTGTGCCCATGAACTTCATCGGCTTAACGAGGAGGTGAGAGAGGAGATACGTCTTGCATCATACCAAGCGGTAGAACGAGACCGGCGTCTACAAGTGGCCGAATATCGAACTGCAGCTAAACACAGATTGCTTGAAACACTAGTCCATGAAAAGGTGGATAAGTTCGGTAAGGAGGATCGAGACTGGAGAATAGGGGCTCGTAAAAGAAGGTCGAGTAAGCTAATATATCTTGAATACAGTTGCGAGTTCTAATCTGAGGCGGTTAGTGGCCCACAAACAGCATCTTCTCGACAAACTTTCGACGTATGACTATAACGCCACTCTAAAAAGAGAGCGAAAGAAACGATATGGATCCACAAGTGAATGGCTGAGCAAGACCTCTGAATACAATTCTTGGCTTGAAGGCAGCTCCTCTTGTTTTTGGTTGTCCGGGATTGTTGGATCCGGCAAAACCGTCATTACAGCGGCCATCTTAGACGAGTTGTTCTATTTCCAGAGTCCCAAAGGCAAACCAATATCCTTTTTCTTTATCCAACATGATGATGCCAAATCCCTCCAAGCTGCCACAATTCTAAGGTCTTTGATAAGGCAATGTCTTGCAGTGGACACCCTGCCGGAGGATATCGAAGATCAGCTGCAACACTGTTTCGAGAGCGGCTCGCCGGACATGGATCACCTGCTCTCCATAATGAAAAGCCTTTCCGACAAATCCTTGATCGATCTTGTTGTTGTTGATGGTTTCGATGAATGCCCTAAGTCTGAACGGGACCTAGTTCTTTCAGCTTTCAAGGTATTGTTGGCCTCTACCGCATCAAGCATCAAACTGTTCGTTTCCAGCCGTCCAGAGATAGGCAGAGAGATGGACAAGAGTTTTGTTGCATACCATCACAGGACAATGTCATGTAGGGAAGTCCATGTAGACATTGCGAATTACATCAAATTTTCGATTCGGGAAAAGTTGGTAAAAGAAGATCTTCATGTCGGCGATAAACATATACTCTCCGAAACAATACAGGCCTTAACTAAAGGAGCTCATGGAATGTAAGTAAGCGAGACACATCCTTTCACATCACTCGGTTTCTTACCAGCAATACTTTTCTCATGCGTATATCATTATTATGTCTAAATTCTCTATGGTTACCTATCGTCAAATGCGCACTAATCCGCATAGTCTAGGTTTCTATGGTGTTTTTTCCAGATAGAGGACATCTGTAGTCAAACATGCGACAAGGATATCAGAGAAACAATTCAATCCCTACCTAAAGACCTTCCAGAAACCTATGAACGTGCGCTTCATCGCATCCCAAAAGATGGAAAGGTCGACATCGCGACACGTGTTTTCCGTTTGGTTGCGTGTGCCAAACGTCCTCTGAGCGTTGAAGAACTTCGCGAAGCTATGGCGGTGGAACCCTTCTCTTCAGAAATCAACGAAAGTCGCCTTGTAAACAATGTTAACCAGCTGATTCCATGGTGTGCAAGCTTGGTTGTACAGGATGAAGAGGAGCATCTCGTGCAATTCGCTCATCATTCAGTAAGAGATTTCCTTCTTTCTAAACCAAATAAGGCTATCCTTTTACCATTCCATTTCCAGCTTCAAAAAGCCAACAGTGAACTGGCCGAGATTTGCGTGACCTACCTCAGGTTCGACGTCTTCAAGAAACAAGTCGCCACAGTTCCTCAAACTCGAGTACCTGTTGCGCCTTTCAAGCCCAAGTCTATCATCAAGACTTCAGTTTTCGCGTCCAAAAGCTCGATCATATACCGATCATGGCTAAAACTCGAGAAGTTTCTTGGTGATCGATCCGTTCATAACGCTGACACTTGGCGGGAACTCTACTCCCCGAAGGGAGATTCGGGTTCTGGATTAGTTCGGGATCTACAACGCTATCATGTATTCCTTGCTTATGCTAGTGAGTATTGGCTTGCCCATACGACTAGCCTCACGCATGAAGATGGGGTTTTATGGTTCATGTGGAAACGTCTTGTACTTGCTGGGGAGAGCGTCGCTGCAAGGCCTTGGACACCTAACCAATGGTCGTCTAGCAACGATATCGTGAAACAGTACATCGTCGAACAAGATCACTGGGCATTGGCAATATTATTGCAGGATTGTGGTTACTCATTGACAGCAACGCAAAGAGGAAGTCTCATACTTTCAGCAGCCTACGACGGATCTGATCAACTCATTGCTACTCTCATCGCCGGCTCGGACCGCCTTGCTCTCCTTGCTTTGGATGAAGCAATACGGACCGCAGAACAAGATGAACTTACCAGGGTGGTCGAACGACTTTTGCTAGTCAGAGTTCAGATTAAATACATTGCTATTTGCATACTTCAAATGCGGAAAAACGGCAACCAACAATACACGGACAATGCTCATGGCCAAGATGTTGATGTGAACCAAAATACCATAAACGTGAAAAAGTCAATTGCGGTCGAAAGGCTTACTGATGATTTTGAACAAGCTCTCCGTGGGTCCGCAGCAAGCGGAGACTTGGCAACGGTGGTAAGCCTGCTTAATCACGACCTTAGCTTAGACAACGTCTATGTCAATGCTGCGCTACATGCCGCAGCGCAAAATGGACTAATAGAATGGCACAAGTTCGTTTGGCCAGATTGAGCTATACATTGCAGCACAACACGGACATCTAGATGCGGTCCAGACATTCATCAAAGCTGGCATCAAGGTAGCCCCCGTCGGTCCTGACGGCGACAATGCCCTCCATGCTGCAGCAAAGAATGGGGATTTGGAATTGTATACGAGCTACTAAAATCCAACATCGATGTAAACCAAATAACGAAGAATGACTTCCAGGTTTCTGACACCATGGCAATGCGAGCCTTGGTACGGGCTACAATCGCAGATACTGTGAAGAGCTCGACTTTCGTTGATGGTTGTACTGCACTACACCTCGCCGCTGAACATGGACATCTGGAGATATTGAAGTGTCTTCTTGAGGCTGGGGCGGACTGTGAGATACTAGCATACAATGGCGACGGATTCTTTCTGGCGGAGGGTCTAGCGCTACGTCAAGGACACAAGGAGGCAGCGACCTTGCTTAGGTACTGCAGGGCTAAATTATAAGTTACAGTTGAGAAGGTTAATGTCCCTGTGACATTGAAGTCTGGAAGAATTCTTAGCCGCTAACGGAATACTCGCCCATATGCGCCTTCTCCTGGCCTCATCGTTTTTCACTCAACCCTCTGATTTTCCGCTCCCAACCACATCCTCAAAATACACCGTCAATAGGTCTTCTACTTTCTTGAACGCCACCGCTTTGAGTGCCTTGTGCGTTGCACAATCCGCGTCATGGTACTGCATATCCTTTAGGTTTCAACGAATTCTGTCTCAGCAGTCACGGTATGGCCTTGAGCACGAACGTCTGGGACTATCGCACCAGCTTCTACGGAGATACTGGTAGGGCTTTTCAAGTACTAGGAGTGCAGAAACGGAGCAAAAACAGTCAGCTACTTGGGTTCTGTTTACTTAGAGCAAGGGAAAATGAACTGCTGCTACTAAGAGTCTAGGTAGATTTCGTTTGAAGCGACAAGACTATTCTCAGAGCTGTATTCCTGCAAACTCTGATGCTCTGCAAGGACTGGGGGAGTATCTTCAAATTTTAGGGATCTTCAAGGGGGTAATGCGCTAGATAGTCATCTTGTGAGTGAAGAATAGATCCTTGTTGACTAGTTGCAGATTGTATCGCTGTATTGAAAACAATATGATTGGTGGTGAGGTTCTGGGATCGAGGAATAGATAGAAGGGATGATGAAATTTTCACAGGATGAATGACCTTGCAAGAGAATTCTTCATATCTTGGAAGTTCAGTCACAATCGCGTCTTTGCTTCATTCATTCACTTCATGTACTCAGTCGCCTAGATGGAAAAAAGTACTTGACATCTTCGAGCGACTTCTGAGACAAGTTTGATCCTGAAGATCGTCAGGAATTACCGGGTTTGGTCGAGCAAATATATATGTATTTATAATTCAAAACGAAGACGATGCCCGCTAGTGGTCCAGATTTCTCAGAGGTGTTTGAACCCGAACGATAACTTTCTCTATGTAAGCGACTTAGTACCTATTGAATTAATTGTGATATAAGACAGCAGTTTTATACGATTTCTGCTGAATTAGACCTGTGTAGAATCATCTCTCATACGCAAACACCCCTTATGCTAGAGCCACATCTTATATCTCAATTAATTCGGTATACGGGATTAAAGAAAGAGTCGGTCAGTGGAAAAAGCAGTACCTGCCGAAACCCAAAAGGGATGAGGGTTGAAACAGGCGGGTGTCCCACCTATATAGCTCATAGTTCTTTCAACAGGGGACTTACTAGGAGAACTACAGTACTCATACGTGGGTGGCTGCGCATCCACGCGGGTAGCAAGCGCACGCCGCGGAAATATGTAGATCCCCATCAACCTTTACATTGTCTTAACTTCAAATATTTTCCATTACGATGATGAGTATAGAAGATAGGATCACCAATCTATCAAATCATCCAACAACGCTGTCAACCTCTCCTTGGAATAAACAACAAACTTGACATGGTTTGGCAAAAGCCGAGCTTCGCGGTGCCGCTTCTTCACCTACCTGCGTGGTGCCCCCACGCTCCCTGCTAGAGAGTGCTGTGGCCAAATACTACAGTACGTTAGTACAGTACAGTATGGTTAAACCTCCTATTTGAGTCTAACATTTCCCGAGCTCGTCGATAGCCCCCATTCTAACTGGCGCGACAATCGAAGAGATCTAGATCTGTAGATCTACTTGTTTCGAATTACTCGTTCTAGATGCGGATAATCAGTTGAAGAATCTTGACCCACATGAGTCAACTTCCGTCGAGGAATGTGGTTGATGCCTTCTCAG
>JAABUK010003004.1_pt1 | contig 29194 bp, 17 predicted proteins | sample 5559141 | NCBI WGS metagenome assembly JAABUK01 (sample SAMN10711869, study PRJNA513367) | rock metagenome | isolation source: Antarctica rocks | place: Antarctica: Victoria Land, Pudding Butte nord | collected 2016-01-03
CTCCTGTGGTTTGCAAAGTTCTGTTCCATACTCGCTCGTGAACTCACAATTTTGATCGGTGAGCTCGCAACTCTTGTCCCAGACGCAGACTTGGATTTTGCTAAGGCATCTTGGAACAAGGGTGATGAGATCAAGGGCGAGACTGTTAGATCCTCCACCCGCTGCGACATAGTCCGCGCATACTTTGGCTCCGAGGAATAAATTAGCGCCGGTTGTCCAGCCCTCGGAGAACATGGTTTGCATCAGGTCATAGTAGTTGGTTACCGGATGCGCGATGTTTGCAAGTGCGTAGGCAGCGTTCGTACCTGGATCGTACCACCATGCACTGCAAACACCGTACTGGTCGTAGGATGCACAAGAGATGAGGTTCTTCATGGTCATGGAGCCATTGTTAGCGAGAGCGTAGGGGCTGGTGTCTCGGGCGAGAGTGATGACGATGTTATTCGCGGTCAAGCATTGGGAGACAATGTACGTCTCGAGAGCTGCTGTAAGGTTTCGAGTGTCTGCTTGTAATGAAGAGCGGGGGGCTATGAAGGAGCCCTTGGCTGCAAGATTGTTAAAAGTTTCGAAATTCTGTTGTACCATAGCAAGAGCTGTCGAGATATTCTGTTGGTAAGTGGTCTTGATCGTACCAAGTCCGTCATAGAGATCGTTGATTTGGACTACTTCTGAGTCTAGGGTTCCAGTTGGATTGAGCTGCTTGAGAACACCTGGCGATTGCCGCATAGCCGTTTCAGCAAGACATGTTACTGCCTTTCCCATTGATGCGGGCAAAACAAGGAGAGGTGTCATTACTGTCAGGGCTTGCAGGAAATCGCCAAGGGGTTGTTTCTCAGGTATTTCGGGATTAATGGCCTTGACGATCTTGCCGACAGGACCTGTAGCCGACATGTCGGCATTCTCGATTCCCTCGTAAATGGACTCGAACCATTGCCAGATGGCGAAGATGGTGTACAGGGTGTAGGCTTGTTGCGCGGTATAATTGGCAAAGCTGGTGGGGAAGTCGCACATGCTGGGACCTGTGGTGTCACATTGTTGCTGCTCAACTCCAGCCATTTGCTGGTAACAGGATACGAAGCCGGCATTCGGTTGAGTACATGCTGGTCCGTTTGTATGCCACCAGTCTTCCAGATAAGAAGACATGTTCAGTTGATTGCAACATGGTACGGTCAAGTTTTCCTTCAGATCGTTACAGTCGCCTAGGACTCGCTCGCTCAATGGGGCAAATGGGGGCTCCAGGACGAGTGGTGAAGCCAATAGTGGATGGATGCTCAGGAAACTAGCGAGGGCAATGACTAACTGAATCGAGTACATCTTCGAGATTGGAGAATGATGGGAAAGCTTCGAATCGGGATGATGGATGTATAGTAAAGCTTTGGTAGTGGGTTTTCAATCGTGGCAAGCACCCACAGGCGGCAGGTATGTAAAGGACAATAGAGAAGTGAAAACAGTCGCTGGATGAAAAAACAGAGATCTTGTTGCTTTCTTATATAAAATCGAAGCCGCCGACGCGTTTAGTATCACTGAAACTTTGTAGGTCCACTACTCTCAGCTCACCGCCGACTAGCCTGCCGTATATCCACTGAGCACTATTGAGGCTTCCGTCCGGTTTTCGTTGCTTTTCTGAAAAGCTACATCTATTTTGGCGATAAAGTTGCATTGTAGGTTCCCACGTGGGAGCTTGGATTGGGCTCTGTATAAACTTCGGCAGCGCGTGCTCCCTTCGAAGCAAACGGCGTACCAAGCAAGACGAAATAATGGCGCATGGCTCAAGGAGAATTTCAGTGGGATGGGAGGGATCCCATTAGAGTGGGCGCCCAACGATTCTTCGTATACGAACTCAAAGTATTAATGTCGAATGCTTTGTCAATTTCAATCCACGAGGCCTTCGTGAGGTGCATGAGAGGTGGGTCCTATAAGCGCAAAGAAGCGACTGGAGTCGCGCCTATGCAATGTGAATCCTCTTCGTTATCTGGCGGTGTTTCAAATGATAGATCCCGTTCGAAAATCTTGTTCCTGAGCTTAGTGCTATGAAGGAGTCAATCACGGCTTTGGATACGCGTGATGATGCAACACAACACGGGTAGATCATCTCCTTGTGTTGATCATAGGGGCATGAGACGGACGAAGCGCGGCTGTCGTGGGGGTCTGTCGCGCTATAATAGACCTTACGGAGGCAGTCAGTAGGAAACGATTGGCTTTGAGGGTCAGTGCCACCGCTGCAAGGTAGATGACATATGTAGCTCCGTCAACCCAGCACTGTGCCATGAGCCTTCGAGCAGGCCGCATTAACAAGCATCGGGGACCAGCAAGTAAGTCTCATGTCCAAAAAGTCTGTTTTTCTTCCTAGATCATTGGAAAAGGGGAAGTATGGAGTTTCTGTTGATCGACGACAAGGATCTTGTGTTGTGGTTCCTTTTGCATTTGGAGGTCGTCAGCGGTGATGTGATAGAACTAGGTGATGACGGGTAGCTGCAGGATAGAAACGGAAAACCACCGCGACAGTGCCCGTAATGCTGCGACTATACAGTGGCGGAGTGGTCAAAGGATGTACTCTAGCTAAAAGAGTAGACTGGAGGAGATCTGCAGTGCGAATATTTGATCACGCTTTCACTTCCTGGCGCAATTTCCCGGAGAAAGAGAACCTCATGTCTTGAGCCTTTTCTTTGCAAGTGCAGTATATCTTCAAGGTCATGCTCTAAGCTCAGTACCGTGACTCTTGCTCTTCACTAACCTTGTGATAGCTGTGGGGTGGAAGTATCCGCTCCAACTTAGTTCTTGCATGGGATGGAAACATCTTTGTAGAAGCGCAGTCGTGGTGTTCTCGAAGGCGTGGAATTGATGCTATCTTTCCAGGCAGTCTACGCAACTGATCTTCAGGTCCCTTGTAGGAAAAACCCAGGAAAGGATACTGTGTATGACGACTGTCTGCACTGAGATACCTATCATTGCCGCTACAACAAGTGGTCCAGTCTAGACATGGGCGGAGTGGCTCAACCAGCCCCTTCCATCATCAGGTCTTCCCTCATCTTCACAGATCCGAACAGGACGATACCTCTCCAGGCTGGTGAGGCGTCTATGGCAACTATCATACCGATGGCGATCCACGCGGTAACGTTTGCCATCAAGGTACATGGCAATCTTTCGATCCTGCAGTGATACTCAGGAGCATTGCTTGACAACCAAGAGGGATTATCACAATGTGGTCGTTTTCTTTCCCTTTGCCGTAGAATGCAGGCTTTGCACCTTACTGCGTGTCTGTATTCCCATGTAACTGACCCTACATGTTCACTCATTCTCGCGGGAAGGAGCTGTCTTGCATGATTTCGATGCGACATGGAATGCTCTTGATCATAAAACGAGACTGCTTGAGCTGTGACCCTTCACCCGGCTACCTACCTCCTATGACGGAAGCATATCGCGCTAAGTACCCCTGCTACCGCGCGCTAGCCAGCGCGTCCTCTGGTAATTTCCTGTGTAATTTTCACAAACACATCTTCCCTCCTCCCACTGCCGTTCGATCTCCTTTTTCCACCAGCATGACTACAGTATCTCAAGTGAGCTGCATTTGATACCGCTCAGCGCATCGAGAGGCATTCTCACAGCACCTTGATAGGCACAGGCATCCTCTCTTCAAATTCCCACGATCCCACACCGAAATTCGACCTAGATGGCCCTCTCACCAGATGAATCCCGCTGAAATTCTCGATCCCTAGAGTGTCACCCCAGCTCTCTCAAGAATGGCGGACCGTGCTCTCGATTACCTCTTCCATCATGTCTTTCTACCGCCGCGAGTACCACATACCAGCGATGCTTACCTTCTTGGTGATCGAGCTCTCCTGGAGCGTCTGGTACAATCTGCCGCTCAATTTCGGGACCTCAACGACTCTCAGTTCTACTCTCGATGGTCTACGGTATGCCGAACAATACGAACGTTCGCGGCAATGCACCGCAACGGCTCTCTGTCGAAGCTAGCCGTCAGAAGTTCTTTCCATGATCTCAAAGACGGCGACATTGTGATACTACATATCTCCATCCAAAATTCTGGACTCATCCTTCGAAAGGATACAGACGAGTATATCATTGAGTCGTTTGAGGCATCACCGCCAGCTGCGAAGGTCCTCGAAGCTGACACCGCTCTACAGTGGGATTTTCCCAGCCGGGCTATGACTGTTCTTTCCACTAATTTCGAAGATCCGCTCTTTCAAGATAGCCTCGCCGAATTCATTGAACAGGCTACTGTGGAGCCTGTCAAGCAGTTTGCAGCAACCTCTTTCAAAGCTGGCGGCATGGCCTTCGAAAGCAGGGACACGGCTTCTCCGGCTATCATCGGGCAATTGCTGATGGCGATATTGGAAGCCAATGGTCACAAGCATAATGCCAAGCTGACTCGGAAACGCATACATGATGAGGTCTGTTGGGGCGATGGGGCGGAGATACCTTGGCGACGGAGTGCGACGTGGCTGGTCTTGCGTGTGGGCCTGCAACGGTACGTACCATTGCGTTGGAATACCAGATCCTTATGAAGCACCCAATGGGCGCTATGCTCGTTAACTGCTCTACTTATCTCTCCGCCATCCCTCGACATTAAGCTAACTCCCATTCACAGGTCTCTATGCTTTCTCCTCGGGGGTACCCTTGGTACCCTTCACTACAAGTTCTTCATTTGCTTCTTTCTTGCATCGATTGTAAAGGACCTTTCCATCCAGGGTTCATGTCCTCCTGACCGGCTCGCCTTTGCGAGGACTAAGCTTGCTCGTCGAGTGGCAAAGCTGCAACAACAGAAGGAATTAGCTACTTCGCAGGTCGCTAAAGCAATGGATGTCTTATTCCGTACATACGGCAAAGTATTCAGCGACACGTTGGAAGCCGCCAACGCCAAGCTGGCGGAGATGTGGGTATCCATCCAAACAAGAGTCACGAAGCGAATTCTACCATTGCCGAGACGCGCTGATCCAGACAGTACGGTACTTTCGTTGGTTCATAGTGTAAGTCGCTTTTCCCTCTACTGGGGCTTCATCAGTCCACGAGTTTTGCTTTCTTATTGCCAGTGTTACTTCGCAACGAATTCACCGGGTTGTATCCATGCTTTGCCACCCTAGTAGATGACTGCTGACACCAAACTCTGCTAGCGAGCTACTCTCTACCGGATTCTCGACGAAGCGCTCTACGGCAGGCACCCCGCTCAAGCGCAACTGCAACAACGTCAGCGACATGTCTATAAATACTCGACATGGGTACATAAACAAGATACCCGCTCCGTATCCGACTACATTCATCTCACTGATGGAGAACTCAAACTCCAGGCTGATGCCCGTGACTCAGCCACAATCCCACTGGGCGTGGATTTGGAACAACATTCTCTGGCACTCCTGCGCAATATGCAACAATACCAAGGTACTGCGCTAGCTGCATATAAGCAAAATGCGGAACAACTGTCTCTGGTGCGTCTTTCCCCAAAGGTTGTTTCCCATTTTGTATCGCTTTTCAAGCGTGGCAATGTCTTGAACGGTTCATGAATACCGCCCAAATTCGGCTCGGGATGACGTTGCTGATTCAACAGTACTAGATGCTGCTCACGCTAATGGAGCTTTGGCTAGCATTGGACGCGATAACAGTGGCCTTGTACCCACTTTTGGCCAAGTTCGATCCTGGAATTCCGCAGAACTTGTTGTATACATTTCAGCTATCAGATCGTGCAGACATGTGCCGGCTCCAAAAGATCGAAAAGTATCTCGAAAAACGTCGCAGCTCAGCAGAATATCCCCTGTCCTTTGTTCTCGGAGAACTGTCCCACGATTACTTTGCAGCGCGGTACTTCGATCAATGCGAAGAGATGCAAGATCTCTACAGCGTAATTACCGCTGCAGATGGAGCAATGAAGGGTCGCAAAGAGCTTGAATGGATAGAGAAAACCTCTGAGTATGATGAGATACTGAAAGGGGCTGCAGAGACAGCCTGCATGTTCATGGAAGACGAGTTTGACCCTCTGAAACGCCAACACGACGACCGGCGCTGCCGGAAGCATTTCCTTGAACGAAGAGCGGCAAAGATGAGAATTCAAATTCACGAGGCCCTATTGCCGGCAGACTTCACCGCAGCTAAAGCCGTTGTATTCGAACTTATCATCCCTCCAGGCTTTGCTGCGTGGCGGGACGGTACATGGCAATTACTCCAGCTGGGACGATTGCGACAAGTTCCTGATAGATCTCCACATGTATTCCTCTATGATTACCCAGGCCTTAGACCTTTCATGGAGCCTACTGGTTGTGGCATTACGCTTGCCTCCCGTACAAAGTACGTTCATCTTCTTTGAGGTCATCCCACTCTCGCGTGGCATATAGGAGGAGTCCCCTTGACGGACCTGCTTTTCAAATTTCCGGACGAAAAGACTTCGCGAAAGTTGCTGACACTGAACTCCACAGATCTTTCCAAGATACTCACTACGCACGAGTTCCCTTTCCTACGAACCTTGACCAGGTTTGCCTCCCACATGGCCTGAAGTACGGACTATTTGACCACCAATCTAGTCTTTGGACTTCGCGGCACCTAGCAAACCCAAGCTTCGCAGATCTTTGCAGTCAATCCTTGCCAGCGAAATCGGTATATGGCTCGCTGCGGAAATACCTACATCCTATTTTCGAGGGGACGAGTCCATCCGCGAATGATGTTGTAGCAAGCCAGACCCGGTGTCCGAACACCCTTGCCATAGCTGAATTCACTGCGTTCCAGGATCTGCGTCTTGGAAGTAGTATTCAGTGGATTCGGCTTCTGCGCGAGCTGGCCTCCTCCAACCTCAATTTTGGGACCGTCGAGGTTGGCACTCTCGTTGCGGAACTTGCTCTTATGGCAGGACCTCGTGAAGGAGACAATGTTCTGCGTGCTAACCATGGGATCTTTCAGGACACTACGTTCTGCAAAGCTTTAGCTGCGCAAGTCAAGAAACGACTGAATGGTATTGTAGCCAACTGGCGTGAAGGCCAGACAGCTGAGTGTTTGATACTTCTCACGCAACGTCTTTGGTCCCTGGCTGCTTCCGCCGAGTCTGTGGAAGAAGCCAAAGACCTTCTGCTACAGGCACGCACTATGACACATAGTTGGGTACGTACCATTCCTTTGCTGGACCCAAAATCACCTCAAATCTGAGCTAAAAGATAATCTGTGGGAGCAAACACTTGCAATTGTCCTCGGCGCGCTCCCAGAACGATCCGGAGATGCAACTCTTGGGAGATATCGCTAATTCAGGATGCATACAGGTTAGACATCTACGTCAAGAAATTTGCAACGCAAGGGACATCGATACAGCACAGAAGAGATCAGCCGATGCGTTGCTTGCTGCACTGCTCTGTCGAAAAACTTTCATGGTCGAAGCGGCTAATGCCCACGAAACCCTTCAGGCGGATGCACTTGCCTGCTTCCTCGAATGTGCCTTCACCCTCAAAGACAATCTACCCAAGAACGACGCTGCATACATCTCTAAGATGCCTATACCTATTAGAAAGTTATTCCTCAGTGACATTAAACTTATACATAGCCTAGAGAGCAAATTACGCTCTTCAATCCAAACTCTCCCACGTGCTGTCACACAGGCTGTCAACAGTGTCTGGGCAAAGGCTGAAGGCGCGTCATCCAGAGACTTCACGACTTGGAGTTTCCTCCCGGGTGGGCTTGATAGCTGGGTTGTCGCCAATTCGATTGCTGTCAATGGCCTCCGTGAGCAGAGAGTAGAATTCGACCTTTTTGAGGGTACGCTGTTCATAGATGGCCAGAGTCTTGGGCGACTTCCCGACGAATATACAAAACAAGAATTCTTTCAGCAAATGTTTGGAAACCGCGTCTTCCTAACCTATCCTTCATCCATCCCAGGTATGTCCTACATGCTCGCAAGCCAGTTTGAGCATCACGAAATCCACTTTGGCTTACGAGACGGCATTCCGATATTGCGGGCTCGGAACGCAAACAAAACACTTGAATACATTCCACCCGGTATTTTTCAAGACAATGTTGGAGCCGATACCGCGGACCTACCATTCCCACTGATCAATGGCTACATACATTGGCTGGATTTGTACGGCCCCAGCCTCGAGATAAGACCGGAGGCTACAAGGTGGCGAAGTAAACCTAGTAATTGGACTATTGATCTTCGCTCTCGTTCCGCTTACCGAAGGCAAAGCTTGCTCATCGATCCTCGGAGCCCAATCTTCAATCGTGTCGCCATGATGATAGAACCATTCGAGCGTCGAAAGAGTATGATCATCTTCCAGCCTCAGAAGTGGAACATCTCCGTGGATCTGCCTGAATTGGAGCTACACTTTGCGGTCAATCGCGAAGGCCTACTGGAGTCTCGCCAGTTGCGTGCAGTCATTGACAACGATCAAGATGCCGGAACATTATACGGTATGGGAAGCAGCCTAGTCTTACGCGATAGCGCTGTACCAGCAGATCGGAGTATTATCGTTGCAATGGGCCCAGCGAATGTTGAGCAATTCGCCGGCCATACCAGGATCCACATCAACCACACAGGATACTACGCCCGCTTCTTCATCAATGAAGTCCTCGGACGTCTAGAGTGTCCCCCTGAGCCTCGGCTGATATACTTTAAGGCCTACTGCCACGCCGTCACGGCGTTCGTCTTGCCTGATCCGCTCACTGGGAGGACTGGAACAGACGAAGCAATCCATTGCCTCCAAGCGGGTAACGCACAACCCTGGGCTCCTGTGGACATAGAAGCATACCGTATCTTGGCTTCAATCGACGAGCTCACTCCCAAGAGAAAATACTATCCAGAAACGCTCAAGGTGCTCCAAAAGGTCGTTTGGAAAGAGGATCTCTTACCGGCAGTCCAACACGATAACTTTCAACCAACGGTATGTATGACGTTGAATCGCTTTGCCTCGAGACTACACCAATCATGATGCGAGTGGCTGGTTGTTCGAGGTATTGACGGGCTTAGCGTCCTACTTCCTTTCCCTCGCAGCTGAAATTCGCGACTAATGTGCTGACTCCTGTGTGTTACAGGTCAAAGAGATCATTCGCCAATGCAATCTGCTCCATCCCTTTCACATAGGCAGTGAAAAGCCTCCACCGTCAATTCGAACTAGTGACGATCACCTACTCAATCGCGCGTCAATACGAAATAGTGCATTCCGTGCAACTCAAGTTGAACAGACAGCGTCAAAATCTGATCTGAAATACTCCCCACGGGATTGCACACAATTGAAGAGCAGTAAGCGATTATCTTTACCAAAAACCTTTCTTGACTATTCTTCCTATGTAGCATTAGAGACTATGCTCTAGAGTGGCCCATCTGAGGTTCACTCAACACCTCGACCTTATAGTGCGAAATCTTATCCGCTCACCAACGCTGATCCAGAGTTGCGCAGGTGTGAATGCCTTTGAGGCTGCCCTTCTTCTGAAGAAGTGGTCCCCCCGAATCGCCGTAAGCAATGATCTGAGTTCTCTCCTCAAGGAATGGGCGATGATCCAGGGCTACGAGAATGACTTCAAGCTCCATTTGTTTGCAGATCTGATCAACATTAACCTCGCTGCCAATTGGGGATCCCTCTTCAAGCTTTGCCAAGAATCGTTCGAGGCTCGAGACAGAACCAAGCTCATGTTTCTCTTCGCAACGATTTCTTTCGATGGGACTATCGATATGTCGATTGTGCGGACGCTGGTTGCAGTCTCCATTGTGGAGCAATTTCAAAGGCTGCAGCTTCCTCGAGGTACCAACTTCGCCCACTTCAGCCCAGGTCAGGTACCTACAATGGACTACTTGATGCAGTATATGAAGCCGCACCGGGTCCCATATCCTGAGGATGAACGAGCACTCCTCGCTGTTGCGATGCATAGCAAGCAGCGGCGGAAATTAGAATTAGCTCAAAACAAGCACGAGGAACAGTCCGAGGATAGCTGCAAAGTACTCGCTCGTTACCTGCTTTCCCAATGGCCCTGCCAAGAAGTGGTTCTTGGCGAGTTAGAAGACCTACCGCTCCTAGACTCTAGCGCAGCACTCCTGGCGATTACATCAGAATGGAAGCGCTTGACTGACAATTATGGACTTTCCGACCATCTGAATGCGGTTCAACACATACTTGATACGCTTAAGCCTGCTGAAGCCTTTGAGAGTGTGTCTTCTATCGAGAAAGAACAAGAACTCTTCTCAACTCCATTCCCCTCTGGGGCCCCACCTACGATACAAGACTTATTGTGCAAGTTGGACCGACCCACAATCATATCGAATGGTGCTCCGTTGTTGAATTCGGCAAAACCTACGTCAGATAAGGCATACAACGGGCAAGATGCAAACTCTACTAGCGGAGTTGGCCCGTCAATGGGAACTGCCTTGATAGGGAAAACCCCAACGACCGCATCAGTACGCGCACGTTCTCGGCCGCTGAGTGGTAATTCTGTACTGGTGTCTGAGCTGCGGGACCTTGTACGACCTTTCTCAGATAGTACGGACCAAGTAAGACGTGCGTATGGACTTGATTTGGAGAGAAGCATCTGTGCTCTTGAGCGACCGGAAACGGTCACCACCCAGCTTCCTCTAGGAACATCAAACCAGAACGGCGTTTCAGATCTTGCTTCACTTATCTCATCGTCTCGAGCATCAGCTGAAAAACAATTTAAGTCCATGCGTACAGCGATGACGGAAGCCGATCAGTGGCTGGATGCAGGGAGACTGCTACCCGATATTACCCCAATCACATTGCTGAGTTCGTTACCAATTATCGCTGCCGTTAAAAACTTCAGAGCTGCGAGAGACATCACTATCAGCTACGGATACTTGATTATGGCCCTACAGCATTTACTGCGTGTACAAGGCGCTCGGCAACGCAATGACGCTATCCAGCTTGCACATGAGGTTCACCACGTCAATCAGGCAGACTGGAAAGCCAGAGATCACATTGAATGGTTTCTGCTCGAGATAGACTTCGATCTTCGCATCCGACCAGATCAGCATGAGGTTGCAAAGGCAATGATAGCCCCCAGCACCAATGCTAACTTCGTTCTGCAGATGAACATGGGCCAAGGAAAATCGAGCGTGGTCATTCCAATGGTTGTAGCTCAACTAGCCAATGCGAAAAACTTGGTCAGAGTCGTCGTACCCAGACCACTCTTGCAACAAACTGCACAATTGCTCCAAGCACGTCTTGGAGGCTTGGTTGGGCGAAAGACTAAGCATGTGCCATTTTCTCGAAGATCCTCGACGGAAATCAGCAATCTCAAGGCATATCATAACATCCACGTTGACATGCTACAGAGTCGAGGAGTTATGCTGACGCTACCTGAGCATATGCTCTCATTTCAGCTTAGTGGTTTGCAGGAGCTTTCTAATGGTCACATCCAGCAGGCCGATTCGATGATGAGGCTCCAAGGCTGGCTTACGAGAAAGTGTAGAGATATCTTGGACGAATGTGACCATATGCTGGCGGTAAAGACGCAGCTGATATTCCCGAGCGGAAGCCAAACAACGGTTGATGGCCATCCAACTCGATGGAAGGTTGTAGAAGACTTATTAAAGCTGGTCAAGATGCATCTTGGACAATTGCGACGGGCATTCCCAAAGAGTATCGAAGTCATAGAGCGAGCCCCTGGAACCTTCCCCACCGTCTATCTCCTCAACAGTGATGTCAAGGAGGCTTTGTTACATCGGTTGGCAGAGAGTGTACTTAAGGGCGAGAACGGTATCATTCCGATTGATGGCTGTTCGCAGGACGAACTTGAGTCTATGAGAGTATTCCTTCGTAACGCGCAGTTTTCCAAAGACGTCGCAACAAAGGTGGCTGGGGTCCTCAAAGATAAGACTGATGCGCGCCAGCGCCTGCTCCTATTACGCGGTCTCCTCATCCACAGAATACTCTTGATGGGCCTCGCCAAGCGCTGGAACGTACAGTATGGTATTGACCCTCGTCGAGACCCCATCGCAGTCCCTTTCCGTAGCAAAGGGATCCCGTCTGATCAAGCAGAATTTGGACATCCAGATGTCAGCATCATGTTGACATGCCTGAGTTTCTACTACTCCGGGCTTACTGCGCCCCAATTTCGGCAAAATCTGAACCAGCTTCTAAAGTCGGATGAGCCTGCCGCGGAATTCGAATGCTGGATACGAGATGTCCCTACTTTCCCAGACTCATTGCGTTCTTGGAGCTCCCTCAATATCGACGACGAGATGCAGTGTACACAGCTTTGGAGCCTTTTAAGCCAGCAAATGACTGTCATCAACTATTTCCTAAATCATTTCGTTTTCCCACGTCATGCGAGGACATTCGAACGAAAGCTCGTTAGCTCAGGCTGGGATATTGCTACCCAAGGAACTTCGCCCACGACTATTTCTGCAGTAGGTCAATCGGCCAATAAGAAAGAGAATCTCAAGCCTGGAGTAGAACCTGCCAATCCGTCAGTAATCGGATTTACACCGCTCACGGTCGGCTTTAGTGGTACGAACGACAATAAGACACTTTTACCACTGAACGTACTGCAGAACGATCTGCCCGGCTTAGCCCACACAAATGCCGAGGTTTTAACCTACTTGTTGCAGCCCAGGAATAGAAAATATCTACCCGCCTCGGATATGTGGGGGAGGCGTGTCACTGAGAGAGCATTTTTGCAGATGCTCAAAGACATCGGAGTTCGGATGCTGCTTGATGCGGGAGCACAGATTTTGGAGTTGGACAACGTCTCCCTCGTTCGTACATGGTTAGAGGTGGATCATGAAGCAGAAGCAGGAGGTACGTTCGTGTTCCTGCTTATTATCGTTCGGGTTGTCATCGCGTTTCGGACAATCGGATCACTTCAAGGCTTGTTAGGGTCTTAGACCGCTCTGCTAATTTTCTATGTCCGTAGTATACTTCGGAGAAGACGGTCGAGCTCGAGTCGTTTACAAAGATGGTAAATCACAGCCACTCTCGGCTTCCCCATTCCTTAACAACCTTGGAGCTTGTGTGGTCTATCTAGATGAAGCCCACGTAAGAGGAGTCGATCTCAAAATGCCGGCAGATTCGAAAGCGGCATTGACTCTTGGAATTATGCAAACGAAAGATCATACCGTGCAGGGTAAGCCACCTTAACCTCGTGACGAGCATCACTCCCTCTCTCGATATGCTGACTCATCGGTAGCTGCAATGAGGCTCCGGCAGCTGGCAATCTCCCAGTCCGTTATTTTCTTTGCGCCTCCTGAAGTGCATCAAAGTATTCTCAATCTCCGAGGCAAAACAGGCCTTGATCATATCGATTCCCATGACGTGATTATCTGGCTTCTAGAGCAGACTTGCTGCAATATCGAACAGCTCCAACCACTTTACATATCTCAAGGGATGGAGTATTGCCGGCGCCGTATCGCCGCCCACCGCTTTCCAGAAGCCGCTTCCGATAAAGAGCAGCGTAAAGCTTATCTTAAAGTACTGGAACAGCCAGAGCAATACTCCCTGGAGAAGCTCTATGCCCCAGATCAGAAAATCAAAGGTCGACCAATCGATGCCGGCGAGTGCTCTGAGATTGCCAAATACGTGGAAAAGCTTAATGCCGTAAAAAAGGGATTGCGCAACACTGAGGATACGGTCCAAGCACTGGCGCACCAGGAGGTCGAACAGGAGCGCGAAGTTCAGATCGAAACGGAAACAGTGCGCGAGGTGAAGAAGCCAAGCCATGCTCAAGGACTACCACAGCCGCCTCTCGCAAAAGACATTCGTTTATTTGCAGAAACTGGGAGGCTCGCTGCAGGCTCCCAAGCCTATCAGCAAGTGTTCGTAGCACTCAGACACACTGCCTTAGGGCGGCGCTTGAATATCTCGGACGGCGTGACAAAATCAAGCCTTCTGGTAACACAAGACTTCAAGAACACAGTTGTTACTCAATGGGGAAAGCCTCTCGATGAATACTCACGCTCCGTGCATTGGATATTGTGGAGCAGTCTCACCGACACGGCGTTGATCCTGAGCGACTATGAAGCTGATGGCGTATTGCCCTTCATCCGTCACAAAGCTCCGCCTTGCACACATCTGATCACATATGCGGCACCTGTCAATAGGACCATGGTCATATTTGACAGCCTCAAATTCTTCTCCCTTCCGCATCTGCCAGATTCTTGGCGTGCTCCTACCTGGCTTGTACGAGACCTTGGCATTTTCGCCGGACGTCTGTACTTCGATTATGACTCGCAGTGTAATGCCGTCTATCAAATCCTTGGCTTACCTTCGCCTGTGGCTACGGCAATTGCGCCTGCTACGGAACTCACAGAAATGGATCTCTGGAGGGAGCTTCCATATGAGGAAACGACAAACGAGGAACAGAAGCAGGAACCGTTCTCCCCAAACGCACTTGTATTCATGCAAGAGTGGTTAGCTATACGGAGGAAGGGTCAGGACTTCTCGCAGACAATGATGGGCGAGGTGTGCCGTGGCAGAAAGCTAGAGCGCGAGGAGGCCGGAAGGGTCGAAGGAAATGTAGGGGCTGGGTCGGAGGGAGTGATGTAGGAGGAGGCAGTGTACCCAAGATATGATGATGGCAAAGAGAAGATGTGCAAGAATGTCTAGAACCGTGGTAAAATCCTACGCCATAGGAATCCCAGCGCGAGGATATTTCATCACGCGATTACTTCTTAGCATCCGCATAAGATTGCGTAGTAGTAACAAAGGGAGCATGCAATGGCAGTTATTCCCAAGACCTGCCCTGAGCTTCTCTTGTTCTGTACGCGGCAAATTAAATCGTCGGAAAGCGCTTGGAGGCTAGCTGTGGATAATTGCGTTGATGTGATAGAAGCGCAAATCGAAGCGCATATACCCGTGGAAATGCGCAGACTGTTTCCAGGTGTCGATGTGCTGGCAGCTATGAGAGGTCTACATACCATTGACATACTCACAATGCTCAGGACACTATTCTTCTTTGGAGTCCTTTACTACTTATCAGGTGCAGTTTTTGCGGCCACTTCTATCATACAGCCGGACGTACCATCTTCAAACCCTTTCGAGGATGTATTCCCCCCACTCGACGTGGACAACAACAACACAGACCTCAACATCACCGCCTCTCTTGATGCCTACGCTTTACGCATCGCTTGTTTCAAGCAACCGCGGCCCCCGATTTATGGTCGCGTGATGACCAACGAGTACTATCAAGCTGTCGATAAAATCTTGGCTTTAGACAATGCGATGACTTTCAAGCAATGGAATCTAGGATCTGGAAGGACTACGGGGTGGAGTGCGGGTAAATGCGTCGTCGGTGTGCGTGTCCCGTGGCCGCCTGTTGCTGAGAAGTTTCCTCCTGTCATGATCGCACACGCTGCGGCTATGATTGCCAAAACCTGTGTGAATGCGGCGAATGGGTATCTTGGCGGATGGACACAGTTTGGGGCGGGTGGGCAATTTGCTGTCAACGTGGGATCGAGGGTTTAGGATTGTCTCAGTAAAGTTGGGGTTGACGGAAATACACCATGTCTTTCACGCATTCAGTGCGTATTCAAGACCTCCATTCAACCCAATAGGCCGCGCTTGAATGTGCCTGTTCCTTGGGCTACTGGACTGCCTCGAAGCTGCAAAGAACGATGTTCATCTGCTGCGCCAAAGTCCTCCATTTGACAATGACCACTCGCTGAAGGTTTGAGAAAAGCTGGTCTATTCTTTGAGCGCGTACGTTTTGCGGGGTCGGATGGAGAAGTATCTGCCTGCCTCTATATTACGCCACTAGCTAGCACTATTAAGAGTCATTTGATAGAGGTATTCATTAAGATTTGAGAAACGAATACGGCGATGGAAGAGATTTTAAGAGGATAGTTACCTACTAGAATTATAGAAATTGGTAGGTTGTGTTAGAGATAAGGGGGGTTTAATCCTCTATGGCAAAAAACCTTTACGCGCTCAGAGCTCTTATTCGCTCAATCTCCAACGCGCTCAAAGTTTGTACTCTATAGATTTTGTGCCCTCTCAAAGTCCCTACTCGGTGAAAGTTTGTACTCTATCAAATTGATTATGAATTTATATCGTATCAGCTTTATTACTAGCTTAAAGCTCAAAGCGGTGACTTTATTCGTAGAAGAAGACACCTAGGGCGAATGAAATTATTGAGAATGAAATATAGTCCCACTTAGCGCCAGAAGTGATACTAAATCCTTATAACCCAAATTGACCGACTTCTCTATCCTAGTTCTCCGGATCTCCTAGCCTAGGAAGTCCTAAGAGCGTATATTTAGAGGGAGCGCACAGTTCGGTTAAATAGGAACGCACGTTTCGGTACTTAGATTTATATAGGGTCTATACCAAGATCTAAATAATTATCTATACCCTATTATCGTCGCTATTTACCGCCATTTACCCTATATATATACTCGTTTTCAACCTCTTATTTCTATCCTTCCTATACTTTACTATCGCTCTATTATCGTTTTATTATCGCCTTTACTATCGCCTTTATTATCGCCTTTACTATCGCCCTTTTAGATACTTCGTTATCGTTAATTATATTTTTATAGTCCCTTTATCTTAACTTAAATCCGGTAATTATATTAAGTATTTAAAAAGTAATAAATAATATACTTTAATAATACCTCTCGCCTCCTATAAAAAATAAAACGTTTAATAATCTAGATTAAATATAGGACCACTTATAGGATTAAACTTTTAATTAAGATTTTACTATTTTTATAAATTACTATAATATTAATAGAAAGAGTTATAATTATATTTATTAGAAAAAAAATACTATAAATATAAAGAAGCTCCCTACGTATACCGGTAAAATTAATCTAGAAAATAATAAGACTAGGAAGTAAAAGATAACGAAGATTAAAGTAAAAAGTTATAAATAATAATACTTTATTATATAAAAACCCGTTATCCGTAGCGGTAAAGATAAAATATAGGTTTTGGGCGTTAATAAATAGAAATATATATACGACTTAATAATAAATTCATTTTCCTACTATATATACCTTAACTAGAATAAAGACTATATTAAAGTTTTAAATTTTTTTAAAATAAACTACCTAATAAAGTTTCTATATAGTTAATCCGAATAAATATTAAAATATACCCCGAAAGAGTCTAACTAAGTATTTATTATCCCGAAAAAGAAATACTATAACTTTATACCGTTAATAACTCGCTCGCGGGAGGATATATTAAACGGGCTTCTATAAACTTTAAATAATAAATAATTTAAAATTAAATACCGATATAATTATCTTAAAGATAGTACTACTAGTACTTTTATAAAAAGGATCCTTTAATAAATTATTATTATCGATAATTATTAACGCCGCCTAGTAAAATACTTTTATAGTAATTTTATAATTTAGAGCGATACTACCTTTAATATTAATACTATTAAACTACTACTCTTTATAGTAGTTAGAATTACGAATATAAATATAACTTTCCTAGCTATATTATTATTCGCTATTTAGGAATCCGAAGAAATATATAACTTCTTCTTTTACGTTTTAAAATTATAAATTTTAAAACGATTATCTACCTCCTCGTTTTATTCTCACGGATTAAGATAAAGGCTTTATCGTTATATTTTAATTATAACTTCTTAACTACTAGCTCTAGTTATATAATTAATATATAGTTTAAAATATTAAGGCTAAGGTTAACTATTTTAAAAAGAGTTATTCGAAAAATAAAAGAGATAAAATTTATAATACTATTTAATCCTAGATAAAAAGTAGCTCTATTTTATTTAACGAGAACCGGGAGATACTATTAACCCTATTATAATTTAATAAAAAGATTTATTTCTTAGAAAACTAGGTCCCGAAAGAGTTACTAGTTCTATAATATTTAATACGGGATTATCGTAATCTTAAAACAAATTCTATATAAAGAAATAAAGGGATTTATTCTATCCTTTATACTATTATAAATTTTTAAATCCTTATCGAAAACGCTATTAAAGTTATAGTAGTAGAGCTACGATTATTCTATTATAAATTATATTTAGAAGAGGATCGGTCGCGTATCGACGTCCTAAAAGTAATTAATTATAAGGCGTTTAGTATCGTTATTGGGAAAGTATTAATTTATACTATCGAAAGAATGAATTTTAAATAAATGACCGCGAAAGCCTTTATTATTAAAGTTAAATAAAAAAACGAGGACGAGGTTAAAGATTCTTCTCTTAATTTAGAATTATTATATAATTATAAATTATATATCCGGTTCGCGTTACCGTATCGCTACTATTTTCTATAAATTTATATTAAGGGATTTTTAATCCCGTTATCTCTCTTCTACCCCCGTTAATAACTAGAAAATACTCCGGTATTTTAAGAGTAGAAGCCGCGATATTATAATTAAATACTTCTACCGGATAAGAAGGATACGACTAGATTTCGCGAATTTAATAAAAATAAATTCTTTATAATAGTAACGGGTCTTTAATAATTATATAAAACTCTTTTTAAATAATTAATTAATAAACTAGTTATTTAATTTAAAAACTTCTCTATTAATATAACTAGGACTTATAAAGTATATAAGGAGCGGATATATAATATTTCGATTAAATTTCCTACGCCGCCGCTTATTAAAAAAGCGTAGTGGGCGGCTCTATAAGAGAAGAAGAAATATAATAAAATTACCGCTCGTAAACTAACTACTTTCAAGGCCTTTAAAAGAGAAATTAAAAACTATAAATAAATAATAACTAGGCGAGAATATAAAGAATATATATAGGAGTAAAAGTAAGAGTAGGAGCGGGAGTAAAATTAAAGCGACGATAATATTATTAATAACCCGCTCGAAGTTCTACTCTTATTTATTTAATAATAATCTCCGTCTTTTTAGATAAAACTACGCCGCCCCTATAATAAAAAGACCCTAAAATAATTATATAAACCCGTTCTTAATAGTTAAGAAAACCCTTTTATTTTATTTACTTTATTAATACTCGGGCGGCGATAACCTAAATTTACTAAAGCGTAAAAGTAAATTTAAGGCGAGTCGTAACTTTACTAGGTAAAAATAAAGGGTCCTATATTAAAAGTAGAGATTAAAAATAAAACCGCCCCTATAAAGAAACGGTCTAAGAATAACCTTATCGCCGCTATAAATATTAACGAGCGGGAGTCGTAGGAGTAAATAATTATTAACGTAGCGTTTTTAAATAAGTTTAGTTAGTAGTATAGGGCGGAATACTAAAGTGGAAGAGCGATAGTAACGTATATAAGGCCTAAATAGGGTGGCTAAGCGACAGTAATATATATAAGAGCGATATACCGCGCATAAGTATTTATAGTAGTGACGGCAACGCAGTAGATAGTGAGGTACTTAGATTTGGGTGTGAACCCCATACAAATCTAAGTGGCTTGGCATCCCGAAACGTGCGCTCCCATCTAACCGAACTGTGCGCTCCCCCCAAATGTGCGCTCCCAGGACTTCCCGCTCCCAGCCACTGCAGTATTTTCATAAAGGCTGTGGTCCACCCCTCCACCTCTGCTTTCCCAGCCTGACATACATCCCACTGCACAATCAACCTGGCCGTTTGCGCGTCCAACATACCACAGTGCCAGATCAGTATCGCATCCCCATGGCCTTCGATCTGGACAAGCTGCAATTCAGCCTTTGCCTCCCGCGCTGCTGCACCAAGAGTATGAGGACCCCAATTAAGCAGCTGCCTCTTAGCCACTTTGAATGCAGCAGCATCACTGGGATTGAGTTGCGCAAGGATGGACTCAATTGGGGCATGGGCATATGCTGTCAAATAGCGCTGTTCGGTTTCCAGGCTCTTTAGGAATACGGCGACATTTTCTTTGGGTTCGATGTGGATGCGATTGAGAACGACGGTCAGGGTACTTCCGGCGATGGAGATGGGGTTAGGCAGAAATTTGGCGACGGTTTCATCCATAAAGGCCAATTGGCGGCCGGCTTGGGTGTTGATAAAGAGGACGTCGGGCTGTCTGGACAGGTGGCTGTTCAGTAGTGCGGCAGGCTGCCTTGAATACGACAGGCGCAGATACGTTGTGTAGTGCATTCAGCTCAGATAGGCGCTCGAGGCGGGCATATTGCGTGAGTCCAATTAGTCCAGCCCGTTCGCCGTCGTGATCAATTGGTTCACGTTTAGACAATGTTCGCAACCGTTAACGGACTATTAAGAAAACTATCAGTTAGTCCGTTTAGTTTGCCGTTTTCTGCCTTGATAGTCAGTCCGTTTGAGGTTCTTAACCGTTCAGTTTATACCGTTTATGTAGTGGTAAAACGGTTTCAACTGATAGTTTTGGCCGTTTTACAAGGCTGAAGACCCCCCCCTTACGGGGAGGCGGAGTAAGGGCTGACTACCTATTCGGGTAAAGCGGTCCCCGGATAGGCTTAGCGCCAGGGTTTTCTCCGTGAAGATCTTCGAAAATTTTCCACTCAATGCATAAAGTAGTATGAATGATTTATGAATTTTATGAATTTTATGCAAACTGTCAAAACTATCCGTTCAAACTAGCGTCAACTAGCGTTAACAGTTCATAGTCCGTTCGACCCCCTAAACGGACTGACTACGCTAAATACTAGCGTAGTTAGTCCGTTTGGGGGTAAAACTGAACGGTTTCAACGGTTGCGAACATTGCACTCATATCATATGCAAGAAGCTTCTACGACTTATCTTGGCCGCCTCAATGGTTTGGAGGTAAAAAGCCCTCTAAAGTCAAGACGTTTTATTTCAACTGTTACTGCATTGGAAAGAGATTCTGGATTTGGACCGCGATACTGGGTGGAAAACCTCGTTTCAAAAGTGCGCTACTCCGATGCTATATTGAGACATTGCCATCTAGAGCAGGGCGTCGACAGACCACTCAGAGGCCGGGCAAAGCAAATCATGATTGAGATTGGACCGCATGCCACCCTTGCAGGGCCCACACGCCAGACAATTCGACAGAAAAAGAGCACTTTTGAATATGATTATTTGCCTACCCTCATAAGAGGTACGAATGCTCTGGCTGCATTCCTAGATCTAACTGGCAAGCTTTTTGAGCGTGGATACCCCCTAGACCTTGAGATGGTAAACTCAATTGCCCCAACAAAACCGCATCCTGTCGTCATTCATGATCTGCCCACTTATCCTTGGGACCATTCGCATCGCCACTGATACGAATCCCGATTGAGTAAGCAGCATCGTTTCCGACCACACGCCTCCCACGATTTACTTGGAACCCGGATCACAAGTAGCACGACTCTCGAGCCGCACTGGAGACATCTCATTGGCATTGACATCTTGCCCTGGCTCCAAGAGCACCAGGTTGACGATCTGGTCATATTTCCTGGAGCCGCCTACATTTGTATGGTGATCGAGGCGGCTCGTCAGCTGTTCGTCAATCCAGTTTGTCCACGACATTACGAGATTGTGCTCAAGACCGTTTCTTTCTCGCGGGCTTTGGTTATCCCGCCGGCGCCAGCCAAGGTCGAACTTCAACTCAGCCTCGTTAGACCACTGAATTCCATTGGAGGCGACACTTCTGTGCATCATGAGTTTCGAATTAGTGCTCTATCATCCAAGGACGTCTGGCATGAGCACTGCAGTGGTCTGGTGACGGTGCATCGCCTGGAGTTGCCAGCCGACAGCCTCACTTCTTCTACAGCATCCGAGCTTGGCCACAATTGCGGGGAACTCGTGAGCATGATACACGCAGATCGAACGATCAACGTCAACCTTCACGACCTTTACCGGGATCTCAAAGCCAATGGCAACTATTACGGTTCTTGTTTCGCAGCTATCAAGCGAGCAGATATAGACAACGAAATTGGAATGGTGACAACAGTGGAGATACCTGACGTGGCAAAAGTTATGCCAGGCAAGTATCAGAGGCCGCATCTCATTCATCCTACCACCTTGGACGCCCTTATGCATTCCACTGTACCCTGTACATCTCGAAGAAAGGTCCCGGCTCTGTGATGCCCACCGCGATACGAGAATTTCGAATCTCTACTATGATTGACGACGCCCCAGGCAAGCGCCTTCGCGCGGAGACTACATTGACTCCAGATAGACTAGTGACCGCCAACGCTGACATTATCGTTTCTGAGTCCGATCGCTCGAACTTGCCGGTACTGCGAATTTTTGGGGTGGAGCTTCGAGGCCAACGATGTCTCAACTCTCGCACAGCCTCACGACAATAGCTTTCTCATGAGATGGGATGTTGATCCAGATTCCTCTCACCTTCTTACCTTGCATCTTTGGAAACAATAGATACAACCACATCACCAGTAACCAAAATAGCATTGCTGAATCGGATTGCATCGATCTATATCAAGCGTAGTCTTGCAAAGCTTAAGACAATGGGCGAAAGGCCTTCTGAGCCTCATCTACTAAGACTAAATGACTGGATGGAACGCCACTCCTTACTCTCAACGAAAGAACGCCTGGAAGACGAGAATAAGAGCTGAGTGATGTTGAACTTCTATCACAAGTGCGGCAATATGGTGTGGAGGGTCGAATGTTGTCTCGGATAGGACAGAATTTGACATCGATCTTGACTGGCAAAACCGAGCCGCTTGGATTGATGCTCGAAGACGACCTCTTGTACCAATTTTACGCAGGTGAGTCTACTAATAGATGCTACGGTTATCTATCACGGTACATCAGGTATCTCAGCTTCAAAAACCCACGCATGCGGATACTAGAAATTGGCGCAGGCACAGGAAGCACAACCATTCCGGTTCTAACCGCCTTAAATGCTGAAGGGGCTTCGCGCGTGGACGACTATCATTTCACCGATATATCGGCTGGATTCTTTGACAAAGCCCGAGTGCTTTTAGCGGAGTGGACAGCCTCCGTCGCTTGCATCATTACGACTTGGTCATCGCATCAAATGTTCTCCATGCAACTAGTAGTATCGAGAAGATTTTGTCGAACGTCCGCAGGCTTCTAAAGCCTCAAGGGAAGCTAGCGTTGATTGAACTGACCCAGACGCAACCGTTCCTGGGTCTCATATTCGGAACGCTCCATGGATGGTGGCAAGGTACGTTGACAGAAGTCTTTGGTCGAGTGCTTGATATTTAACATCATTTCTTGAACTCTGACATTGCGATACAGGTGTGCACGATGGACGTGAAGACAGTCCCATCCTGACGCAACACCAATGGCACAGCGCCTTATCAAATGCATCTTTTGGTGGAATTGACCTCGCTGTAGATGATAGCTATGGACCTTCACAAACATCGACTTTCATGCTGTCGAGCGCTACCACCCTTGATCACCACGTCATGCAATTTCAGGTAAATATGATAATAGATCAAGATAGATCTGATGCTTGTCACCGTCTTGCGGTCGTTACGAAATCAGAGCTGGAGTCCCGACGGTTCGAAGTTTCCTTCGTCACATGGGAGTCCAATCTCTTAATAGCCGATACCATCTACGTGATCATTGACGACAGCAAGCGCCCGCTGCTTGTCGATCTCACACCTTCGAGGTTTGACCAGATCATTAGACTAATGGTCTACGGTAGGAATGTGCTTTGGATCAGCGGGCATGAAAGCGCTGGGCTCAGTACCAGTGCAGAAACCGGACTTGTGACTGGACTGGCTCGCACTGCACACGCGGAGAACCATAATTTGAGATTGGTCACACTAAACATACGACAAGCTTTTGATCTTCAAGACAAATCAAAGTTGCTGTCAACTATTTCTAACATAATATTCTGCTCGTTTCACCCATCCTCAGACGAAACGTTCTTGAGAGAACGGGAGTACACATACAAAGACAACAGCCTACTGATACCTCGAATTTTGCCCCATAAAAACCTCAGTCAGTGGAGCTCTCGGGGCTTGGGCAGTCCTAGCATCGCTTCAGAGGTCTATGGCCAGGCTGAGCGTCCACTAAAGCTTGCAAGTAACACGACAGGCTCATTTGAAAAGCTTACTTTTGACAATGACGATCGATTGCTCGAGCAACTGGATGATTACCATGTTGAAATTGAAGTTAAGGCACATGGAGTCAACAATGCAGACGTGGCCTTCGCTCTCGGACATGCAGAAGCACATTCGGAAATGGGAGAATGTGCAGGAATCGTCGTAGCCACAGGCCCTTTGGTCTCAAATATCTCACAAGGCCACAGAGTTGTCGCTTTTGGGGCAACACCATATGCGAGCAGAGTTCGTGTCAGTGAGCGAAATACAGCCCGGATACCTGACTCGATGCATTTCAATGTCGGAGCGTCAATCCCGTTATCATTCATGAATGCCTTTTATTGCCTCATTCGTCTGGCAAACATCAAAAAATGCCAGAGCGTGATGATCTTTTCAGCGACTGGACCTATCGGACAAGCCTCAATAGTGATTGCGCAGCAAATTGGGTCGAAGCCCCTACCTGTTGTATACACTATCCCAGAGCGAGATTTGCTTATCGAAAAACTTGGTGTGCCTCCATCGAACATCCTACTTGCCCGTACCGAGTCAATCCGAAAGAGAATTTTCTTCCTTACCGACGGAAGTGGAGTCGATCTCGTGTTGAGCTGCGGCTCGCACAGACTCTCTGAAGATGAACTGGCCTGTGCTGCGTTCGGCGGAAGCGTCATCCAGGTAGTAGAACCGAGACTCGATCCTAGCCAACGACTAGTGGCAGCAATACCTTCAGACAAGAATTTGACTTTCCGTATCGTCGATCTAATAGGTTTGATCCGTCGCGAACCTCTTGAGGTCTCTTTGATACTCCCGCAGCTCATGAGATTGTTTGAAAGTGGTCTTGTACAGGCGAATCATTCAATCACGGTCGAGCCAATATCGCAGATCGAGAATGTTTTTAAAGCATTGGAAGTTGGCAGTGCAGCTAGCAAATACGTTTTGGAGAGCGGCGAGGGCCTTATGGTAAAAACAGTCGGACTAGAACATCATCAAACCGCTCTCGATGAAGCCGCAACCTACGTCGTCGCGGGCGGTCTTGGTGACGTTGGTAGCAGATTATCGGAGCTCATGGTCAGACGAGGAGCTAAACATCTTGTGGTTCTATCACGGCGAGAGTTCGATGCCGACGAGCATCTAAGAATCGAATGCAAGCTCGGTATGATATCCCCGGAAGCCGAATTGCACTGGAGGACCTGTGACATCGCCGATGGCTTACAGGTGACGAAATGCGCCACCAGCCTCCTATCGAGAGGCCTCCCCCCTGTGAAGGGAGTGATACAAGCAGCTATTGTCATGCATGTAAGTTTCGAGTTGCATACATCAAATCAATTCACCGCACATACAGTAGATTTCAAAACCATGGGCACTGACGCTAAACGGATGGCCCGCGCACTAAAATTTATATGGGGCAACCACCAACGTCAAGTAAAATAAAATATAGAGGTATATATATATACCATAGATCCGTCCCAAATAATTAAAATTAAAGTTATATAAATAGCGTAGTTTAGTAGAGCCTTATCTTATCTCATCCTATTATCGTACCCTTACCGTCGCGATAGTCGCCGTTATTCTAGCCTTAATTCGCTCCCTAATTTAATATAAATTCGAGTTAGGGTATAATATCGATATTATCGCCGCTAGCCCTTATAATATTAACCTATATATTATATATATAATAAAAAGGATATAGAGTTATTATAGTATTATCTTTATACCGAGTAAAAATCTAGGCGGGCGCTCTAGGATAATTAATAAATTTTTGAAATATAAATTTCTAAAGTATTTAGAGTAATAATTAATAATATATCTTAACGAGATAATATACTTCCTATTAGACGAGTATAGTATTATTATTAATAAGGTTATTATCTAGAGATACTTATACCGACTAAATTAATTTAAGAAAATTTAATATAAAATTATTTAAGAGTATAATTAAATATTAAAGAATATTTAATTTATAAAACTAGAGTAGTAACGAGTTAATTAATTAATTTTTCTAGATAAAAGTATTACCTATAAACGTATTAATATATTCTGAGTTTTTATACTATTAATATAGTTAATTTTAATAAGCGATAGGAAGTATAACTAGGTATTTATAAAAATTATACTATTAATCGTCTAGTCTTTATATAAGAGTAAGAGGTAGAGTCTTTTATTTACGTATACTATTAATAGTTACCTCGACTAGATTATTTATTAAGAGTTAATAACGGCGGCGATATTTAATAATTTCATCGAATATAATATCCTCTTTTACTATAGTTATTTCGAGAATAATAATACCCTCTTAGTAATAGTCTACGATAATATTAATATATATTATAATATAATTTTAAAGAGGCTATATATTAACGCTAGAGTATTATTTAAATACTTTCCTTTTTATTTACCCGATTTTAACTTTATTAAAATATTATTCGTAATTTTAAAGAGTTAAATAAAACGATATTTTAATATTATTTAAATATATATAAACGAGAGATATTTTAGCTACTTCTTAGATTTTATAATAAAATTATAAATTAATTATAACGACTTTAGTAATTTATTCCGTTAATTAAATATTAATTATAAAGGTGAAATAAACCTTTCGGAAAAAAAAAGGACTTAAATAATAATATAAATAATAATTTAGAGTAAGAAAAGAGTATATATATATAGATTTATAGATAGTTTATCGAATAAATATATAATACTAACTTTTTTATCCTATTATAATTTAATTATTAAAATTAATATTTAGTTTATTTAGTTTATTTAGATTATTACCCCTTTTATAATTACTACTCTAGCTCTTAGAAAAACTATCCTTTTATTTAATTAAATTAATTATACGACCTTTAATTATAGGTCTAGGCCTTAGGGTATTTAAAATATAAATAATTAAAACTAACGAATTTTTTATAGAAATATTCGAGAGATATCTAGAATTAATAGTATTTTTACTTTTATTTTTCTTTACTTTATATTTAAATTAGTTTATAAATCGAGTAAAAGAATATTTTATTTTAAATATAATCTCTAATTTCTTTTATTTATATTCGAATATATTATCTTTTTATTTCTAAATATTTTTTATAATATAATCTTTATCTAAAAGCTTATTCTTCGCGTCCTCTAAATTATCTTTATTACGGGGGTATAATATAGGTTTAATTTATTTAATATATTCTATTATATCGTTATTAACCGGGCTATTACCGCGGAGAGGCGGAGAAGTAATAAAACTACGTATAATAGAACGAAAGGGCTAGTAATAAAATAACGACTCTCTTCGCTTTAAAATTTTTCTAATATATAATTTAACTTTTAATTAAAAGGTTTAAATAATTAATAAAGAGGGAGAGGTTATAAATTAAATAAATAATAATATATATATATAAATAATAGGTAACGGGCCCTAACCTAAATTATAATTTATTAATAATAATAGGTTAAATAATATAACTTTATTTTTCTATTATTATTTCTTCTTTTTTTTTATTTTAATTTTAATTTCTTTTTACTTTTTCTTTATAATTACCGGCGGTTTCTCTTTATTTAATTATTTTAAAATATCTAATTTAATACTACCCTATTAAAGCGTAGTATCGTTAATATTTAAAGAGTAGTATATTTCCTTCTTATTCACTTAATAGTACTTTTTATTATTATTATATATATATTTATAATACTCCTAGTATTCTAGGATCTCTTTAATTAAAACTATTTTAAAATCCATTATATTCGATTCCTTTAAGGTAGTAAATTAATAATTTATAAAATTATTCTAATTTCAACCCTTAGAAATAAAATTATTAATATTAACTCCGATATTAAAATTAGTAATAAAAAAAGCGGTAGCGACTAATTATAAAAAAAGAGTAATAACGAGTACTTCCTTTATAAAAGTAAAAGTTTAATATAAAAATAGTTTTATTTCTAATTTATTTTTATTATTTTTAAAAAAGTAATCTAGCTAGCTTTTAATAGCCCTCTAATTATTAATATTATTTATCGATTATAAATATCGTCTCGTTAACGCTAGTTTATTATAAAATAGAGTCGCCGTTATAGAAACCCGGTAAATAGGGAATTTATACTTTAGAGTATATTTATTAACTTTCTTTTAATAATCTTTAAAGACTCGTTTTAATAAAAATAATTTTAAATTATTAATATTATAACTCTTTAGCTCGTTATATAAAATAGTCGCCTTCTTTATTTAATATAATAGAATACGTACTTAGTAAAGTATTATTATAAATTTATTTTTAATAATTTCAATAGTAGCCTAAATAGTAATAATAGTTTTAATAATAATTAATTTAATTATTTTAATAACTACCGCTTTATAAACTTTACGCGCCTTAATAACTTTAATAATAATAAACTTAACTCGCCTAGTTTTAATAATAATTAATTCTTATTTAAAATTTTAATTTTAATTTTTATCTTTATCTTTATCTTTATTTTTATTCTTTTTATCGAATAATCTCACTCTTTAAAAGAGTAAACTACTAGAGGACCTAGATAATATTATAAAAATAAAAATACTCTTAACCTACGTCTTTATAAACTCGCCGAAGTTTTCTCGAGTTATAAAAGATTTAAAATAAAGAGAAGGAGGTCTTATATTTAAATTTAATTAAAATAAAAGTAGTAATAAAAATCCTAGGTTAAATTAGGAGTTATTTAACTATTTACTATTATTACCCTCGTAACGGATTATTAGTTATAAATATACTAGCGTTTTAATAAAAACTAAATTAACGATTTTTAAATAACTCGGTATTTATTATAAACGAGGTTAGGATAACTTTACCCGCTAAATAAATAAAGGAGTTATAATAATAGTATTATTAATAATAATACTTTTTAATAATATAAACGAGTGTCGCTTCCTAGGAGGAGGTTTCTTTAGCGATAACTTCTTATTCTCTTTATTTCCTAATTATTTAATAAGTATTTTAAAAATAACGACGATAACTATACCTTTATAAAAGCGGGGGAAGGGCGGTTTATATATTATATTATAACTAGGCCCTAACCTAAATGCCCTGATGGATCCAGGCTGGATCCATATGGGAACAATAGTTTTTCCGGGCCGGGGGGACCTGAATCCATATGCCCTCTCGAGCGGAATCCATATGCACGTTTAAGTTAAATTACTTAATATTAATAGAACTAAAAACCATAATAATTTCAGCGATTATAAAGTAAAGTCTACCCTTTTAAACGCGCCCACTTTTATAAAAATCCGTAGAGTGGATATAAAGTTATTAATTTACTAACTTGGGGTCAAAAGTTGAAATTCCTGTACTAGGTTTAACGTTTAGCGCTTCCGCCCGAGGAACATCAAAAAATAAAGTTCGGAATAATGA
>JAABUK010003005.1_pt1 | contig 29159 bp, 37 predicted proteins | sample 5559141 | NCBI WGS metagenome assembly JAABUK01 (sample SAMN10711869, study PRJNA513367) | rock metagenome | isolation source: Antarctica rocks | place: Antarctica: Victoria Land, Pudding Butte nord | collected 2016-01-03
GTAGACAGCTCTCTAAAGCAGGCCAAGTCGGCATTCTCACCAAGAGATACCCCAGGCTGTACGAAGATGAACTCGAGCTTGTCGAAGCCAAACTGCAGCCACTACCAAGTCCTCCATACTTTGCCCGTCTGTCAAGATGTAGCACCAAAGGAGGACAAGGGGGAGTTGGTCCTTTTCACACAGCCAAGCAGATCGTCACTGCCCTTGTGACCAGCTATAGATGCGTCAATGTGTTTGAGAGGCAAGAGCCTGTAAGCCTTTTTTTGTTACCATTTTGCTCACATTTTGATTGTGACAAAGAGTTCAGAGTTTTCGTGTGCAAGAACAGAATCACAGCTATCTCACAGTACAATGAGGCAGAGGATTGTGGATGGGGCGCATGTTCAGACACAGATCTCAGAAATATTGTTGATCACACCGTGATTCTCCTGGTTGCAATGCTCAAACAGGCTGCTGTACTAAAACTGGCTTTGCCTGCCTCTTTCACTTTGGACGTCTTCTGCCATGCTGATCAGGATTTTGCTGTTGAACTCATTGAGTTGAACTCCTTTGGAGCCCAGCTGGCTGCAGGCTCCTGCTTGTTTGATTGGGTCAAAGATTATGAGATGTTGTATGGCCTGTCAAACGCATTAGAGGTGAGAGTTGTTGGTGAGCAATAGGCCTGTATGGCCTGTCAAACACACTAGAGGTGAGAGTTGTTGGTGAGCAATAGGCCAAACACAATAGGATCTTGCACGGACATGGACAACTTGGTATTGGCAGCATTGATGCTATCAGCTGGTGGTAGCTGGCTGTGATCAAAAGTCCTAGGGCCTTGCACAGGTTGAGACGCCAACACCTACCTCATAAAGAGGTGCTGATAGGCTGCGCATCTTGATGCATAGCTTTCAGTGCATCGTAAAAAATGTGACACCATTGATGCCATATATACAATGTACATAGGTAAGTCCTTGTACATTACCAGTTTGTGTATCTTGTTACATTGGATCCATCTATACAAAATTTGCAGGATCACTTGTCCAAGGATGCAAATCTGCAGAGGCTGCTCAAGTATCTGCATTATAAATGGCGCTCACATGCACATCGCTTTGCGCATACAGCTATGCAAGATGGACAATCGGCACATGCAAAGCAGCAGTCTAGCTTTCAACTGCTTCCGTCTGAGCTGTTGTTGCAATGTTGTCCAGCTGCAGGTCTTCCAGGCCTCCATAGCTGTCACCTATATGTCCTGCAAACAGTCAAAGTGTGCATTGGTGCACTGAAGCTATACCTATGATCAGCACTCTTGGACAACGTTTTGAGTCACACATGTGGCCAGACAGATCTGCAGGCCACTGCTGACTTCACAACGTATGCTTTACTCGACTTGAGTGAATACTGCTGTACAATGTTGAGTCTGCCAACATTCAATATTGATGCTGGCAGCCTTTGCTTTCATTCACCATCTCAAAACGTGTTGCACAGCGGCACCAGTTTCTCTTTGCCCACAAAAGTCTCGGTCAGCAGTACAATGTAATGTGTACTGCCTCAGCAGTACCTTGTGCGTGGTCTTGAAATTGATCACAGCACAATGATGCATGTACAATGATACATGTAGCAGCAGCGGCTATTGTGTAACTTGCTGCATCCAGATTCCTTCAATGCATGCAACTGACCTGTTCCAGCCTTTCCTGAGACAGGGCGCGTTCTGCGCATCAATGGAAAACTAAGATCAAAAGAAAGCACGCGTTTGCTATTCTGCGGACTGATCGTGTGGTTCTGCCTGATAGCTCGAGTTAGTGAATGGTCTGATCACACCTGGTTTTGCTGTTCCAGCACGGCCAGGGCTTGCAAAGCTTGTCGCTGGTGGCATATAGGTAAGCTATATATTGCGCATCTTGCCTTTCTGTACCAGTACTAGAGCTAGTCTGATCTATTGGCATCTTTCAGCACATAAATGTACACAGGTGCACAGAGCCTGCAGGACCTTAATCCGACAACAGACAGGACGCTGGTGAAGACATGGAATTGTCTGATTCCAAGATGGAGCATGTGCTAATCTTTGGGTTGCTCTGCTGCATGGGCCTGTATCTGGCCAAAACCCTCTTCAGCTTCAAAAGCTCAGGCTTGAGCTTGCGACGTGATACAGACGATGAGGAGCTTGTTCCCATTGATGAGGATGAAACAGATGTAGATGACACAGACCATGCTGACTAGTCGAAAAACTACATACAGGCTTTCACTGCAGCCAAGAAGTACTAGCATCCTAAGGAATGTAGCAGAAAGGCATAGCTTGGTGCAGGTCTGTCATGTTCTCTGTCATGTGCAAAAGTCACAAGTAGACGCGAAGAAGTCTGCAACTTGAGCACATTGCCCACATCACTGCTGGCGCTGTGTCTTGCATGCAAGCTGGCTTTTTCAATGAGCGTCACTGCACATTGACCTGTTAGGTGAATGGTCACACCTGGTCAGTAGTTGATGCAAAGCAGGTCAATGGTTGACATGAGCCAGGTCAGTGGTCAATAGAAACAACGTGTCTCATTTCAGAAATTTGTAAAGAACTGGTGCCATATGTGGGGGAATCGGTGATGACTTCACGCAGTGCACGCAATACATTCGGTGGAACACTAGTGTACTGCCCCATCACTCTGCTACATTGACCCAAGAGCCGCTGCATCAACATCGCACAAAGCATTGACATACTTCTGCATTCACATTTGTTCAATCAGGCCAATCCCTAGGGGGACCAAGTGTCAGCCTTAGGGGTTTCAAGCCACAGCTGACTAAGAACGTGACACATGACATACATTGTTGGTCATGCATGTATTCTTTCCTCTGATAGAATTTGCTCATGCTACCTATTACTTGCAGAACGAACTAGCTTGCGCAAATAGCATGTGGCTACAGCAATCAGCAACTTGTGCCCTGGAATGACTGCAGATCTGTCTACACAAAACAATGTCTGCAACAAGCACTCTACCAAAAGCCTTTGGTAGAGTGCTTGAGCCCAGTCCTGCCAATGTGAACACTCAAGTTGCGAGGTGGGACTAAGCAGAAAAAGTTCAGAGCTATCCTCAAGACTAGACAGCATGTCTTCAAGCAAGTAGGGTGCAGACTCCCTTGGCTGCCAAGCAAAACAGAAGTGCACATCATGTGCAGCTGCAAAGCAAACCCATTCCCTGACCTCCAGGGATACATTGACCTCACTCACTCTGCAGAAGCTTCCACCTTGCCTTTGACAAACAACGTAACTACAGCTAGGAAAGAGAGGAGCACGGCAGCAGAGAAGGCTGCCTCAGTGTTGTACTCCTTGTAAGACCCCTCCACAAACAGGGTGAGGGTCTGCGTCTTGCCAATAATGTTTCCAGAAATGACAGACACGGCTCCAAACTCGCCCATGGCTCTCTGCATATCATCAACAGCCATAGTCACGTGAAGAGCCAAACAACAGCAAGCTGCAAGCAGAAACTCTGCTGCTGATTGGCACAATATAGCACAAATGCATGCTGCAGATGAAGAAGAATGTGCACTCACTTTATAGATGGCTTGCGTGGCTTCAGGAAGAAGAACCACCTGACTCATGCTTGAACTTTGAGCCACAAAGTGCATATGATCTGGATTTTGCGTTCAGTCAAAAGCGCAGCTAGCCAATATGCGTACTCTGTCAGAGAGTTGTGACAATGCAGTACTCTCGACGCTGTGCATATCTGGCAAATAAGTTCGTTTCTCCAGGAAGGCACTCTCACCGCGTTTGTCAAGATGATGCCATATAGCAGTCCATATCTGATGTTGGGTAGGGTGACATTCCAAAAGACCTGCCAGTCGCTGGCACCCATGGTCCGTGCTGCCTCTTCTTCAGCCAGGTCCATGGTCTCCAGAATGGGTATGAGCTCCCTCACCACAAAGGGCATCGTCACAAACAGGGTGGCCAGGGCCATACCTGTGTGCATGCATGCAGTCAGAAACCCTAAACAAGGTGGCTAGGGCCATACCTGTGCGCATGCATGCAGTCAGTTAGAAATCCTAAACAAGGTGGCCAGGGCCATTCCTGTGCGGATGCATGCAGTCAGAAACCCTGAAAAAGGTAGTCAGGGCCATTCCTGAGCGCATGCATGCAGTCAATAATAATAGTAATAATAAATTTGCTTTCCAGCTCATGATGAGCTGGGTATGTGCGGCATGCAGTCAAAAAATGGCTAACAGCGACATATGAGAGTTCGGAGCTGGGAGTAAAAAGCAAAATGGTTCATATCAAGATCATATTACTCATCTCATTCATGTCAAGATCATATTACGCCAGAATTGCATTATATGCACCACAGGACTTGACTGAAGCATAGCAGTTGGTAGTGCAAAGCTCTCCTGCCCCAGTGCTCTGACAGATGTAAAAAAAGAATGGTGATTGAATGCTGCACAGCTGTGACACAGCACAACCCTGAGTTCTGGCTGACTGTTTGGGACCAAGCGCCTCCAGCACGGACTTCATGAGCAGACATACGTGGGCTTTGTGCAAAGCGTTGTATTGGCAATACAATGCTTTGCGCAATATAATGCTTTGTGCAATTGTATGCCCTGTCTGAATTGCAGGGGGACCTGATGCTGACCTGGGAAGGCAAAGACAATGTTGAAGCCTGTGGCCCGGATAAGGGGCGCAAACCAGCCTTCCCTTCCATACAGCAACACCAGCATCAGCCCTGCATGCACGTAATGATAATCAATGATGATAATAATAATAATAATAATAATAATAATAATCTCAATCACACCAGACAGCTCAGGAGGAGGAGGACAAGCCTTTGCAAATGTGCTCAGCCAATCAGCTTGTACAGATGAGCCAGGGTTGACAGTGTCCTGGTCAAAAACCATCTCTACTCAGGCATTATAATGCTGAGTATCTAGAAGAGTGTCTAGAAGAGTGTCTAGAACTCTTGAGTCTTCCATTGTCTGCAGCTCTTGCCAAGGTGCAACAAAGCAACATTAAAAGGCACATTTGGTGTATGCGATGGGTCTTGGGATTGGTGTATGCGATGGGTCTTGGAATTGGTGTACTTGATGGGTTTTGTGATCGGTGTTGCATCGCGGTGCATTTGCTACCATTGACCTAACACAACGCTGCTGGATGATACAATCTAATTATAATCACTTTTGCACTCACACTGGCACTGGCATTGTATACTTGTACATTTATACTCACATCTCAGGTGTGACGTATATCAGCTGGCCAAAACCTCATTGCATCTGGCAAGTGTCATGTGACATAAGAGCATCTAGCTGACCTATGGGCTGACGGGGAGGAGTCCAACAAGCAGAAAGGCATTGCAAACAAGCAAAGAGACATGACAACATAGAAAATCAAGGTCTGGATGCAACAGTGTCCCAGGTGACCTGTTACGACAGGGGAGATGCTGAAGGGCAGATCTAGCATGCTTGTCAGTATCAGCTTCCCAGGGAACTCATTCCTGGCAATCAGGATAGCGCAGGTCACGCCAAAGACTGTGTTGATGGGCACGGCCACAGCTGACAACAGCAGTGTCATCTTCACCTGCGCCAGCACACATGGGATTAGTGGATCATCACACGGGATTAGTGCTCCATCACATGGGATCAGTGACACATCACATGGGATCAGTGCATCATCACATGGGGTCAGTGAGTCATCACATGGGACTAGTGTATCATCACATAATTTTGGGTGCAGGTAAAATCAAGTTTCAATGCTGTTGTTGCTGATGATGGCGTGAGTGTCACCCTTGACCTAGCAGATGGTATGCCTTGTGTTGGAGCTCAGAGATGGAGACAGTAGTGCATAAAGCAGACATGCTTTCGTGCATGCTTGCTGTTCAACATGTGCAGCAACATGTGCAGCAGCGGCATGCTTCAGTCAGGACCAGCAGAGACAGGGTCATTGCAGGGGTTTGTTGCCCATACATGGTTTTGCTTGGCAGCATCACATGTGCATGCATGTATTGCACAGACCATGATAATGATTACAATTGCAGTGTGGATAGCAAAAAAGCTTACCGCTTGCAAGAAATCTGGCTCAGTGATGTTTGAGATGAATGGTCCAACACCCCTGGCAAAAGCCTGCAAGGCAGCAGGGTGAATGTTGAGGTTCACATTATGTGGTGGAATGACATTCAGCTTCACCATTTCTGACCATTTCTGACTTCAGATATACAGCGTGTATGCAACATATGGTCACCTGGACAAAGACATTGACTGTAGGCACTAGCAGCACCAAGGCAAGATATCCTATAGCCACCCCAACCAGCAGTTTCTTGCCTGGCGTGTCAACCTGCACAGCAGTGTGGGTCATGAGGATCCCCTCCATCATCAATGCACAGTCAAAGCCTAATTGCAAAGTCTCACGCCATGCCGCTAGCACCAATTCACGCAACATGCAAGGAGATATGCTGACCTCTTTGCCCTTGCTGTTCTTGCTTCTGGTGATGCCTCCAGCAGGTCCTCCAGCATTTCTGATGACATGTCTCCTGTTCCTGTTGCTTACAATACGAGTACTGATGTGCGGTGGAAGCCCGAAATGCGAGTCAGCTCCCAGCACAGATACGCCCCCTGACTGCTGCCGTCTGCAGTTGCTTCTCAATGCTTGCGTCAAAGTACAACGCTGGATCACGTGGCGCGCGCAAGTGGTTTCACGAGCCGAAACACGAAGCATGAATAGCTGCAAGACCGATGGGGTCTAGTCCCTGCTGCGAGGCGAGGCAGGGAGTCGCCGGGAGACCATGTGTACGATTACCGCTGTTTGAAAGTCAAAGTTTCACTGCACACTGCAAATGGCACTGCCGGCAGCAACGTGCCTATATAGTTGTCAATTGCTTCAATATGTTATTCACGTCGAACAGGCCGCAATGGCGCACTTGAACCTTGTCGGGACTCACGCTCGCTCGTGTCATGAGTCATAACTCATGACTAAGTGTGGTTGCGTACTCATGAAAAAGCTCCTCGTTGTAGTTCGCTGCAAGTCAGCTGCAGTATTCATTCCGCCGCTTACGCACCAATTGACCGTTGTCGGCCCCACATGGAGCAGTCTGATGGCCTGCACGAAGATAGCTACAGGTACCAGCAACTTCTATAGTTTTCCGTGACACACCCCAAAAGTGTGCTGCGCAATAAGCCTGTTTGGCAGCTGCTATTGCACAACACAAACTTGTGTCCTCATAGGTTCAGCGATGCACCTACTAGCCCTTGGCCTAACTGGCCTAAGAGTCCACGGTATGGACCCTCGAGTCCGTCAGATTCTCCGTGCTATTCTCCGACCTCCCCCTCCCAATATTTTGGACACCGCCCCAGCAGCCCCATCTTCGATCATCGAGATGTTATGGTTCTGGGTTTGCGGCATGAACTGCAGGAAGCTAGGGTGAGTGTCGCATGCCTGTGTCGGACCAAACTAGCTGAAAATACGCACAGCAGAGATGAGCTGACACAAGCTCTTGATTACACACTCGTCACCAGAAATACAATCCACGACCTTCAGACTTGAGACTTCATTTGCGACCGTATGTTTTCAAAATGGCCCGGCTGTACAGGACCAGCTACTGCTCAAGCAGGATATGCTGCATGTCATGGGGGTCCAGCGTGCACAGTGCGAGAGGCAATCTCAGACGCTGATTGATGAGACAGAGCACTGGAAAGCTCAATGTCTCCAGACCAAGCAGGACTTTACTGGTATGCCAAAAGTCCTTGCTGTCCTCAGCATGCTTTTCTACACTCACAAACAGTCACAGGCTGCATACTTTGGAGAATTCATGCTGCCCCTGCCAGGTGAATGCATGCATAGAGCTTTGGCTAAGCAACTTTGTTCAGATAGGTTTGACATTTTGCAATGTGTTACAAAGACTGTCAGTGCGCATACACACAATGTGTCATGCATTTCATGCCACACCTCCCATGGACAGAAAGAAAAGAAAAGAAAAGAAAAGAAAAGAAAAGAAAAGACTACGCCTTTCGGCGTCAACTTAATGAGAAGCCAAGTATTATACCGGGCTGCCCAGACCTCCCATGGACACTCCCCTTTCAGCTTTCCATGCCTCATGTGTCCATAGCGCTGGCAATGCAGGTACGCAACACAAAAGCCAACTCTGTTGTATGCATTTGCAGAGATGCAGGGCCTTGCTGCCTTTCAGCACAGGAAGATCCAAAGCCAAAGCATTGCCTTCATCAACCTGCAGAAGCGTACCCAAGCCCTGGTGGATAGCACTGCTGATATGACAGTGCAGCTGGTCCTTTTCAAGTGCTACTTGGACACTGCTGACAAGCATGAGAAGGCCCTCAAGGTTGGTCTCCTGCTTTGCATGTTTTGCAACCTTAAAAATCTGTCATTGCACTTTGGCATGACTGTGCATCAGTGTTGCTGTCCTGGTCTCATATGTGGCAATCAGTAGCTCCACAACTGCCTTTATTGTTTGGTGTGCAGCATTATACAGTAAGCGTGACACCATGCTGCGTTCTGATGCTTCACAAGCAGCACTCACCATGGCTTCCTCCAAACCTCAGTACACAAAGTCATTTTCCAGGTTCACCCCCTGTCTTTGAGTACCTACATGTGTCTGCTGTCTTAGGTACAACTGGACCAGAGACACAGGGCAGTTCTACGTGCAAAGGCAGGCCAGAGGTCTCTACAGAGGCAGCTCACCAGCATCAAACAAGAGAACACCACCCTGCATGCTGCATGTGGGCCCCTCCTACAGACATACGCCTTAAACCCAGGCACCCCAGTCAACCCCCCACCACCATTTGCTGCTGCTTCCAGACTGACCATGGGTCAGGGGCAGTCTGCTGAGACATGTGATCAGCCCCCTGTTGTTCGCCCCCCCGGGTCAAAGCCCTATTTCATGGCAGAGCTTGAGGCGGGGTCTGGGGTGTACTTCAAGGCCTATGTCACATCTGAGACTCACGTTGAGATTGAGCTCAAGTTCCCAGGTATGTATGCTACATGTACCATGAGAGACAAGACTTGACCTGCATGTACATGAGGCAGAAAGCCTTATTGTATCTTTGCTTTGATAAGCATGTTTAGTTTTTCTTGTTGTTATCATGCATCATGGTTTCATAGGTGCACTTCATGTCATGACAGGACAATACATCTGCGTCACTTCACATGCTCTGTGACTGGCAAACCCATCTATTTGGCAACGTGATGCTGAGAATGCTGAAGTATTCCGGCTTGCTTCAAAATCATGGCCATGAACGAGGCGACCACCATGCTGGCCTGTGCAACAAATTCATCATGGCTTGGCAAACATATTGATAGCTCTGTGTGTCTGCTGCTCCTCTCTGCCAAAGGCTTGCAATGGATGGGTTTTGGTGTGCAGCATGCACAGAGACCAATGCAGAAGAGGTGCTTCTGTGGGTCTCCAAGTGCAGCAGCAGAATCTGGCGAGGCCCACTCTCACATGATGCCTGGACCAAGGTAGCCAATGGGGAGGGTGCCTGGCGCCCCAGGAAGAAGAAGCAGGCCTCTGCAGACACAGCCAGCAAAGATGCAGCCCCCAGTCATGACACTGGTGAGTCACAAAGCAATTGATGCATTTGACCCTAGCTCTGCAGTCTGGAGATCACAACACAGTCTGTGTACAATAACAATAATAATAATAAATAAAGCGTATATTGAGCCAGCAGGCATCAGGTACATGCGACGCAAGTCAGTGCCCTCCAGACAGGCCTGTGTGTGTTTCTGCTGCATTGTTGTGGGCATGAGCATGGTACTGCACTGTCAAGCAGCAAATGGCCAGCATTGAGCTTTTCCAGTATGGCATGATGTCTTGGCAACAGCACAGGGCACTTGTAGACACGCCTACAGATTGTCAACCATCACCAATCCTCTGTCCTTTCACTGTGGTTTCTACCCAACTTGGACATATTTTCTATACACAGATGACAGCGTACTGCTTGCTTGGCAGCACACCCCATGAAAGTTTACAGAACATACACCCCCAATAAAAGCATTCATACCTGGTCACGTACTGCACTGCACAGTCAGGCATGTCTTTCTGCTCACACACGGTCCCTCACAGTTGCGCTGCATAGTTCGTTTTGAGAGCATTTGCAATTTGTTGGAGCATCCGGGTTGTGTTTTGCAGATGCAGGTGAGATGGGGAGGAAGAGGCTGTCAGCTGACATGTTGCAGACGAGTTCTGCAGAGCACAGCTTCATTGACAAGCGCAGAAGGCATGGCACTGATTCAGCACAGGATCTGCAGGGGGCCATGACACTGTCTAGTCTCTCCAGAGATGGGGAGCTGGCTAGGTGAGCACTCTGTACATGAATGTGATGATGTTTGTCATACCATTTGGACAGTCACATTGGTGCTTGCAGTGTAGTTTCTGCATTGCTGTGAAGTTGCTTGAATCGTGGTTGATTATGACACCCAACTCATGCTTTCCTGTTGATGGTAGGGTTCTGCAAGATGATGGCACACCAGCTGCTAGGGCCAAGGCTCGAGCTCAAGTAACTATGGGGTACAACTGCAGCGCCAAGTGACACCTCTGATTGGTGTGTCAAGGGGCTGTAACTGTTGAGTTTCATGGCAATAATAGGCGTTCATGATAAGCTGAGCTGTGCAGCCTGCAGTGTTCAGCAAGCAGACAATATCGTGCTGAAGCATGTAGTGCCATTCATCCTGTAAGGCAAGTGTTCATGCGGACTGTTAGTGACTGATCATGCAAAGCAATGTTGGAAGCTGCTCAATACACCTGCATCAGACATTGCTTTGGGTTGCTGCACAGCAGTGAGGCTTTCCAGCTGGTATCACAATGAAGTGCTTGACGACGTTGTTAGTGTCCCTGTATCACAACGCAATACTGCAGTGCACACACGAATGACATCTCAAGAAAGCACCCATATGGAAGTCTTACTAATGGCTTAGACACTTAGACCTGCAAAATTTCGTGTTCAGGCGTGTCAAAAGCAAGCGACTGGCTTGTTTGCAGCACTGTCAATATCTACACTACCTAGCAAACCTCTAGCCAATCATGACACAATGATATGTTGGGCCAACTACTGAGCGCGCCTTTGACCAATGGTACAATGACTGCATCCTGACAAACAATACTGTTGGTCTGAAAGCAAGATCCTCCACCCACAACAAAAGCAAAACATGATGTTCTGAGACTTGTCAAACATGACATACAGCACACAGTGTGTTGCCCAGAGCATGACTGCCTTCAGCGCTTTGGCAGTGTCTCAAAGTCATCATCACTGTCCCAGCCTGATGCAAGAGCAGCTGCCTTGGCCTCTGCTAGTGCCTGATCTGCTGACACTGCTTTGCTGCGCTTGCTCTCCCTGTCAGCTTCTGCGGCAGCTGCCGCTTTAGACTTGTGGATCCGCTTGGGATTGACTGCAATCAGCAAGCAGCAGCTTCTCACCGTCTACAGAGTAACCCAATCACATAGACCTACCACCATTGCTACAGTGTAGAGGTTGGGTTTAGCGAGCACAAGCATGCAGAACAAAAATTGATGAACACCTTGCCATACAACCCTGGGAGAATCGAACTTATTGGCGAGTCACCGCATGCATACACGCAAACAATACACTAATGAACGCTGTACAAGTTTTGATGCTTCACTGAACCAAGGCCTTGCAAAATGACGTACAGACTTGCAGCCCAGGTGTGCTGGGACAGCTATTTTTGTGTAGGATCATCCAACGCACACAGAGGAGCAGCCTCTGTTACTAAGTAGCTTAGACATGTGCTTGGCATTTGGAGGTGGGCAGCAATAAAAACTCTGTGCACCAGAAGACAGCTGCGCAAGCGTAAAACACGTTTGTGCCATGCACTCATCTCTTGGCATCTGGCCGCTGTGCAAGTCAAAGTCAAAGGTACTAATGGCCGGCTGACAGCCTATCATGACATCATCCTGATACTCTGATGGCAAGTAGCGTTACCTGTGGCTGCATTCTCCTTGTCTGATTCAGCAGACTTGTTGCTGGCCGTAAGAGCACCCACATGACCCTTTGGCCTCGACCTAGAAACTGCAGCTGCTCCAGCAGTTGCACTGCCGGGTGTGCCTTGCATGCCACTGCCTGCAGTAGCCTTTGGCCCTATAGCCCTGCCCTGAAAGGGCATTTTTGCAGCACTGCTGGCTCCAGCGCATTTGCCCTGAGCTTGACCTGCACTGACCCCTCCCAAGGGACCAGGGCCCCCCAGCCTGGCAAAGTCTGGGTCAGACTCTTCAGCTTCGCCTGGAGCACTCTGGTTGAGCCCACAGGCGCTGTTTCTGCTCGGCTGCTCTGCAAGCACTGGGGATGCAGCCTGTCCCTGAGCGCAGCTGATATCATCAGACTCTTGCAGCTTGGCACCAGCTTGCTGTGTGCCTGCTGAAGCCCTTGATTGGGGCACTTGGCAATGCCCTGGGTGAGGCAACTGCCCAGCAGCTGCCCCTACCAGGTCACTACAAGCTAGTTCTGGCGGGATTGAATCCTGTGGAACAGCTTGCTGGTAGGGCCGCGGTGCATAGGGCTGTGTGGCACCAAGCTGAGGGCCTTGCGGCAATAAGCCCTGGAGAAGCTGAGGCGCTTGAGGGGCTGCTGAGCAGTGCGCTGCCAGAGCCGATGTGTACCCAGCCTTCATAGCCTGCACAACATTTGGCCAGATGTTTTCATAGCCTGTGGAATACACAGTAAATGCTTTTGTAGCCTGCAGGATACATGGCATGTCGTGATGTTTCATGTGCGCCATCTTTGCACACCACAGCACAGCACAGTGTATTCATTTGACGTTATGTGCTTTATTTTAGCCATTTGGAAAGTGGACCAGCTGCACTGTGTATATCAAGCATATGTCTTGTGTATAATTCAAGCTGTAAGTGACAAACAAACTCTGACATGCGTTGTGACTGCCCAGCAAGTGATGTGAAGTCGATGCTTGTCATCTTGCCTGGATGCAAAAGCACAGTCACAAGACACTTGCTGCGCACCTGCAAGGCCGCCGAGAGCGATGTATGGCGAAGGTTTTGCCGCATGGCTTGCAGCAGAGCAGGGGCCAGACTGAGGGGCTGCTTCAGGGCAATGCCCTTGGCAGCAGCTATTGCAGAAAAGCCCTGGGGCAGAGGGCCAGTCCACACTTCCAGGAAGGGCTGGAGCAGAGCGGTTGAGCTGAGAAGTTCTCTGCACCGCAGACTAAGTTTTCACACATTGTGGCTCACCCATTGCATGTGACGACATGTCATGTGAACACCAAACTGATGCTTGCAGGGCACCAACCTGCATACCTGATGTGCTGACCAGTAACGACTGCAGCTCTTGGCATTGCCATACTTGCAGGTGAAATTTCCCACAACAAGATCACAAAAAAGCAAGGCTACTAGCGCAATTCATGATGAGCCTCAATCATTTTGCTATAACACGCACAAGTGGCAGTCACTTGTGCGTGACTCAATGCCTACCCTACATCTGCTAGCTACCGCACAAACTATCTGTAGCCTACCCAAAATCAACCGTGAATACATGTACCTTCATGCAAGCACAGTTTACATGCTGCCTGCAACCCAGCTATGCAGCAGCCTTCAGAGCAACAGATGCAGCACTGCTCATGCAGCCTAACAGCAGCAATGCGGTACAGTCTACCTGCAATTCACATTTCTGCCGCTGCATCTTGCACAGTCATGTGGCTTTTGTAGCATGTCCAAGAAAAGAAAAGAAAAGAAAGTGTCAAATACGGGCAATCATGCCCAATGGCAGTGCCTCATTGAGCACTCTATGCAGGACAGACTTACTGGGCCAGATCAAAGCAGTCCACAATCCCAGAATGCGCCACATCCTCAGCCTCAATCTGACTCTGTACGCAGCAAAGAACAGCAAGTCAGTCTCGCTGTGTGTTTGTTATAGTACTGAGGAAAAAGGAAATGTGCACAACAACATGGTTCAAAACGCCCACCGTGTGTTTGTTACAGCACTCAGGAAAAAGAAAACGTGCATAACAACATGGTTCACAAGGCCTGTCTACATGAGTGGACCGTGCAGGCACTGTTTTAAGATCAGACTGATGCAAGTACAATAGTGGCTACAAGCTTCAAAATGCAGTGGCAAGAGGTCTCCTACAATGGACCAACAGAACATTGAGGGATGCACTGACCTGCATGAAGTCATGGGTGGAGACCCAGACCACAAAGGCTTGCATATCAGCTGTCACCCATTCCTGAAGGATGGCCGCAGACACACCACAGGCAGAAGCTGGCTGTGCACGCTGAGCCTGCTGTGCACGCTGGGCCTGCTGTGCATGCTGGGCCTGCTGTACATGCTGGGCCTGCAGCACTTCCTGAGGCTGCTGTACATGCAGGACCTTCTGTGCATGCTGAGCTTGGTGAGCAAGGTGAAGCTGCTGAGCTGGCTGATGCTGCTGTGCATGCTGCTGCCTACAGGGATCATTGCTGGAGCCTGAAGCTCTGCTTGGCACTGCTAAATCATGTGGCTGCTGATGTCCTGGCTGTTGGACAGCTGCTGCAGCACAATAAAAAACAGCTTGCTGACCCTGCATCTGCACATGCGCCAGCGCAGGAGCATGCAGCTCACGCCAAACATTGTCCTGCTGTTGCTGATGCTGCTGCCCAGCTGAGCTCAGTGTATGCTGAGGCTGGGACTGGCGTCTGCTGCCAGGTTGAGTGCCAGAGTGACTTGCTGATACTGACATAGGTAGTTGATGACCCCTTGCAGCAATCACTTCAGGTGAAGCAGTATGCGTGGGACCTTCAGCACGCTGCTGCTGATATGGCAGCATGCTAGGTGCTGTTGATGGTGTCACTGTACTGTTGGCGCTCACAGTGGCATCAGGCATAGGGGAAGGCAGCATTGGCAGCGACTGCCCTGGTGAGGGGCCACTGCCTGTAAAAGCCTTGCCAAGGGGCACTAGACCTCCTGGGGTCGGCCCCACACTGCCCTGCCCCAGGCGGCCAGCAGCTGCTGCTGAAGCTGCTGCTGACATGGCGGTCTGCCACTGTTGCCGCTTACTACTGGGCTGCTGTCTGTGGCCATCAAGTTGTGGCTGAGCCCATGCAGACATCAGTGTTGGCTGTGATGCAGTGACTAAGCCATCCATGGGAGTTGTTGCTGGTGCTGCTTTGCCTCGCTTCTGTTGGGCTTTGGACTGAGGCTGAGCGGAGGAAGAAGGAAGGTCAGGTTGAGGGAGGGGGGCGGGGAGGGATCCTGCGGGTGGGTCTGCTTTCAGCCGGGCAAAGAACTGTGTGATGGAGTCTAAGGCTGTGTCAAAGCTGGGCTGGACTGTGATGGTGCCTCTGACCCTATACAGCCAGCTTTCACATGACAAATTGGCTGCAACAACTCAAATCCATGCATGTGACCTCATCCCCAACGACGCTCATACACATTGGGGCTGAGTGGGGTGCAGATGCTGCCCAATGCCAACAGCTAGCATCATGATAGGTGCATTACAATCATGCTTTGCCAGACGGTGCTCTTGCGCAATGAGTGCTGACTTGTAGCCGAAGCAAATATTGTTGTGATGGCAGGAGCAGTTGGCTCAGCTTCTCTGTGCTACAGTGCACCCTGGCAGTGCAGTCTTGACTTCAAGATAGTTTGTCACAAATCTGCTTGCGTTGCATGCATGCTGGAGAAGCAGCATGCACGCCCTGAATGCGCCACAACCAGGCAAACGTGGCCTGCATGTTCATGCATATGATGCTGCAAGCAAGGCTGGTCGCAGTATGGGCAGAATCCACAAGATATCAGGTGAATGCATTGGCTTGTCTTGACAAAGGAACAGAAAGACCATGCTATGCCTTTTGGCATTGATCAAATGAAAGCCTGAGGGTGACATATTTTGGGCTTCCCGTGTTGGCTTCTTGTGTATATACTGCAATGAGGGTCCAATGTCTGCATAGCAGGTGGGGAGCGTACCATCTAGACAGATTCTTCTGGTATCTGGGCTGACGGAACCTATCATCAAACAGCATGATGGCGCCATAGTCTGTCCGGTGCCTGATGCACCTGCCTATCGCCTGGTTCAATGCCCTACGTAATATTAGTAATGTTGATATCAGTAATAATAAATAGTAATCATAATAACGCTTGCCAGCTCATGATGAGCTAGATGCGTGCAGGACAAGTCTTGTGCAGCCTGTCTTGTGCATCCCTATAAGGCCTGTGCATACGAGAGCTGCAGCGGCCCACATGATCCAAGGAACAATCATGGGGTCCAGTGACACTGTCATGGCAACAGCAATTGGCTGATTGCCTGATCCAGCGCCTTGCACCACTGGAAGCATGATCTAGTGACACTGCAACTGTGATGACAAGAAGCCAAGTGGTTTTCCCTTGGATCCAAATGCAGCAGCAGAAACAGGCCAGCTGTGCCTCAGGGTCTGTGCCTGAGAGAATGCAGCTGCCAGCGTCTGCTGGGGAGCTTGTCAGTGTGCGTCAAAGCAGATGAGACCACAATCAAGGCTTTCTTGCAGATGCAGCCACAGACTCACCGAAAGAGAGATAGGCTATCAGACAGACAGACAGACAGACAATCGGGCAGACAAAGAGACAGATAGACAATCGGATAGACAGACAGACAGACGCTCGCACAGACAGACAGAGGGATGTACACAGACAGAGCGCAGGCACAGAAGGGCAGACACACCTGAAGGCTTGTTGGGTGTACCATTGGTCCCCACCGAGCAGGCGGTGGGTGCGCTGGCCGGCATCATTGTAGGCCTTCTTCAGCCCCACCTTGGTGTCTTTCACGTTGGGGAAGGGTATGCCAAAGATGAGCACCGCCCTGGCATTGCTGTCTGCAAAGTCAAGCCCCTCTGAGACCTGCAGGAACACGCCTGCTGTAATAAAATGAAGTTTTGCCTTGCATCTGTGCTGCACATCTAGTAGGTACCTGGCAAAAACAATTAGCTGGAACGCCTGTAAATTGTTGTTACAATTATTACTATTAATATCATTATTATTATTACTATCACTATTGTTATTGCTATACAATTCTGTGCTGCGCATCCTTGTGGGCTGCATGTCCCATGGCAGCTTCAGACAATTGGTCAGCGCAGATGAGATACACTGGACTGTACTTTGCCTGCAATCATGGTTCATGGCAGCTTTGGTGTTTATGCTCCACAGCCTGGTGGTCACAAGAGGTGAAGTTACAGCATGGTGCGTATGTATGCATCTTGCATGGCCTGCAGGTTCTGATTCTGTGCAGGTCATGCCGTGCAGCAGTCCATACCTTGCCCCTGCAAACAGCCATGAAGAGGCCACCCTGGCCCCTCCTGATGGCGGTGTAGTAGTCCTTCATGACCGTGTCAAAGGCCTCACCAGTGCCCTTAGGCTCGGTGACCACCTTCTTCAGGGCTGCCAACTGGCCCCATAGCCCATTTGCCTGCATGGAATTGGTCGTTTGAAGCAAGCAGAGCCAGTACAAACAGCAGGAACAAGGAAGGAAAGAAAAGACTACGCCTTTCGGCGTCAACTTATTGAGAAGCCCAGTATCATACGGGGCTGCCCAGGAGAGCCAGTACAAACAGCAGCCTTAGGTAACAGCAGTGCTGCGCTGCTGATACTCAGTCATGGCAGTGGAAAGGTGCTGCCGGTGCCTTTGGGTTTGCAACAATGACGAGGCATCTATCGCCCTCAATTCCATATAACAAGGACTGCTGATGCATGCTCAGAGCCTCCAGGTGGGAACCACCTGGTCCTCAGGTTGTCCAGCATGCAGAAGCCAGGGCAGATCATGAGCACTGCACCATGCCCAGGGCCTCCAGGTGGGACAGCCTACCTTCCATCTGGTGACCAGACGGTCCAGCATGCTTTAGCTATGGCATATCATGAGCACTGCACCATGCTGAGAGCCTGCAGATGGCACCGCCTACCTTCCATCTGGTGACCAGGCAGTCTGGCATGCAGAAGCTAGGCAGGATCATGAGCACTGCACCATGCCAAGGGCCTGCACATACCTTCCATCTGGTGACCAGGCGGTCCAGCATGCTGTAGCTAGGCAAGAACATGAGCACCCCATCAGGTACCACCCTGCACACCTCCACCACACTCTTGCCCACACTGTCCTGGAAGGCTGCTGTGTCTGCCTGCTTGTAGGTAGCTTGAAGGGTGGCACCGTCTGCACCTCTGCCTATGGCGCCTGCCCATACTTGCTTCCTGACATCTACCACATGTGGGGCTTCTAGTTTGACGGGAAAGGAGGCACCCAACTGCAGCAGAGCAATCAGAGTTTTGCCAGTAAACCCCCTTGAGTGTCAGCAGGTTGCTGTACAGCCATGAGTGGTGATGTGAGCTGGTTGTGAAGCTGATGCAGTTTTGAGATCTTGCTGTAATGAAGTAAGCCAAGTCAGCTTTGTTCGTTTGATGATTGGTTGTGTGCATGCTATGGCACAGGCTCAAAGACACATAGTCATTCTTGTCAGATCCCCTGCAAAGGCACATGGCCCACCCTGGCTTTGAGCCAGCAGTGCAGTGGCACATTTGTCATCAGAGCACACAATCAGTGTCATTCCTGGCAAAAACATTTGAGGGCACCGACAGCCCCATTGCAGAACACTCAGCCCCAACACTCCTGGACACCAAGTAGCCCCAGGTGCGCACCCACTCCCTGATAGTGCTCATCGTAGTCATGCAGGAAACACTTTCAGCAGCCACAGGAAACACTTTCAGCAGCCACAGCAGCAACTGGCGGGAGACCGACCTCAGATGCAAAGGATTCTGTGGGCGCTAAGGTGCCTGATGTCAGCACTACACAGCGCGCCTTGTCTGTCAGCTCCTTGAAGGCTACAGCAGGGTTGAGGGACCACAGACACAGCTGCACGACCCACCCAGAGACTGACCTCTCATCATCGTCCTCGACAGACCTGACAGCACATTGCAGTGCTTGGCCGTGCGCAGCTGACTGACCAGGCGATCGTGAACATCAACAATGGCTGCATTGCCATGAGCACCTCATGCGCACTGCAGCACTGGTATCAGCCTTGCTGAAAGCACCATAAAGCACCATCTGCCCAAAGCATGCAGGCTATGGTGAACAGCAGGCGGTGAGGAGTGGCGATGTGCAGCCAGGAACCACCAAAAGCACACAATAGACGTATACACAGGTATGCGAGGCATTACCGTCTGCCTCTGCCACGGCTTGGCTGCCTGTCAGCATGCCTGACCCATTTTTGAACAGCCAGGCGGTAGTCATGCACATGGTGCGCGCCGGCCTGCATACATCAGGCAATGTCAGTGAGAGAAGTCAGCAATTTTATGCATCACGATCCTGTTTAGGACAGCAAGTACTGCAGCAAGCCTGCATGCTATGCAACGAGCAGTTGTCAAAAAGCAGGCTACAAAGCTGCAAGGAGCCAGGGGCCTCTTCTATGCTGGGCAGCAGCTTACATGTCAGTGCTTGATTCTGCTTCATGTTGTTGATCTCTCTAGGGCTGATCACAGTGTGCAATATACACGCCTTAGGAGACAAGAAGTCAGGCAAGACACCTTGGTCTACACTCGCGACATAAAACCAAAGATACTCGCACCGAGTACATCAGCCGCAGAACAGTCAGCAGCCGTGACAGCACCCCCAGGGCAAACATGCCCACACGGCCTGACCCTTGTGTAGCTTGGGTGGGGCCAGCAGGCTGGACCCCACCCTGAGCCCCAGCTCCACCCCCAGCTCCTGACCGGTCCTCCTGAGCTTGCCTGGCCTCTGAGTACAGATCCCACAGAACCTCAACCTTCTCCTCACTCAAGCCTGCCTCACTCAGTTCTGCCAGAGCCTGCCAGGCACATGCGTGTGATGTTGGGGCCAAAAGAATGTGCTGTGCATATGTCGTGTGGACTGCCAGCTGTGGTGCATGCAGCTTCAACTCTGCATCTTTGATGCGATCTGTTTATCATCGCTGGGCAAGACACCTCGAGCTATGCTTGCGTCAGAATCTTGTGTTGTGCACGCTGTCCTGAAACGCACTACATGACACGATGCATCTGGTGCAAGCTTGCATGCCCTCACACATGTTAGATCCTTGGCAGGGTACGACTAGCTCATCTGCAACAAGCTGGAGCGTGTGCAACACGCTTACAGAGAGAGCTTCTGATGCATTGACAGACCTGATGACCAGCCCATACACCCTCGTATCTCTCATACCCTTTGGAGGGCAGGGCACCTCCATCTGCCTTGCCCTTCAGCCATGTCAGCAACCAGGCCATGGCCTCTGCCAGAGACTGGTAGACAGAGCCAGGCTCCCCTGAGTAGATGTCCATCTTCTGGAATGCTAGCTGGACTTCTTGCAGCTGGTCTAACTCCAGCTCTGCTGATGCTGCATCCCTGCAACAGCATGGCAGATGCAAGCCAGGAAGTGGGATTAGCTTTGTGGTGTGCTGTGAACACAACCTTGGATCTTTGCACCAGTTTGCAGTTGCAAAATGCTTGCGCTGCAAAAATGTGTGCTCAGACCTTCGTGCTGTCAAATCTGTGCTGTGTGACTACTCGGCAGTTTTTTCCCTGTATCCTCACCTTGTACATCGCTAAGATCGCTGCTGCTCTGAGAAATGTTTGCTATGTGATGTGTCAGGACAATGTGCATTGCAGTCATGTAGCAAGCATTGACTTGCCTGGTAAGAGTTACAGTGTGCAAGTTGCAAGAATTTTTTCAGGGCAACAAGGGGACATGTGTGACATCCATCAGAGCGCCACTGTGGCTGGAGACTGTGCTTGTGTACCTGGCAGTGTCCTCTATGTTGTGAGCCTCATCAAATATGAGCACAGACTTATCAAGCGTGATGTCCATGGCACTCCTGATGACTGGGTCCAGAAGATAGCTGTATGGGCAGAATACAAGATCTGCCTCACCTGCACTGCACCCGACCCATGAGAGCTGCTGTTAAGTCCAGAGGGAGAAGCGGCAATGACAGAGTCGGCTGTGCACCCTAAAGGTGCGCTCTGACTCTACTGCACCTCAACCCCTCCCCCGCCCCTATCAACCCTACACTGCCCCAAGCTGTTCTCTACAGACTTGAGCTGTGTACAGACAGGCCATTCAGGTCTGACAGTGTGCAAGGACACCCAATGCAGCAGCATGTTACATGAAAGAAGATGTGCATCATGGGTTCTTAACAACTATCACCTGCAAAGTGTGTAGCGGCGTAGTAAGGACATGCCTTGTGGTCCCTGCCAACTTTGGCCAGATCCTCGATATCATGCACCTGCAGACAGTAACAAGGCAAAGCGCATGGTTTCAAGTTTGTAGTGAAGAATAGCTTCCACTACTTCTGATAAATGGATGTCATTCTCTTGTGCTGACGAGGCTGCGAATGTGAGTTCAGATAACAGCAAGACACATATTGAATAAGTGTTACACAGTGTACAAGGATTCAGCTGGAGAACCAAGATGCATAACACCAGGTTGCCATTGATGAGATACCATACCATCAGGAAATGACTGGACTGCATGCTGTAAAGCTTGTTCACATTCTTGAAAAACTTGCAGTCAGGGTCATCCTTCAGCATGTTCTGACACTCCTCATCCTTATTAGCCTTCTTTGAGACTGTAGGATGAATGCAGTAGTGCTCTCTTGACGCCTGCAAATCAGAGCAGATTTTGTTGTGGCGCTACTCCTTTGTTTGTTAACTTACAATGTACCAAAACAATACACGCATGCTGGTACTTGCAAGTTACACACAATTTGTCTGTCTCACCAGGATGGCCATCTTTGGTCTATAAGTTGTTCGCTTGAGCTCCCGCACTACCTGTAATTTTATGCATGATCAGGTGAATGCACAGGTCTGCATGGCATTGAGCAGCATTGCATATACCTGTGCTATCTGCGAATGTGTGCGTGTCGCATAGTATATCCTGGTGCAGCGCTTCTTCTGCTTTTGCTTGGCCTCTGGGTACAGGCTATCAGCTGCACTGCCTTCTTGAGGCTCGTCCACTTCGCTGTCTGGCTCGGCTTTCACATCAAACTCAGACTCTCCCTTGGCAATGCCAATTTTCTGCTGCCTCTGCCATGCTAGAGCAGCGCAAAGCAGTGACAAGGTCTTGCCGCTGCCTGTCGGTGCTTCGAGTAGAGCGTTTGATTTGCTGTCCAAGGCTTTCAGCACCTTTTCCATGAATCCAAGTTGCACACCGTACGCCTTGTGAGGAAAGTCGACATCATATGCAGCTATCTTATAGTTCATACTGGCTAGGTCAAAGCGTGCAGTGCAAAGATTAGAGTGATCCAAGATTGATCTTCATAAGTTTGTGCGCAGCATGCAGGCCGATCTTGCAGAAGCCTGTGTGCTGGCTTGCAGAACCCCCTATCAGTCTGCAAGACGCCAGCATGTGCTGTGGAGCGATATCTCCACTTTCCGAGACGATCGGCTCGGACCTCAGCAGGCGAAGCATGCAAATTACAGACGTCACTGATTCTCAGACGTCAACTCTAGGCGGAGTCGCACCTTCAGATTGCGATTTCAGATAGGTGCGCGTGTATTATGACTATTCCGCTTATCAAGGTGAAAGTGGTCCAAGCGGATGGCACTTGTCGGGGTAGTCAAACTTACATAAGTCCACCTAAGACAGCAAGAGAGATACTAGAGCGTTTGCAAGCTAGCGGGTTTGTAGGCCGTCTACAAGATTCTACCGGAGTCTACTCTCTATGTGGGTCAGATCCCCTGGATGACAGCCAACAGTACACTCTGGAGCTTGCCCCTTCAGGTGACCTGCTGACAGCGCGTCTGCATGCCCTTTTCTGCAGCTTGAAGGGTCTGCTGTTGACATTATGGCATGCGTAGCTCAAACGGTTGAGCAAGTAGATGTTTCATTACGGTACTTACTAAACGCACAAATGCTTCTGCCGCAAAAAAACCCTAGTGTGTGTGCTGTAGATGACTTTCAGACCGAGCGCACAAGGAGTAAGTGAGCAAGTGATGCTTGCAGGATGCTTGACTCTCATGGCTCTTCGTTGCAACAGAGTGTTGATTGCAGAGCTTGATGTTGCTTTGGGCTTGGTTGGCTTTCCATCCAACTATGCCAAAGACATAAAAAGACAAGCAAGACTGGCTGTTGGAGACGTATTCAACTGCTATAGTTCCGCACAACTGCCAATCCCCCTGCCTCTGTTGTATCGTGAGTTTGAAGACTTTTGTCTGAGATGCGCAAGCACAGCAGAGATCCCATTAAGGACAAGCTTGTTCACCCTGGAGGTGTGCAATAAAATGCAAAACTTTGCCCCGGAAGAAATCAACAGGGAGCTTGCCTTTGCCAAGCTTGTCCGCGGGTATCTGAAAGGCCATCTGTTGGGTGTCCTCACCTTGACACACCACAGGCGACAGCATCGTTGATGTCCAGCTCCAAGTCGAGGTATGCGCCAATCAATCAACCAATCAAGCAAAGCATCAATCAATCAATCAATCAATCCATCAATCAATCAATCAATCAATCAATCAATCAATCAATCAATCAATCAATCAACCAATCAATCAACCAATCGATCAATCAATCAATCAATCAATCTGTTTAATGTCCTGGAGGGAACAACTGGGACCCAACAGACAAGAAGTCCAGTTCAGTGAATGCATACAGACAAGATTTGCTTCCTACATGCAAAGCATCCATCAAGGTCGCATGCACATGTGCAATGAGCCTGTCACATCCTGTGTGTTTGCATCATCAAGAGTTCATTGCAATGCTCAGTATAATGCTGATTGACCTCCACAACAGAGCGTTGAGTCTGTAGGCGGCAGGGCATTTTATCACCTTGGTTTACATGGAAATCAAAAGTGAGGCAGGCCACAGTGGGGATGCACAGCAGGAGGGGATGGCGCATTTTCTGGAGCACTGTGCAACAGACAAGTTTGTGTCATCATGGCCTAGCCTCAGACCAGCTCTGCTTCTCACAGTGAGTGATTATTTGCAGTGCACATCTCACCTTGCATGGCACGCCACATCAACACACAATTCTCCCAGTTGTCTTGAATGTCATCACTGTTGAGCATAAACACGTACCAAAACAACTAGGTTCCTCATGGCTGGTCTAGTGCACGGCATGTCTATGCTACTTCTCTAGCTCCCCCAGGGCAAAGTGGTGTCTGTACAATACAACCAGCTGCCCCATGGCTGGTCTTTTTCCCTGTAAGCGTAGACTCACATCTATGCCAGATCTGTAGCCCTCCTAAGACAGATCTTGTTGTGTAGTCTGCATGTCCTCATGGCATCTCTGGCGCCATGGCATCTTTGGCATCATGGCATTCTTTTTCCAGCTAAGGTTGCAGTCTGCGGATGTATTTTATCATGTTTCAGCCATTTGAGCCGCCTGAAATCGATATCACACATGTTGTGCACACAATTAATCGAAAATTTATGTTTGACAGCAGCTGCTTTAAGCTGCGTCACTGTGCAGGTGGTCATCTTCGATGATGTTGCGCTACGTGATTGTCAGAACTGTCGAATTGGTAAACCTAATAGGGATGCGCAAGACAGACTGCATTGGATGGAGAGACAAGACTTGTCCTGCACGTACCTAGCTCATCATGAGTTGGAAAGCGTTTGTATAAGTATAATTGTTATTGCTGTGCAGGTGGTGGGTCCGAGTGTGCGTGCTTTTGGCATGTGTGTGGATGCAAATGCATTGTTGTGGGCGAGCCCCTGACGTCTGCCATGGACATGCTCCTCATCCCACATCTGCCTGACTCCTTTGCAGCCCTGGCCAGCATGTTGAAGCCATGCCTCACCTGGTAAGAGCATGAAGCTCTTGTGTCATGTGATACGCCGCAGAGCTAAAACATCTGCACAATGTAGAAACAGGTTTTTACTGTCCTCAGATGTTTCTGAGTTGAGATATCCAGTGTAAAGTGTTGTTTTCTGAATTGAGATAGATGTTTTGGGATTGAAAAGAGCTATTTTGCTACGGCAAGGCGGTCTGGATGTGGCACCTATTTGACAAGCTGTTGTGGTTGGTGAGCAATTGCCGGTCATGTGATTCATGGTGCAACCATTGCTTTGTCATCTGTCTTCATCTGGCATCTGCGTCACTGCTGCCCTAGTCTCTCTCAGCCAAGTGTGCTAGACACAGACTGCAACACAGCTGTCCTGGCTGCTACAGCTTGCTCAAACAGTACCTGTGACTGCAGGTGCAAGATCTCCACTGTCATTATCAGCATGCAGCTACCTCCACTAAGAATCTAAACTTCCTGGGGCCAGACCATGAGCAGCTACCATACCCACTATGGGATCCCGAGATATGGTCCAATCCCCGCCAGTTGGGACCAGCTCATATGCACAGGCTGGTGTATGTAGCCACAGACCAGCACAATCAGCAGCAAGTGATCAAGTTCACAAAGCAGTATGGCTGGGAGGTACATCGTGCCTGGGCTGCAGCTGATCTTGCTCCAAAGTTGTTGTCATCTCCAGATCAGGCTGTTGCTGGCAGATGGCAGCGCGTGCAGATGGAGTATCTGCCCTCAAGAGCTGGCTGGCTAACCATGCGCTTTCTCATGCAGCCTGCCTCAGAACAGCTGAAATATGCTCCTGCAAGCTGGGTTCTTGGGCCTGCCCAGATGCCTGATCTTGTCAAGCAAGCAGAGCAGCTCCTGCGTAGTGCTCACTCTGTGCCTGTCTCTGGGTCGTTTGCTGCTCATGGGGATGCCAGACCTGACAACATCATGGTCTTGGTAGAGGCATGCAATGTCAAGCAGATGAAGCTGATTGACATGGACTGGGCAGGAGTATCCGGCAACACCTTTTACCCTGTGACGCTCAATGCCCAAACAATTCTGTGGCCAGAGGGCGTGGGGCCTGGCCGACCCTTACAGCAGAAGCATGACTTGGAGTTGTTGAAGCTCCAAGTTAACCCGGCATTGTTTGCAGCTGGCACTAAATGGAGGAAGATGTTTCCCAATGGCGTGCAAGTCAGCGACATGGAACTGGGCTTTTAGGTCGAATCAAACATTGTGAGAATCAGCATGTTCAATCACCTAAGTCGCCACAATGTTTGTCTCAAGTCTCAGGGCTCCAACCAGACTGTGCATGTGCTCTATGCTATTCCCTCTGATCAGCCGGCAGAGTATTCATGGCATGCTCTCTGTTTCTCTAAACTACTTTAGTGGCGTCCGTTGTGCAGCACTGCCCTTTCTGCTTGCAATATCCATATCCCCAATCTTGCAAAACAGATTTAGATTGTAGGCCTTCCTAGGAAGCAATGTCGTTTTCAACTGGAGGCCCCCTCATATTGATAACTTTGCTGACAGTTTGAGTGCTGCTATTTGCAGCGGTATCCTGCGGCTGCTGTCTGAGGTGTGCACAGCAGACCTCGTGCTCTGGATTGGTGTAAAAGGTCACTTGGAGGGTCCCTTGCACTGTCTTTGCATGGCTGATGTTGGTTGCAGCACCATGTAAGCATGATGCAGATTTCCAAACAGTGTGTAGTTCATTGTTGAGAAATGCCAAGCTGAGTCACAATGCACTCAAGACCATCCTGGGGATTCCGAAGCACAAAAACATCGACTCTACAGGCGTTGCCATGGCAAAGCAGGCTGTAACTTGTCCGGTGCCCAGTCAAGTTGTCAACCTGGACAGCCAAGTGAGTCAGGTGCTAACTGGCATCATAATTTACATCTTGATCTTCAACTTGCCAGCAGCCCCTGTACACATGACAGTGCAATACTCTACAACGCCCACGAAATTATCGTATTATTCATACGTTTGCTGTAAAACGATCCATCTATCTACTGTTTGCAAAGGTCACATGACGGTCAATAAATACAAAACGTAAATTCATGGGACGCCCTGCCCAAAAGCTGCAAATCAGACAAAATTTCTCATCTACTGTCTTCTAAACTGAACCTTTTATTCTAAATGTACTGGTGCATCTACTTCTGTTACACCACCATCTCCTTGATTTGAGCAACCTGCTGTATGGCATCTGTATGTTTAAACTAAATTAGCTGTTAAAGCTGAGGCCTGGATCATTTGTATGTGCGATTGCTGGGCCCAACAATAGTCTGATGTTGCAGCAGACAAGGCTCATCCCACTGATGGTGCAGGTTGACTGATGGGGGCTGTTGCGGCTGATGGCCCTGGAGCAGGGGCTGGGACTGGGGCAGGAGCTGGTGCTGCGCTTGCTGCAACACAGGCACGACAGAATGAATTCGCACATGCATTGCATCACAGACCTTGCATGTACAGCCAAACATGCCAGGCCCTGTGGCCCATTTCTGAGCTATGAACATCAGATGCTGATCTGTTGCCGTGTCACACCAGGCATGCTTGCACCTGGAGTGAAGCTTGGCTAATGACCAGGCAGCAGCTGGGAATGCAAACCAAGCCTAGCAGTTTGCACTGCAAGCAGCCTTGCTGCATCACACAAATGTCGCAGCCATGACACAGTATGAGGATCAGATGCAAGCAGAGCTGAGAGCTTACCTGTCGAGGGACAAGCACCCTGGTCACTCATGCCAGCTCCAGTGATGAGACCTGACTTGGGCCAATTGGGACTGGTGTCGCTGCAGGAGTATGCAGTGGGGTCATAACAGCTGAAGGGGTTCAGGCCTGTCTGTGTTGTGGGGCAAGCGCAGGGCTGAGCCGCAGGGCAGATCCATTGCTTTGTTCCTGTAGTGGTTGCTGCACAGCACAGTGGTACATGGTCAAAGACTTGCTACCATACACTCTTACTTGCACAAGGATGCAATGCAAACAGACTTGCTTCTGAGCCACTGTGACAGCACCTAGGCCCCAAGATGTTTGGTGAAACAGTCTCAAAGAAAAGGTTGCACAGTGTACAGCATGCGCATACAGTTCTGCTGCTTGTTGCAAGCCAAACAGACTTTAAAACGAGGAAGCACAAGCAGAAATGGTGTGGCATCATAGACTCGGTGGGATACACATAGCTGTGAGTAAGCTGACTCGACGTGTGGCAGCAGATCACTGTGACAGTATGATCACCAGCGACCAGCGAAAGTCATGTTGGTCACGCCGGACGTAAATGAGGAGGTGACTTACGAATTGACACGCAGTAGGACTGCCCGATGATGTAGCCTTGGCTACCGCACAAAGCGGACTGCTGTTGCAACAGAGATCGGCCAAAAGTTCCAGCTGTAGAGCGGGCCGCACTTGTTCCGCCTGTAATGGCGGAAAGCAGCGTCAAGTATGAAAGGTACATGCTGCATCCAACAGCGAGTTACTTGGCATCTGACAGCCTGTCTTACCAAGCAGAAGCCCTACTGCTGTCAGCATGCGCAGCCATGTCGCCATAACTATCGCGAAAACCGAACGCAAGCCTTCTGGCCAAGAATTCGTACAGCTGACTTATCACCTGCACCGGGATCAATACCGGCTGGCCGTGTCATGCCAAGGTTTGTAGCCCGAGGGCCAGCCTGGCGCACGCTGCTCGCGGCTCACAACAACACATCTTGAGATTCCAGAAGATGACGTCATTACTCATGGAAGCTCTGAGCGGGAGCCACGCGCCCTCCTTGAGCCCTTGGCTATCCCACATGTCACCGTTGGCGGGCAAGATGAAGGCAAAATTGACCACCAAACCAAATGTGTAGTCCTTGATAGATGCAGTCACAATCGCGGAGATTCTAGACAGATACGATACTCAGTCTTGCAATCTTGATGGCCTCTCACTCGACTGCGCCTCCTCGCAGGGCAAAATTATTCTGTACGGTTCCTTCTCTCTGTCACTCTCTCAGAGTGTTACAAGGTGACGCAACACAGAGGTTATAAATATATATGGATACAATCATGACCACTGACTACAGGCACTGTGCCAATTTGGTGATTGGTTGTTCTGACTAGCTAAGCTTATGGTCTTTACTCAATCTGCTTGACTCTTTTTCATGAACCCACACGGCGACCATGAGTCTGCCATTTCAGCAGCTTGGCGCCAGGATACAAGTATTATTGCACTTCAACGTCAAGGCATTCATTCATTCGTTCATTAGATTTTAAGGTCTTGGGGCCAACCATGACCATTGGACCAGTAGTCTGAACATGTCAAACAAAATATCCAATTGTTCTAAAGCACTTATGAAACATAGTGTTCACAGCTGACACACTGTAAGCTAAAACTAAAGGTTGTGGATTCATTCATTCATTCATTAGATTTTAAGGTCTTGGGGCTAACCATGACCATTGGACCAGTAGTCTGAAAATGTCAAACAAAATATCCAATTGTTCTAAGTACTTATGAAAACATGATGTTCACACCTGACACACTCTAAGCTAAAACTAAAGGCTATGTCCAGT
>JAABUK010003006.1_pt1 | contig 29156 bp, 37 predicted proteins | sample 5559141 | NCBI WGS metagenome assembly JAABUK01 (sample SAMN10711869, study PRJNA513367) | rock metagenome | isolation source: Antarctica rocks | place: Antarctica: Victoria Land, Pudding Butte nord | collected 2016-01-03
CTTCCCGCCGTGTTTCTGGTCATTCAGGCTAAAGGTAAAGCGCTGGAACAGTCTCACCAGAGCCAATACTCCTTCCATGGTTGCAAACCTGCAGCCATGTTGCATAGTGTTGTGGACACAAGTGATCAACATAGCACAAGCCCAGGCTCAGTCACAAGTGAGTTGCAATGTGTGATGGACGAACACTGTGAGCTGATTCTGTGGGTGGAAAGAGTACTTGAATGATACCTGTACAACACTGAACAACACTTGCAATGAGAGAAACATGGACAAACAAGTGACTTGCAGAATTGGTATGCAGACTGGATCTTGGATTGGCGTTCCCAGGAATGCACTGATTTGCAGAGCTTGGTCAAAGGGCAGGATCATACGGATGTATTAATACGTGTCCTGCACGTACCAAGCTCATCATGAGCTGGAAAGCGTCTTAACCATTATGGATTATGATGATGTACATGCAATCAATATATGCGATCCAGCAAGGTTGTGTTTGGCTGCGCAATGCAGTTACACAACTATGTGCCTTTAGCTGTGAGGGGTTGGGAGGCACATGGCTTGAGGCTCACTTGTAACCTATGCATTTTCGCGGACCAGCTCCAAAAGGGATGTAGGCATATGGGTGGTGCCTGGGTTTTCCATCTGTCTCCAAAAACCTGTCTGGCATAAACTCCTGCAGGCCAAACACCCTCAATCCAAACACAAGTCCCGTGTGATAGCAAGCCCGCTACGTGCAAGCATAGGCAGTACTTGGTGCCATTTGACAAAGCTGCTACACCTTGAAGCAATTTTGCAAGGCTGCTATGCGTGACAAAAACCATATGCTACTATTACAATGCATGCCTGAAAGCTTCTGCTACCCTGAGGGGTAATGGAATATGATGATGTCACATCCAATGTCAAGGAATATGAGAGAAGATGTGTTAAAGCCATGCCACAGATTTCCATCTGCAAGTCGATCATCACTTTGATGAAAGAGCCAAGGTTGCAGGGCAGCAGCTGCAAGCACTGTAGGCCACTGCTTGCAGACGCAAATGCATGCAGTCATACCTTAGCATTAGGGAAGTAGTTGTCGTCCAAGTGCAGGCTCAGCACATTGATCCAGATTCTAGTTCCCGCCGGGATCTGATGTGTCCCCAACATTACATCCTCTGTTGCTTCCCTTGTCTGCACAAAGCCACCCAAGACGGCTGACAACATGCTGATTGCAGCCTGATTTGGGCTGAACAAACTTTTGCCCACTGTGCACACCCGAGCAAAGAAGCCATGCTTCTGCCAGGCAGCTGTGGAACAGATGCTTGAACATACAAGGCAGACAGACAGTGAGACAGACAGACAGGCACACAGGCAAGCAAAAGCTAGTAGACACACAGTCATCCATGAACAGACATGGTCATAAGCTTCACAGGTGATTGTACATTGCACAACTGCGCTGCAACTGAAACACACACCACCAGTATGTCTTCATATCAATCAGAGCCATAAAATAAACAGCACCAGTATATTTCTATAGCAATTGCAGCCATAAACAGTTGGACAATTGCTGTTCAGTTATGCATGCTGAGGTGGGCTAACCTACCAGGCCTATCAGAGGGGTCACGGGGGGGTGCAGTCTCATGCCCTCTTTCAAGACAGCATCAGCAAATGGGAACTGCGCCAGATCAGCAAAGGCGGGTTCCTTTTCCCGCCCAAACTGATCCACCTCATCGACCAGTCTCTGCTGCATCACAGGGCTCCTTGACAACTCATACAAGGCGTATGTCAAAGCCATGGATATTGTTTCATACCCTGCAGAGTAATGATTGGTCCTTTTTGTTCTTGCTTTTTTTTTGGCACGTGTGTCTTGTCTGCACAGCAGTGTTTGTTGCTGTACCTCTGTTGCTTGCAGATCAAGGTGCGCATGCAGCACTACATGGAGTGCAAGTAGCAGGGTAATGCAGGAAGCATTGTAAGTCTGCTTGATTGCACTTCCGATTTGCAAAACATCCAGAATCTAATTTCAATCCCAAAGTTCACAGCATCCAAAGACACATCCCAAATGAATGAACGATCAGCACAAGAGACAGAAGCAAGATCAAGTATTGACTGAACAAACAGAAACAGGTGAGTCACTGACTGTCAAAGAACACTGTAGAAAGTGGAAGTCCCAGATCAACACTTTTCTGGCCACACAACACGCGTTGGTCTGGTACACGCCAGACACATCATCAAGTCAGAGGTGATGCATTACGCTCTGAAGCGTGACAGAGAGTCTGACCTGCTAAGATGAACGTGAAGGACTGGGCGGATATCTGGGTGTCAGTCAAGGGCTGCCCAGTGTCCTTCTGTTTGGCTGCCATCAGGTTGTGCAGCAAACTTTGGTCCCCAGGAACCTCATGCTCATACTCTCTCCTGCCTGCAACGCATACACTGTTTCACTTGCAAGGAAGTGCAACTGAAATGCCACACTGGATATTTTCACTTGTGTCACACAGTGAACGTAAGTGAGGGTGCATGTGAGCATCACTTACATAGAGATCATGTGAAGTGTAACAAGCAGCAGGCACATTCCTTATGGCACCTGCAGTTCTGCCAACACACAGCAACAGCTCAGTATAGGTGTGTGTGCTTGTGCCATACACCCAGCTGCATGAGGGGCAGCTGGAGAAGGGCAGAACCATGCAGCCCTCAGGAAGGTGAAGCAGGTATGGCAGCGGTGAGTACACAACAACACCAACAGCTTGAGGATTTTCAATGTCGCCAAGAAAGACGCATTGAAGCAGCTGCACAGCAGCTCACAAGTAGGTTCATCAGGCAGAGGCTATGACGTTGGTGATAAGTCTACAGCAGACGCCTCTGGATACTGCACTTGCAAGTGTCATCACTAACCCAAGGGCTCGAAAAAAGATGCTAGAGACCCCAGCTAACAGAAGCAGCTGAATTCAAGTCCACAGCAGAAGCAAAAGCAGCCGTACAGGGCAGAATTGCAAGTGTCGTTGATGAGCACAGCTGCAGATATACAGCAGCTGCAGACGCTTCTAGCATTGCTACCACCGCGCCACTTGACTTCTGCATGCTGAATGCTGAGGAAGGGGTGTTGAGACTGTCAGATTGCCAGGATGCGTCTTTATGCATGCTCGTTAACCATCAAGCATGATCTTTATTCAGGCCTGGCATTCACTGTCTATCATGGTTGCAAGCATTCCTACGCTGCAACAGCAGCATTCACGCAGCCACTACCTTCAGCATAAGCTTGTGCAAAGGTCTTGTGAGCCGGCGTCTCTGTCCACTTATTCAGTAGACCTCCGGCACCAATACCTACGTCAGTGTCTGGGGCAAGCGCTGCTATGGACTCCTTCTTGCTGCTGTTAGCTCGTGCATTCTTCAGCAGTGCCTGGAGATAACATGTGTCACAGAGTGTAACAGGTGGCAAATCTTTCAGATGAGCTACAGCTGCAAGCTGTTTTACATGAGCCTGCGGCTGCAGCTGCTACAGGTGCTGCTGCTCCACTGTCTTGGGTACAGCTGCATTGCAGTAGGGACATGTCTGAGAGTCATGACAGGCAGTGTGATGTTAGGCCCTGCTGGTGTTGCTTCTGGCATGACCTTGCCTGCCACAAAGGCAGCTTGCAACATGATGGAGGAGCGAAAGATAGGAAAGGCAAGGCAACGTCAAAGCCAGTGTGTTATCCTCAACAATTCAACAGAAGTCATGGTCTTCTTCTGCAGCCACCAGACCAAAACACAGCCATCCTGCCAGAACCCAAGCTGCACACCAAACACATGTGCAACCTTGGGAAACACACGTGTTGCTTCACTTTTGCATGTCTGCAAAGGTGTATCCCAGCTGGGTCACACAGTACAGTGATCTGAGCACAAATTCAGTAGACTGTTTGTTGCTGTTGCAGAGAGTGAACACCTCTGAAGCGCCTTTGAGATAGCCACGAGCTCCAGCAATCTGGGTCACCCGGGTAAGCTGTGTGTAAGCTAGTACCTGAGCAATCGCCGATCTGCAACACTACATCACCCTTCTGTTGTCGAGCATGCACTGTTGCCACAGTCCAATCACTGCCACTCAAGCACAGCTGCAACGATGGAAGAACAAGGTGATATGCATGGTTGGCAGCTGAAGTGGTGGCTGTCAAGCTCACAAGCAAAGATTTCACTTTGAGTAGTGGCAGGCGCAGAGCAAACAAAATAAATGTCTTGCCAGAGAAGAGCAGACAAGCACAGTTTAGACCTAGCACAGGCAGTGAGAGCATATCATAGTATGGTGTGACAAGAGCACAAGGCAGCCCATGGATGTTCTGGTGGACCCATAGGAAGCGTACATGAGGAAAGGGAAGCAGACAAGCAGGCTCCTGACAAGCGTGAAGGCAGTGCCTGAGGCGGGGCGAAAGACATTCAGGGAGTGTTGCACCAAGGCACTGCTTGCATCCTGCTGTGCTCTGAAGTCAACCCTGCATTGCCAGTACATGCATACTGGGACCTGTTTTATATGTGATGACCAACTTGTAAGGAGTGATTGCCAAACACAGCGCAAGCCAACGGGCAATGGTTCTATAAACACCCTCTCTCAGCTACTTTGAGGTGCAATGTGAGGACAACATGTTATGAGTGTTGCTGAGCCACGTAAGGTGTGCACTGAAGTGTCCCAGGGTAACCACTGGCTGTCAATTCAAATGCACAATAATCTCAGCAGCGCAACACTTCTCGGTGCAGTCACAAAGGCTACATTCTGCTGCAAACAAGCCGTCAGTCAAGCGCGAGCTGTGTGGCCTACCCAAATGCAGAGCCACCAATGACATCCATTGTCATGCCAGCTAAGACCACATTGATCTGAACAGGGCCCTGTGACTGCACTGCTGCCAGCTTGTCTGCAAGGCTGGTCATAGCCTTGTTGGCAATGGGCATGTATGTTGCCAATTTATCTGAATGAAAGACAGGCTCACACGCAGCCCGAAGTCCTGTCCAGTACCGTCCTCTGCACACGGCTTGTTACATGTCTGTGAGTGCGACAGACGTGTGAGCAAGCATCATGCAGTTCTCACAGCAACACATCACTCCAGGAGCAGTCAAGGTTTGGTTTCAGGAGGGCAATCATGAGGTCAAGGAGTGCTCCTTCACAACCAACTGACACCACCGGTCAGATTGCAATGATAATATAGGTCTGCACACATGCAGTGACAGCGTACAAGGGAGAGTGACTGGAGAAAGCATGCGCACCTTGCAGAAAGCATGCCTTGACTTGTCATCTCATTCCCTTCGTTCACTCGCATTTGCAGCTCAGGTCTGTCATGGAATTTCATGAAAGACTTCGTGAAGATCTGTTTAAGTAACTCTGGCTCTGCAAGGTGCAATATTGGCTGGAGCCATCTTGAACACAGTAAGCAGCACTGTTCTGAATGTATCTTGCTCATCGCTGTGTGCAAACAGTTGCCAGTTGTGATGGTAACTATGCTGACCTGTGACAACTACAATTGGCGCCCGTCCCAAAAAGAACTTGTATATTGGGCCATATTGCTGATACCAGGATTCAAGCGTAAGGTGCATACCATTTCTTGTTCTGAGCTGCAGCAATGCGGTTATGTGAAAAACGGTGGGAGTACAGGACTCGAAGACGTCTTGCTGCTAAAGACTGCAAGCACACCTCCCGCAACTTGCCTACCAACCACGCAGGCGTCGGTCCAGGAATGTTACGCAGCTTCCATCTGCTTTGCGCGTTGTAGCCATAGGTCACAATCTGCAAGACGAGCAGATCCTTGTTGAATCATAGGTAAGCAGGGCTTGAAATCGTACCGATTTCATTTTTGCATCTCACCGTCACGAATGCTAGTGCCACAACTGTCTGCGTGAGCGACCAAGAGGACCACATGACTGGCAACATCGAAGGTGGTCCCGGTGGTCAGGTATCAATACCAGCAGATGCAAGACGTTCACTTGGTGAGTAGTGTGAGGTCAGAGCGGATGTCCAAAGCAGATTCTTGGCTGTGACAACCTACGTGACTCCGATCGCATGAAGCGCTCATTGAACGTGCCGCAGATCGTGCCGGAAAGGTACCATGCGATGCAAGCTACATAATGACGTCACTTTATCTTGATGACTGATCTGGTTGTTTCGAGTTCATGCAAAGCACTCCAGGTCTTCTCACTGATACTTGCGCACGGTCAAGAACATGGCCTCAGCGATGAAGACAGAAGCCATAGTGGTGTGGGACATTGAGAACAATCGAGTACCTTTGCAGCTGGTCCCTCGGTGCTTCGAGATCGTCCAGTGGCTTTTGCAGGCAAACACACAGAGCACTTGATACCTCAATGCAGATCACTCACAAACAGTGATGCACAAATCCACTGCAGCATTATCCGCACAACACACATATGATGTCCCGCAAACAGCAAATGCTGCACCAACAAGAAGTTGCTGCGGGTGGCTTTTGCAGGAAATTCAGGAACAGAGCCCCAACTCCACCGTCCTGCGAGTATACGTGGCGGGGACATTTGACAAGTACCCTGCGCAGCTGAAAAACGCTTTGTGCACACACCCAAGAGTACAACTTTTGTACAGCATAGGCAAGGTATCCCTTGCCTACAGCTTTTTCCTGACAGAGGGTTTTGCACTGTCTATAAGTGTGTGATGGTCATCCCATGTCGTCACAGTGACCCCGTTATCCAGATTGCCAAGGGTGGCGAGGCAGATGATGCTCTAAAACGAGTCATGCTGGACTTCCATACCACTCAGCTTGTTGCTCAGAAACAGGCACTTCTTGTGCTGCTGTCAGGTGAACATTCTAGCAAACATCAGTATGTCACCAAAACATGTGGAAGTCTTGCCATGTGGTATGGCGGTTGCACCTATGCTACTCATGCTGCAAACTGCCACCATTATACCACACCATCGGAGATCCTATGTTACAACTCTGGCACTCTGTACTGCAGGGGATGCAGACTACAACGATGTGGTTGATGCAGCTCGAGTAGCTGGTCACAAGGTGCACCTCTATCACTCGCACGCTGCAGCACAGACTCTCAGAGGCAATGTGGACCATTGCGAGGCTTGGCAAGACTTTCTTGCACGTAAGTCTGGTCAGAAGGTTGAGGATCTTGAAGAGACAGGCTTCATTGTCAGGGGAGCCAGCCCAATGTCCTCAGGTTTCCATCTCTGATCTGCCCAATCACAGGCCTGCAGCATCTTTGCAAACCTGCTTCTCTGCTTCCATTTTCAGCCTCAGTCCCTTTCTATCTTGGCAAGGCCTGCTCTGTGGCTTGTACTCTTCAATGCTGCATGCAGGTCAATAGCTGTCAACCATTTGAACATTGTGACTGAGACTTCAGGCACAAAACACCTGCCGTCACGAATGGCATGCACAGCCACAGACGGTGTTTTCTTGCATCATGTTGTGATGTCACTCCCGAATCTGTCACATGCCTGACTCAGGTGCCCCTACAGTGCCAAGAAGGGTCCCTCATTCCCACCCTGGTGTGAAGCCTGTCCCCCTTCAAGCCAACCCCAACCAACGCCACCGCACCCCATCTCATCACCGCAGATCCATGCAGAACAGCCAACTCGCATCAGATGCTGACTCAGCCATGCAGACCTTGCCAAAGCAGGGCCGAACTGTTCCACTTAAACGTTCTGGTCCTAGGCATCAGCCTGCAACACAGTCAGCATCCAATATGACTGGCCAGTTTCTGCCAAGTGACTCACTGGAACAGCCAAGTCAGGCACCTCAGGACTCAGGGGATTCTGAGGCCACTCAGTCAACACAGCGAGGCCCACAGGGCTCCACCTGGCAGCCCCTCATGTCATCGTTAGGGAATCCAGCTGTAAATCAGCCAGCAGGGGCAGTAGGAGCAGACAGGGGTAGGGCTGCTGTCAGCAGCCCCAGCACATCTGCAACCAGTACCAGTCATCCAGCTTCCATGGGTTTTGCCAACCCCACCAGCGATGGCAGAACTGTAGTGGTGACAGGCTTCAGGAAGGGTATGGCCGGCCCTGAGGCAAAGCAGATGGCATTGGACCTGTGTGCCCAGTTTGGAGCGATCAGTGCTTGCTGGCTGCGCAAAGGCAAAAGCAGCTGCTGGTTTGTCATTGTCCACTTCACTGAGGTGATTCCTGTTTCACTCAAAAGTGCATGCCTCATGAGATCTCAACTTGGTGAGAGTACAGTGCCACTCTTGTGTTGCATGCTTGCGTTGCTTCATACAATGTTGGCCTGTTATGTTATGGTCGGTTGCACGCACAGACAGGGCACACCACACAGAGGATTAGCTTAGTACAACTGGCAAGCACTAAAGCTATTCTTTTTTGTAGCATGCCTGCAATTTGCTACCAGCCCCAGCAGCAACCTTCCATCAAACTATCTTATGCCTATGGTAGTGCTTGTGTCACGGCCACTACTGAGTCTGTGTCACTCTGCATGTTTCAAATGACCATGTCGCTGGCCTGCAGACAGCTGCGGCGCAGACAGCAGTAGACGAATGTTCAGGCGAGAGCAGCCAAAATGGGGTGCTTGTTATGCGATGGTATCTGGCACAATCGCCGTCACAGGCACAGTCCAGATTACACCATCCTGCTGGTTCACATGCTGCAAGAGCAGGCAGTCAGGATTCTGCCACATCAATGCCAAATGAATTTCAAGGGTCATCCTTCCAGCAGGGCAATTACCAATATGGGAGGTACCGCAACTACAAGGCTTTGACTGCTTCTGGAAGCGCTTTACAGGAGGCATCGCCATCTGATATGCTGTGGGGCAGGGGCACCAGGATACGTGTTGCTGTAAGCTGTGTATTGCTGTGCGGGTATTGTACACTTTTGTGGCTAGATTGCTAGCTGATGATTCTAACATTGACATGACTGCGCTTATGCAACCTGATCGAGACCCATCATGTTTGGCATGTTGCCTTGTGTTTGATATTGCTTGCCTATTGCACGACATTGCTGCTTCTGATCTGAGTGTAATATTCAGTGACCAGCTTGACATTTCCACGTGTTCAACAGTAGATAGAATGGTGTGCAGTTACTGTGTAAGGTCTCACCCTGCATGCCCTTTTGTAGAGTCCATCTCGTAGATGCTATATGCATCACCTGTAATGATAGATGGAAGTTTGACACACATGCTTTGAGCAGCAGTGAGGCCAACGACCCGTGTGTGACAAAGTGCAAACCTATGCGAGCACCATGGATGCCTCATACACCTAACATCGTGCTGGCTACTGAGTTTGAAGACCAACCGGTCATAACCTAGACCTGACTCTGCAGCTGCAAAAAAATCTCAGCACTTCCTTTGAGCCGGCCAAACGGTCGTTCCAAGGTGCTTTTGTGTCTGCACGGTCACCTGCACTTCTCATTCAGAAGTGCCGCTTGCTAGGCACAGCTTGAGATGACTGGAACTCTGAAAGCGGAGTGATCACAGCTCTCGACGATACTACTCTTTCATCTCCTCTGAATGCTGTGGACACAAAGTGAACTCTGATGAATCTTGCGCGGCTCAGCTACTGACTGCACCGGACCGGCTTATTTTACAGCTCCAATATAAGTGCTTGACTGACCTCTCATCAGTCTCAGTCTGTTCAGCCCTTAAGCCAAGTGTAACTTGCTGCCGAGAGGCTGGTGTCATTGTCTGCACATACGGGTATCAATTGAGCGGTAATCAGAGCAACAGATCGCCTCTTCTGCAAGCCGTTTGTCTCGGGGCTGTCATCGTAGCTCAGCCGGTGGTCAGCAGAGACTATGAGCCAGGGCAGCAGAAGCAAATGGCTGCTGGAAACACAGACATGGGTATTCTGCCAGGTTTACACATGCCACCCAGTAAGGTAACAACAGGAGCAATAGTGAAGAAATCTGTCAGTGGGTGTGCTGCCCTTCTTGCTGCTGATCAGTTTTTGGATTTGACCACTAGAACATGGCACGTCCCACCTCTTGCAGGCTGAGCAAGACTGTTTTGGATACAAGGCTACAAGATGGAGCTATGCCCTTCACACTTTTCTGCTGACATGCACGGGAGGATGCTGGTGCTTGGCAAATCTCTGGCTGCCCCAGAGTCGAGTCTTGTTTCTGAGTCAGTGCTCATTGGAAGAAGCAGAGTATGTGCTGGTCAAGGTAATTTTTGTCAGATGTATTTACACATGTAGTCAGTTCAGGCCAGAAGCATTGCATTGCAGATGCACCGCATGCAGGCATGATGGATGATTAGTCTGTGCATCGGCACGCTTTTTGCACCCGTGATTGTCTTCCTGTAAAGACTGCCCACAGTGACAAGTCCTGACAACCTCCTCCTGCTTTGCACGCAGTTTGCAGACGGCAGAAATCAGGTGGCCAGAGTAAGAAAGCAACTCATAGCATCTGAGCATTCATGGTCTCGCATGACTTTGACGGTGAGTTGCAGAACACCATGCATGCCAGCCTCTCTGTTGACATGGCTTGATAACCCTGCTCATTGTATGCGCACCATGACAAAACCAGTTCCTGACTCTCCCTGATACTGCCTTGCTGATCTATCCCACCCTTTGGCCCAGTCATTCACTCGCTCGCTCACTCACTCACTCACTCACTCACTCACTCACTCACTCACTCACTCACTCACTCACTCACTCACTCACTCACTCACAATGCAGAGTCTGAGGAACACCTTAAAGCGCAACAGAGTGATGCAAGAGCGGCCTAAGCAGCTGCATATGTTCACTTTAAGCCTGAGGCAGTATGTATACTCATCTGAGCTGCAAACCTTTGTGGCCGTGCCGGCTATGAGTCACCATCTGCCTAACCCAGATCTGCAAAGCTGTGGATGCCTTGAGGCTCATTGCAAAAGGTACATACCAGTAGCCTAAGAGCCGTGGTCTGCATGCCATGGCCGGCTCAACAGATTACTGAGCATTTGACCAAGCATCAGCAATGTAGGTCGTCATGCACTTGCTGCCACAGTCTACATTGTATCATACACACACAGCATCAAGCATGCTCATCTGCGCAAGTTTCTGTGCCTGTACAGCATAGCCAGTCTGCAAGCCATCGTGCACAAATAAGTTTCTGGTCTCGGAGCCCAGGTGGGGCTGGATGGACAACCTGACAGATTTCTGTTTGCATCGACAGCGAGTGCAGCCATATGTGTCACCCCACTCTAGTGTGCGCCATCACACTCAACACTTATATTTTTGGTTTGTTTAATATTTTTTATGGTAAAAATATCATTTCATTGAATTTTTTTTGAGTATTTGAATGGAGTTGATCACAAATTTTTGTTACAGATGCCAAGTGGACCATACTAAATGATGTCTCTATTGAACAGAGAAGAAGCATGATGCTGCTGTACGGCAACCGTAAGAGGCTGTTCGGGCGGTGGCAAGTGCTCATGGCTGCCTATGACCACACCCTCTTTCCCATATTTGCTGTCCAGGTTGCGCCCTGCATGACTGCATTAAGCCTGTGCTTGTACCCCAAGCTTGTGTGCAATCTGACCCAGTGTCGTCTGCAGCAGACTTTCAGCGTTTATTGTCCTGCTTTGACCAGAGTCTAAGTGCAGCTTCAGTGCATGGAGCTGAGTTAGATAGCGCACAAAGGCCACTGGGTCTGCTACCTTCACCATTGTAACTTCGGTTACATGTGTTAGAGTTGAATGATACAGAGAAGACTAGCATGGCCCTTGTGCAGAGATGACATGCATAGATCGAGAAGAGGTTCCAAAATTTTGTGATCAGACTTGTTGGCTGGCTAAAGCATTGTAATCTTTCTCTTGCCCCCTTCACGCATTACATTGTTCATGCTGCAGTATGTGGAGTTGGTCTACCTGGTGTGCAAAGGCTATTGGGTGTACTCCCTCATCATAGGCCTCTTCACCTGCGCAAACACAGTCACTCTGCTGAAAACGTTGCTGACCCATGAAAGCAAAATGGTGAGCCTCATGAACCGCCCCAGGCTGGTCCCCATGTTCCTCGGGGGTTGGGTCAGGGCTGCAGGTTCACATAGACTGGTGCCTGGTGACATCATGGTGCTGCAGCGCGGCAAGGCCACATGTGATATGGTTCTGTTGCAAGGCAGCTGTCTTGTGGAGGAGTCCATGCTTTCTGGAGAGGTACAACATTCAGACCCCTCGCATTGCTTATGAGACTACCTGTGAGCACAAGCAGCCCATAGTATCATGCTAGTATGGTGGTTGCATTGTCAAACTTGCCTTGTAGCAATGCTTTGGCTCGTGCCGGGCAGAGAATGCATAGGCAACTGCAAAGCAAGGCTGCTGCCAACCAGGACACGCACTGCTTGTTGGCATAGGCCGGCTGTAATTGTTCGTGGTCTGTGTGAACAACCTTCCACCTGATCTCTTGATGTTTTGTCTTTCTGTACTGCCGCTTGCTTCTTTGTTTATGTAGATCATTTTCCACCTGATCTCTTGGTGTGTTGCCGTTCTGTACTGCTGCACGCTTCTTCTTTGTTCATGCTTTGTTGCACCGACTCATACTGTATGCATGACTGTGTGTAGGAAGAGCTTGTTGTCCGTTGGTCATGTGTGCATTGCAATGCAGTGCGCAAGGACAGCTACGTGCCAGAGCCAGGTCATGTATATGACCCAGAAGCATGTCATGCATGCACCATATATGCCGGGACCATGGTCCAACAGGTCAGCTCTATCAACCAAAACCCAGTCAAGAAATCCCATGGAGCACATCTGCATCAACCCATGATAAGCCAGCACATCCTGATCTGGCATTTTCCAAATGTCCTATTTGCAACTCAGATTGCAGACTGGCAGATGAACGCCTCATGCCTGCCGCAATTGGCCAATGCACTGGCATTGAATGCTAGGGTAGATGCCTGCATGTCTTTATCCAACCAAATTTAGCTTAACTCTTGGGGCAAGTGCAACCATTCACCCAAACACTCAGTCATTCAGTCATTCAGTCGCTCACTCACTCGCTCACTCACTCGTAACACATGCTCCCTCCAACCAGGTGCTTACAGTTCTGAGCAGCTCCCTGTATGTGGTCCTATATGTGGAGACATCTTTGCCAATGTTGTTTTTACCCAACACAGGTGTGGAACGCGACTGCATATGCACGCAATCACATCCTTACACAACATCATCAAAGAAAGGAGATACTTGGAGAACAATGGCAAGTATGCGTTGCAAGCTAGAGGCAACAGGAGGAACAGTGGGGCGGGCTAAAGTTAAATAAAATACGTCTTAATCCCTGGGCAGCCCGGTATAATATTTGGCTTCTCATTAAATTGACGCCGAAAGGCGTAGTCTTTTCTTTTCTTTTCTGTGGAACGCGCAAGACGCAGAGGAGGAGTGCCTGGTCATGGCTGTCAGGACAGGGCTGAACACAAGCTTAGGAAGCATAATCAGAGAGCTCATCTGCCCCTCTAGGCTCTTGTCACCACGAGACCCTTTCATTCCAGTAAGAAAAGAAAAGTTTACGCTTTTTTAGCGATCATAACGGGAGCCTCCTAAGGCAGCAGCCCGCAGGTTTCATTCCAGTATGTTCACCTGCTAGCCAGGAAGACAGACTGCTTCTTGCACTTCTACATGTTGTGACAGGCAGCATACAAGGACCTGAACAAAGAATGTCTGACTGCACTGACAACTTCCCGAATTCTGTTCACTACCGGTACCTGAAGCTGTACATGCACAGCTGCCTGTCTGACATCTGCAACCATCATGTGTGTGCCTGGTGACAGATGACTGCTGTAGCTGGCAAGCACAAATGACCAGTGGCCAGCAGTGAACATAAGGCGTATCACCTTGCTGATTGTTGCCATGTCACACATGTGTTAACTGCCACCATGTGCATGCAGGATGTCTTCCGCCTGTACGCCTTTGCTCTGGTTCTACAGCTCTGCATCTTCATTGTTTACATCATCGCAGGCCAGCCTTTCAGGCCGTCCTCAGGCACTGTCATGAGGCAGCTGGCAAATGCAGCAGTGCATGCAGCGCCTCCCTGCTTGTTGGCTGGTGGCTGGTGCTGCATCTCGCAGGTCAGTCACACTGCTCTTTGTTGCTGCACCTGACCTCATAGGCACCTCATACGTGTGTAGAGAGGGAGCACTGTTAAGAAGCAAGGCTGGCTTTGCATTCTGCACCTGCATTGTGACGATGTGTGCTTGCATGCACAAGCTGCTGTGTGAATGATGCCTGATCCTGACTTGTATGTGCCAAGCAGTCACTACAAGCAGGCCTGCGAGTGAAGGGCATCCTGGGCGGCAGCACATGTGCTGTCCGAGCCTGCACCGTATAGTAGTATTAGGCATGCTGCATTGATGCTGTGGCTGCAATGCTGGAAGCTGTTCTGTGCTAAGCTTTTGGGTGGTGGGCTGAGTGCAGGAGGCTCACCAAGCAGGGCATTGAGCTGGTGTTCCCAGAGGTTCTGCAGCAGGGCGCTTCTGCTGACGTTGTCTGCTTTGATAAGACCGGGACGCTGACTGACAGCCTGGTAAGCCCATGTGTCTTGAGCTGCGTATCATGAAATACACTAGCAGTCATAGGAAGTAGCTGCCCGACATCTGTCAAAATTCCTTTCAGCGAGCTGTTTGTCACAGGTGTGCTACTAAGTGTCCACCACTGCAAGTTCTGCAGGCTGCATCACAAAGGGTCGCCCTTCAACCCATGCTGCAAACACCAAAGCAGCAGGCAGTTTCTTGTTTTTGGGATTTGGCCCCACCTTTTGACTTACGAATCTTGCAGTGGGTAGCCTTGCATAACAGCTTTTTCAGCGTGCTTGCAGGTCAGGCTGCATGGTGTGCTCCCGGTGAAGAATGGCTCATTTCAGCCGCTGCAACAATGCGCAGCTTACTGGAATGACAGGCTGAAGCAGGCAGCAGCTGTGTGCAATGGCTTGACGTGGGTCAGCAAACGATCTGTGGTTGGCGATAACCTGGAGATAAAGCTCTTTGCCATGGTGGAGGCTCGCTTTGTGGTAAGACAGGGCTTGTTTCTCTTGTCTTTGTTGTTGTGATAGAGCATCAGTTTTGCAGCTTGACGAGACTCGCATCTCCGATGTAGGCACTCCTGCTGAAAACAGGCCCAAGACTCAAGGAAACCACACTTTGCGTTGTCATGCATGCCTTCAATGGCGTGGCTTCATTGATCATATCGCAATCTTCATTGCATTCAGCTAGTCATCTGTCCAAAGCTGCATTGCGTCTGACACAGTCTTCAGCCTGATATGACCTCTGTATGCTTGCAGGACCGCAATACCATAGTCCTTCCAAGCACACCAGCAGATCATCACCACTTGAAAGTCAGCAAAACGAGGTTGAGCATTCTGAGAGTATTCAGCTTTGAGTCTCGCACCATGAGATCAGGAGTTGTCGCACAATCTGACCAAGGGCCTCCCGGAACAGCCTTGCTTTTTCTGAAAGGTGCTCCTGATGTCATCAGACACATGGTACAGCCTGCCTCTGTGCCGCCAGACTTTCAGCAGGTAATCGACACAATGCATGTCATGACACAGTCACAGTGTTTGCAAAAAGACCATGTCTAGGTACTGTCACCGGTGCTGTAGAGTTGTATGAGATGAATGCCCTGCGGCGCCAAGATTGATGCATGCATGCCTGGGCAGCCCAGCATAATACTTGGCTTCTCATTAAATTGACGCTGAAAGGCGTAATCTTGATTCCCTCCCCCCCCCCCCCTTGATGCATGCATACAATGAGGCGCTCACTGAATCCTGCAGCCGGTGCATTCCTACTGTAATAAAGGTGACATGTTTTCCTGACAAATGCGGCAGAAGTGCCTGACCTTGCTGACAAGCTCACTGCATCTGCTCTGCATGCGTTGTACCACACGTTTGACTTATTCACGCACTTGACAGCGAGCAACACTACCGTGACATGCCTGAAGACTATCTGCGCCAAATCGTTAACGAGATGGGCCAATGTGAGTGTTGCATTTGGTGCATCATCCGTCATATGACTTGGGTTGCGTTGTGGCAATTCTTGCACTGGTGCGTTGACCTTGTGTATGCTCATGTGCAGATGCTGGACACCTACAGCGACCACAGCTTTCGCCTCATGGCATTAGCAGCGGGAGTAATCCCTGATGTGGCCACATTTCCGGTTTATCAGATGTCACTAGCCCAAATAGAGGCACAAGCTGGTGAACTGCAGTTGCTGGGTATCATTGTACTCAGCAACCCCATCAAGGCTGACTCAAAGGACACCATTGCCAAGCTACAAGACAGGTATCTGCACCATGTGTCTGAGAAAGAGATTGTATGAGACAGAGCTTGACGCCAATAGCTGCCATGTATCAAGATAGTCAGCCAGGGCTTTCTGGATGTCAAAGTGTCACCTGCCCACATGTTGTGAGGCCCGACGTGTGTCTGTGCGACTCAGGTGCACAGCAACTTTTGGCGTGAAGCGGCTCACAACATGCATGCTAGCTCACAGTGCAGTCACGAGTTGATGCCATTCAGACCACTGAAATGCAGGGGTGAAATGAGAACTGTCATGATCACTGGAGATCACCATAACACTGCTATAGCAGTAGCAAAGGATGTTGGCATGGTCAGATCCGAGGAAAACCTTCTGCTCATTGACACCACTACACAAGCCAGACCATTTCCATCAGCACAGTCATTGGCTTCAGGACAGGCTGCAAACATACATGAGCCCCTGATGTCAGCCAAGTCACGAGTGCGCTTTGATCTTGACTCAGGGCAGGCCCAAGCAGGCCCTGACAGTACCTCAGTAGCATCAGCTGTGGGAAGCTTGCATGCAGGATCTGTGGGCAGCATCAATGATTTGCTCCTGCACAGGGACAGCACACCAATCAGGGCCAATGGGTGGAAAACAGCTCACCTGCTAGCTCGGCTAGTCTCTCAAGGGAGAGTGCAAGCGCAAGAGTGCACAAGGCAGGCAAATCCTTCAGAGGAAGCTCCCAGAAGCAGTGTGTGGTGAGTGATCTCACTGCAGCGTCAGGCAATGGCACGGACCAGGCAGCTGTTGGGTTAGACAGCAGCCTGAAGGGCTGTACGCAAGAGGTCTCCACATCAGCCCTGGTGCATGACAGCCAGTCCAGGCCTCGTGCAGAACAGCCCTCTTTCAGCTCAACAGCCCCTGTGGACAGTGGCAGCTTTCAGGAGGCTTGCTTGCCAAAGGCTGGCGCACCCTTGGCAAGTACATTGGAGGGAGTGAGCTGGGTCAGGTGTTGGGATTGTCACAGCTACAGCATGGCACAGGCTGTCACTGCCATGGCAGAAGGCCACCTTCAGTGTGCAGTCACAGGCTCTGCGTTTGCCCACTTGCTGCAGCATGCCTCTGGCTTGGTGATTGAGGCAGTCATGCGCAATGCTGTCGTGTTTGCACGCATGAGGCCGCAGCAAAAGGGTCAAGTCATGGACCTGCTTGCTTCCAGAGGGCTGCGCCACACATATCAAGGCCAGTCACGCCAACTGTCGGTAAGCAGCGGTCATCACAACCATTGCAAGTGTTGGTTCAAGTGTTGTTACAAGTGTTATAACCGCTGCTAGCCAATCAGCATGACGTAGTTGCACAAGCCGCAAGTGACATCACCATTGTGCCAAGTGTGAAAAGCATGGAGTGCTAACAGCACACTTGGCTCTTGCACAGAAAGCACACTGCTATCGCAGTCCAGCACAGTGTTGCACAAAACACAATAGTATGACGCATCTGCTGCAGTCCAAGTCTGTTTCATTGCTTGTAAGGCCTCTTTCAATTGCTTCCGATTTCTCTTGTTACTGCAAGCTCATCTGCAATCAGCAAGATGCAGTCTGAAAATAGGTAGTGCTCATCATCACCACATCTTTGGTTGTCTCATCAGTGGCAGTTTGCATACTTGCACCTTGCACTGCTGCTGTGCCCATGCATTTGCTTCAACATGTAGGCAAATCTCAATGGCAGGATTGTTGCATTGCTGCTGGTGTTGTTGAAGATTGCTTTGGGTGTATCAGAGGTGTTGAAGGGCAGGGGTGTGTCAGCAGTCATGTCCACCCTTGCTTGTCTTGCAGCAGCTCAGCACTGTCTGATCAGCTTTCCCTTTGTCAGGATTGATCCAAGATTCTGTGCCAGTCGCCGTCAATTTGTACAATGCCCAGCCCTATTTTGGCAACCCACCACTTCAGGTGCAGTCTGTGTTGTCAATGTCATTGTTCTGGTTTTCTTCCTTCATTTCTGGCTTCCGTTGAGACAGGGCTTGCTAGCGATGCATCCAGTGCCTCTACATACACCTACACTGACACATATTACATCACAACAGATTTGCTGGTGCTATGAGCCATTACAACTCAACAGCCATACACTGTATGCAGGGTCTGGGTGCAAACACCATTTACTGCGGAGATGGCATCAATGACATTGCTGCCTTAGCTGCTGCTGATGTTGGCATGGCCATTGGTGCCACAGATGCTGTTGTGGCTGCGTCCCTGTCAACCTCTCGCAAGTCCATTGCAGGTCACCCTGGTCGCAACATGTGCTTGTGTATGTGCTGCTTTAAGTTGCCTCATGGTGCACATTGATCAGCCAAGGTTGGCATCAGGCAGGCCTAGCATCCATGCCAACATGATGCCTCTGTTGCAGCACAAGTCATGACGTATTCACATGGTATCATGCATACATGCAATGCATATGTTGGCAGAACATGTGACGGCAGACCCATGGGGTCGCCAACATGACTAACCACCTTTGCATATGATACCGGTGCAACAGATGTTTGTCTAGTGCAGAGGAGTTGCAACAAGCCCTCGGCGCATGTAAAGGAATAACAACACCAAAACAAAACTTATCCTTATAGAGTTGCGCAAGACAGACTGCTTTGGAAAGACAAGACTTGTCCTGCACATACCTAGCTCATCATGAGCTGGAGCGCGTTTTTATTATTTTATTTTTATTGTTAAAACAAAAAGAAAACAAAAATGTGAATGTGCAGGTGTGGGTCACTTCATCAGAGAGGGGAAGGTAGTGCATGCAAACATCACCTCTATCTTCCAGGTAATGTTAGGTGATATTACAGCAAGACAACAATGTCTTGCTGCACAGGCGTCATCAGCATGAGCTTAATCTTTTGTCCGCTCGCAGAAGCCTGATCCCATGACAGAAAGTCTAGACCCTAACACGTCAAACCCATACATGTAGCAGCAAATTGTCACCTGCATAGTTATAACTCCCCCCCCCCCCCCTACATGGGGGCATGATGTATATCTTGGCTAATATAACATCAGCTGCTGATCTGGTTTCATAGCATGGTGTGAGTGATGTATGGCAATGACGACCTGCTCGATGCAGATATAACAGTATGTTTGACAGAGGCTGTCTATGCTGCAGTACATGGTGGTGTATCAGTGCATTGTGGCAGCAGCAGAGACTGCAATGTACATCACAGATGGCTCTCATCTTACTAATCTGCAGGTGAGCCTATCCTGACACACACCCGCGTCGTGCATGCCTTGCACCAAGCCTTTGAGCCTGGACTTCCAACCTCCTGCTACAGGTCACCCGCCTAGCAAAGCATCTTAAATTGTTTTTGGTCTGACAAACCTACATGATGCCACCAGCCTTGCCTTGCCATCAACTGCGCTCAGATGTTTACTTCCCTTGTGTTAGCTGTGGATGGTGTTGAAGTCCTGTTGCAACACTTTTGTTGATGAGCTGTGTGCTGCAGTATGGAGTGCTGGACGTCCAGGCCATGATAATGGCCTTTGCAGCTGTGGCTGTTGCTCCAATACAGCATGTGACACAGCACCGGCCACCAGCTCGCATCACCACTGTGCCCAAACCTGGTCATGGTCGCCCTGGGAGCTGCCTTTGTGTGCCTGTCTCAGGTGCTGGTCAGTGTCCTTCTTCACTCTTGCTCGTGGTTCCATGGCGGCACTGGGGGCACCTACCAGGTAGAGCAGGTTCCTGCCTTGTATGCTCACATGCAGAAATGCTGTTTGCCAGGACTCCAGCATCATGTAGCGTGCTTTGCTGCGCTTTGTGGTGCCCTGTGTGATCAGCCTTGCTGTCTTGAGTCTGGACCGGCAGAGTATCTTAATGCCTTACCTTTGTCACAACCCTGCAGAGAATTGACATGTATACAAGCAACCCAGAGATCTTCTAGTGTGTGTGACCTGTCTATGCCTTGCATTCGTGCTGTTTTGCCTTGACCATCATCCTTTGCACACTGCTTGCAAGCATGTTTACATCCTATCAATACGGAAAGCTAGTGACATGGCATGCAAGTACAACATGCATTTGGCTGACGCCACTGCACATGTTCTCAGCCCAACACAGACTGGGCATTGTGGCGTGCAGAACCCGGTCAACTCTGTTGTGTGGCTTGTGGCCAACTACTCTCTGCTAGCGCCTTTGACCACATTGCCCAGGATATTCAGCAATTTGCAATTCCACTACCAGAACGCCTCAACTGCTTCTGGCAGTCACGTTCATGGTTCTTGCCTACCTGGCCTTTCTTTGTGGTCCAGCACTCCATGCCAACATCTTTCATCTGTATCAGTTCCCAGTGTCTGTTAGACTGCATGCAGCAGGCGTGGTCTTGGCTCAATTTTGCGTATGCGCTGCGCTGCTGATATGTGTGCGGCAATCGGTAGACCGGTTTCTGTCATGATGGCGTGTACCTCATCGTCTTCCATTCATGTATAAAGTTTTCGTATCTGTTTTGTCAGTGGTTGAGTTTGACACAGTGCACGATCACTGCCAGCACCCTTGAGTACTTATGCAAACAAACTGTCGATGTCGTTGAGCTGAAGAGTATCATGTGCTGTATCACATGTTACATGCAGCACTTCAGCTGTGTCCCGGGACACAGAGGGACCCCTGGTTCCTGAAAATAGTCTCATCCTGCAAATGTAGCTTTGCAAGATTTGTGCTGCACGCCACAGACAATGTTGCTGTGTCTGACACCTTACGCTTGTTGATGCTGAACCTGAACAACCTGTTAGTGAGCAGCCCCATCTCATGACTCGCTTTATGTTTGTGCACCTCTCAATCATCACGTGCTGTAATGCATCTCAATTATTTCCAATTGTGTACTGTCATGTGCTGCTGCACACAATTTGCACTGGCTTGAATCTTCACTTCCACACTGCAATGCAAGTATTCATGTACGCTGCCTTTGTTGTGGCACCATACAACTTGGAGGGAGGCAAGCTGTCGTGACAGTGCCTAGCTCGTCCATTTGTGGTTGAATCAAGCTAGCGGTCATATTCCTGCTGACACCACAATGGATGACACAGCTGTAATTATAGGGTCATGTGCCTCTCTTGGTCAAATTCAACCTGCTGATGGACAACAGCTGTGGGAGCTTGGTGACATAGTCCCTTGGGCTTGAACTGCTACCCTTGTTGATTGCTGGTGCAGGCAGGCAACTGCAGGCAAAAATAGCTTGGTCTAGCTGAGCGTTCATGCTGCTGCAGAAAGCCGCACCCAGTCTTGTGAGGTCTCTCACTGTGGCCTCAGCGTCTTCAGCTTGATCTTGACTCAGCTATAGGCCCAACGAGTCAGAATTAGCTCAAGGTATGTCTGCAGCAGTAGCGGCGAAGCAGCGCACCTTGCAAACCCGCTGTTGTTGTTGCAACATGTGCAGCTTCTGCAGGACCCCTGGTGTGGAGGTTTTGACATGGTCCTGTATTGAGTATGGCATTTACGAAGTCTGGGCTGATCATTGATGCACAAGACCAGGAGGCTTACATTGATGAAAAAGAGCCCAGTTGTTGGGTGCTGAGCAAGCTGCTTGCTTGCCGACTCAAACGCTGCGTGCACCTTGATCACTACACGCCACAGCAGAAGTTCGGCAGACTCGAATTCTGTGAAGACACAATGAATGCAAAGGGCAACTGATGAGTCACCTTCGTCATGCAAGTCATGCTTGGCAGCCATCTAACGCAGTGTGCCCAGCATTAACAAGTCATCACTGCTGATCTGGCCACCGCTTCTTTGCCAAAGCCACTAAGCTTCGTTCAGACCCTCTTGTGCATGCTGGCTCCGCTTCAAGCCTTACTTTGTGGAAACTGCGTTGCTGCTCATTCTCAATTACCTCGGAAGGCGTTCAAAGTCTCGACTTCGTCTTCAGCTCCGCACGTGCCGCAAACGCTAAATGTGCCAGGTGGCGCGCACATTTGGATGGACATAAAGTACGACATAGAAGCCTTAATTGACATTGACGGTGAAGACGCTCCCCCTCGCAAGCGCAGCTTTGTCTGCTCATTCACGCCTGTGTCCCTCGTCATCTCTCACATTTGTGGCGCTTAACTGCTGCCTTTACCATCTCTGGCATACATACCGTACACACAAGTCTAATATCCAGAGCCAGTGGTAATTGGCGTGGTGCATACCGGCGACTGGCACGATCCTGACCACAATCTTTGCTCGCCACCTTTGCAATGCAAAAGCCTCTACAGTTGAGGTCTACTACCGGTCGGCCTGTCCAGGCGTCTTATTTGCGTCCTAGGCTCGCCGCGCACCCGCAACAGCAGCCCAGGCTGCGATATCTGTTCTCAGGTTAGTCTTGGTATCATCTGCTAGTTCTCCAACCGTAGGTGACTTTTATGACCTCGCCATCTGTTTTCCGAGGACTTGCGCTTCAGCTGGCACAGCTGATTCAGTAGTCTCACCTGTGCAAAATAAAGAGCATATCACCTGAATGAGGTCTGCTTCCAGGTCCAGGTAGACACACTAAGTTTTCAAGAACCGAGCCAAGCCTTCCCGTCAGAGGCCGGACACAGACTCGTGTGACTGCACTGCAAACAGCGAAACTGAGCAGGAGGAGACCGTAAGTTCACAAATGTGGCAGTGGGTGCTGTCAGCCTGTAATTCGGCAGCAGGCTTACCAGGCCCTAATTTTCATGCGTTCCTGCAGAAACACTGCATGGTCTCCAATTCGCAGCGCTTTCAGTCTGTCCAAGTTTTTTGTCATCACAGCCTCTGCTACTGCCTCAGCCTGGTATGCTCATCCACACCTGCTGAACTTGGCAGCACATGTCCTGCACCTGGACTTCAAGGACAGCGTGACAGCCTTCCAGACCAGCTTTTTCAGCTTCCTTTCATTGGTATTTGCCATCTACAGTGGTAACACCATGGCTTTTCTCTACGATGTGAGTATGCTCTTCTTATCTCTGTTCAGACAGATGCTGTTCTCTTCTTGAAGATTTCCTGATCGCAGCTTCATTTTGCATCACCCTTAAGCTTTGTATGGCAGCATGTTGTTCATGCACTCAATGTTTTCAGCTTTGGTACAGAGGCAAAAGGAGATGGTCAAGCATCTGTACCATGAATGCATGTCCCTTGAAGAACTTCTGGAAGAGTCGGTCAACACTCTTGGTCCAGATGCCAGAGATATTCTGGCTCAAGTCAGGTGGGTTGACAATGACGCATCACCACTCTGAAAACCAGCTCAGCTTCCTTCAAGGTTGCCACTCTCTTCTTTCATTGGGACACATCGTTTCCCATTCTGTAGGCTGTACATTGAGGAAGAGATCTATGCACCAGAGAATCAGTCGCCTCCTCTGGGTGAAGGCTTTGCTCTGGCAGCAATCCGCAGCAAAGCACGCAACTATCGGCGTGCTGGCACAGATGTGGGCGAGATCCTGCAGGCTTCACAGCGCTTAGCACATGCACAGAGTGAGCGTCAGGCCACAGCCTGCCGCTTGCTGCCACCTGTGCATTGGGCCCTGCTGTATACCATTGGGGCCTTGTTTGTCTCTACCTTCATCCTGTTTGAGACTGGCGGCAGCTTCAGCAATGAGGGCCGGCACATTCTGTTCACAGTCCTCTGTGGGCTCATGTCCTTTGTGCTCTGTGTAAGCGCTCTTATGCTGATGCTTGTGTGAAATCACTGTGTTGAATTGCACTTAGCTCTGGGCTGCTGCCTGAAAAGGCTGCTATCATTATTGCTGAAAAGCATAAAGTTTTCTCTACTTTTGTTGAGTTGCACTTGGGTTTCTTCTCGCTTGCTATACTGTAGTATGTGTTTTTGATGGAAGTATCAGTTCTCACAGCAATGAAGTTGGTTTCTGCTGCGTAGTGCAGCTGCTTTTGTACACTTGTGAGTGCAATCATGAACACTCTTGACAAGCATTGTACAATGCAGGCTTTGAGAGATTTGGCTGATCCAGCAGAGGGAGTATACAATGCTACAGCTCTGCTAGATGAGCGGCTGAAGTACATCATTGGCATGCTGGACAAGTATCAGAAGGTCCCAGGAGGTCCAGCTCGTGTGTCCAACTACCTGACAGCTGGCGTGCCACTCAGCAGCAGCAGCAAACAAGATGCCAAGGAGTCTTCAGATGCTGATCAGTCAGAGTCCAGTCAGGCACAGACAGACAGCTTAGACTCTGAGCAGACCATCAGGGAGCAGCTGAATGCTCTGGCGAGCAATGCTGCCCAGTTTGTGCGCAGCGCAAGCTTCACAGATGCTGCGCCAGTCCCAAGTAATGGAGTCAGTGAGTCTTCAGGGGTCAGAACCTCCAATTCTGGTGCGTCAGAAAGTGATGCAGGCAAAGATGGCAAGCTCCTTCTGGGTGGGCAGCGCTCAAGCATTGCCACAGAGCTGACTGACTTCCGACGGCAAACCCAGAACAGTAACAACGCTGTAAGTTTTGAGGGGGTCCGCAGAAGGATTGCTATGTTCATCACAAGTGATGACCTGTGAATGTATTTTCCTCGCACCCTGTTGCATGGGGCAGTATGCGTCTTTGCCTGTCACCAAGACCTTGTTCATGAGCAACACCTTGCTGCTTGTCAGGTGTCTGTGGTATGTATCTTATGTCTGACTTACACATGAATGGAGTTCCAGACTTCCTTGACCATCAGGTGTTGGTGGACACCCTTGCTTGCTACTTGTGTTGCAGTGTGAATCTGCAACAGAAAGGCTGTTTATGTTAGCACAAAATACTGAGATTTGTCGGTGATGTTTAGGTCTGACAACACCCCAACTGTGATGCTTGGGCCTGCTCCACCAGCATTCTGCTTAACTTACTATCATTTCATGGAGTCAGCTCGTTGAGTGTACAGCCAACACATGAACCAGTTACCTGATGCGTTCCCACTTTCTGGATGTTCGGTCAAGTGGTGCCATGATGAAAGGAATCTACCTGCATTCTTTGCTCCATCACATATGTAGTGTTTAGTTTGGTGATTCAGCTAGCTTTGCACTATCTTACATTTATTTGTATAGAGCAACTCATGTATTAACGGGTCTGGTGGTCGTTCTAGGTAGGCTCAGTGTGTGTAGGGCTATAGACATTCATGTCAGTAATGTAAGCTCTGAAACCATTGCAGAAACCGGCATTAGTTCTGCATATGAGCTCTGTTTTTGTCCATCGTAAGGATTCCAGGTGACAGTTGACTTGCACTGCCAAACAACGCTTGATTACAAAGCAGGTCTGCTGCAGGCTGCTATGACAACGCAACCCTGGGGTAAATGATGTTAACACCATTGCCCTGGTCACCTGTGTTCCCACCATCCACGTCATGAGCAGATGCCAAAGCAGCGACCAGTTTGCACCGGCTGAGCAACACATCATGCTTGATAGGTGTCAGACTGTGATTGCAGCTATGGTGTGCTGAACAGAATACGTAAGCAAAGTGTGTGACTACTGCGCATTTTCCCCCAGAACAGTTTGGTGCAGCAGCAGCCCAGAACTAATCAGGGATGTATTCTGGGTATGGGTGTATTTATGGACAGCAAAGCAATATTTTGAGAGTGTTACACACATTCTTGGCTGATGGAAGGCAGCATTGCTGCACGGGCTTAAAATATTTTAGGCAAATGTCCGGTTCTGATATGCCGGCTGTAGCTATCTCTGCTCTATGTGCTTCCTTGCCTGTACAAGCTTGAGCGAAGGTAGCCACACTTGAAGCCACGCTCAGGCAGTGACGATAACCATGCAAGCCCCGCAAGCTGCATGATGACAGTCACATATACAGCCTTCCCTCATTGCTGGCATGCAAATGAGGCCTGCTCAGGGCTGCAGAAAGTCTGTGATCATCTTGACAGCATCATCACTAGGTCTTGTCCTGCAGATGCATGATAGCAAGAACCGCCAAAGTAAGTATCAGAAGGCAGCACATCAAAGATGTAATTTGGATATCCCTTTTGCTGACAATTGGTGATTACATTGCGACGGCAACTGCATGCTCTCAACTCCACGAACAACAAGCGCAATAATCACTGTCACTACCAGCACCTACCAGAGAGCAATGGGCAGTTGCATGGACTCCTCAGCTTCTCCCATGTTGCTGAAAGGATCCCCACCTACTCTTGAGACTAAGTGCCGCGCACCAAACTGAGTCAGACCATTTGTACGGAACAGCGCAGAGCCGCCCAGCAGGAGCGCACCAATCTGTAAATAATGCTCTGGTGACATGGTGAAATGTAAACAGCGCAATGTTTGGCATTTTCAATACCTGCTTTTCTTTGACAAGCCTGAGCAGTCCATCTGCATCCAGGCTCGGCGCCTGTGGCAGTTGCCTAGGCTGCAGCACTTTCAAAGTGGTGATTGCAAGGTCAATACCCTGCGGTGTGAAGCATAGACCCAAGAGCGCAGTTCCAGACTGCATGCTTGACAACAAGCTTGACAATGGAACGGTTCGCATCGTCCTGATATGCCTATTGCATGTAAGACGTAGCGGCCTACTCACAGCAAACTTATGAAAAGCATGCGAATGCGAAATGGTCTGCAATTCAGTCTCTCGCCTCCTTCAGACTACAGTCCTTACTGCCATCCAGGTTTTCTGCACGCTTGCGTTCCTGCTCGAATGACAAACATACTGGCCTGCTTTTGACAAAGCGCCTTGCCTGGCTTATAGACGTCGCATTGCCTCTGCAGATACCTATACGAGGTGTTACCTGAGGCATTCCAGGTGATCAATCTGGGTTTATGACCCTTTTAGCTCAGTAGCTGAGTGCAAAACCAGTAGTACTCTTGGTAGGCTGGATCTCAGACACAAAGCTGTCTTGAACCTCATGCCAGAACAATTGATGCCAGCATTCAATGCAGGAATACTTTGACACTATGTAATAAACAAATGCATGTTCAAACCTGCCGCACAGGTAAGAGGCAGGTCAATCAAATGGGTGCAGTAAACGTTGACAACATAAAGACTTTGTAACAGGATGTGTGTGATTGTATGATGCATCTCAGCTGTGTGTCAGGCATTGCAAACAATTGAACTGTAGCTCAAGGCTATCTTTATGCATGCTGAGACTGGCATCAATCCGCTGTGAGGCAAGATCTAAGGCTGACTGATGATTTTCAAAACCCCCCACCCCCCCAACCCCACCAGCTCATCACACTTACATGTGGTTTATTGTTTTTTGCAATAACAAACAGTTCTGTTCTCGATAGACTCGAGTCTATGCTGGTCTTTTCTGCAATATACACTCAAGCACGTCTCATATAGAGCTGAGGATATAGGTTGTATCAGCAACTATACCTGCAAATGCAGAGTATTGCTAGCTTGCAAAGATGTTAATGTCTTGTGCGTGCCATACGGTATGTCTTGTACGTGCCGGCAAAGTCCCACAGGGTGATTACCTAGACCTTGGCTAATGTGCTTTGTAACATTCCCTGCGTGCATGCATCACGTAGTGCAAGAACCAGGCTGGCACAGTCCATGCCATTTCAGCTAAGGATAAGGTCGGTAGGTGATGACAACAGCCCACCATATGCTGACTTTCAAGCATACACGGAAGGTGACAATGCACTCTATGTCTCAGCCTCAAACATTGACACACCCTTTGCTACAACATCTGTGTAGGCATTTTTCCACATGTCTACACTGACGTTCTCATTGTCATCATGGGAAACTTACAGCTTCCTCTAAATTCTGAAGATAGATTGATAGAATGGATCTCAGATACACTTTCCCAAGGATATCCTGCAAATTAGTGTACTGATACACTAATCTGCAGAGCTTGGTAAAGTGCCTGGATCATAGGGGTATTGCATTGGATACAGCATGCAGTCAAGCAAGGCTGATATGTGTTTACGGTCCAAACGTTGCTCTTGACAAATTGGAAACTGGTGCCCCACAAAAAACAGTGAACAAAGTCTTGATGACGACTGTATTCTGGTGCAGAAGCACACGGCACATACTCACAAACAAGCACTGAACTGCGAGGCTTCACAAAAACAGATTGCTAGCCTGACCAAACAGTGATTCTGTGTTTTACTGAGACTGGGACTCAAAAACTGGCATATCCTTGCAAGTGGAATCCCACATGCCTTTGCTAGCCTTCTCGTTGTCAGCCCTTGTTGCCAGCCTGGCTTTCTCAGACATATTCATGCCTGCAGCAGGCAACTGAAGATGTGAAAGCTAGCTCAAGAAGCATGTTCCCTGCCAAAAGCTGACAGCTGAGTCATGAGCAAATGAAGCAATAATGCATGAAGTGCTATCAGTGACTGTTCTAATTTGTGTAATGCATGAAGTGCTATTACACAGATCAAGTTTCCCAGAACCATGGCTGTGGACAACAGCAGCAACAGCAGTGGCAAAGGAAGGTATGATCATGTGGAGTCTGAGTCAGCTGCCAGGCAGGCGTGCAAACCAAAGCAACATGGGCAGTGATGCTCTGGACTGTCAGCTCAGCGCATACCTATCTCAGCTTCACCAGCAGCAAATCGCTTGAACACATGGCCACAAAACTCATCACACTCCTCGCCGTAATCATGACTGCCTCCAAGATTGGACTTGACAGCTGGTGGAGCGATTTCCACTATGCGTATGTTCGTCTTTGCATAGTGAAATCTGCTGCCCATGATGAAGTGGTGCAGAAAGGCTTTTGTCCCGCCATACACTGGCGCAAAGCCACATGGAATGTATGCTAGGCCAGAACTAATGTTGATGAATGCTGCTTCCTTTTGCTGCAGGAAGTGAGGGGTCAGCAGCTGCATCAGGTGCACTGGAGCTTCTATGTTGATGGCGATCTCGCTCTGCCTGATTGACCAGTCCTCCGGCTCCTTTGACAGTGGCCCTCTGCGCTGGATTCCGGCATTGTTGACAAGGATATTGACCTGAGGGTGGTGCTTGACCACCCAACGGCTCAACTCTTCCCGGTCCTCAGCTTTAGACGCATCGTTGACATATGTGACAAACTTTGGTTGCTTATGTTGTGCGTCTTTCAAAGCTGACTCTCTTCTCCCAGTAATGATGACGGTGCTGCCAGCCTGTAAGAACTCTGCTGCCAAGCCCTGACCGATGCCGGAGCTGCCGCCCGTAATCAGCACAGTTG
>JAABUK010003007.1_pt1 | contig 29133 bp, 16 predicted proteins | sample 5559141 | NCBI WGS metagenome assembly JAABUK01 (sample SAMN10711869, study PRJNA513367) | rock metagenome | isolation source: Antarctica rocks | place: Antarctica: Victoria Land, Pudding Butte nord | collected 2016-01-03
CTCGTCTGGATCAGTTGGATCAGTGCTGATACCACTGATCGTGACGAGAAGTGCTTCGTCCTAGCGTAGTACAAGAACCGTAGGTTCAGGTTGTAACAGTAAGTCTTTATTAATATTAATTAAACTTTCCCTATCCTTATCTAAGATATAAGGGCCTTATATATTATTTAAATAAAGAGTATTTCCTCTAAACTATTTAATTAAATTTAGGATTATAAAGGTTAAGGTAAGTAATATACTTTAAGGGATACTAATTATTAGAGAAAGCCCTTATTAGAAATTAAATATTTTAAATACAATACTTATAAGTATTATATAAAATTAATACTTAAATGATTTCTTATTTATTAGAGTACCTCCCCTAGTAATAGTAGGAGTATTTATATAGGAGTAGTATAATTAGTTCTATAATTAATAGTAATAAGAGTAGGAAGACTTTAAGGAAGAGTAGCCTTTAATATTATTATTATAAGCTCTCTTCTTAATAGAAGATCCTTATTTAATAATAATAGTAACTTATAAAGTTATTAAGAAACCTTAATAGATCTTATAAAGATTAATTAAGGTTTAGAAAGCTTAACTTAAGAAGAAGGACCCTTCCTAGCTTCCTTAATTTATCCTTAATTAAATTTAAGACTTTAATAAAATATAAGCCGTTAATAAAAATAAAGGGGAGGATATAAAGGATATTAAAGAGAGCCTTAAAATATAAATATAAGACTTATTATAGCCTTAATTATAAGCTTATTAACCCCTTTAATTAACTTAGCCTAAAGTTAGTAATTAGCTACCTTAAACCTATATTATTAAAATTAGAAAAGTTTAAGAATTAATAGCCTAAAAAAGCTTAAAGGTTTTAGATTTAATTTATAATATAATAAACTTATCTTATTTTAATATTTAAAAGATACTTAACCTACTTATTTAATTAAGCTTAAGAAAGCTATTAGATTAATCTAATATTATAATTAAAGAGCTTACTTTTAATATATAATAAATAACGCCTTAATATTGTATTAAGAAGGTTATAAGAGTTACCTAAAATATTAATAAAGTATTAATAAATTATACTATTATTATTATATCTATTATAAAAGCTCCCTAGGTTATTACCTATATATATAAAGATAATAGTTAGAGTAGATTAATTATAATTATATTATAAATTAATATTAAGAAATTAATTAAGATCCTATTAAATAGAAGGTCTTTAATAGAGCTTTTAAGTTAGAAGAAGCTTAATTAACTTTACTTATACCCCTAAGTTTATATTAATAGATTCCTAAGGATTTCTCTTATTATAAATAAGCTCGATACCCTTATTAATTATATAAATATTATAGTAAATATTAAGGGAGTATAAGTAATAATAAAGGTATAAACTATTAAGGTAGAAATATATTATTTACTTCCTAAACTTATATAAATAAGGAGGGTATATTATAACTCTTATTATAGATCTAGAGAAGTTACTATTATTAGAGATAATCTTTAAGTAAGATATATTTCAGCCTAGATTACTCTTGTAGATTCTAGTCTTCTTATTATTAAATTTAAGGAAGGGGATAAAGAGTTAGTTAATTATACTTACTAGTATCTATTAGATAAATAGGAAAATACCTGGCTTTAATCCCCTTACTAGAGGGGGATAAGGACTTAAGTAAGCCTAGAAAGTATACCCTTAAGGTATTATAGCCTAAATTATCCCTTTAAATATTCCTAGTTATAATAATCTCTATATATTTAGATTAAAATACTTAGACTCCTCTTATTAACTTAAAGCTAGTAGTACTATTTATTATAAATATAAGATACGCCCTTAGGAAAGATAATAGCTTCCCTATAAAGTATTATCCATAATTATATCCTTTATTAAAAGTACCTATAAATATTATTAAAATATAGGTTAAGGAAAGTAATATTATTATTAATAATATTATAAATATCCTATATTATATTAAGCTTACTAAGTAAATACTTTATATATAAAAGGATTACTTTACTTAAAATATTTATAATATTAAAGTAATAGACCTTATTAAGTACTTAATTAACTTTAAGCTAAATATAAAGTTAATTAAAAGTACCTTATTAAGATGTATAATTAAGGAATATAAATTTATAAATTATATCTTTCTAAAACTTAAGGATATAGAAATTATAGTTAGAAGAAGTAATTTATAGGATACTTATATAAAGTTCCTATTAAAGAAGAAGGGATTATTATTAAAAAGGATAGTCTATAGCTTTATACCTATTAATAGTTAGATAATTAAATTAAGATATTTAATATATTACCTTAAAGAGGTTATTAATATAATAATTACTCTTAAATTTATTATATACTTTATATCTAATACCTTAAACTCCTACTAGGTTATATTAATAAAGGTTATTAATATTAATAAGATAGCCTTTATTACCTTAAATAATTAATAAGTCTACCTTTATATAGGCTAGGGATTAAAAGGAGCCCCTTTTATATATACCTAGTTTAATAATCTTATCTTTAATCTCTTACCTAAGAACTCTATTAACGTAGTAAGGATATTAATACTTATTAGGAGATTTAGAGATTATACTTTCTAAATCTTTATAGATAATTATACGGCCTTAATAAATAACTTTAATTTAATATTCTCTTTCTTATATAAATTATATTTTCTAAGAGTTACCTTTAGGCCTATTTACTTTATAGGCCTAAAGATATATATCTTTATTAATAACCTAGAGCTACTTAACTTTAAAGGGAATACTAAAGGGCTTTAGCTATTTATTAAGTATTATAAGAAAGTAGCTAATTAGCTTATACTTATAGATTAAGTTAAGCTAGATATTTTCTTATAACTTATATTATTCCTTAAGATCTTTATTCTAAGGTAAGCTACTTATATCTTAGAAATAAAGAAAGTATATCTAGAACTTATATTAATAGAATTAAAATTAAAGAAGGCTTATAATAATAAGGTAAAAGTATATAATAAAGACCTTATAAAGGTACTTAAAGTATATATTAAAATAAAAAAGCTAACTATTTAAAGGAAGTATATAAAAAAGGATACCTTTAATTAAAGGAAATCTTAATAATATTCTTTTAATATAATTAAGAAAGTAATCTTAAAGAATATTATAATAAGAGTTAATCCTAATTTATAATATCACCTTACTATTAATATTAATGAAAATATAATAAAAGGCTACCTCTTTTAACTCTATAATATACTTATTAATATAAAAGTAATCCTAAAGTTTTTATTAAATAAGAGGATTAATATATTCATCTTATTTAGGCTTATTAATACTAAATCTTAATATACAAACTTAGAGAGAGAATATCTAGCTATTATTAAATACCTTACTAAAGTAAGATAGCTAATAATTTATAGTAATTATAATATACTTAAAGGAATAATAGAGAAAGGATAAATAGAGAAAAGATAGATTTTTAATTAAATAAATTACCTTAAGGAATATAATTTTAAGCTTTATTATTAAGTATTATAGGATTAAGATTTTAAAATAATAAATAGCTTTAATTAAATATTAATTAGGCTTTCCTTAATCCCTAAGATTAAAGATAAGGATAGGATAATAATAGTAGCTATTAATATTAAATATTATACTTTCCTAAGAGTAATTAAAGAAGGTATTAAAGATTAAATAATAAAGTATTAAATATTATTAATATATTATTAACTTATTAAATATTTAAGAGGAGGAGAAATAATTATAGAAGTAATAAAATTACTAAGAAATAATAGGTAATAATTATAGAAGTTAGTCAAGAGCTTTTACCTATTAACTTAAAAAGAGCTATAACTATTCATATTCTAGGAAAATACTAGAGTATAAAGTATATACCTTATTAAAGTAGAGGTAAAGCGATATCTCTATATAACTTATAAGGATTATAGCTATTATACTATTATATCAACGTTAGACTTTCTTATAAGAAGAGCCTACTAGCTAACTAGGATAAAGGATATCTAGGTATAGTATATAAGAGATTATACTTATTAATTATAAGTAAAGAAGTTAATTAAAATACCTATATAATTAATATAAGTATTCACCCTAATAAGTATAAGTAATATAGATTAAATTAGTCTTATAATCTTAATATATACTATTATAAAAGCTACCTATATACTTTTATATATTAATTACTTTACTTAATTTATATAAGTAAAAGCGTATTAATAATATATAGGAGTAGAAGTAATTAATATATATAAGAACTATCTTATATCTATCTTTAGGTAGTTAGAGGGAGTATATTTAAATAATAAGTCTTATTTTATAAATAAAGAAGTTAGAGTGATATTTTATAAGTATAATATAAATTAGTTTATTAGATTAATAAGCTATACTTTATTAATAGGACTATTAAAAAGGGTAATTTAAGAGATTATAACCTTTATTAATAAAAAATATATTAATTATAAGATAATAGATAGGTAATTACTAATATTATATAAAGGCGTAGTAGGAATAAATATTAAGTTAATATATATCTATAGATACTTATTAGTATAGTTTATATTAGGGTATAAACCCTAACTATTCTACTTTAATATAATCCTAGTACTTATAAAGCTATTAGAGTTAGAGAATAATCTTCTAGCCTATTAATATTAAATCTTTACTACTTTATAAGATAAGAATAAGCGCCTAGCTAGTAAGGCGGCGTTATATACCTATTATTAATAAGGGAAGAAGTAAAGAAGATAAAGAATCCTAGAAGCTAATAACCTTATTATAATAAGAAATTATAAGGTTAATAAATAATATAATAAGAAATTAAAAAGTAAGTAGCTTAAATTAAGACTACTTACCTAGGTTTTATCTTATAATTTAAGTAGTAATATTTATAAGCTTTATAGTATAAAAGTAGAGAAGTAATATTATTTTAATAATATAATACTATATTAATAAAGGACGCCAGTTATTATAATAGGCGTCTAACTAATAATATTATTAATAGGAATAATCCTAGTAGCTATATTATATACCTAAATAAATATTATTATTCCTAATAGTTAAATATTATTACTTCGGCTATAAACCTTATTACTTCTCTTACTTTTATATTACTAGCTCTAATATTTATTATATAAATAGTAGAGACTAGTCTATTATTTATATCCCTATTCCTTTATAAGGATATAAAGTTTTTTTTAAGTCTAGGGAGGATAATTTATATTTTATATAAAATTTATATTAAAATTATATAAATTATATACTTAAATACTTTACTCCTCCCTTTATCTCTATTATTACTAAGAACGTAGGCTAAAGATTAAATTAATATTATTAACCTAACTTATTACTACCTTAAATAACTCTATTAATATTAACCTTTATAACTTAGAAATTATATCCTAAAAACTTATTAAATTATTATTAAATAAAGAAATATAATATTAAGCCCTTATTAAGGTATAGGTAGAAAAGGGTAAATTAAAAGAGAGAAGAGTTATAAAAGTAAATTATTATATTAATAAATATAGGTTTAACTTCTTATTACCCCCTTAATCTATTAAAGATTTAATAAGATTATCCCTTTTATATCTAACTTAAGTAGCTCTTATAATATAATCTCCTATAAACTTAGCTCTTATAATAGGTCTCTAATAGGATAATTAAACTTTATAATTATTAATAGAAGTAGCTTTAAATCTTATAATAGCCCTCCTTTATATTCCTTAAGCTCCTTATTTACCTATAAACTAATTTTAGGGAGTACTTAATTAAGATATTAAAAGTAATAGATTAAGTTAAAAAGAAAGCTTTAAAGTATTTATAAAAAATTAAAGGAAGTAAGGGATTAAAGTAGAAAATTCAGTAGGAGGCTTAAATACTAAGAAAAAGGCTAGACTTATAGAAAAGTTAGAGTTATAAAAAGGAGTACTAGGCGTTAATAAATAAATATATTAAAGTATATATAATAAGTTTACAATAAGGTATAAAAAGACCTTAAAAGAAAAATAAAGATAATTTTTAATAGGATTTTCAGGGATAAGTTATAACTATTAGGGGGTAACTTTAAGATAAAGTTTTTAGAATTCTATTTTTAAAGTAAGAATTAAAACTTCTTAATTTATATATTTTATCAGATATATTCCCTTTATTATTTAATACCTCTAGGGACGTAAGGACTTAAGCTAAGAAAGTAAAAATAAATTAATTAAATTAATTAAAGAGATTATAATTAAAGGCTAAGTTTTTTAAGTTAATTATATCTATTTTAAAGAAGTAAGAAAGTAAGATTTAAGCTACTATTAAGAAGGTAAAGGTAAAAGGGCTAAAAGATAAGGCCCTTAAAGAGGTAAATAAGATCCTATTAAACCTTACTTTAATACTTTATATAATAGAACCTATTCTAATAGAGATTAATTATTAATCTTAAGTAAGTAAGCTTAAAGATTATATTACCTTATTTATAAAGTAATTCTAATAAGAACTTACCTTTATAATAAACTTTATAAAATAAGAGACTTTAATTATAACTAAATATAAGTTTAAGCTATTATAACTCTATTAATATATATTATAAGTATTATAAAAGTAGGATCTAAGGGTATATTTCCTTCCTATATACCTTACCTAGATTATCCTAGAAGCTTATATCTACCTATATAAATAATATTAAGAGAGTATTAAATTACCTCTACCTCTATCTCTAATAGTTAAAGCTAATAATATAGCGCTATTATATCTTATATACTATAACCCTAATATTACATTTAGGAAAGAATTAAACCTTATATAAGGAATAACTTATTAAGATATAAAGGCCTTTTACTAAGAACTTATCCTTACTTAGGAAATATAGAATTATACTCTAGATAGCTTTAAAGAAATAATAAGATAAATTACCTTAGCTAAGGAGGCCTAATAAGTATAAGAAGATTATAATGTATAAATAATAAGAGAAGCTAATATTATTATTACTACTACTACTACCTTTATAAGCCTTTAAAGAGAGCTCGAGATCTATACTCTTATCCTAGCGTAAGAGGAGGAGAAGAGACACGAGGTTAAAGAATCTTTAATATACTTAATATAAATCTATAAGGAAGAAGCTACCCTATAGGTAAATAAAGATATAAAAGTATTAAGCTTCCTTACTATTATTATATTAGGATGAGTAGTATTCCTAGTAGTACCTTTAATCTTTATAACTTTAATAGCGCCTCTAGTAATATTAATAGCCTTTCCTCCTACTCTTATAATATTAATAATATACGTACCTCTTACTATTATAATACCTCCTCTTATTATCCTAGCTACGTTCCCTTATAAATATCCTGATTAATTATAGTATTATTTATACTAGCCTATTTTCTAACCTTACTAACTTTAATTATAGTTACCTTAGCCTCTACTTTAATAACCTTAACCTAGGAGTTAATAAGAGTAGGAGGAGTAGTAGTAATATTAGTAATATTGTATATAATAATAGCCCCCCTATTACTATTATTAATTGATTAGGAGTATTCCTTCTAGGTATTCTTTATATATTTCTTTATAGGATCATAAAGATTTTTAAGTCTAGGGGAGGCTACGGGGTCAATTTACCCTTTAACAATAATTAGGGTTAGGGTTAGCGTCCTGACGATATTGCTCCTTCTGCAGAATAGTCTCCAGATCTTTACATAGCACTCAATACAAGTCTTTGCTGTCAGTGTGTTATGTTAGACGTTCATCGGCACGATTATAGGATTAGGGCCTTGGCGCCTTCTTTCTCCGTGCTAAAATTGGTAAATGTATCCTAGTTATATAAGTATAGGATGATATAACGTTATGATCATCAAGCTAGTTTAGCTAGGGGTTTGTAAGGACTGCGGTACCAATAGATTCCAAAAAGGGATGCTGGGGCATTCGGACCAATCGTCTGAATAGCCCCTATTAGCAATGATATGCTCAGGTACGGTAGCTGAGCGGTACGCATGCGACCCCTTCGCGCTCGTACAGAGTCATTCCTTTCCAAATATTCCCTAGTTCCCGAAGCCAAGAACGACTAAACAATCACAATAGTGTGCTGATGTGTATCGGGATCATACTCTTTGCAGGAAACTTCCTTTTCGCTCCGATGTGGGACACCAAGCACATTCATCGAAGGCCCGTGATTTGTCATAAAGACACCCAGCCTCCGATACTGTCCCTCTCCCTGTCCGGTCGGCTCTAGGATCAGGCCACGTACGGAAGTACAGGAAGTCGACTGGCCTGTAACGAGCATACAATATACTTCCTTCCAGGGTCCATGTCCTTGGGATTCAAATCCTTGATGATCGGGAAATAACTCTTGGTCTAAGTAGACCTCCGCTCCCCACATGGGGAATATCTCTTCGACCATCTCCGGCGCGGACGGTGTATCGTAGAATATGCTTCGGCAGAAGATTTCCCATCCCGGTTCGACATTTGAGGGGGCAAAGACATTGAAGAGTGTGAGAATCCAACGCTGAAACTCTATCATAGACGGCCCGTGGACTGTGCCTATATGAGTGGATTTTCCCCAAGTCGGTAGCCGCGCTCGAGCTTGACGCGCCATTTTGTCTCTGCAATAATTCGGTGAGAGGAGAGCTCGTTTTAGTGTGCCTCGAACTCGGACGAGTCCGCTTTCCACTGAGCCAAAGGGGTTCGATGTCTCAGTGGCAGCGAATGCCTCTCGAAATTCGATCAAGACATCGTCTTTTTGCCAGCCACCTGGAACAATCGCTCCGTCCACCGAGGCCCATGAAAACGAGGGAGCACGATACTGTTTCTGCCTGCTGCCTACGGTGTCCAAGTCTACGTACCAGAGTAGCTCAGTTGCCATGTGCTCCTTCCATAGACCGGCAATATATCCATCAGAGATTTCTGGACTGAGTTCACTGGCAATACCGGCTAGAGCAACTAGTTTGTCCTCTGACTTCGTCAGCGAAGCATAGGTATAAGAGCTCAGCGCCCGTTGCCAGACCGCGTGAGCCGGTGATGGGTGCTGAAATCCCGTGAAGTGCGTTGCGAGTTCGTCACGGCGCTTGTAGAGATTTTGTTGATCTCCTCTGACCAGAACTGCCGGTAGACCCACAGGAAAGTCTTCAGAGGCATCTAACTCACATTCCCAAAAGAGCTGTTTAGAGCCAAAGTGTAGTACCCTTGGCGCCAATAACCTTTCTTGGACCACCCACGCTCTTCGGATTAATGGCTCGTCTGACACAAGACGCTTCCAATAATCGTGGTCGAGTAGTGTGTATTTCTGAGAAAATTTCCATCGGATCGGGTGGTCAATTTCGATTTCCAGCAGCTCCATTGCATCGGCGCTGCGAGAAAAAAACAGCCCCTTGGAGCCATCGCTTGCACCTGTTGCAGAAATGTTGAGGGTTGCATGTGAGTATACTTTGTCCATCTTTGCCGCTTCACGCTTCCAATCGGCTAGTGACTCTTCGCGCTGGATGATACAGAGGGAGTCGATCCAGATGTAGTAGACGCCTAGGAGGCGGGCGACGGATATGGCATCTTGGAATGTCTTGGGTAGCTTACTGTAAGGTATATCTTTTAGAAAGTCCGACTTGGTAGACTCTGTCAATTGGATGACGTTGGCTTTACCCCAGCAGTGGCTGAGAGTGAGGTATTGATCTTCTGGTTGCTCATCCTTGGTGAGGATGAGACGGGGTTGATTCGACCAACGTGAGATCTTGATCAGTCTGGTGGGATACCACTGCTTAACATCTGGTTGCTCACGACGCTTGCGGTTGCAACTCTCGTGACCACTCAGACACCCCGAGTACCACATGTACGCCAAAACCCACGACTGGAACGAAGAGGTACTGTAGCTCGGTAAGCGGGGCCAAATGGTAAAATCGCGCAATAGCGGCGAAGGCAGGAGAATGAAGTTTGCCGGCTTCGGGGCATTCGGGAGCACTCTCTCAGGGACTCCCACGGAGACCAGGAGACAGTCGTTTCCTCCCTTGATGCCAAGTTCAACGCCGACATGCGAAGCCTGGGCAATGTAGCAGTACGTGAGAATGTCGTCGCCTTGGTCGAGACCCTCAAGTAATTGTTGACGTTGGTCCGGATCGCCAGCGAAAGATGACCACACACGCGAGCATATCATGCAATTCTGATCCGCCGAGTCTCTAAGAGACTGGACAGAGGTGTGATGAGGGCAGGTGACTTGCTCGTAGGTTTCAAACTGCTCTTGTCCGCTGTCTTCTGAATGTGGAATGAAGCCGTCGGCAGCTGATCCCCCGCTTTTCGACTGGAGTGTCTCTTTGCAGACTAGACAGAGATGTTTAGGGGTAGAAATGGGAAAATAACGATACCATCTGGTGAGGAATTGGACTCGAACAGTGTTGAGATGCCATACCCAGTCAAAAGGTACGTAATTTAAAAGCGCATAAAGGATTGGATGCATTTTGCGCGCGTCGCCTTGACGAACACACCAAGTGATGAGATAGACAAGAAGAGAAATGGAAGGAACAGTTGACCGAACAGGGGAGCATTACAACTCTGGGTGAGTTTCAATGCGACTGGCGTGCTGCGACACCCAGCCCCCGCCCCCTCGTAATGAGGTGTGATTACTAATTCAGTTACGCCTATATAACCACACTACTAAATAGTCAATACTTTTAAGGAATATCTAAGTAGACTAAAAGATATATATTTAACTATTATATCTAATACTTTAAAAATAATAAAAATTAGATAGTTTATATAATAGAAATAACTAATTTTATAAGTACTTAGTAGATACTAGAGTCTTAATTATATCTTAGTACTATTATACTAATATATATAGTTAGGCTTCTATTACATGTATACTCTATCCTTGTACACGTATATCCTATCCCTATAGGCGTATACCTCCTTCCTTGCTAGGCTTAGCGCCTGTTTAGCGGCGTAGGCTTCATTAGCAATTCGGAGACCCCTATCCTAGCGGCTTAGAAGGCCTATACAGGTATATATAGGCCTAGGGGGTAATCAGGCTAGCCCTAATAGGAAATTAATATATTTTAGCGTAGTATTATAAACTTATACTATTTTTCTATATTATATTAAGAGTATAGCTAGAATAGATTAATACTAGACTAGCTATAAGTTACTAAAAATTACGCCTTAATAAAAAAGTAGGACTTGACTTCTCCTAAGGCGTAGTATTTAGAAAATTATAGCTAGTCTAGTATTATAGGTATAGATTTACTATAGTACTTAGGATTATAATATTCGTCCTCAGGTACGCTAAGCCCTACCCGTGGACCCTGTAGATCCTGTAAATACGTCTATATCTATAGTATACTATAATATAACAGATCCTTAACAATGGTAACAATACTAGATGTTTCGACTAGTCCTAGTAGTTAAGCGCCGACCCTAACGAGCTACTATACGCTGTCCCATTATTACTAGCTACTAAGCGCCGTATAATACAATAGTAAAAACAATACTAAGAACCTCTATTAATCTTATAAATAACTAATTAGTACTTGAACTATAAACCTTTATACTAGACTAGTACGCGTATCTAAAAGAGTACCTTAGAAAGATCTACCTACGAACGATTTACCTCTATCTATTATCCCCTTAGTTACTTAAACCGCCTTAGGAAAGATAATACTAAACCTCCCTTAAGAACCTCTATTATAAATAACTATTTAGTATATTAACTACGTACCTACTCTTCTAATCAATATTACTATTTAAATAAGTGATTCCTAAAGTCCTACCTATATATATATAATAATAGTCTACCTTCTTATTCTTCTATACCGCCTTAATTAAGATATTAAATATAATATTAATAATTAGATACTAAGGCTAACACGCCATTCAAATATACCCCCTAGTTAAACGAATTTAAGGAAAAACTAGACGCTATTTAGCTTATTATACTCCTTATATTAAAGAGTTAGTCTACTATATCCTAACTAATATTCATAGTCTATCCTATAAAGATATATATCTAAGTACTCTAAGAAGTACTCTAGAAAGATATAGAAAATATAAATTAGCAATATAAGTAAAGGGAGTAAGACAATTAAAAGAATAATAAGAAAGAGATAATAATAATACTAATAATACCTCCTATAACCTTATTACTATTAGATTAAGCCGTATTACCTATACTTCTACCTCCTATACTATTAGCTATATACTAATCGGTCTTACTCCTACCTACCTATTAATCTAGAATATACATGATAATTAACGATCTATATATAAGATCCCCCCTTACGAGATTAATAACTCCTATTCGCTTTAAAATCCTTTCTACTATGTTAATCTAGGACTTATACGTAAAGTTTCATAGTTAAGATATTACTATCAACTATATAAGTAATTACTAAGACGCCTATATTAAAGCGGCCTAGCCTAGTAAGAAATCTAATAGGCCTCCTAAGATATCCACTGAAATCGTCTAGCCGAAATTAGTTCGATTTCTACTTAGTAAATATTAGCTTACTTATATATCTATTTCTTAATAGTTCTTATACTAATTATAATCTTTTCTTTATAGGCTTTAAGATATCCTTCTTCCCTACTACTAGAACTACTTTACAGCTAAATCGTCGCTATTATAACCTTATTATCGCTATTAGAATAATTTAATTCTTAGTATATAGTAGAAGGTCTATTTTTCATAATTCTCTTTCTATTTAACAGCATGCATGTATAGTAATAGATAGATATATATATAAGGACTTCTAATTAGCTATATACGTAGCTAAAGTACTTACTAGCGTTATTAATAGTAAGGACGCTGTCTTTCTTTAAAAAAGGTACTAATTATTATAGGTATAGATTTACTATAATACTTAGGATTATAATATTCGTCCTTAGGTACACTAAGCCCTACCTATAAATCCTATAGATCCTGTAAACATATCTATATCTATAGATTTCATCTATATAGATAGTTAATAAATACATGACTATACTATAATATAATATATCCTTAATAACTAGCCTTAGTTTATTCTAGCTATAATACTAATATAGTATAGAAAGATAGTATAAGATTATAATACTACGCTAAAATATATTAATTTCCTATTAGGACTAGCCTAATAACCTCCTAGGCCTATATATACCCGTACGGGCCTCCTAAGCCGCTAGGACGGGGGTTACCGAATTATCAATGTTCCAGGGATAACCTTCCCCAGAAGTAGCCCCCTAGGCGTACCCCTAACAGGTAGCGCCTAGGCGTACCCCTAACGTTAGTAATAAGGGGTAGCGCCCTAGGCGTAATCCTAACGTTATCCCTAGGTAGTTACCCTGTAGCCTCCCTAGAAGACTACCCCGCTAAGGGGGCGCTAAGCCTGGCAAGGAATATACGCCTATAGGGATAGGGTATACGTATACAAGGATAGGATATCCTATACTCTAGTACTAAGTTATACCCTCGCTTATTTACCCTGAAATCGTTTAGTATATAAGTTACTATAGTTACCTATAGCTAGTCCTTGATTTTCGCGCTAAAATTATTAAGAAGACCTAATTTAGACTTATATAGATATCTTACTTTTAGGCTAAAAGCCTTTAAATTCTTTATACCTCTTTAAAGGTATATTATCTATTACTTTATAAATTATTTAAGTTAGAATAAATTTATTATACCTAGGGAATTTATTATAAAATAATGACTTTTTAATATTATTTATAATAAATTCTTAGTATTACAAATATAAACTTCCCCTAGTATTCCTACTAGCTATTAGTAGGTATATATTCCTAAAATATACCTTATTTCACTTATAAAGCGGAATTTAATATACTATATACTACTAGACTATCTATAATATATATTACTTCTTTAAGATATTACCTAATATTTCTCTTGATATAGAATATTTATTCTTTAATCTTATATCCTTTCTATCTTTATATAGCTAGTAATATCCCTTAGTATTATTAGGTAGATATATAAAGGAATAGGTTTATATAAATAATTATTTATTAATAATCTAGATATATAATACCTTTACTCTAGATCCTTTCTAATATTAGACTAGCTCTATAATAATAGATTACTAGAAGTCTATATAACTAAGTATACTAACTAAATAGCTAGTATATTATAGGTAATAAAGTTAATAAATATTAATTATAAAAGATATAAATATAAAAATAAATAGAGTAATCTAATAATAAAGAGATTATTATTTATTTATATATTCTATTACTATTTAAGCGTATTAATTATAGATATTTATATTTAAATTATACTTATAAATAAGATATAGTACTAGTAATCCTTCTATCTATTTAATATAATATTCCTTTTAAACGTCTTAAGGTATTAATTTAATAGTATACTTTAATATATTATATCTTTTCTTTAGATTTATTTACTATATATCCTTTAACTCTTTAGGTTTATAACTAGATATTATATATTAGATAGTATTATTATTAACCTATATTATATATAAACGCTTATTATTTATATATTACTAAGATATTAAATCCTAATATTTATTTTTCTTTACCTTACTATAAATAGTAAGAAGTCCTATAGGAAAGCTATCTTATACTTTATATATACTACTCTAGGCTACGTTTCTATACTATAATTAATTAATTAAGTTATTTAATATAAAGAAGTTATTAGTAAATAGATAGTAATTATATAGAAGTTAATTTAATAAAGATATTATAAGTTAAATAACTACTTTATAAGACTATAAGAAAGTCTATTCCTTCTTAATATTTATAGTTAACTAGTAAGTAGTCTTTAACTAATATACTTATTCTATGTATAATAAACTTTTAGTATAGCTTTTTATCCTTTATTTACCTAATTTAGAATAAGATTTAGGTAAGAAGTTATTATAATAAATAGTTTTAAAAATAATAACTTTTTTATAAAGAGATATAAAGTATATATATATAAAGCTTAAGTAATAAAAGTTATCTCTATATCTTTAAATAAAATTATATCTAGAGATATAAAGATAACTTTATTACTAAAGTAAATATTTTATAGGCTAAGATTTAACTAAGAAACTATATATATACTAACTTTTAATATAAATAGGATATTAATAAGATAGTTCTTATTATAAATCCTATATATTTTAAAGCCTTTACTACCTACTTTAACTAATATATTTATAGTATACTAAGATCTATCCTTATATTTAACTAGAAACTCGTTAATTAATATATTACTTTTAGGCCTAAAATATTATAAATATCCTAATTATTAGCCTTTTATAACTAGGCCTACTTTCTTCTAGAAATCCTTCTTCTAGCTAATATCTTTAGGCTCCTTTTATATATTATTAATCTTAAGGAAGCGTTTTATTTATTTAAAATATATAACTAATATTATATCTTAAATTAAGATAAAAAGTAATATAGTAAGACTTAAGTTCTAATAATATATTACTTATAAAATATACTCTAGTCCTATTAGTAGGCGGATTATTAATTAAGCTCTAATCTCTTATCCTTTAATATATTACTATTACCTTATATTTAGCTACTTATTTATAATATTTAGTTTATCCCTAAACTACTAGTCTACCTAAAGATTTATTATATATATAATTATTTCTTATAATATATCTAGGGTAATAAAAATATTAAAAAGATTATAAGATATTAGCTAATCTATTAGTAGGTTAATAGCTAGGTTATAATAATTAATAGGGATCCTATTATAATTTATAGTCCTTTTCTTTATATTTTCTTTAAAAACCTACTCTAGTATACGCTTACTATAATAGGATTTAGTATCCTTAGTCTAAGGAATATTATTTAATAGTCTCTTAATCTTAACCTTATCTTAGTATATTATTCTGATATATATATAATTAATAGAGTAGATAATAAGAGTAGATATAATCGAGTAAATAATTAGGTGTCTGATTTTCGTTACGCCAAGCCGTAGGGCTGCACTAATTCAGGGTGTGACTTATCACCGAAGCATGGGATAGAGAGTAAACCCTTCTTTCTTCTCACTAAACACCGCTGCAATATGTCTTGGGTTATTTCGCAAAGTTGGCTGTCAGCTTTGATGGGGCCAAGCCCCGCAGCCATTCTGACTGGCGCTTTACTTGTACTTTCTATCCCGTTATTCCTCCATCTGGTCATCTACAGCTCGACAACCTCTACTACACTCCCCTCATTTCTCCTTGTTGGGCCCAGTGGCTCTGGGAAGACCGCTCTATTGACATTGGTATGAGCTCCACCCTCTGGCCAACATTTACGCTGACGTCTACATACAGTTCGAACGAGGTAATCATGCAGAAACCCGCACATCACAAGCTCCTCTGACCGTCGAGGTCTCACTCCCCGTCACGACTGCCATTGCGTCTTCCAACTATAGGTCTGTCCACGATCCTTCGAACCAGGTTCACAAGAAGTTCCTGCTCGCAGATACACCGGGACACGGGAAGTTAAGGCACCATGCATTCGACAGCGTGGTCAAGCCACAGAATTTGAAAGGCATCATCTTCGTAGTTGATGCTGCAGACCTATCATCGGGCAATAGCGGAGCCGTCAATGAGTCTCTACGACAAACGGCGGAGTATCTACATGATCTGCTACTCGTGCTACAAAAGCGAGCCACGAACACCAAATCCTCGAGGGGACCCGCGGAGCTACCAGTCCTCATTGCAGTAAATAAGCTCGATCTGTTTACCGCCCTACCGGCGCATTTGGTGAAGACAGCTCTAGAGTCCGAGATCTCCAATGTCCGTAGTTCGAGGAATAAGGGGCTTTTGGACTCTGGGATCGGCATGAATGATCTAAACATTGGCGAAGAGAAGGAGTGGCTCGGAGACGGTGGTGAAGGCAAATTTGATTTCTCTCAGATGGAAGAATTCAATGTATCCGTGAGCGTTACTGGCGGCAATGTGCTTGGGGTAGATGGACCAGACGTCAAACAATGGTGGGACTGGATTGGAAGCAACCTCTGATTATTATGAGCTTCCTCTATTCGAGTCTCTGTCATTAACTAACATCCTCGACCACAAACCTCGGTGGATAGTTGTGTGCCTTGCGATGGGTGCTACGAAGAGCTGCCCCCAAAGCTACAGTACGAGCCACGCACCGAGGGATATCACCCTCTTGACTACTTCTCTACCGATTCGAGCTCTTTGGGGGTATCGCAAGTCACACATGAGCGGAGGCATTCATTTCCCGTGCATTGGATCAAACTTGCCAGCAAGAAGGGTCGCAGACAATCCTGCAGCTGCCGAGATTCGATTTCCGCCAAAGGATTGAACATTGTATAGACGAGTCGATGGTCGAGTCACAGCAAAGCATTTTCGGGTCGGCGATCAATGAAGGAGAGCTGCTATATTCACCATGCCTGGCAAGTATCACCATTTTTAGGCGTACTTCTCTCAGGAACATAGCTGGAAACGTGACATTCCTACTGCGTTGGAGCAGAGGGCACACCACATTATTGCCTGATGCCGAGTCGTTTCTTATTGGGGGGCCTGGCTATCCCCATAATTGCGACTAACCTAACAGCGTGCCTGAGCCTAGTCCGTTTTCTAACATCGGTACCACCGAATGCTATTAGATTCATCGATCTCGCCAAGCTTGTCCACTTTCATTCAAGATTTTTCTTGAAGACCAAATATATATACTTCAGATGACCGACCACTTCACACCGTATTTTCCTCCCAATTTTTTCCGCAGCCCACTGTCCGGATTCCCAAAAGTAATCTTCTCAAGACTTTGCAAAAGAGAAGCGAACGTCGAATATTTCGGAACTCCGTCTGCTGTTTGCAATCGACTACCAACAACATAGCAATTCACCTCAATCGCCATGTCACCTTGTGTCCAATTTCTCGCACTATTTCTTCCTCTCATCGCTTTTGGCAGTCCTATAAATCCACCGGAGCTCGTATCCAAGTCAACTAATTACAACGATTCGGCCACATTATTGACCTTGAATCCCGCATGGAACTCTAGCAGCTCATCCCTTCGAGTACTCGCAGACCAAACTCTAGAAGCCCCTACTGGCGATACTCTGGGAATCACTCGCTGCTATTGTGCCTCTCCCACTTGGGGCCAGGACAATGTATTCGGGTATTACTATCTCTGGGACTACTACAATTTCCACACCAACCACCGCTTCCTCCTGGAACGAATCTGCCATTCGGGAGCGATGACCGGGTCAGGAATATTTGGATCAGAAGCATATCAGTTGATGTGTTTGCGACCCCGGGAAGACGACCACGAATGTATGAAGGACCAATTCGGTAATAAGTTCTGTTACATCCTCAATGGCAAGGAGAGAAAGGACAGATTCAAGTACAACCATCAGATGAGAGGACTTCCGATAGACTCCCCTGGCGAAAAGCACGCATCGGAGGCACAAGTGGAGGAGACTTGTGGGAAAATATGCCATAGCGATAAGGTTGGGGGTTTGGATATGTTGAAGGGAATCGCCCTTGTTCATGCAAATCATGTGACACCGACTCAGGACAGGTTCAATGCCGCCGATAATGAGTGGAGTCATATCTCCTACTACCCCAAGATCGATGATATGTGCGATGGCTGCAAGGTTTGATCTAGGGGGATGGACATTTTGGGAAATGATATTGGCATATGAGGTTGATGGCAGCCAACTGGCACAGACGAGGTAGCTTTCACATGAGTGATTATAAACGCACATGTAATCAATTGGCCTTCTCTACTTCAACTCTGTGTCCTTCTGGGCTCTCATACCGTAAACTTCCTACGTTGATGCTGAGTCCATTCGTAATCTTCATCATCGAAAGTTGGAGCGGCGGCCTGGGTTAATGTTACTTACGCTGTGGCACTGTCTAACTGCTTGCTCACCAAGCCTTTGAACCCTACTAACCAAACCTCATCAGTGGCAAGTCATTCAACCTAGGCATAGTCATTAGTCCGCTGTAAGGACTGATAGATGAATTTTTAGTTTGTAAACTTCAATCGAAGGATTCAATCCAAATCATGCACAACTCCGTTACCCTCTGGCCTAAAAATTACCTTAGGTATGCGTTTTACTCCTTGAATAGTCTATCAACCCGAGTGTATTAAGCTGAAATGATCGCCATCTCCCCGTCACAAGCTTGAATGCCCCCACATATCGCTTTATACTGCATTTGCATAACACCTTGCGACAACAACATCCACCAAACTGGCCCCAAGCCTATTTGCAAGTCTCACACATATCATCCGTATCGCCCCAACTCAGTATCCTGCTCCACTCATCCGGCCCCACTCCCTTCGGATCATTGACAATAGCATCCAAGGCCTCTCCATCCAAAACATGCAGCCCACCCACCTTATGCATGCATCGATCCTCACAGATCTCAAGCGTCCGGTTCGCACTCTCCCTCCACACCCCACCGATAGGGATACCACGCTTCTGCTTGTTGAAGTAGTAGTAATCGCTCGGGCTGCCGCCGTTGAACTCGTAGCAGAAGGTGTCCTTGGTGCTACCTTTGTCGTCTATATGACGGCATACCCGGTGGTGCCTGCGCACGCGCAGGCATTCGGGTTGAAGGCGGTTGTCGTGGTAAGGGAGAGAGACTTTGGTGATCTTGTCGGAGGAACAGGTCATGGTGAAATTGTAGATGCTGTCGTGGTGGAAATTGTAGTAGCTTATTAGGTAGTAGTAGCCGTAGGTGTGGTCGTCCTTCCACGATGGCGAAGCGCAGTAGCAGCGTGTGGTATTCAAGACGTCGCCGGTTGCGGTGGCGGGGAAAAGCCCACCATATTTGTGGGGAGGGATTGGATCAATGGGTTCGAGGTCCCCAGGCTTTTTGCTAAGAGATAGAAGGGTGGTGTTGCTGATAGGTGGGCAAGAGGAGGAATTGAGTAAGCAGTCGATGCCGGACGTTGAGTATATAGAAATGGCAAGGGTGGAAAAGGGTATTAACAGCGTGAGTAGGGCGTAATAGGTTGACATTTTGCTATACGATACAGAAGCGTGCAGGATTGTATATGGTATATTAGAAGAAATGTACGACAACGGAACGACAGTGGTTTGCGGGGCCCGACAGTGGCCTTTGCGTGTATAGCACTGTCAAGCTGTGAGAGGTCTTTGCAGTGAATGTGGGCTCCTTGGCGAGGACGATGAAATCTTGGCGTGAGTGGAGCTCCCCTATTGATGGCAACGCAACGTGAAAGCTTGCAGAGCAATGGCAATTTTGACTTCCGGTGCGCCACCGACTGTAGGTCGAAGCCAGATGTTACGGAAAGCGACAACTATTCTTACCATTCTGAACAGCCAACGCCTCGTGGGCTCACCGACGGACTTTCGTCTCTCGTTTAGTCATTAGTAGTATGCTTTTCGGCTGAGAGCAATGGAGCTCTCAGCTATTCATGATTTCTTTCATCTCGTCGATATCCTTTGGAGCCGTCGTTAAGTTCTTGTAGCCGTCTTTGGTAATAAGGATGTCATCTGTGTCCTAGATTAGCCAAGCAGTCATCATAACGTGAGCTAATGCTACCTTCAATCCTCACACCACCAACGTCCCAATACCTGTCCAAGACTCCCTTGTCGAGGAATTGCTTTTGTCTCTCGTCCTCTAGGTAGGGATCAATGATGAATTTGCAGAAATATATCCCAGGCTCCACGGTGATAACACTTCCTTCAGGCAACTTCCCTCGGACTCGAAGGTATTGGAACATCTTGTCTTTGTCATCGTAATCCGGACACCCACCAGTGTCATGCGTATCCATCCCCAGGTAATGCCCCAAGCCGTGCGGAAAGAAGGCCACACTTGTCCTCGCCTCGAAGAGCTCCTTTTTGTTACCTTTGAGAATACCCAGAGCCAAGAGACCCTCAATAGCTATCTCATGAGCAAGTACATGCACATCTTCCCATTGCACTCCAGCTCTCAACATGGCTAGACAACCGTCCTGCATGCTTTTCACAATCGTGTAAATCTCCTCGCTTTCTTTGTTGAAGGTACCACTAAGCGGCAAAGTCCTCGTAACATCAGCACAATAGCACTCCCATTCCGCCGCTGCATCGACTAGTAAGTTCCATCTTCCGCTCAATGGCTGATTGTTAGATTCATAGTGCAGCGTAGCTGCGTTACCACCGCTTCCAAAAATACCAGGATAGGCTTGCTTTTTGCAGCCCAACGCTATCGAACGTTCTATGAATACGGCTTCCACTTCCTGCTCGTTTCGTGCAGATTTGAGGCTTTTCATTACGGCTATGTGGGCAGCGGCAGTGACTTCGTTCGCATGCCGTATACTGGCAATCTCGTACGCGTCTTTCGTCACTCGGCATTCGTCAATAGCTCTATGCAGAGTGTCCAGATTCCATGGAAGGAAAACACTTTGCTCATACTGGTCAGTAGGAAGATGGTCCTTTTCAACGATTGTCAAAGGTTGGGACGCGTTGGAGCGTTCCTCGAATGACAAGTCACCAGGCGCTTTGTTTCCAAGGAATTCCTGAAGTTCTGAGACTGGGCGGCAGTCATCTATATCATACTTTTTGAGGGCTTCTTTGGGCAACAGGGGCAGGCCAGACCATATGACGCTGGAAGGTTCGAGGGGTGGTATGAAAAGTGTTAGGTGGGAGCTTGGAATGTGGTAGACGAGGTGGCAGTCGGGCAAGTCGCAGCCAGTGAGGTAGTAGAAATGCCGACGTTGCCTAAAGAGGGTACGGTCAGTACATTTGAGCAATACAACTCGAGCAAGGACTGGCCTGGTGCACGAACCTGAAGGGTTGGGGCTCATCATTGTCTTCGATCATGCGGGTCTTTTGTCCTTGTAGGTAGATTCTTGTAGGGCCATCGTGTTTTATTTTGTATTCAAGATGAGTTGCAATCTTTGCACAGTGGGCTTTGGCGGGGTATTTGCCATTCAATATCGCGTCGTCGTTAACCATGGTTGGTGAAGGAGCGTGGTTGTAGGTGGGGTTCTATACTGTTTGGCGGGGACGGAGTCCCTCAAATATTGCAGCTACTGCTAAGATGGACTGTGCTACAGCTCAGGAATTGCAGAAAGGCTTCTCATGCTTGTGGGGAAATCGTTCCAGCATTGTCTTCATCTGTGTACAGTAACTATCGACGACGAAGGCTATAGGCCAGCGCTAAACGCCATACCATGCACCCCAAGTTGAAAGCCCAAATTGGTTCCTGTCCGGAGATCTATTGATATGATCTATTCGCTCAAACGCAGCAATAGCAACGAAGAAAAGCACTTCAGAATACTTTCAATCCCTCCATCTAGCTAGATATTTCTGCATATCGTTCTGGGGTGCGGGAGCCGGTGAAGCCTACACGTTTGCGTCAGTCACAGCCCTTGAGCAAAAGCTTTCTTCTTTGCCCGCAGACACGTACTGTATTCTCCCTACTCGAAACACTGTATGTAGCACTGACGGTCATTGTGGTGACCTGACTGGGGGTTGGTAGAAAGGTCTTGGCGATCTTCACAGAGCTTGTTGGATATTGAGGGGTTGGTTTATTCGCGGTGATTTTCGTCCCGGGTTTGCCTTGCATTGGAGCGTACTTCGTCAGGCCCGTTTGTGCTGTGTAGGTCACGGCGTAAGGCCCACCCGCCTTCCCAGCAGCAGGAACAGCAGCGGCGTTTGGGTTGATATTGTTCTGTGTTGCTGGTCCACCAGTCCCAGTGACACCTTTGATGCCAGTCTTTATATTTGGAGGGAACGAGCCAGTCATTCCACTTAACGAGAATCGGTCCGAGTAATTAATCACTTGGCCCCCTGTGGCAGACGATATCATCTTAAGGAAGCTGAAAACACATCAGTCAGCGTTCCAATTATCGTGTACTTGGCGTTCATACTATGCATTGGTATCGGTGCCTCCCACGCTCACTGATACTGTTCCAGAAGCTGCATTGCCGGTACTGAATTGCCCATTGGCTACGAGAGGCGCTAGTTGTTGCTGTCATCCAGCATCAATTAGCTGCTAATTTGAAGAGCGTGAAGGAGGCAACTCCGCTTTGCCAAACACGTACAAAGCTTGTATCCTCGTTACCGCCGGCGCAGAGAAACAATTGGTATCCCTGGAGGTCACTTATTGGCGGCGAGGTCCCGGAGTCTTTCCATTGAACTTTTATGACCGAGCCACCCTGCAGTGTTGCCCCTGCAGAAGGGGACGTGAATTCAATGTCGGCCAAGGCATAGGGGGCGACTGCTGCCAGGAGAGTGAGAAGCCGGATAAGCATGGTCGGCGGCGACGTGCTGGTAGGAGGGACTACGGGTCAAAGGGATGATAGTCTACTTCACCAATAATCAGCAGCCAAATGTTAAACGGTCAGGAACAAGGCGAGGGATTGGTGATGTTGAAAGTAACTACACCTGGAGCCAAGATAATGACTAAGCATGACCTAGAAATAGCGGCCAATTGAAGTCAAGCATTTCCGAAAGGAGTTGTCGCTTGAGTTCTCGCCCATGTATTCTGTTCATTGGACTAACAATACCCTTATGTATGCCTATCATGCTCTCTAATTCGATTTTCTCCTTCATCTCGCCCTTAGTCATTTCAACCCACGGCTCCGCTACACGTTGTGCGCAAAGAGCCATTCCTGTCCCTTAAAAGCACGCGCCTGGCCTTTCCACGAAATGTTCCCGATCGATGTGCTTCTTTATATTGAGTAGCTCACATACACGGCGTCGTTTGATTTGACCGACTGGCCCCAAATGCCTTGTTTTGATCTCGGGGATTTGTTAGACAGGTGACCTGATGAATACAGTTAGTCAGCCTCCTGGCAGTAGGAATTTGTTCTTGTTCTGCTGAGCGGACACCGAGTCTCACCGTCCCTCAGGGAAGCTGATTCTGGAGGACGGAAGACCCCGTTGCGCGGGCGTTGTGGGAGGTCGGTCCAACCACATGCTACGGTCATTCACGCAGCCGCAGGTGCTTCTTGTCTCATCATCGCTGGTGGCATACTTTGTCCGAGGACTCGATTACCCCTGTCCTTCAATGGAGTTCACTGTGGCTGGAATCCAATTGAGGAGTTGTATAGTATTGTCCCATCTTCCATTGCCTTGGCGTGCTCCAGAAGCATCTCTTTATCGACCTTCAACTCAAAATTCGTAATGAAGCAAAAGCTGACTTCCAATCTTCCTAGTTCTGTCTCACTTACTCCTCCGACTTTTGCAAACCGTCGATGGGGATAGCTCTGATCTTCTAGAGCTTTCATGGCGACCCGCAGTCCGGCTAGTAGTAAACGGTGGACATTGCGAGCCGTCACAGGTATGATACGTTCGATCACTGCCAGTCGATAAATATATAAGCTGGTAGCAAGGTAGACTGCCGTGGACATTGGACAGTACTCATGAAGGCGCAGGAGGTATTTATCAAGACTGATCGATGGAGGCTTTTTGGAATAGAACTTCCTAGCGATGGCTCCGTGCTGGATGCTCAGTGGCTCCGTATCTGCACCAATGACTTGTAGCGGCTCCGTAGGGTGAGCCTCCGGACTACCGATTGGTGTCTTCGCCTTGGCTGGTACGCCATCAACATCCCCTGCACTCCCCAACCACTTCGGGTGAGCACCTTCCCTCGCATGACGGGCAGCGTTCTCTTTCTCTGCGCCGATAACCCCCAAGTTGGGGGTAGTTGGTTGGCTGATTGGCGGCGTTGGTGGCACATCACCAGTGATCCGGACAAACGTCTCGATCGATCCACAAAGCATCTTCAGCGCCGCTATAGGTGTCAAGGTAAAGACATCAAGGTTGTTGGGGTCCGGAATGACTCCGGGGCCTGCGTATGACTCTCCGCTACCAGCGGATACGCCTAAGTCTGCTGACGGACTAGGAGGAGGTGGAATTTGAGGTGTGGATGACGCTAGGACCTGGATACCACTCCCTTGGCCAGAATTTTGCATCTCAATGCAATGTTTCTCTTTCTAGTCCGTATCGCAAAAGGACCATACTCGGTCCAGATCCTCGTTTTCGCAATTCTAAGTGAAAGGGCGGTGGATATATGATACTGTGATATCGCTGAGCAGCATCAATTTGCCATGTTCGATGCGTTCCTGAGTGCTCAGGCTGTCAACTAGAGGAAGTGATGTCAGCCTTGAGTCTTTCAGGTAAATACGGCCTGGTGACTGACTAGACATCCGGTACATGCCTCAATGTAAGCTAGATTTGCATTGGCTACCCAAAGTCAGCCAGTGACCACTTTGCAGCGAGGCTCTCGTATGTAAGGGTAGAGCAGGGCCAATGGGCCCCAGCGGTAATTCGTGCATGGTCTGCTGAGCTTCCAGGAAAAACTGCGGGGCAAATCATAGCGATGCGTCTGGACCCCGAGGACTAGATTGTCTGACATGGCGAAAAGGACGATATAGAATTCCGCGCATAGGGTAGTCCTCACGTAACTGTAACATCGACAACGAGTTCCGAGTACACTAGTCCTACTGGAACACTTTTACTCGATGGAGGAAGAGCCTAAGAGGGTAAGGTACCTTTTGATTGATCCGCCAAGACGAAACTTAGCGTCTCTCATATTTAATCTGTAACGTTGTTTCAGATTTATCTCTAACCATTTTCCACCTTCCTACGGTTGGACACTTGATCAAAATTTCCTTCCTCTTAGACAGTCGTGACATATCACGCTCAACGACTGACAGTGAAGACACTACTTTGGCCCTTCTAGTTCTCTATCCCACTTTCGACGCAGCGACCGTACAGGCACACAACGTTCGAGACGTCCAAGACCATTGCTGATGCAATCAACATTCAAAGCATAGCTCCACCCGTCCCATTGACCTATTCCACTCCAAGCCTGCCCGACATCCTCTCAAAGGCGCGCAGCTAGCCTCCAACACCTGACCTCTGTGTGTTTCGTCGGTTATCCAACCCTTGGGTTCTCGTATCTGTCTGTGTTGGCAAAGGCGCCGAGAATCCTGGACCTCACACCTCTTACTACTATTTGGTACAAACATCGAGTTGGAGGCATACTCGACCAGAATCTCTGGACATATTGAGGAACTGGGCGGTGGTCGGCACTTCGCCGCTAGGCCAAAAGGGTGGGGGTGGAGACTGAAGAGTAAGGTAGGGTCACAGCACTATTACCCTCGACATCGCTCCCTCAGAAGTCACACCGAATCACCATCGTCTACGCACCTACGGGTTTGCTTTGGCATAGATGACAGAGACAAGGGCGCTCAACACCGCAAGGTTTGCCCGAGCGTTTCCGTTCGAATCACTTGGGAATGGATCCGCAGTACGGACTAGCTTCTAAAGACGATCTTTGGCGCTTGCAAAACGAGATGAAGAATGTTTACGCAACACAAGCAGAACATGCTGACCGTCTGATGCGTCTCGAGCAACGTCAGGAAAGTGACACCCGTTTGAAGTCAGCGTGGGGCGGACAATCGCCTTTTCCAAGCGTTATGAACGGGACACCCCAGCAAGGTAGGCCAACGCACAGCTATGAGTGGGATACCACTGACGTCTTTTCTGTACAGACCAAGGTTACAATCCTGCCGCAGAAGCTTTCAAGAATTTCGATGCTGACCAGTCAAACCTGATGGGAAGCCTACACTTAGACACGGACGATGAGCCAAGACGAGGTGCTTCCAGAGCAAACAGCGTCCGCTTCGATGAGAGCGCGCTACATGGCCATTTCGGTGCTGGCTCGCGATCATCTACCGAGTTTCTTCCGATGAGGACCGGCAGTGCATTTGGTAGTCACGCGATGACTGAACGTTCTTCCTCACACAAATCAGAAGGCAGGCAAAGTTCTACCCACTCCGCTCGAGCAAGCAGTTTTGGGTTCGAACCTCGTCCCCTATCAGCTACTGTCCCGGCCTTCGTTCCACTAGGTCCTCCTCCTGGTCTTTTCATCCTGGGACCGGTCCCATCGATCATTCGATGCTGGTTGGCTACCCACTTCTCCAATGAATCCCTGCTGTACGCTGCAGTTTGTACTGCCTCGTACAAATCGACTTTGGATTTTGGTTTGATATCTCGCTTGGGGTACGAAGATCAGATCACAACGGACCGTGATGGACAGCGTATCATCAAGCTCCCAGTCTACCTGCCTGAGGCCACCATTCAGACCGCATCGTCTCGTTCCAGTAGTCCTGCTCCATCATTGCCCACACTTACGACTTCGTTCGTCGTCAAACAATTGCAAAACAAGGTAGAAGCTATCCAAATAGTCCTTGGTTGTGATGTACTTCGTTCGCGTAATGCGGATATTCACTTCTCCCTTGACCGCTTGACGCTATTCGACGACGATCGCAATAAGCTGTCGGTACCCTTGGTTCGTCCGGAGAACGCAGCTCTCTACCAAAACCTGCAAACGACCAATGCCAATGACAGTTCTTTAGAGTCCTCTACTGCGGATGTACCTGGCCAGGTGAGCGAAGTTTTAAAGACGAATGCGAAGGCTAAAGAGTCAGAAGTGGAGGAGCCGTTCGAGAAGCCTGATCCACATATTGAAGAATCAGAGAGTCAGGCAGCAAGCAGCACCATGCCACCACCAGACACTTCTTCGCCTTCGGTAATAGGAGAAGGAAGGAGGACTGCCGCTAATCGTACGACTAACGAGCCGTCGTTATCAATCAGAGCAAGTGACGAACTCAAAGATTCGGAAAGCCTGACCAATGGGACAACACCGGATACACCAACGAGATCGGATAGTAGCAACATCTGGGGCTCCTGGAGACGAGATTCTACAATGGGCAGCCGAGCTGATGCTTCAGGGTCAAGTGCAAATTCCAGTACTGTATACCAACGGGCTGGTCGTGGTAGGGCCATGAAAGTGCTCAGGCCCACGCGAGTAAGCACCTCTCGTGCAGCTTCTTCCCAACAGCCGGTCGGATTTGATGCTGCTCCTTCACGCTCTGGTAGATCTGATGAGAATCGAAGTCCGGCAAGTGCTACCGATCGAAAATCATTCTCTGGGGATCTGAACAAGCCAGTGCCTCAAGCTATAACAAACAAGTCTCGGTCTTCAAATCCGGTTGGAGGCGCGTCAGCCTTTGGCTGGTTGAACTCAGGTCAGAAGCAATCTTCTACGCCAACGGAATGATGGCATTTGCTTGTGCGTCTCCCGTATCCGAAGAACTTCGACCTCTGTGGCATCAGAGGTAAGCTGTAGCTTTGCTGAAACGCTGTGCATAGATATGTACAATAGAAAGGTATCCAGATGTGCCACACGCACCCGGAATGAAAAACCAGATACAGACTCATGAACAAATGGCGAGTCTTTTACTCAAGCATCTACCGCAGCCTAGTTGCTTCACCCTTGTCATCTTCTGTTTGCAGTTTCTCTTTTCATTGCGATCACATTTTGCACAGTGTATGCACAGCGTCCCTCGTCCCATCCTTCGTCTCTTTCACCAATCCAGCAATAGCCTTGAACCTGCGGATACATCATCAGCCCGCTGACTTCACCTGCCAATTCCGAAGTGAGCACTTACTCTGGTATACTAGCATCTCCCATGCACTCATACAAGAAGCTCTCACTACTCGTCACAATTGCCCCCTCGTGTCTCAACCTGTCCAAGGCAACCCCCCTCTCCCCCTCATGGCAAGAGCTCACTCCGTCCGTGATGATATAAACCCTATGTCCCTCACTCAGCAGGTCCAGCGCCGTCTGCGTGACGCAGATATGAGTCTCAATGCCAACAATAGCGATCTGATACGGTTCGGGCGAGCGTTGCGCGAGAACGAAGCGGAGCTCTGGTACCATCATGGAGAAGGCGGTTTTGTCGATTGCGTAGATGGGAGTGCCATTTGGATTGGTGAGTTCAGAGCAGAGAGGACCAAGGCGAGCGGAAGATTGGGTGGTTGCAAAGATGGGTATGGAAAGGGTAGTGCAAGCTCGGATCAGTTTTTGGGCGGTTGATATGCTGGGCAGGACGCATTAGACGGAATCAGTCTGCAGGAGCTGAAGGGCAAGGGCAATGGCGCAGACGGACACTTTGTCGTATTGAAAGATTGCGGGACGAAACTTCTCTTGGATATCGCAGATGCTGTCGAGGAAGTGAGTCTATGCAGTTGTAGTTGGAGCTCGAGGACGCACAAGAGTGCTGGATTCGCTGAGTGCGAAGCCAGTCAGCAAGAGCATTAGTAGTCTAGTCAAGGGAGGTCCCTCACGGAATCTATGAGATCGAGCCATATTGTCGTCAGGGTTGTTAATTGAAGAAGGTCAGGAAGCTGTCGGAATCGGGATGTTTTTCCCTACCCCCCACCCCCCACCCCCCATTGGCCCGCTCCCC
>JAABUK010003008.1_pt1 | contig 29129 bp, 42 predicted proteins | sample 5559141 | NCBI WGS metagenome assembly JAABUK01 (sample SAMN10711869, study PRJNA513367) | rock metagenome | isolation source: Antarctica rocks | place: Antarctica: Victoria Land, Pudding Butte nord | collected 2016-01-03
CACACAAAAGCTGCTATCGCAGTTGCCTTTCCTCCTCACTGTGTGCCTGCGTCTGTGAACTCCGAAGTGCCAGTCGCACATTGCACTTTGTCTGATCCGTTAGTGCTGTCGTCATGGCGGGCGACAAGATGATGGATCAGATATTCAACCTGAAGTTCACCAGTAAACAGCTTGTCAGGCAATCAAAGAAGTGCGAGAAGGAGGAAAAGACAGAAAAGCTGAAGGTCAAAAAAGCAATTGAAAAGGGCAACATGGACGGCGCCAAGATCTATGCCCAGAACGCCATCAGGAAGAAGACAGAAACCTTGAACTACCTCAGGCTATCCTCCAGGCTTGATGCAGTTGTGAGCAGACTAGATACTCAGGCGAAAATGTCAGTCATCAACAAGAGCATGGCTGGCATTGTCAAGGCCTTGGATCAGGCTCTGGCGTCAAACAATTTGGACAGAGTTGCCAACACTATGGATCAGTTTGAGCGTCAGTTTGAGAACCTGGACGTCCAGTCCGAGTTTGTCCAGAATGCTATGAACGCTCAAGCCGCCATGTCCACTCCAGAAGATGACGTCAACAACCTCTTGCAGCAAGTGGCAGATGAGCATGGTCTTGAAGTCAATCTGGGTCTACCTAGCGCTGCGCAGCACCAGCCAGTAGCACAGCAACAACAGGCTGCAGTAGATCCTGAGAGTGATTTGAGCTCCAGGCTTGCGCAGTTGAGAGGAAAGTAAACCTTTAGTAGTGGTCTTGGCCTTGCAATGTGGTGTGTTTTGTTCGTCTGAAGATGACGCAACAGTGTTTAGACTTTTGTAGCCTAATTTCATCCCAATATGAACTTGTTGCAGACCTGGAATGGTCAGCCTGGAGCTGTTTTGTGTTTGAAGCCGCAAACTTCTTCAAGTTATGGCCAGCAGGATACCATGCATTGCATCTCTTTACAGTTGTTGGCACTGCATGCCAGACCGAGCTCAGTTGGTTGCAGCAATCAGTTCATGCAGCGTCTGGACTTGTGAGAGATCATAACTTTGAATGTCATTAATTATGTTCTTGCGCAAGACATTTTGTCTTAAGGTGACCTTTGTGCATACTCATCGACCTTTGCAGTAGACAACCATCTTCGCACTTATGCACAGACCCAAGTTACATGACAAAATGATTGGAAATCAGGCTACAGCTATCAAAGCAACATCCCAGTCAGTGTCACGATTGCATTGTAGACTGGTCAGCGGCCACAGACTTGCATGTAGTTTGCGTTCAGCTAACTGCCTACAAGCTGCAACAGCATAGGTTTATGATGAAGCAAGCTACAACCTGACACCCCTAAGCATCGTCTTCGCACAGCTTACAAAGCGCATCCCTGCAGTGCTGACATGACGAGGCACAAGCCCTCTCAATGGTGCTGGCAGAACCTGCTTGGCAAAATTTGTTGGTCTATGCACATTGCTCATTGACAACCTGTACCTGCGTTGACCAGCAATGTCTTGTGCTGCCCTAACTTGACAACCAAAACTTCCTCCAAGCCACTTTGCGCCATCCAAAAAGGGTCTGATCTGAAAACCCTCCAGGGAGGGTTTTGATTGCTAGGAATACAAGTCCTGCCCTGACATTGAGGTAGCAGCCATCCTGGCTTTATGTGCCTTGTCATACTGTGTGAATTTCTTGAACACAACAATCATCATGGACATGTTGTCACAGCCGATGCCGCTGCCTCCAGTGTCTTTTGCCAGGCAATGGTCGCACACGCTCTCAGAGATGTACCTCACGCTCTGTCCTTCTATAAGCCGCTGTCTGACGAAGTCAACAGCCTGCAGGCAAAGCATAAATACTGTTGAAAGACGTCAGAACCCAGAGCCCAGAACCCATCTGGAAAGCGCTCTACACCAGACCCATGGTTTCAAAGTGGCAAAACAGGCTACTCACTGACCCATAAGAAATACCATTCTGGCACAACGTGTGCAGGTGTAGACACAGGATTATGCAGCATGCAGACTCAACTGCAGCATGTACCATGCATGATCAATTGGCCTGGCAGTACAGACGTGATCCAGCACAGAGGTCAACACAGAGACCCATTTTGTACCACAAAGGCACGCAGACTACAAGCATCCATGTGCATGCATGAACACCACATGACCAAAGCCTGTACCTGCTGGTTGTTAAGAACATCCCAGATGCCATCACATGCCAGGATCATGAACTCAGATGAGGCTCCCAGCTGTATCTGACGCACGTCTGGGAAGGCGGTGACGGCCTGCTCAGCTGCAGACAGGTGGCTGCTCTGCTTGTACTCCATGTCCCCTATGGCTCGAGACAGGTTCAAGCTGCCATTTACTCTCCCATCCAGTACGTAGCCTCCAGCCTGCATTTCACATCTGTGTTGGACTACAACACACACACACACACACACACACACACACACACACACACACACACACACACACACACACACGCACACATGTACTACAGTTACATAGTGGAAGCTTCCTCAGCAGAAGCATCAGCATCTCTGGCTGGTGTTTCTTTGAGACGATCAGCTATAGTGAGCAATATGAGGTTTGGCGCTGCACACTTGATGACAAACATCCAGACATACATTGGCAGCAACTCGATTTGCTACGCACTGCATTGCCCAATTCACGCAGAATATGAATCGATTTGGCATCTCACGGTGGAAGCAGAATGTTGGGCCGCGCCCTGGGTCAACATCAATTGAAAGCATACTGTTGTGCGTATGATGTTGTGCTCACTATGAAGTGCAGAATGGGATATATATATCTGTCACTCTGCAGCAGCCATGGTGAATCACATTATACTTTCAATCTTCAGCAGCTCAAACAAGAGTCAGCTCAAATGGTCCTCTCATTGGCGTCTTTCCTGAAGGTTCTCGGTTTTGGGATGTCTGATGAGTTTTGTGCACCTACCTTGATGATACGGCTGTGCTCTGGTGCATCAGTGGGTTTGTGGTCAAACGACATGGCCACTGCCTTGCCTGATTCCGAAACCACACAGCGTGAGTCACCAGCATTGGCGACTAGCAGGGTCTGCCCCTCAATCTGCAGCGCAAAACCTCCTTCAGTCTCACCCAAGTCAAGTTTGCGCCACAGCTGTGTTTGCGATGCATGATTCTCACACTGTGGTCCTGTCATGTGGTGCAATGAGTCTTGTTCTGCCATGCGAGTGTGGTTGCTCCTACAACTAGAGTCATTGCTGATGTGGTGACTGGCAAAACAGGACCTCGTACGAGCAGTTACACAGGACTGTACATGTGGGACCCCAGGGAAAACGCGTATACACTAGAGGGGTTAAATGGCTTCTCCGCCCCCCACCCCTCCCCCCAGGCTGTAAAACAACATCTGCAGATGCTAAAGGATGACTGCAAAGACTTTGACTCAAAGCTCAAAAGGTCCTTTGGGCTCCTGTAGACTGACCTGCTCATTCTCATGATCCATGTCAGCATGCTCATGCATTCCGGCCTTCCTATGGGCATCTTAGTATGCAAGATGTAAACAAGCAAGTCTGACTACAGCAGCCTGCACAACTGCAGATGCAAGCTGTAGGATGACCCATCCAAATCTCTGAATTGGAGTTACAAGCAGCCTCAGTGCCAACAAGCCACATGAACCACACCAGTTGCAGTAGCGGCAAGCATGAAGGGCAGATGCAGCAGCAGGGGTGGTGTGACTGACCAGGGCAACAACTGCAGTGCAGCCTGCGGAAGGGCCCTTGTAAGAGCCTGCAGCCCCTTGGAGCGGCTCTGCCTTCTCAATTGACTCTGCACCAACAACTACAGAGTGAAAAACTGCGCTGCATATACACTGCATATTGGTTGATCATCCATTTGCTCATTCATTCAAGCTGGGCTTCATTTGGTTGTTCAGTCATTCAACGAGTGACTGATTCGTTTAGTCAGAAAGGTTTGCCCTGAGAGTCAGGTCTGCTCAGTCTCCTATCTGGCTGGAAATTAGTTAGCGTTTGGAGTTTAGGGTTTAAAGGGCCAGGACCAGTGGAAAACATAGAGATGCAGATGTCTTCTTCCTGTTGCTGAACAGAAAGAAAAGAAGGCACGAGAAGGCATTGCGAAATAGTGGAAAGATTGAAGTGCAGCTGAGGCAAAGTAGTTGTGGGCGGTGGCGACAACCCTCACTTGTCTTTTCTGATGTTGAAGCTTGGTCAGGTGAATACATACCCAACGAGACCAAAATCTGGCTTGGAGGCTGTGATGTAGAATGTGAACAGGGATGTAGAATGTGAACAGGCGACAGCTCTGGAAAGGCAGGACTTGCCCGGCACATATCTAGCTCATGATGAAGCTAGAAAGCAAATACGATCATCTATTCTTGATGGTTACTGGAGACAAACAGGTTTCAAGCAGACTGTCTGCAGTCCCAACCTGGAGGAGGGGAATCTGACAACTCCTCGTCAGGTGGCTCAGCAACAGCAGCGTACTTCTTACGCTTTATCTGGGCCTTAGCTTTGGCCTTGCTGCGGCGGCCAACAGGCAGGGGGGGTGAGGTCTCGGGTGGGGGGGTGGGCGAGGTGGATTCAGAGCTTGGGCTGTGTGGGCGCTTACCGGGCAGACCAGAGCCTGTGCCATGTGACAGCCAGTCAGTTCAAGCTATATAGCAAATCATCATGTGGTCAGCAAATTTACCAGCATGTATGACATATGTAATACGAGATTGCGCTTGCAGGTAAGTGTGTTTGTATCATTGCACTGGCTCAAGGAGGTCCAGATTGCCATGGACTAATGGATGAGGACCCTCTTCTTCCTCATCTCATCAGCCCTTTTCCACATTCTTTTTGTTGCTAATGTTCGATAGTCGAGAAACACGCAGATATATGCTCACAAAAGGAAGCAGTTGCTGCAGGTGACGGAATCTGCTTTTTATGCTGTCAATCAACAATTGCCAGACAAGCCAAAGTATCAGTCTGTCAGCCAAAATCTGTCTCCCGACTAGAGACAAAGAGGTGCACATGTACTTGACATGCCCTTCCATTTCAAAATCTCATCATCTTCTTCAAAATGGGAGTACGGTGCAGGCGCTGCATCAGCAGGAGGATGAAGCCCAGATGCATGTTGCACCTTTGAGGCTGTCCAACAATGCTGAAGTGCTGCTGGCAATCTAAGCTGTGAAAGTAAACATGGAAGTTGCGTGCCAACAAACCTTTCAAGTGGATTGACATTGCCAAAAGAGTTCTGCAAACTGTTTTGAGCTTGTCGCTACACTTGAAAGGTTTATCTGCACCTTACTTGCTTGTTTACTTGCACAGCAGAGCTTGAGGAAATTAATTGCCTTGGGTGTTTCCCACGGCTCAATTATGCCAGTCCTGACAGATGTCTTGGTTCCTTTTCTGCTCAAGGCCACTCCTGATGACAGGGAGCCACATCCACACACACACACACATGGACAGACAGTGAATGTGACTATCTTGATTGTGAGCTTCAGAGACAGCTTTCAGCTTGAATGGCCTGATTCTTTGCCTTGTAAGACTTTCTCAATTGGGAGCTGGTTTGTATTCAGCTTTAACGGATGCAATACACAGTGTTGCTGCAAAGTCTGTGCTCGAAAGACTAATAACAATGATGACAACAATAATAATAATAATAATATTTTGGTTATTATTCTTGCAGGCACAGACTTTGCAGTAATATTGCGTGCATGTATGATCATGCCACAACACACATAAGCCTACAAACGAAGAAGATGAGGGTGAAAGCACCAACAGGTCTTGTTAGGCCTAGATGGGGCCCCTCCCCAACACACCCCTCTCACCGTCCCCTTTGATGATTCAACATACAGCAACCAGCTTTGATGTCAAGACCACAGTGCTTCTAGGTGAACCCACCTTTGTCATGGGCGTCATCAAGGGTAGGCTGGTCATGCACAGCCCGGGACCTCTGAGGGACAATGGACTCTTTGGACAGGGAGGCAGTCTTGTGGTTAGGCGCGCTGTCTGCCGTGCTTTTCCACTCCACAGGCCTAGCGTTATGAGCCCCTGTATCTTCACTGCTGCTCAACTCTGGGCCCTGTATTGGCATAAGGAAAGAGCTGGGTTGCACTTGTTCTGCCGACAAATAAAAGGGCGCTGTAATAAAGCACATGTTTTGATCCTGCATTTTTGCTGGTGCATATATTATGGCAGAGGTTGTTATGGCAGAGGTGGTGATGATTGGATTTGAAACATATCATGTGAGATATGTGAGAGTCATGTGACGCTAATTCCAAGCCTGCTGTGGCAGAATCTGCTTTGACAGATTCTGAAAACAAGCAAACCCAGCAGACCAACAGCACACAGTTGCTCATGGCACCTGAGTGATCATGAGCTTAGGATGCAAAGCATGACTCAATGACGCAAGACTCAATGAAAGGGTATTGGAAACACAGCACAAGACAGGGAAGGCCTTTGTGAACTGTCACTCTGCAGCTGGCTGATGGCAAGCAACCAGCTGCCAGGTGGCGAGTCATGACTCATTGCATGCCTTGTGGTGCTTGTCAGTGGGAGAGAAAGATGTATGCCGCATGCAGACAGGCTACAAAGCACGCAGAAGTTTAGATCCTGGAACTCACAGATGTGACACCGTCTTCATAGTGCTCCTCATCTCCTGACTCTGCAGACAACAAAGTTGCCTGAACAAGCATATTCTTTTGGATGCAGGGGTCAAGCACCGCACTTGATCTCTTACAGGCAGACAAAAGCAAAAATTGCAGAAGACAGAAGCAAGTACAGATCATGACAAGGTTTTATATCACTTGACCAATCCTGCAGGCACAACTTCTCACCCCCCAAGACAAGGGTGGAATGCGAGTCTACATAAGAAAAAAGGGCATTCTCACCTGAGAGCATGCCGCTCCTTTCATCTTCTTCCCTCTTGGCTTGCAGGGCCTTTCTCAGCAGCTCTGGCAAGTTCTCCTCGCTCAGCATTGCCATCCTGTGCAGGGGTACACGCTCTCAGATGCACGCATGCTCAGACACAGAAGCTGGGCAAGCTGCTAGTTAGCTGATTAGCTCATTAGCTGCTGTGCAACCTGCTCAACCTGTTGATTGCATGGGCAGCCAAGACAATTGCAAGCCTGTCAGAGCACATATGAACACGCAAAAACTGTATCATTGCACAGCTTCAACATACACAATGATACATTCCATACAGACTCCAGCAGAATGGTGCAGAAGTTTGCAGCAACAGAACAGCATGCGCAAGCAAGCAATCAAAGCTGTCACGGTGGCACGGATGCAGATTTGTGTACATAACTTGTCTGTATTGTGGGCATAGATGTACAGGCAGAAGATGTAAGACTTAGATGGCATTTGCTGCATTTGAAACATTGTCACCAGAAGACACGCACACACAACAAACACCTGCAGCCATGGGACACCCAGGATGTACTTACTCTTCTTCCTCATCTGCATGAGTTTTAGGGCCAGCCAAGGCTTGCAGCTCGTCTTGGACAGACTCCTGAGACAGCATCTCATCCATCCTGAGGAACACTTGCACCAAGGCTTCCTTGGTGTTGCCTTGCTGGTAGGCCTGTGTCTGCACCAACTCATTTGTCTGCAGCAGAGTCACACACTTTCAGCAGATTGAAAATTGATGCATCCAGACCATGCAGGGTACCTGAGTCAGGTAAGGTAAGGTTTGATGTACACTGCAGAACAATCACATGATTCGTGTGAATATATGCCTGGCTGTAATACATGTTAGGTTGTTGACAAGATGCTGGCAACTACTACCAGGTTTATTACTGGTGTTCACAGTATGTAACATAGGTTTGTAGCCTCACCAGATACATAGATACATATTTGGCAACTTCACGGCCCCCATGGCCATCAAAGACTCCAAAAACGCTGCATTTGTTGTCAACATTCAATGCAGCGAGGTGCGCATCCTCCTGCAATTACATGCAGGTGTCAATATCTGATCTTGCACATGTGCAGATCAGCAGAGATTGCAAGTGCTTACATGCAACTGACAAGGCAGTGGGGCATAGATGAGTTTGAACACAAAGCAGCATGTATATACCATTTCTGTTCGCCAACCCTGCATTGCACAGACGCCATACTTGAAATCTGCATTCTCTTCTTCTTCGCCCTCCTGCAGCAAATTCATTGCAAGTCCTCATTACATTGCCAGTAGCATGCCCTTTCAGCGGTGCTGTTTTGCTAAACATATCTGCTTTCTGCAAACCAACATCAGAAGTGAGAACAACCTTGTCTGTCACTGGTTGACTCAAGTATGCCCCCATTAAGACGTTGCGAGGCTCTTGAGTCTCAGAGGAGTCACAGCAGCTAAAGCAGCATAAACTGCGGAAGAAAGACCTGCACCACAAGCCAGCATAGCATCGGTATCGGGACGCAGCAGACAGCAGCAGGATGCGATACACCGTATCTGCAGCTTATTGTAACAGGCAGATCGGAACATGTATGTACGGCCGGAAAAAACCCTTTCGGACATTTCATCGACTGACAACAGCAAGGTGAAGCAATATCGGAGACAAGATTTTGTACCCGGATGGGGCCAGCTCGTTCTCGAAAAGCCCAATTGCAGACTCGGGGGGACTCAGACGCGCTGAGAGCTATGCCAAATGATACAAAAATGCCTGATAAGCCCAGCTCTTTCTGAGCCAGACACGGCCTGTTTGATCTCCCACACGACCTGTTGCCGACTCACATTGCTTGCATGTCTTGTCCTTTCTATGCTTAACGCAGATTTGACCTCACGCCAATGTATCTGAATGTTCAACCGCTTATTTTTGCCGTCTGCTACTTTCCTTCTCGACAGAGTTAGCTGACTTGGACTGTCATTCAATCATTCCTATTCACGTCGGCAGTCAGGCTGACTGTATGATTCCTGGAATCACCTGGCTGAGCTATAAATCCCTGCGAGGTCGTAAAATCCCCAACCACTTGCAGTTTGTTTAACAATTTAACGATGACTTTTACGGATAAATCGGTTATCTGATACAGCACCTCTGCAACTCAGGTGGCGGACTTTTGACTGCATTGCGACGCAAAATACTTGCAAAAATGGCAAACATGACGATGCGTATGCAAGTGAAAGCGCCGGTGGTATGTGCTGGTGCGCATGCTAGCCTACGGGTACAGCGCGCTCGCCCTATGCGCCTGTCAGCTTTCCAAGGATTCATTGCTCCTGCTCGTCTGTCAGCCAACTGCAACTTGTTTGCAACTCAGCAGAGCTTCGCCAGTTTGACGAATGCTCAGATTCGCTCTCCTTCCTCCAGAAGCTTGCGTACTGTAGTATGTATGGCTGCGAAGAAGTCTGTGTCAGACCTCAAGAAGGCTGACTTGGAAGGCAAAGTAGTCCTTGTGAGGGCAGACTTGAACGTACCCCTGGACAAAAGTCAGAAGATCACAGACGACACACGTATCCGAGCTGCAATTCCAACTCTCAAGTACCTGACAGACAACGGCGCAAAGGTCCTTCTAACCTCTCACCTGGTAAGTGTCTTGTCCGCACCGAGATGGCCTGATCAGCATATTGGCCTCTAATTTTGCACTTGTCGCGTAGGGTCGACCGAAAGATGGTCCCGAGGATAAGTTTCGGTTGACACCTGTTGTGCCCCGCCTGTCGGAATTGCTCGGCACCAAGGTAGGCCTAAGGATAAGTTTGGTCTTATCCGTGGATCTGCAGCGGGCTTGCGCTGAGTGCGTCGTATACGCCTATAGGTGCTCAAAGCAGATGACTGCATCGGTGAAGAGGTCAAGGAAAAGACCCAAGCCCTGAAAAACGGAGAGGTACGCTGCCCTGCTTTCACTTGTAGCATTGGTCTCAAAACCTGCGGTTGCTGTACTGGAGGCATCGCATGGGCTGTCTCATGCAGGTCCTGGTCCTTGAAAACGTGCGTTTCTACAAGGAGGAAACAAAGAATGACCCCGGATTTGCTGAGAAGGTACTTTGACTTTTTTGACTTTAAGCGCATGGTCACCTTGAAATAGCTTGCAGTGTAGGCCCCTGTCTCAGCAAAGCATTCTATTACAAGCTTCCCTCTGACTGGATTTTACATGTCTGCAGCTTGCAGCCAATGCTGACATCTTTGTCAACGATGCTTTTGGCACAGCCCACAGAGCGCATGCCTCAACTGAGGGTGTGACTAAGTTCCTACACCCCAGCGTGGCTGGTCTTCTGCTTCAGAAGGAGCTAGACTACCTTGACGGTGCTGTCAAGGAGCCCAAGAGGCCATTCGTTGCCATTGTCGGCGGATCAAAGGTGTCCTCAAAGATTGGAGTCATTGAGTCTCTTCTAGAAAAGACAGACAAGATCATCCTTGGGTATGTACATGCTACATATCTTATGACCGGTGCTTTGATATCTGCAACTCTCTGCGTGAGGCCAGACAGGATCACAACCATCATCCTGGTTGCTATTGTGCATCAGTTGCGCGACAACCAATAGGTTCATACTCACCTGCTGTTTGTGCACAAAATAAGCTGCAAAACAACAGTAGTATCTGCATCTGCCACTCATCCTGAGCTTAGGGTGACAAGAATATCTTGAGTCATGGCTGTATTTATGTTGTCCACTACACACTCCACAGGTCACATGACATACAGCCTGGGAGTCGGTCAAGCGCATCTAAGTGTAATTCTTGCCTCCATCCCATTGCACATTCCATGACATGCAGACTTGAGCAGGCTTGAGCAGACACAGCACAATGACTGGTCACTGTTCATTGCACAGGCAGCATGAGTCTCACGTTTTGCCAGGCAGAGAAGGGGTTGTAGAAGTCTGTCTGATGGGTTAGGGATCACCCTGTCAATTGTTGCTGTCTGAAGGTCCTGGTCTGAGAGTCTGAGCCATGAGTACAACACAGCTTTCTGTTGTTCAACGTTCTCAACACACACCAAAGAAAAACACCAGACTTAGCACCCCTCAGCACCCCTCAGCACCCCTTAGCACAGGTCACAAACCTGGCTGTTTGTTCTGCAGTGGTGGCATGATCTTCACGTTCTACAAGGCCCGGGGGATGTCAGTGGGAAGCTCCCTGGTGGAGGAGGACAAGCTGGACCTGGCCAAGAAGCTAGAGGCAGCTGCCAAGGAGAAGGGTGTGGAGTTCATCCTACCCACAGATATCATTGCTGCTGACAAGTTCGATGAGAATGCTGAGACCCAAGTGGTTGCAGCTGGAGACATCCCTGATGGCTGGATGGTATGCCCTTCCTGCCGTTCCCTGGGCTGTATTCTTGCCTTTCCTGCCTTTCCCTGGGCTGTATTCTTGCCTTTCCTGCCTTTCCCTCAGCTGAATTCTGGCCTTTCCTGCCTTTCCCTTGGCTGTATCTTGGGCCTTTCTGCCTTTTCCTGGGCTGTATCCTGGCCTTTGGCTGAATGCGTTGAAACACTACTTTCGGAGGTCGACCTGTTGCCCTTCTGCCCTTCTGTGGCTGTATTCTGGCCTTTGGCTGAATGTGTTGAAATGCAAACAATGTGGGCTCCTCCTGCTCATATTGTCATTTGTGTTGACAAGTTATATACGCAGCCGATTCCAGCTGCAGACAAGCTCAAAAGTGGACCCACTGCTTGACTTTGCCGCTTGAAAGCTTGTTGTGACCAAGCAAGTGCTCAAGGACAAAAGCACTTGTCTGGTCCCAACAAGCTTTCAAGCGGCAAAGCACAATGCAGTCACCTAAATTGTTGTTAGCGGCAAGCAAGTGGCTGGTCAGGGCAAGCACACAATATTTGGAAAAAGTTCGTTCATTGGTACTTACCGAGGTCCTCAAAATCCAAAAGTCTGCACACTTAATTTCAGGAAAAGCTTGCCTACTAAATCACCACAGAGCTGCTAGGCACTGCAACAGCACCGTCAAGCAGCACAGCCACAGTGTATGCCGTCTAGCCAAACCAATTTTGCACAGCTTTACAGAAGTCTACTGTACAATATCTTAGCAGCCACCCATACTCGACGGTATGCTCCTGATACTTACAGTATATCTTGTAGTCTGTCCAATTGTGCTGTCGATTATACACTGGCCGTACCACTGCACCTGAAATGTGACTGGAAACAAGTTGAAAGACCTTTGCAAAGTATGCACGAGCACCCTTTGCCCTTGTCATTATTCCTGTGAGGCTGTCTGCAGCTGCAAACAGCAAACAATGCATAGGTTGCAAAAGTGTGTAATGAAATGAATGGCGCCCATGAAGCAGACAGAGTATGCTGCTAATACTGCTGGTCAGACAGCCCCTGTAGCAAGGCTGTCCTATGGGACAGCCCAAAACCCTAGAAAAGCTAAAACATGGGACTGCGTCTTCTGCAAGTGTGACTCATCCTCCATGACCATGTTGCCAAAAGGCCATGCTGGGTGAGCCATGCCTGCAGCAACTGCCCTGCCCTTGCACAAGCTGCCCTGCCCTTGGCACATCTGGCACTTGCTCATTGTTCTTGTTTTGGGGAATATTCTGCATGACCCCAAAAACACGTGTGCTAGATGTGGCTGCATTGCTCTTGGCCTTGGCCTTTCGCAGTATCATCTTTTCAATTCACATCTTGAGTTGGTTCAGACATCTTGCTTTGGCATTCTTCACTGACGCAGAGGCCTGATCTCCTGAGTGGGGCAATTGCATCCCCAGGGGATTGGGGCTATTGCATTCCTAGTTGAGTAGGCTCATTGCATCCCAAATGTATTGGGGCGTGACTTGCTGCAGCATGCAAGAGAAGCACTGCAACATTTTGTTGTGAACAGACTAAATTGGTCAGACCTCAGGCGTTGAGGCTGCACAAGCAGCATGCATTGCAATCGGCCCACCATAGTTGAGCCTCGAATCCTCTTTTGTCAGGGTCTAGAGGGGTCTTCAGGTCATTCACAGTGGACTGATTGCCTCAGAGCAAAACTCCTAGTCAGGGGTAAGGAGTCACCTGTGTGTGTACAGCTGACATGTAGTCTCACGCAGTACCAATAGACCTTCGTAAGGCAATTTTTGGAACATAGCAATCTAAAAGCTGCAACCTGACATGGCAGTCTCTCCCACACTCAAGGCAGCAGACGTTCATAAGCAAACTGTGTATCCCATTTTTGTGTGCAGCAGGTTGGTCTCTGTTGTGCTAAGAGCATGGTTTGCAAGGTGGCTTTTGCTCTTCTTCAATCATGTCAACCGTCCCAATAACGTAACGCTACCATGGCGTAATGGCCACAAGTACTTGGTCATTCAATCATGGGGTTTTTGTCATGAGAGAGGCAGCAAATGGCTCAATTCGCAACCAGAACCACATACTACGCTGGTTGCATGACCAAGTGGTCTAGCTGTTCCGCCCAACAGCCACGAGTATGGTATTTTTTCCAGTATTATGTTATTTATGGCAGTGTGATCTCTGTGTTGGAGGCTTTCCTAGTGTGTCTTGCTCATGTCTTGGCAGACAGGCTGGCCACACATAATGAGGGCCATGACTAAAGCAGATTGCAATATTGCTTGATCATGGTTGTCCACCCCTTGGGTGCAATTAGTGTCTCATGTTAGTGCATGTTGGCTCACAGGACTAGGCACACCTAGTAGGTACCTGGCAAGAACGATTAGCTGGAACGCCTGTAAATTATTATTATTATGGTTGTCCGTTACCCCATGCTGCCTGTTGCTATAGTGTTGCTGGCAAGCTTGAACCTTAGAATGCTTCAAAGCAAACGCCAAGCACGCACACATTCATTATTGGTATGCATCATGAGCTCTCTCAGCTTAGCTGTGTTCTTTGTCAATGTCTCACAGAACACTGCCAGGTTGAGGGGGTCATGTTGCAGACTTGCCAGCTCTGTTCAATCCCAAAAACGTCTATTTCCATTCAGAAGTGTCGTCCCTGCAATGGAAACTCAAATTCAGAAATGTCTGGGGACAGTATAAACGTGTTTCTACCTTGTGGAGATGTTTTGGACCTCCTTACAAACATCTGGTATTCATTTTGAGGCCTTTGTGCACCACTAGTCGCAGAGGACTGAGTGTCACATTAGTGTTCCCCGCTGCTTGACAAAAGTTTTCATACAAACAGCAACATCTGTTCATTTCTAAGAGCTAAGTGCCTTCAACAGCATTCACAGTCGCCAGCACTCAAAATTTCCTTTCTCATCTGCTATCTGACTTGCTTGTATATGTCCCCTACATTGCTTGGCACATTGCATTGGCATGTTGCTGAGGCGCAGAACATCAGCCTTGATTTTTATGTTTTTAACACTTAAATGTAAGTCTAAATTAGAAAAAATCGTATGATTGTGATGCCTGCAGGGATTGGACATTGGCCCTGACTCCCTGAAGGCCTTCCAAGGGGCACTTGCCGACGCCAAGACCATCATCTGGAATGGCCCCATGGGTGTGTTCGAATTCGAGAAGTTTGCCAAGGGAACCTTTGGAGTTGCAGAGACCCTGGCAGAACTGAGCGGCAAGGTGATTGAGCTGTCAACGTGTTTGACTGCATGCACTGCGCTGGCATGGGTCCTCGTGTTTTGCCTGCTGGGTATGGGTCACAAGGGTTGAGGTTGTCATGCAAGGGTTTCTGGCGTCTCTTGTTCCTTTATGTATGGCAGACTCGGCATCAAGTCACTCTAGTGGAAGACCCATCACTTGCAAGACTCCAACTCATCTGCAGTAAAATCACCAGCATGTGTGTTGCATAGCGCTGCTGCGAAAATTGATGAATTAAACTGGCCATAAAAAATCCCTATAATCTGTGCCAGGCTACTCATCCTGCAGAAGTGCCACAGCCTTGTCTGTAGCAACCATGCATCATCTTCATCAGCCTCCTGGTGACTCATCATGTGTCATGTTCAGGGAGCCATCACCATCATCGGCGGTGGTGACAGCGTTGCAGCTGTGGAGAAGGCCGGTCTTGCTGACAAGATGAGCCACATCAGCACTGGAGGAGGAGCTTCCCTGGAGCTTCTGGAGGGCAAAGTCCGGCCAGGAGTTGCTGCTCTTGATGAGGTGTGATGACTGCTGTGGATCATGAATTGCTTCAGCTAAGCTCATCCAGGCAGGCCTGATTTAGAGTCAGGAAGTAGACTTCAGGGTCTAACGTGGACCTTTTCAATTCCAAGCCCATGCAGCTGATCACATGCATGCAGGCTTGATGTAGAGTGTGTGTCACTGTATTGGCAAGTCAGTGACTGTTTCAGTGCAATGGCAAGTGGTGCTCTTGTCAGGGTTTACATCAAGCTTTTGTTTGTATGGACAGTTAGTTATAGCTTGTGTAGATGTGTTTGTAGCTTTTGGACTCTGCAAGACTCGTCAACCTGACTGATTGCTCACCAAAACATTTTTCTTTCTAGACAGTCTGTTGTAACAAGTCACACGTTCTTATGAGGGCCGAAGTCAGTGTCCATGACTAGCATCCCACACCAAGCATTGGTCAACCATGCATAGATGCAGCCTCTTTTGCTCAGCTATGAGATGTCAATGCCCTGCTTTGCTTCAGCACATCATGAGTAACATGGGGACAGACAGCCTCTCATACTGCTTGTTACACAACAATTTGGTTCTGCTGTCATCGGCCTGGCAGTCACTTGTTGGTGATATAGATACATCGTGCTCAGACATTTTTGTCTTTCCAGATGATGGAGTGGGCTGTGCAGTCAACGCATTGCATCTGCAGCATTCTGCAGCATTCTGCAGACATGCATCCATTTGCATTCCCTGTTCCATTGCTCTGCTAGATGCATCATTATCTGGACGGCTTGCGTGGTTGATACGGTTTAGTCAGTACTATACCCCCCACCATGCCCCCCCCCCCTCTCCCTATTCTGCCCCCCATATCCACCCACCAGCTGTGACTTGCTGACGCACACAAATTCCTTGCTCACTGCAAACTGAGTGCTTTGCAGCATATGGAAGAGTCGCAGCCTTGACAGTCGGGTGTGATGCTGATGTATACCTTGCTTTCACAAAGTCAGGTGCTGCAGAAGGGCTATCTGTCACAGCACATGTTCTGCTTGTGTTGCTAGTCTGACTAGCTCTTGAATTTGCCATAGGTGTGGCGATCAAAGCATCACAAGTACTGGTCAAGTGACTGGTGTTGGTTGGAGTGTACATGCATGCAAACTATGTCTTGCTGAGATGTGCTCATATCCCGCTGTGCAGAAGTCAGCTGGAGGAGCATCTTCCAACGGCAATGGTGGTGGTGAGAAGGTTGAGAACGCCGATGGCTCAGTGACCTACCAAGACCCCCTCGACATGTACTGTGAGGACAACCCAGAGACTGACGAGTGCAGGTCAGCAAGTTACTTTGTTGTGTGTTTTTTTTGTGTTTTTATCTCCGTTGATATAGAACCATCATCAACCTGTCACCAAACCAAACCTGTGGCAAAAGGAATAGAACACAATTCCATGTTGGCTTTCCAGTAAAGTTGTTCTGACGTACCCTCAAATAGTGTCACTGGTCTTGCTGCTGTTGGTCATGAGGAGTGATGAATGCTTAGCAGTTTTGTCACATTTTGCATGTGGACTGGTCGGCAATGCTTTGAGCATGCACGCTGTGCTGTGCACCTCAGGCGGCTAGTTCAACGTTTGACTGTCATAGAGCTCAGCCTGTTAGATCGCACATGCAGCTGTTTTATCAAGTTTGCCTTGCCACAAATGTCTGCCCAATGCAGTGTTAACCATCAGACTGTCAGTGCACATCAGCAGCAAACTGCTCTCATATGTCTGACAACACCTGTGTTTCTGCAGAGTGTACGACAACTGAGAGTCAGTGCATCAAAGTTGACAGCACCAAAGGCATGTCTGCACCTGAAGGCACATTCAGCAGCTATAGAGCATTGACACCAGGCGCCTTTTTACAAGTTGTGACTAGATGGTTTCTCATTGAGTTCTGAGTCAGCTTTCTGAGCTGTTGAGACTGAAAGTCAACAATTTTGGTAGCTTCTACAGACCGTTCTGTCTCTGTGTCAGCCTTTGCTACTTGCAGATTTTGCCTAGTATCTGCAAATCTGCACTTTGCTATACAGCAGGTGCAAGCTGTGCACTTGATTTTGTTCGCTCCCCAACCATACTGATCGACATGGAATACAATCCCTTTATGTAACCTTTCCTGTTCAATGAACTCTGCTAAGATTGTAAGTGGCCTGCCAGTACCATGATGCATTGCAAGCTGATGCATCCAAATCTTGTGATCAGTCACAGATGATACCAGCGATGAGCCAGATGGCATGTGATGTTACACAAACCTCAATTGTTTCAGCAAATCAGACACATGCAAAGCAAAATCAGGAAGACTTTTCTTGGGAAGAAGTGCTCGACCCTGCTGGCTAACACTGTGATCTTCAAATGACAGACTTGTAGTCGTGATTTGCGCCAGTCAAACAGAACTTTCTATCTATGCCAAGATTACTAAAAGGGATGGGGGCCCAACGCTCCCCTGGGGCTGGGGTGGGGCTGGACCTGCCCCCTAGAGGAGGTCGACCTCCCCCTGACCGACCCTCAAAAGGCAGCCTTTGCTTGCTGTCATGACTCTGTGTTACATGTGTAAAGCCTCCAAAGGTCTGACCGACACTGCTGCTGGGTGGCCGGTCAGGACTGACAAAGCTAGGAAGACTCGGTGCCGAAGGTTGTACCCTCAACTCATCCTACACAAATCAATCAATCAGTCTATCAAATAAGCAATCAGTCAACCTCAACCAGGTCAGTCAGTCAATCATCTGATGAGTGAATCGTCAAGCTTTCCTGTGTTTGGGGCTGAACTGAGTGTCGACATACAAGGACTGGAAATGCAAGACACACTTGACACCAACTTGTTCAATCAGATCAGTGTGCTTATGACCAAGTGGGTCACATGGTTGCCAGTTGTCCCTTGTAAGGTGTGGTCATTGATCAGATTCAGCAGGCTGACTTGTTTGCCAGTCTATGTTGATGTTAACTTCAAAGTTGTTAACACACATAGCACAGGCTGGTGCATAGTGATTCATACCACTTTGTATCAGTTCTAAAGCTTCAAGCCTTCATCATACCAAGACTGCCTGGAGTTTTGCACAGGCTGATGTATCAGTCAACATATCAAAGCAACTTTGCTTTCATGAGCATGCGTTGATGAAGCAAAGCATGCAGGCATGCCTTTCATGCAAGCTGTACCTGTATAGTGCTAGTCTGACTGGCAGCTGTCCCCAAGCGCTTTGCTTTGTCACTCCAGGATCCAACAGCCATGCTTGCATACGTCAAGGGCCGCACCACACTGCCCTTGCTCTGGTGCGAGAAGGACATGCTTGTATGTGGGGCACTGTCAGTAACAGAGTAGGCATCATGAAGGGGAGCAGTGCCCATCAGATGCCAATCTGGCCTCGGGGCCTGCTGCTGTTTGCCCTGCCCTTGAGGGTATGCTTGGGCCTGCTGCTGGATGCCCTGCCCTGCGTGCTGCCCGAGCACCTGAAACGGTGCCTGAGGCTGTTCCTGGCTCTGCCTTTGGCCCTCATGTAATGGGCTAGTCCCCATCAGACGCCACTGAGGGACTTGAGGCTGTTGCTCTCTGCCCTGCCCTATGCTCTGAGGCTGCTGCTCACTGCCCTGCCCTTCATGCTGCCCTCGAGCATGCTGCTGCCCATCATGCAGCGGACTAGTCCCCATCAAACGCCATTGTGGCACTTTGGGCTGCTGCTCATGGCCCTGCCCCTGCCCTCTGTGTGCCCCATATGACAGGGCATGACCGCTGCCATCAGACTGCCTTGTGCTGTATGCATGATACACCTCCTGTGAGCTGTATGACCCATTGTCCAGAGTGCATGCAGAGGCTGATGCAGATGCTGACTCAGCATTTGGCTGCTGGCATCTGAATTCCATGGGCATGACTGGCAGGGGCTCTGTAGAGGGAGACTGAGCAGCCTGAGCAGGCATCTCTACTTCTTCATCAGAAGCCTCTTCAGGGTAGAAATTGCACATCTGGGGCTGGACAGGTTGCACTGGTTCTGTGGCTGCCCCAGAATGTAGGGTTTGAGCCGGGGCTGAGGGCAGTGGCCTAGGGATTTCAGAAGTGCCCTGCGCATCTGCTGCCAACCGCAGGTACTTATGGTCATCTAAGGACTCGGCCAAGTCAGGCTTGCTAGGAGTGATATGGGTCATGGCTAGGGTCATGAAGCTCTGCCCTAATGGCCCTAGACCATCATCACGAGGCAGCTCTGAGACCAGGGCAGGTTCAGGCATGCCCCTGTGCTTCTGAGGGCTGTTCTCTACTGATGAGTCAGCAGTGGTCCGAGCACTTCCTGCTCTGCTGCTTGGGCTGGGGTGCTGTGCTTGAAATGCAGCCAAGTTGGATTGTGAATCATGTGGTGAAGAGGAGGATAGATCGAAAGGCTGGAATGTGAATGCCAGTTGTACTTCTCCTTTCTGACGTCCATCCTGCATTATGAATCAAAATTGTTAACATCGCAGCCATGGTAAGAACACTGGGCGCAAGTGATAATGCCTTGCAGTGCCATCAAATTTGCTTGCTGGAACTTGCGCTGTGGCAATCACTGCAAATCCCAGCATGCAGCTTGACTTAGGCACACATGGGAGGTGTTGATGCTGCCACACATCATGCCACAGAGGGCAGCAGTGGTTCTGAATTTGCCGGGTTGGATTCAGCCTACCCTTGTGAAGAGAGGAGCACTGACTTCCTCGTGGTTGTTGGCAAACACATCCGACAGATCCACTTCTGTAGAACCGACCTGCACTTTGCAAACTAGCTTTGATGAGCAATTGCTGAGCAATGTATCCTTCTCTTATTGCAGGTAAGTTTGGTATACTGATCACAGGTGATGCTTTAGCAAACATGGCTGGAGCTATTCTGCGCTTACCCTATTATCATGAAGAGTGTGTGCATTTTTGACTTTCACTGTCAGCTTCGTTGGAGCATCTCGGGAGGTGTTCCTGCACTGGTATGAATAGCGTGATCGTCTGCCATACGATTGTGAAGCTAGCTTATAGACGGTGCTGCTTACAGTTTGATGCTTTCATTCCACACAGGAGATGTGCCACCGTCTTTGTGGACGGCTGTCTTGACCTTGAAGCTGCCGTAAACAAGCTGCAAGAAACAAACGATCTAGTGCAATGTTGCGTGAAGACAGCCGGGAGGTTATAGAGACATAGCGGCTGCTTTCGGCGTGACTCAAGTACTCGTTAGGTGCTTTACCTGCACGTACGGGTCCTGGATGCCGAAGATGGCAGTGTCACGCAGGCCTCGGGCTGAAATAACATTTACTCGAAGCTCACCCTTACGGGTGGACATCTCACGTACGGTGTTCGATTGTCCTGTGCACTTCCTCGATCCCGAAGTGAAGATGCACAAAGCTGCTCAAGCAACGTCCGATAGCAAGCCCGTGGTGAAGTGCTCAGGATACGGCTGCGACTGTAGTCATGTCAGCCGAGTTGGGTGCGACACGAAACAGTTAAGTCGAACGCCATGTCTGCTTTGGTCAATGCAAGCAGCTTAAACGATGAATCTGAAACCAATCTGCTTCTTCTTCTGCTCAGCACAAATTTTTATCCACCCCTTGGTAAGTCACTCTGCCAAGAACACATCATGAATGATAGCCTAGTTGCAGCTGCGTTCAAAGGGTCTGCACTCTGCAAAGCACAAGTGTTTACACATACATAGACGTCTACACATGCCATTCAGCACTGTTCGTGAAAAATACTTCCACACAAGGGTACTTGTCAACCTCTTGGACAGGTCAAGCAGCATGCTGGCAGACATGAAGCTATCGAATCCCTGATTGCAAGCGCATCCCGGATCTTCATCCTTATTGGAGGCTTGCTGCATAGTCTTGCCAGTGTCGCTCCTGTGCACTCTGTCTCAGGGAGGCTTCCTTTGCTGCTCTGTCAGCTGGTGAGTTGCCAACCCCACCACCTCTCCCTAAGCAAGTGTATATACCATATGAGCCAATGAAAGCAAGACAGTCTCATCTTGCTTATGGCCTGATGCTGGCATGAGGAGTGTTTACAAGATGAGCGGGATGTCCTTGCCCAAACAAGTAGTATGATGTGCTTTACAGCAGAGCATTGGCAACACAGCATGAGTCATGTACCACATGATGCTCTTGACAGAAGCGCATGGAACACATGCATGAAATGCATGACACTCAAAACCACCAACAGCACACAACTTGCACAGATGCGTTCAAGGTTCGGCTGACCTTGGAAAGCCAGTTCTTCGTTCCTAAGCAGCTCTTCTACTTCACTGGACAGGGGCTGCATGCAGAAGAAATACTCATTTTTTTCCCTTGACCAGCGAATGCTGGAGTACATGGAGTAAGTGCAAGCTGGTGCAAAGTTTGCAGCAACATGCTCAATTCAGCTTGCCCAACACAAAGCATTCAGGTGTGCTGCAACATAACTTGGTCACACAATGGTGCAGACGGCACACAATCAAGCTCAAGCGGCTGGGTATGCTATTCTCTGCAATTCTTCACCTGAATGGCTTAAACATTAACACTGTAAGGATTTGTCAAGCACAATCCCACATGCACCATCTTGATCATATCACAGCGCGTCGGCAGTTGAGACTTCACTCACAGGCGTTGCTTCCCGTGTGAAAGAAGGCTGCCGCCGTCCAAAGCTCATGCCAGAGCGCTGAGGCCCTGCCTGTGCCCCACTGCTGCTGCTGCTGGCTTTGCTTCTCAGACCGCTGAAGCTAGGCAGGCGGCTTTGACTGGGGTGAGAGCGTGTGAAGCCCATGCTGCTCATGGCTGACCTCTCAGGTTGGGGAGATCCACTGTCATCCCTGCATATGCATAATTGCATGTTTGGTCACACCGCTCACAACAGCAAGCACACTGCTAAGTCAACAGAAGCTGAGCTGGTAGCTTTGACTAGGCTGAGAGCGTGTGAAGCCCATGCTGCTCATGGCTGACCTCTCTGGCTGGGGAGATCTGCTGTCATCTCTGCATAGACATGCAGAGATGACAGTGCATGCAGATGACTGTAATAGACATGCAGATATGACAGTATGTGCAGATGACTGTAACAGACATGATTGCATGTTCAGCCACACCGCTTACAACAGCAAGCACACTGCTAAGTTAACATGAACTGAGCTGGTAGACTCGTCTGGGCTGAGAGGTTGTGAAGCCCAGCATGCACAGCGTGATGTGCTCATTGCTGATCCGGCATGGTGTGCAGACCCATTGTCGGTCCTGACATGCATGACGGCAGAAGCAAACACATCTTGGAGGGCGGCGTGCTGGGTCAGATAAGCTGAGGAGTACCTTGAGAGCAGGCGTGTAGGTGTGAGCTCTTTGCTGCAGAGCAGCTGGCCTGAAGGTGGTGACACTGCTGTGACCAATCCAACAAAGACTACAAGTCTATAGTCAGACTTTTTGCGGGCCATAGGTATGCAGAGTGTATGACCTCTTTCCTGTGTGTGATTCAGCTGTTTAAATTTGGAAGCAGCATGCTGCAGGAAATGCGCAGCTCTGTGTGTGCGAGTGTGTGTGATCTTTCTTGCTGTGTGATTCAGAACACTAGTGTCTGATTGTTCAAACACCATGTTGCTCTCACCCTTGCATATCTTTGGTTCTGCTCTTGATGCCCACTGCCTTCTTGACAGAGCCTAACACAGACGCCATCACTCCTTTGGATTTCCCTGATTTGGCGGGAGCCCCACTGGGAGGCAGCTGAGCAGTGCCTTGGCGGCTCTGGGCTGAAATGGAGGGCCGCGCCAGAGAGCCCTGCTGGGAGTGGCCCTGTCTGTAGTTGCTGAATGAGGGTGCCGAGGACTCTAAAGCTGCTTCCCTAGCCTGCATCACTGCTGCTCCCAACGGCCCTGGGGCTGAAGGCCGCGCCAAAGCAGGAGCCCCAGAGCTGTGCGCCATCCCAGAGAAACCTGATCCCTGGGATGCTGGTGCAGCACCTCTTGATGTGGCGGCAGCTTTCAGCCCTGAGGCTGTTGCTGCTGATGGCCCTGGGAAACCTGTCTGGGGGCCCCTGACAGATGGGGCTGACACCCTTGCCAGTGAGGGGGGTCCAGCAGGCTGTGAGGACTTTGATGCTGCAGCTGCGCTCATCAAGCTCTGACTGAAATCGGGCCTGCATTCAGTTCACACTCCTCAAACAGCTGCACAACTGCAAATTAGTGTATCCTTGGGAAAGTGCATCTGAGATCTAATCTATCAAGGAAACAGCTGCACCACTGACATCTATTTTTCCAATAGAGCACAAGACTGCAACCAGATTCACAGCCAGTAGACTATAGAGCATGAGGCAGAATGTTTGACAAGCGCATGCATAACATGAAACGAAATGTTGTTTACCTGCTGTTGGATCCTGCGCCAGTGAAGCTGCGGCCACTGCTGAAGAACCCACTTGTGTTGGTGGGCTTCTTCAGCCGTGAAGGCTTTGCAGCAGGGGCAGGGATGTGAGACGGCTTTGCCACAGCTGTGGCAAGCGCGACTGCAGCTGTGTCTTCCAAGCAGCTTTGACCATCTGCACCGTTTGGGCTGGCAGGCAGCGGCACTGCTGCTGCTAACTTTGCCAGGTGGCTGTTTGTAGCCTGTTTAGGCAACGCTGCTTTGCCAGCACGTTCAGGCGGGGACTTGACACTGGAGGGCGGCCGCAGCTTGGATCGGCTTGCCACTGCTAGCTGAGACAGAGACATTGAGGAGTGCTCAACTGCATGAGCCATGACTGGAGGGCTTGCTTTGGCAGAGGCTTTGGCAGCAGGCAGATGGACAGGAGGCGAGCTGGTATCAGATATGCTCCTGGCGTTTCTGGTGTTCTGTGCTTTGGGAGAGATGGCTTGTCTGCTATGCTGCAGCTGGTGGTGGTGCTGCTGGTCAGCTCGGACGGACTCTTGCACAGGCTGCTGCAAGCCAGTGCTGCTGGCATGCTCGTGTGCCCGAGCACTCTGTGAGCCCTGTGCCTGAGACGTAGTACTGTTCAGACGCGCTTGCATCTGCACCCTTGGGCTGCCGTCTGGCTTGCTCATTCTTGCACTGTGAGAGCCCTCTGGCTGAGGCCTGGAGGAGGACTTAGCTGCTGCTGCTTCTATCTGCCTCCCAGTTTGCTGCTGAACAGCAAGCCTGTCAAACTGCTGCTCCTGTTGCTGCAGTGGTTCCTGCTGCTGTGGGTGGAGTCCTTGGTCCTGATTAGGCAGCGTCTGGTGGTGTTGCTGATGCCTCTCTTGCTGTACAGCCCAGTCTGGACGCATGTCCTGTGATTGAGGATCTGACGCTTCCTGCTGCAGCTGAGCATGACTCACCTGCTGTGTTTGTCCAGCTGCTGTGTTGGGTGCCACGTCTGGCTGACTAAATGCCGGTGACTGTGGCTGTGGAAACAACTCTTCCTCCTCTTCTTCATGGACTACAGGCAGGCTTGCCTTGCTGCCTGACAGCCGCCTCACCTCATCCAGCTGCATGAAGACATCCTGTGTTGTGATTGTAACAATTGGAGGGGAGAGGGTGCCTTTCAATGCCCATTTGGTGCAAATGATGCATCATTGCTTCACACTGAACTTGCACGTCCTGCTGATTGAATGCAGCACAGTCACAGCTATGCAATGGAATAAAGCTGCTTTCATGACATCTATCATGACACTGTCATGAGTTTCAACTTTTTCGTGAATTCAGAAGGCTGTTTGAGTGTGAGATGCCCGGTTCAAAAGAGGACTGACACATGTGTGCAGCTCGTGCCTCACAACTCAGATCACATCACATCACATCACATCACATCACATCACGTCACGTCACGTCACATCACATCACATCACATCACATCACATCACATCACATCACATCACATCACATCACATCACATCACAACTCAGATCACAACTCAGATCACATCACATCACATCACATCACATCACATCACATCACATCACATCACATCACATCACATCACATCACATCACATCACATCACATCACATCTCATTCTCCAGTCTATGCAGACCTGGAGGACTTCCTGAGGCTGAAAGCCATTCTCCCCCTCCACAGCGCCCTCCAGCTGCAAGAAGAGGCACATGCTGTCGCGCATGCCCACACTACGCCGCATGCCACCAGTCTCTGCTGCTTGGCTGGCATGCCCTTGGGACTGCCGGGCCAGAGCAGCGGCAGCTGGGCCTGTGTCATCTGCCTATGACAGCACAACCACAGTGAGTTGCAGGATTCCCTCAAGACATACTATTGGCAGATCAGCTTTGTAGGCTGGTATGGATAGACTTTGCCGGCATGTATTGGCATTGTGGTTGCTTGGGGTTCTGCCACCGGAGGCAGAGCTGCCAATGCTAGGAGGCAGGTGAGTTTGTGGCAATGCGTGCAGATCAGACTTGCAGTGGCAAATTGGATGGGGGCTAGCTAGGCCAGATGAAGGCTGAGGTCTGTGCTACTGTATGCTGCCCCCTTATTGTTGTCTGCATGCAGCTTTGCTTTGCCAGATTGCTGCATGCAGCGGCTGCAACCTGCTGATGCAAGGCTAGTTGCATGTTCTTGATTGTAGAGGTCAATATCTGAATAGTTGCATCCAATCACAGGCAATGCTGCGATCAACAACATGTGTGCAGAGGTCTTGTATGCGCATGCTTCAGGCATCACCTATTCAGTTGACGCATGTGTATGACAAAGTGGTGAGACGTTGCACATCCAGAAAGCTGCATGCAATCCAGCCCAGACAGTAGCAATTAAGATTCCAAGCGGCATTATCCTGCTGTGGGGATCACAGATCCAGCTTTTGAACAATGAAACAAAAGCAAAGTAACCTGTGTACCTGCTTGGGAAGAGGAGGCACATTGTGCTCAGGCACACCTCGGTCAGCCTCAACAGTTGTTGGCTCTGCATCTGATGCCACTACACTGTACGACACTGCCTGTACAGACTGCAGTCTTGACGAGCTGCGCACATGGTTAAGAGCTGGCTCACTATTTGACTCAGCCCTGGTGTCAGTGTTCTTCTGCCCATCAGCGGTTGCCAATGGCCTCTGTGACTCAGAGGGGAGGCTGTCAAGATTCTCCCTCCGATGCTGCTGGTGCTGCTGCTGCTGGTGGTGGTGGTGGTGCTTGTGCAGCTGCTCCTGTTGGAAAGAGTCAGAGGCTGCTTGGTGGTCAGAGCTGGTCGTCTGCGGCATCTGCTCTGACTGCTGCATAGCAGGAGGGCCAGCATCTTCTGCATGTGGATGAGATGTGTTGAGCTGGGAGTCCTTTACTAGCTCAGGGCTGCCGTTGATGTGAGCAATCTCATCCACTTCCAGCAGGCCAGATTCAGCTGTGGAGGCACTGAAGCCTTTGAAGAGCACTGTGCTCTCACGTCGAGGGTCAGCTGCTCGCTGGTGTCTGCTTGGAGACTGACTGGACCTGCTGGATAGGAGCGAGTCTGTCTGTTCATGTGGCTCATGACTCTGCAGACCATGTGCATAGTTAAGGGTGAGTGCAACATATATTGTGAAGCTGTTGGCGTCCATGATACTGACAAAAAGGTACCTGAGGTGCATGTGGCGTCTGCAGAGGAGTTTGATGGTGATGATGGTGATGAGCCACTGGTGTCTGCCATAGTGGTGACAATGGAAGCACCTGGGGAGATTGTCTAGCTTTGTTTGGGACTGTGTTGGTCAATGCTCCCAAAGGTGTACCAGAAGAGTTTGGAGAAGCTTCATGAGTCTTTGACATGGCAATGATTTGACCTTGTGCTGATGGTGACTGGCCCTTATGCTGGGCTGACCTTGCTGCAGACTCAGTTGGAGAGACTTGGAACGGAAAACCATTTTCGAACGAGTCTTGACTACGAAAGTCGAGTTGAGGGTGGAGTGAAGGTGTCAACAAGCTGCTGCTATGCCTCGAGAGGTCAAGGCAGTCAGGTGTGGCGATACTTTCGCGAAGCCTTAAGCGAGCTTGCAGGGGCTGCAGGGCGGGCGAGACCATATGACTGCCTCGACCACCGTGTTTGCTCCAATGCACAGGAAGAATGCGATGAATACTATTTACAAACGCCGAGAACTCAGGCTGTAGCTACAAGCTACAAAGACACAAAGTTTGCCTACAGATCAGTCTAATACGCTGCTACGTGAGCATACGAGATATGTCTGTATGTACATACACCACAACTGGTAAACGAGACTTCGCCCAACCGGCTGGTACGGGTTCAGATTGCTCTTCAAATTGCAGAGGTTCCGCGAAACATCTGCCTGGCATAGCTGATTTGAATCCCAGAGCTTCAGAACCCTGTGACAAATGCAAGACTTTGCCAAATGCCCCCTGAACCCTGTGCCTGGAGTTCCTGTTTGTGCTTCTCATCCTGCTTCACCTAGTCCAAGGCCCTGTGCAAGGCCGTTTGTGTCTCTTTGGATTTGCTGGTATATACATTCAACCATCCGCTTGCCTCACATTAAATTTTATAAGCCTTTTGCTTGGGCTCATGGCCGGCAGCATTTCATGTCCTACATTGGGCTCAATGAGGTTGCGTACTGCATGCAACTACACAAGTCTCATTTTATCTGACAGCAAGTTCCTGGCATATTTGAAAATTCGATTGACCCACTCACTTTACAGATCATGAGTGAGCTTGCACCACGACTGTGGCAGCAATGCAACAACAGATGCACGCAAGATGTACGCCCACATCTCATGATTGATGGCAGTTCTCCACGCTGTACAGATCAGTACCCCTGCTGAACTTTATGACGGCAACGCCATTACATTGCACACCAGCGCAATTGCTGCTGCACGCAATCCTGCAGGATCTGTGGACAAGAATCTTCATACGAATATTCATGAATGTGCTGACCAGGTCTGGACTAGCAACTTCATCATGCAACAATTCTAATGAAAGAGCTCGGGATTGTCTTCCGTGCAGCTCAATCATCCCACACCTCAACAAATGTGGACAAACCCACTAAAAATGCTACTTCCTGCTGCACACTGCGCAAGCTAGATACACATAAAATATCAAACAGTTGTTGGGCAGTAAAAGGACAGCGCTGCAAAATGTGCTGCTCCTCACTAGCTGAGCACAGGCTCAAGTGAGCGCAATACTCAGGAAAAGACATGCCCAGTTTCAGTATCTAAAGTCCTGACTCTATGAGGTTGAACTGCTGGATGAGCTGCAGAACCAGCAAGTTGGGGGTCAAGTCCTTGGTGTCAAACACTTCGTCTGTCCAAGGAGACTTCTGGGGTGTTTTCAGGTCCATCCAGTCTTGGATGTCATGGCGCTCATATGTGATCCCATCAGATGCTACCACAGGATCAGTCATGATGTCCTACACCACACATGACTGGTCATCAGGTCAACACTTCAGATGCGTGTTCAAGCAGTCCTTATCAGCAGAATGCAATGAGCATGGCAACACTATAGGGGAAGTGTGGGGGTGTACCAGGCTGAGAGGGCAGGTGCAGATCTCAATCCAGGCCTGCCTGTTGGCAGCTGTCACCCTCATGCCATCTTGCATGATGGTGATCATGGCTCCCTCCTGCTGCTTCTTCACATCCCTCTGCTGTGGGCCTGACTCTGCACCACCAACAAGCTCTTCTCAATCCTAAAACGTGTATTTTCCACCTTCCCCCCCCTTTTTTTTCTTTCTTCCAAGTTCAGAAACGTCATTGCTACACTAGAAATCTAAAATCAGAAACGTCTGAGGACAGTATAACCGGGTTTCTACATTGTGTAAATGTTCTAGGGCTCTCAGCTGACACATGTGTGACACAGACTGCAAAGTAGAAAGCAGCACTTGTTCCATGTTGAGACTGTACTCAACACCAAAACAATGTTGAAAACTACAAGACAGGCAGTGAACAGCCTTTGTCATTGCATGAAAGAAAGGAAGAGAGAAAGGGTTGAAAGAAAACCTGTCTGGATGGTGAAAAGAAGAGCTGAGTTTTTGTACAACTGACCTTGTAGACCAGGTGCAGCTGACTTCTTCTCTAGGCCAGGGGCAGTAACCACAGTAGAGTTGCTGGCTTTAGGGCGGGAATCCTTGTCCTTGGCGGGAACCTCCTTGACAGAGGACCCACGCTTTCCTGGCGAAGACAAAGAACCAGCTGAGGGCTGTGCCACAGGGGCCTGCTTGGCCTGGCCCTTGGTTTTGCCCTTGCCCTTGCCCTTGGCCCCAGCAGATGCTGGCCTCTCAGGCATTGGAATGGCCTTGACAGTGGGAGTGGATGAAGAAGATGAGGGTTTGGCGGCAGGGGTTGGCTGGGGGGGTTGGGAGGGTTGGCGTGCAGGGGGTACTGCAGCAGCACTGGCAGCAGCAGATGAGGATGA
>JAABUK010003009.1_pt1 | contig 29127 bp, 24 predicted proteins | sample 5559141 | NCBI WGS metagenome assembly JAABUK01 (sample SAMN10711869, study PRJNA513367) | rock metagenome | isolation source: Antarctica rocks | place: Antarctica: Victoria Land, Pudding Butte nord | collected 2016-01-03
CTCTTTGCATTATGGGGGCCTGGGGGGGAGCAAGATATCTTCGTGTCGAAAGTCCCCAATGTTTGAGAGAGGGAGGCAGGCAGGCAGGTTCTAGGAAATCCGCAATGGCAATATTGGGAGGGGGTGATCGGCTTCGAGGAGGAGCTAGCCAAGCTCAGTTGTCCACCAACTGTTAATCACTCTCGATTGAAAGTCTTTGGACGGATTTCACAAGCCGATCCTCGAACTAGTCAAGCGGCAACTTTCCCACCTTCGAGCCCGCATTGCAAGGGGAGCGAGGATCGAGTTTAAACCCTCGGGGGGGCAGTAATTCGAGGATTTAGATTGAGACTGTCAGCGTGCAGCCCTCTTCGCTGAGACGGGTCGGTCTGCAAAAACATCATTCATATACACAGTAAATGCTACATAGTGAGGTGGATCCAGCTGTAGCAATAGGGGTTACGAGCATGGACAGTGTCCATCAAGCGGCATTACATGCGCAGCAGCCATCGACATGGATATACAATCCATTTAAAAAGTAGCAATCTAATGCTGAGTGCAGATCATCTTACCGCACAGAAGACCCAGTGTGCAAAGAATGCTGGCTGTGGTTGACACCCCATCTTGAAACCCGGAGCTAACAGACGAGACTGCTTCTCCTGCTAAGACGGGACCTGCTTCACGGCGTAAATAACCTGTTTCGGCTACTTATTATTAATATATTTACGATGGTACGAGTACGAAATTCCTATCAGGTTGAAAAGGGTGAAGGTAGCTCCACATTCCTCTGTATAGTAAGATTTGGAAGATCTGAGATACGGGTTCGTATTACACTTCCAATGGTTGATGTGCCAACTATAAGTTACGTACTACCGGTCATCTCTTCCACAGTGAAGATTATGGACGTAAGCTGCTTCGAGATATAGTATCCTTCCACAGGCAAGCCCCCAAACCTGCTCCTATTTTATTTATTTAAATCAAGCTTCAGTCCCTTTTTCTCTCTCAGGACCATGATTTGAAATCACCATTGCAAATTCCAATCCACGGCCCACGCACCACTAGTTGTCGCCTTCTCCAAGCCGGTAACCTTGAATGTCTGACTAGTCTCGTCATACACTCCACTGCCGACACTCCTCCCATTCAATTTCACGTCCCCCTTGGGTGCACGAGGTACACCCATAACAGTGACATTTGCAAGTGGGATGCCATCTTCAAACGTGCCGGACACGGATGCAGTCAATGATCTGCCGTCGCGATCGACAGAGAGAGTAGCCTCCTTGGTAGCGTTCGGCTTGATGGATTCGCCGTCATCAAGATAGAGGTATCCTGATGCCGAGCCATCGGTGGCGAGCGCCACGAGGACAGACCAGGGGAGTTTGCGAGCGTCACGGGTGGTTAGGGCCATTGGCTGGGAGGGGAGGATGGCTCCACCGCGTATGTAGACGGGTATGTGGCCAAGAGGGGCATCAATAGTGACATTTCCTGCCATGGAGCTAGGTATTGGGGATTGCGTGTACCAGTCGTAGTAGCAATCGTCCGCTCCGTTGCCGGGGAAGACGCCATTGACGGTCGTGGCGCCCTGATCTAGGACCGGGGTTACGAGGATGGATGGCCCGAGGAAGAATTGACGATCTGCTGAAGCAAGAGAGGGATCGTCCGGGAACTCCCAAGCAAGAGCGCGCATGACAGTGTCGCCGTTCGTATTGGCTAGATGGAAAAGAGTGTACATGTAGGGAAGCAGTTGGAAGCGGATGTTCATGGCTGCTTTTGTGGCGTCGATGACTGAGGCCCAGACATACGCCTCCTGTGGGTTCGCGGAAAGGGTGTTGTGGTTGCGGTAGAATGGGAAGAATGCGGACAGCTGCATCCAGCGGTTGCAGAGCTCTTCATCAGAGTTCCCATTGAAGCCGCACGTGTCCGTACTTTTACGGATCAGTCAAGAGGCCCCAAACAGCTTTGAAATTGGACTTACCCGAACATGGGGATGCCAGAAAGCGAGAACGAGAGTGCTTGTGGGATTGAGAAATACATATAGTAGAATTTCGAAGCGTTGTCACCACCCCAGTGACCCGCAACTGTGCCGGATCCTGGAAAGGTGCTTCTCCCAATTATAAAGGGGCGCTTGCCAGGCAAAGCCCGGCTGAGGCCCGCGTATGTTGCTTTGAGAAGGCTCGATCCATAATAATTGTGAATATCATATTCAAGGATACCGTTGTGGTGGGTTGCATTTGGAGAAACGGCATGGACAGCAAGATCTGATCCCTCTTGCACATGGTTGATTACATAAGGAGGATGATTGACGTCTCTCACTCCTGGCGTGGGTGTGGTACGGAAATAGCTCGTAGATGTCGAAGAAGCAGACTCAGAGCCACCAGACGAGGAACTTGAAGCGGCCGCTTGACTGGACGAAGCCGCAGACGCGGAGGCGGCCTCAGTTACGTTTGTCAAGTTAAAGCCCTCGGGGTACTCGTAGATGATGGATCCAGGCTCGCCAGGTAAAGAGAACGGTGGGTGCACTGGGTTGAGAGTAATGTTACCTGTTTTATTAGTGTCAGTCCGGAAATATTCATTAAGGATGGCCTCCACATGATATGTTGGGCTGTCAAAGTGTAACTTACCTGAACCACAACTTCCAACACAAAAACTTGAAGCCTCTGTGGTGGCGACACAATCGTTAGTTGATTGTATGTCAAGATGGAGAACAGTCAAAGAAGATGACTATGCCTTTTAAGATCCGAGTAGAGCAACCAAGCCCAAGATTGAGGACAACTAACCGGACATGTCAATCCAGATGCCATCGATGCCAATCTTTCTGTACCATTCAACTATTTCATTGGCCCAAAATTGATTTCCAGCGTCGACAAGCAAATCTAGAAAAACTGTGTAGCCTACAACTGTCTTAGTAATAATCTAGCAATTCTAATAGAAACACATCATTAGCCTACCAGGCCACACGTCTCCAATGTACAATGATCCATCAGGATTGAGCAAAAATGAGTTGGTTTCGTTGCCGCGGTCGAAGGTCGCGTACGCGTCGCTGTCATTTCGCGGATTCGGCACATAAATTGCTGCGTCAACAATTGGCACGTAGTGCCGTCCTGAGTCGTGAAGACGCTGAAGGAAAGCTTGCCCAGTCTTATAGTCATATCGGATCGGATCATTATCAAAGTCTCTGTATTGATTCATATAGTCTATGTCGGTCCTGTAATCTATGTCAGCAGAGATTCTCTAATCGAACTTTGAAGCCCACCAAATGTTCTCTAGTGGGATCCCGAACCGGGTGTAGTCATTGACGACTTGCTCAACCACGGACCAGTTTTGGTAGCCCCATCTGCATTGATGGAAAGCCAGGGACCAATACTGCTGCATGGCCGGATAGCCGATGACGTCCTGATACTGCCTCGTGACCTCAGGCTGCGATGGTCCAGAGAAGAAGTAAAGATCAATACTACCACCAATTGTGCGCCAGGTGATGTTCTCAGCCCTCATCAGGACTTCCATACCATGGGCATTTCGCAGGTAGGTTCCATGTGAATAGGAAGTATAGGAAGCATTGGGCGAAGTGGCATTGCTTGTAACAAGGGTCTCGGGGCCATCTGCACCCTTTTCAAACCAGCGGGTCTCGAGTGCAAATGGATGGGACCCGTATAGGTTGCGGTCGATCGGGTCGCCGACATCAGCCCCATACAGGGTTCTAGTTAAATTTTGGCCTAGCTCCAGGGAGTGGATGACCTCACCCAACCCATAAACATGGTAATTGGGGGGCTCAGCAGTAATAAATTCTAAAAACTGGTTTTCAAAAACCAGCTTTGAATTCTTCGTCGAAAAGACCACATCCCCTGTCGAGTTCCGCGTCACCTCGAAGGAGAATGAAGGATTATTGGACCAGGAGAACATCAGGTCACTAGTAGATGTCGTGCCATTTTGCTGCTCTGGCTTGGCAACATAGTCCGGCGATAGAATATAGTAGCTTTCATTCGAATGGTCGATTTGTGAAGGGACGATTTCCACATGCAACCTCGAGTCCGTTTGGTATTCCACTTTAAGGCTCAAGCTCTCAATGTCAGTGCCATAGATATTGCAGGCAGGACCAGCAAGAGTAAGAAGCGCGGTCAGGCCAGTATCCGAATACTTCACGTTGCTGCCTTTGTATCCCGGGCAGATCGTTTGTGCGTCGACAGCGTTGGGATCTTGAATGTTGGGTATCAGGGTTTGGCCAATATCAGCACCCGCAGGGACCGTAAATATTGGTCTGAAACTGGTCGTAGGACTTGCTCCCGCGGCAGCTGATGATTGGGCATCAACGGCAAGCGGGGCCAGGACGAGCACAGCTTGCAGCCATTTCAGACTGCGGGGCGCCATTCTGTCGAGGAGCTCAACAGCGTGGTGGGCAATAGTGGAAATGCAAGACAGAGGGAGGGAGAAAACACTAGAAAAGCCTTGAAGGGTATCCAGCCAACCTATATTGAAGAACAAAACGGAAATCTGGAGGGATGGCAGACATCAAACATGCCGAGATTTTCGCCAATAAGCAACGACAACGACAAGATCCACACAGGCTTCCCGATGGCGTAGCTTTGAGGCTTTCACCTATCTTGCAGGGGTAAGCTGCCCCTCACTCGGGCACCAATGCCGGTCATGAGGTCAAAGGCTATCCCTTCAGGATGGGAGAGTTTGAGCGAGAAATGGGACGCAAGGTCGGAGCAGGGCCTGGGCAGAATTGTACTGCAACCAGTACCATGAAGCCCCGTACCAGACAGGTCGAGTAGGGCAGCTACTGCAGGTCAACGCTGTTTGGCTTTGTCGAAGAGCAGCTCACAGCCGGGGAAAAGAAGGTGTGGGTGGTCTGTACCTGGATTGACCCAAGTTTCCCGATCAAGCTTTTGTTTTGCGGGGTAGTCCACATCCCGTCGTGATGCCTGCGTGATGAAATTTGGCCACGGTACTTCGACTGTGGATGTTTCACGCTCCTTGCATATGACACTGTTCGACATGAAGATAATGTCTTCGTACTCTTACAGCAGTGCTCTAGGTTACCGAGATACTGCCGTCCAAAGTGACCGTGAGCACGGGAAGTGTATGCTTAACCACTTCAATTACTGCATTGGGGTGGTTTCCGTATCTACTTCGATACTCCATCGAATGCCGTTCGGTGCTAGCTCTGAAGATCTACATCTTGCTTACAGAACTCACATACTTTATCTTAGCCATCGACAGCCTCTTCAGCACAGACTTACACTCTCCGTCGAGCTACATTATTGATATCTGAAGTTCTGGAGATACTTCTAGAAGAGAACTGCTACGGCTGAATATCAAGCCGGAGATTCGGCCGTAAATAAAAACACCTAAGTTACAATACTAAAAAGTTTCTTGTCATTCTTCCCCACATCTTCTTGAAAGATTGGTTATTTTAATCTGATTGCATATTTCAGCAGACCGCAAAGCTTGTCACAGAGATGCGTGGTAAGATTATAAGCCAGAAGACTGCGCAACTGTGTCTCACGTCCCAGTGAATATGGACTTTGGACTAGACTGGTAAGAATCTCATAATTTCGAACGCAGACGTCCTCTTAAAGCTCGAATTCTGGTGAAGAGAATAAATCGGTTATTTTGATGTGGACGCTCACCATGTCAGTACTGGATTGGAAACAGTTAGGGCGATGTCATTGAGCACATTCGCAGTGCCTACGAATGCCATTCTTGTATAGGCGATCTGGCCGATTGGGGCAAGAGGACAATTAGATACACCATTGATATTGCTTCTGGGGTGAAATCAGACTCAAAGATTACGAACGCTTCAATTCGGACTACGCCATGTGGCACCACCTGATGATATGTCACGACTACGTCTTCGACTCGTTGAGGCGTGAGGACTAAGACAATGTTCAACAAAGCTGGGTGGGATACGAAATGGTCCACTGGGAATATGTTGTTACACAGATAACTAAATCTGTTCGGAGCTTCTCTCGAGCGCTAACTGTTGTGGGTCATCTACATACCAGAGCATAGAAGCGTATATCCCGATGGCGTTAAGGAACGTAGAGTAGAATCTTCAGGCCTCTGTTAAAGGGTAATGACTACCGCATCCATAATCGTGCTCATTGCTATCGTTGGCACTGTCCACATTGACTGTATGCCTTTGCGAACCGTCTCTCTCCGAGGACATACTCGAGAGTGGCTGTGTAGAAGAGAGTTTGTATGTATTCCTTTGCTCCTGCGCCGAGACCGGGCCACTGTTGGGTAACGTCCTGCTTCTGGTATCGTTCTGGCTCTTGACTTCGATGTCCTGTGGCGATTGATCTCGAACGACACCCTGGTCGGGAAGTGATGCTGAGGGACGTGCTTACCCAACATGGCTCTGCGGCGACCAAGACTCGCTAGACAGCATCTCAGAAGATACTGATACCCCAGCAATGAACAAACTCCTAGTTTCTGGTTTAGGACTCGTGGAGCGCCGAACAGGGGTGTGTTCCCGCTTTATCCTCGGCGTTCGGTGTTGAGCTGCGCTTTCATCTTGACTCTCATCCGGGATCGGTTCTCTTCTGATCCCGCGAGATTCTGCACCAGCGCTTACTAATCTTAAAGGTTCTGCAATCTGCATATGAAGCTTGATGCTCTCAAAATTCACATCCAATGCCTTTGCCAAAGAATGCAATTCTAGAAATGGATTCTCTGTCACGATCTCTTCAAGGGAAGGCGTCGACGGAGAAGAACCATTCGAATCTGTCTCATCATCATCAACATCAAGAACATCCCGTTTCCACGTCTCAAGGCCTCGCTATGCTGACCTAGATAGAGTGATGCGTTTCCTAGCCTGTAACGTGAAAGCTCGCCTGGCCGGGCAACAATACGGAGCTCTGTTGTCTTTTCGCCGGTTACTGTGGGGCGCGTTCGTTGGCGAGGATTCGCTGGCACGAGTGGGAAGACTTTCTCCCGGCGCTGCCAACAAGCCTATGCCTACTCTCGTATATCAAGAGAGGCCATGGCCGAGCTAGCCTCCATTTCCTTCCAGTCTGGCGTGTGCTGCAAGCCATGATGACTTTACGGGCACGCGCAAACACAGACAGCCAAGACAGACACCGGAAGTAAGCTTCCACACATGTGATCGCCTCACGGCCTTACGCTAAAGTCCGCCTGCTTGACTACGTACTGGGTTCTGGTAAGGCACTATATTTGAGCATCATCACCGAATACCGAATACACCGACTTCTCAATCTGTCTCGCTCCTTCACCTCAAGATCTTCGTCCAAGCTCACTACCATCCGTCCAAGCCCACTACCATCCGTCCAAGCCCACTACCATCCGTCCAAGCTCACTACCATCCGTCCAAGCTCACTACCATCCGTCAAGCATCCATGGCTGGGAAGCACCAGGCAGCAGTCCTCCCGCAGAAGGGAGGTCCATTGTCTGTCGTGGACCGCGCCACGCCCGAGCCCGGACCTAATGAGGTTCTCATCGAAGCCAGGGCCATTGCCTTGAACCCAGTCGACTATTTTCAGCGCGATTTGGGTATGCCTCCTGTGCCCAGCTATCCCGCCGTCGTTGGGTCCGACGTGGCTGGCCTTGTCGTCAAGGTGGGCCCCGACGTCTCCAATGCCCCTCCGTCCGGATCCCGAGCGATCGCATTTGCCTCGTCTTTCTATCAAGGCGGCTCCCAAGACCATGGCGCTTTCCAGAAATATGTCTTGGCTCAGTCAGAAGGCGTCATTGCGCTCCCGGATGCCCTCTCCTTCGAGGAGGGTGCTGTCCTCCCCTTGGCCGTCTTGACCGCGTTGTCGGGCTGGACCACAATTGGAATCCCGCTCGGCACCAAGTATACCCCTCAGGACAAGCAGGCAGTCCTGATCTGGGGCGGAGCCAGCAGCGTTGGTACCTTTGCCGTTCAATCCGCAAAGTTGATGGGCTTCACCGTCTACACCACGGCCAGTGCCAAAAACCATGAATACCTCAAGAAGCTCGGAGCTGACGTTGTCTTCGACTACAAAGCGAGCGACGTCGTCTCACAGATCATAGACACCGTGAAGAAGGATGGCGTCACCCTGCGGACCGCAAATTGCGTGGTGGAGGGATCCCTGCAGCCCACGTTGGACGTGCTCAAAAACACCAAGGGCGATGCAGTCGCCAAGGTTGCCCATGCCCCTCCTCTGCTCCCCGGAGCCCCGACGCTCGAGGGAGCCGAGATCAAGTTTGTTCTACCACCTATGGACCCGGCGGAAAGAAGCGACCACATGTACAAGTGCTTCCATGTCTGGCTGCGAGACGGTCTAAATTCGGGTACAGTCGTTCCTAGCCCACAGGTTCAGGTTGAGGCTGGAGGTCTGGAGGGTTTGAATAAGGCGCTGGACACGTTAAAGGCAGGTGTCAGTGGGGCTAAGATTGTAGTTCAAGTCTGAGTTGTCGAAGGAGGGATATTAGTTTAGTATCTGCCATCGTTGATAAATAGTTCTAGGTTACTCCTTTCACAGATGGAGTCAACCAACATACGCTCACGAGGTCTCTTGCAACCGCCAGAACTTCACCACTTGGTCGGGGAACCACGATGACATGTCGTATCTCACACTTGACTGGCCTAAAGCTCGGAAAATTCCGAGTGGCTCAATCTGACTCCAGCTCGTAGTTGCATTTGCATTCCTTGCTGTTGCTCTCATTATGTGGTTGATTGAATCAATCTTCGTTAGTCGTTCTTCAGTTCGATCGAATCGTTGGTCAATCTATTCGAGTCGTTCTTCAGTTCGATCGAATCGTTGGTCAATCTGTTCAAGTCGTTCGTCGATCTGATTGAATCTCCCATCTATGTACGCCCGCTGCTTATCGAGCCTCGATCCGATACTCTTCAATTCCTGCGAAGTGTTCCGATCTTGAAGATCGCGCGGCCTCTGAGCTTGTTTCCGGGCAGCCATCCTTGGTCATACGCGATGATTGCAGAAAGTCAGACGACGAGCTGTCTTGATGAGTCCCTTGCGCTCAGCGTGGTTGCGGCTTTCGTATAATGGGAAGCTCGCATTAGCATACGGTAAAAGATGTGTTGGCTTGTTGGTGGCAAGCGCGCAGGCCAAAGTCATCTCACCCAGCAGTGTCAAGCCTAAGGTATATTACCACGTGACGATGAATGTGGTGGATGGAAGGTGGGCCGAGGCGCCAAGATTGTTATAAACCCGCAGCCAGAGCATTTTAGCGTATGCCACTGATACTAGTGGTAAAATTAATATAAGGATCTTAACCGATTAATAATAATCAATCAGTATTTCTTTTGAAAAAAGAGTCCTAACGGATTGATCGAGAGAGATGGAGGTTTGGCATATGTCGATTGCCATACTTCGTAACACTGACTTCTGAGAGCTTTGAACAAGGTAGGGTCGTTGAATTATCTCCCTGAAACAATCAGAGGGCCTGGAAGGTCGAAGAACATCATAGTGAATCGCCTGGATTTGACTATGGAGGAACTTGGAGAGAAGTGCAATCAGCTTGGACTTGAAAGCATCCATCTGGCGACTTCTGTAAAGAAGATGAATGGCATTCGACATTATAACTCCAGAACAAACCAATAAAAGCAAACACAGCAGAATCAAGTCGGTAGCTGATTTGAAATTAGACTTGGAACACACCAAACCAAGATCAGAGGTATTAAAAAGCTCGATGGCACCATCCGATAATCTTGGATACAGTCTTCAATACTCTGTCGACGCAAGCCCCACAATCTTATCTTCAACAAGATCCATATTTTCAAGCATCTTGAGATTCGCAGCGTCCATAGGCCCAAATAAATCCTTCGCACCATCTCCATCGAGTCCCTGCGTCAATTGCTCTTGCCACAGAGTTGCATTCTTGGCCTTGACCAAGAAAGCCGACTCCCCAATCTCCGGCACGCGGTTCCCGGGTATAATGACATGCCGCCCGGATTCCGTCAGCCATTGCCGAGTAAACGTTCTATTGCTCACAACGTCTGGCTCGGTTTGGTTGAACGGAAGAAATCCTCTGAAAGGTCCTGGGCCGACGACTTCGTTTGGGTCTTTGTTTCTGCAGCGTGTGGAGCAATACGGAAGGCGGATGGTATTGGCACTGGAGACCCAGATTTCGAACTTACAGGGCGCGGACTTGCACAGCGTTCTGTAGAATGCGGCGAGGTAGCCTCCTTGTCCTAATCATTCACCCATATGAACATGCCACACAGATTTTGCAAAATAGTGTAATGGGAGCGTGACTTACTGCTATTCTGAATCGCAGGCACGCATCGATTTAAGCGCGTTTTGACCCGGCTCATAGAAACAGTACTGGCTAATGGGTATTCGTCGCATTGATAACCCGGCGCATAGCCCTTCTGAGTCGAACATCTGTTACCGCCGGAGGCAAGGCAACCTGCGGCTTTTCGACGACGGGTCCTCAATGATGGACCCTGATTGTCGAAGAAGAGTTCGTGGCCTATGCCGGCACACCTGGCGCCTAGTTGATGGTCATCAGTGAGTTGTCAGTCTAGGGGTAGTCATAATCCCCGACTGACCATAACACGTATTGACACAGACTTCTGCAACTGAGTTAGCGGGATGTATGTCCCAACAATGCATATAAACTGACCTGGCATAACATCGCAGTCGTACATTAGCTGCAACCCTTGGGTCGCCATGAGGAAAAGCGCCCAGATGGCAAAGAAATAGTTGAGCATATCTAATTCTTTTTCTGCAATTTGGGACTATAAGGGAGCTCGAGATTGAATTTGAGATCTAACATCTCCAGGAGCGTCGGTGAACGTACAATATAAGTACTCCTGCTTCGTACAATTTGGTGATACTCTGACTCTGAAATTCTGAAGCATGCCCAACGCCATTTCGATAATGTTACATAGCGTAGTGGTGGATATTCTCAGCTCTCGAGTCTCCAGTGCTGTGACTTGGGAGTATCTTTTTTGGTCATCCATCGCTAGCTTTGGATCGAATGAGAAAAAACACCCGATCGAGTGGTGAATACGATGTTGCAGCGGAGAGTGGTTGGGCGGTTCGTGTCAGCCGCAGCCGCTTTGCATGTTTTGGGGGAAGCCAAGAGTATCGGTAACCGTCCCTATATGTAACGGCAGCTGCAAGGAGAACTCTATCACGAGTCAGCTTACAGGAAACAAGCAGGTATCGAAGACCAGAATTGTGCTGTCATTCGGATATTGGTCTTAGCTGCCATGATATTTTAGGTAGAGTCGTAATGCATGTTCAGCAGGTAACAGTGACATTCACCGACAGCGAGAACGATGCTCCATCGATATTTCTGCAGAGATAGGTATATAACGAGCCATCCTGATCATCTGGTCAAAGCAATCCAAAACCATCCTACATTAGAAGACTCGGAGAAGTTTCGGCTCAACTCAACTATTCTTCAACACTTAACAACAAAGCGGCAATGAAGTTCACTCTCTCTCTTCTTACTCTGAGCATATTAGCGGCGTCTACAGCTGCGAAACCAGCGACCGAAGCCCAAGATATCGTCCGGGACCCCATTGCCACGACCATGGGTATGTCAATGTTCTATAATTCCATTCACGCTGTCTGCCTGATGATAACACTTCCTGTAGGCAGAGCATGTCACTCGTTCGCAGATTGCAAATTCTGCGGGCTCTATGAGCGCTGCTGCTACAAAGAGCACGGCGCAATGCCTGAAGACCAAGGTGTTTGCAAGTGCGGCACGAATGGACGTGAAGGTCACTGCTGGTGAAAGTTGGGGAGGCTTGTGCGGAGTGGCAGGATCGGATGGATGGAGGCGGTTTGTGTTCAGGGTTGCGAACCGCAAAAGCTGTCATGCGTCCCGTTGTTGTCACTCATTCTATGTCTAAGCTGTTAGATCAATTCACTTACTGGAGTTTTGCATATTTGGTCCATTGCAGCTGCGACAAGACGACCTGTAAGCCGACCAGTCCATTAAATGCGGAAGCTAATAATAACGCGACCCAAACAATCACATGACCAGGAGCTAACTAGTCCGAATTAGACAAGTAACATTCGGTTAACATTTATTGCAGAATCGAGCGAATTCAGCTTCATCTCACAGCGAATTCGACCGCTATCGTCATGTCTCTTGCCCCCTTTCCCCTTTACTGAAGGCTCTTATGAGTCTATTGATGATGCGCTCAAAGAGCTGAACGCGTTTGCAGCTGCTCAAGGCGACGTAGTAATGAAGAGACGGTCAAATGGCTGCAACGGAGTCATAAAAAAAGTCGATTTGAAGTGCGACAAGGGCTGCAAGAAAAAGTCCACAGCTACACGACGACTTGATGGCTCTTATAGAGAGAGAGCGCTTGAAGGCCCTGCGCTACGCCCGGCTCTGCTCCTCCATCAAGGTCGCTTATGCCAGAACTTGATGACATGACTGAGGCAACGAGGGTCTCTAGTGAGCCAAGACCCAGAGAACCAAGCCCTCCAGCTGCTCCTCCGTAACAGCAAATAAGGCGACGAGATCCTCTTCTTCCTGGCCCTCGAAAATCGGCCTTCAAGCTTCCCTCACAGAGTCTGATAGCACAGCCGCGGGGTCCACCATGCGACGAGGATAGGGACGCCAGTGAGGCCTTCACAGCTGTCCCTTTCTCTAGAGAGGATTCAAGGCCGTGTAAAAGGCCTCAATTGGTCTCAAAGCGCCCTACTCCGCCTACGGCCACAACAACACGCTAGGGGCGCACGTCTCGCCCCGATTGCAGAGGCCGGGCAGTCGAAGAGGAACCTCCTGCTGATGAGATGACAGAACGCACAGCAGCTACTAGACAATTCTACTGTACAGCACGTTGACGACGTTGCACGAAGCTATCTGAGAAAGCCTCTTCCCCCAGCAGAGGAATCTGCACCGAAATCACACTCGAAATGGCTCAAAAGGTACGTAGACTGCGTAGAAATGACTCGCTGAAACGCAGCTGCAAATCGTAGTCGAAGTGCAGCTGAGTTCGCTCGATTCTGCCCACACAACAAATGACTATCCGTGATCTTGCCGAAGCAGGAGTACCCAGTCGATGAAAATGAGTTGGCCTCCAGAAGCATGTGTCGAACAGCCTGCGCCTCGGGCTCTCCATCGGTCTATTTGAGCCAATTTCCGGCCCCCTTTTCGGCCTCATTTTCTTCATACTTAGATCCATTCCAATTCCAAGAGCATTTCTAGATAGATTCTAGGCAGTTGATTCCATCAATTCAATTCGATTCTACACGCGTTTCTAGCTCTTTGCTTGACAGCATGTCACTGCTACTTATTCTAGCGCCTGTTCTGCCATATTTTGTTTACAAGATAGCAGCTCTGTTCCGCGTCAGAAATATTCTCATTTCACCCATGCAAAGGATAACTTTAGCAAGACTAGGCTATCGTCAAAGCGTTAATAGGGAAATGCGGTATGAAACGAATCAAATCGAATTGATTGAATCGACCATCTAGAATCTATTGTTAGAATGCCTCCTGAGATGGAGCCAATTATAACGAAAATGAGGCTCAAAATGGCGCCGGAGATTAGCAGATCGACAAAAGCAGATCTTACAAGAGAAGACCCGCACACACGACGTGTACTGGCAAACTTTGACCTTCATAAACAAATCCGACGTAACTAATTTTATGGGAGGCCTTGATACCATCCCGGGACAGAAAGAATTCCGCAGAAGGTACTATGCCTGGTACAGCTCGCATCGCTGCGTTAGATTTCCACCCAGACTTTGGCTCTCAAAGCTCTCGATGCTTCTCCCCTTTACTCTGCATAGCGATCGAATTTCGTATTTCAACCGTCTCAACGCAGACAGGTTAATATGTCGGGTCGCCTGATTCGATCAATTCGTCCAAAGCGGAGGTCGAAGAACAGCCCGGAGAGAGAGAGCGTCATCTTTGCACCTTGTAGCTTTCTGAAGCCCGTGTCGGAATTTCAATTCGGTGTCCTTCAAAGGAGGGGAAGGCCCGGGCGACTTATCATATGCCTCTGCTAGGAGTCAATAGCCGGGAATTGCTCAGAGATGCATACATGCCATGATATCATGAAGAGTAAGGCCTCGGGACCGTGAAGAGAATCACTTTGTTCGAGAACTGGACATTCAGGCTCACAGGACCACCGTGGGAACAAATACCAATGAGCAGGAGAGGATGATCGCTGCAAAATTTCTGTAAAAACCCCTTCGTGACGTGATCCCACGTCTTACTAAGCTTGGTACACGGGAAGCAAACCAAGAAGGTGGAGTATAGCGATTCATGTGGACGTAGCAGCTTCATTGCAATATTGCGCCTTTGGTGCGGGCGTGCCGCCCAAAACTTCTCGTCTTGCGACCGAGTTTGTGTGGGCGAATTAATTTCTGTGGTACCTTTCTTTCATCATCATCATCATCATACAAGAATAATGCTATGTACCTAAACGGCTGTCTTTGTCTATTCAGGTAGTCTACCTCCACTCACCACTACAAGTACTGCTACTGCTCTTTCTCCATTTCCGTCCCACCAGCATACCCTGAACAGTCAGTCAAGCTCTCCAAGCTATCCTCAACAATAAGGTAGGAGACAAGAAGTGAAGGTATGCTATAATAAGCGACCTCGCCAGGTCGTCTAGCCCCACAAACAATGATTATAGTGACGTTTTGCTCACTCTGCGTATCCGCGCTGTGGAAGGAGATCCATCCCCGTCCCACCGTAAACATACGAACCGCGCCGCCTTCTCCAAGTGCTCCACGCAAGAAAATATTGCTGATTGCCGTTTGACTGGCGACAAAAGCCTCCTCATGCTGTTCATTGATATGCATCCGCTCTGACCTTGCGTCTTCGAAAGTAATCCATCACTTTCCGAGCAGGACCTGAGCTCCCTTCATGCCGGCTAGGCCCCTGGTCGTAGTCGTGTGAATTGTTGAAGTTGCGATTGTTCTTCTGCAGCACCCCCCTGCCTTGACGATTTTGCTGCATAGACGGCCTGGAAGGATCTTGGGTGTTGAAACCTTCTGGATACAGGGGACGTGTTTGATTGGTGCTGCTTCCGTATTGCTGTGGCTGTGACGGCGGAGTATAGGTCTGCTGCTGATAAGCGCCACCTGTTCCACTGTAGACGCCGGTGCCACCATACACGTCATTTGAGACCCGCGATGGCGCCGGCTGATGTTGCGGTGGTCTCGAAAAGTTGGTCTGAGCAGGTCGAGGCTGATCATGTTGACCATCCTGCCCGAGTGGTTGAGTCTCGTGGCCCTGCTCAACAGGGTAGTGACCTGATGGCCCTGAGGCCAGACTCATCGAAGGACGTCCCTGCACACTGCTGCCAGTAGGTGGTTGTGGGAAATCACCAGCTTGAGGGACTGGTGAGTCGGGCTCAGTCTCTTGCTCTTTGCCTCCGCCAGTCAGACCACGAAAGGGAAAGGTAGACGGAATTAGAGATGAAAATCTTTTGGGCTTCTCTTCCGGCGGCTGCTGAGATTCGAGGTCAACACTCTTTTTCTTCCCTAGCCCGAACGAAAAGGAGCGTTTCGATTCGATAGAGCTGCGGGGAGGGTTCTCGGCAGGATATGGCTCCTTCATGCTGGTCGGAGGATACTTCCTCTCCCTTTTGCCTCTTGGTCCATCACCTTGCTGCTTACCACCCATAAACGAGCCACTTCTGCCGAACAGTTTCTCGCCTAAACCGCTCAATGTGCTGGACCTCCTGTGATGAGTCTTGACAGGTGCAGCCTGAGCTTGTGGTGGCGGGTCATTATTTCTGACAGGTACAGGAACACGGCTGATTGATTGAGCTGGACCGTGCTGTGGGATAGGAGCAGAGATGTTGTATGCTCTCCCATTGTTCGGCGGCTGAGTCACTCTACCATGCGCGTTGGCAGCCTCGACAGTCGGAGCAACAGGCTGTCCATACGAGCCTCTGGTGGGCAAACGAGGGTCACCCCGGGTAGATGCCGATGTACCTGGAGCATTTCCTGTGCTAGGGCGAGTGACTTGGCTCTGGGTTATCGTAGGTTGCGATGTTGTGCCGGTGAATGCTCCTGCTGAATCAGATACAGAACGAGGCACATCTCTGGCTGGTCGAGTAGGAGGTGGCATTCTCTGTTGACTATTGCTTGGCGGGATGGTTGGGTAATCTGCAACCTTGGTGGCTTCATTCGAAAGAGGCGGTTCCTGAGGCAGAGGCTTTGATCGAGCAGCGAGCTGAGTTGCAGCACCCACCGGACCTTGACTGCCCCTCCTCGCGCGTGTAGCTGGAGCTGTGGTAGGTGCTTCACCTCGGGTAGTATGTGATTGTGGCTCAACATATTCTGGCTGAATTGTGTGTCGGTTCACATTGCGCCTGCGCGTGGCCGTTTCTGCATCCTCATCTTGTGCAAATTCGGCTTGCGGGTGATTAAGAGCTGCAACGGGAGACGGAGTACCTTGATTGACTGTTTTGGCTGGTTCGCGGACTGACGCACTACGCGCCAATCCTGGCACCTCTTCTTGTTCTTCTAGAAAGGTGTCAGCGAGCCAATGCGATGGTGCTTCGAATTGAGTTGCCCTACCAGACGGAACAGTACTGTTGGCGATATCTGCAATGTTGGTAGTACTGCTTGTGATATGAGAAACCACGTGGTGATATTCACTGAGCCAGCTATGCCTCGCCACTTCGAACAAATCGGCACGCTTGCGTGGGTCTGGAACAAGAATCCTTCGTAGGAGGTCCCTTGCGTGAGGAGTGACATACTCCGGAAATGTGAGCGCGGTTGTGGTGATGTACTTATACAGCAAATTGATGTTATCGCCTTCTGGATTGGCAGGATCATCGTCGAACGGGAGATATCCTGCTAGCATGGCATACTGGTAATGGTCAGAAGTGTGAAATCAAACAAACGGATCGATCTTACCAAGATAACGCCACAACTCCACACATCCACTTTACGTCCCGTATACAGCGAATCACTGACTACCAGCTCAGGAGCAGCATAACATGGACTTCCACAACTAGTCTGCATCAAGTCTCCTTTTCTCATTCCTCTTTCATCCTGACGGTCGAGGCGATACTTTTTCACGAACTCACGATTACTGAGGTTATACACAACATCCTCTGATAGCTCATCAGCAGGATTGAAAGTATTGGCGAAGCCGAAGTCGCTGATGATAATGTTGCGATTGCGGTCCAATAGTAAATTTTCCAATTTCAAGTCTCGATGAACAATCCCCTTTTTGTGCAGATAACCAATCCCAGAGACGAGCTGCGCAAACAGTCGTCTGGCAGCTGGATCTTTCAGATAGCGATGGTTTAGAATGTAGTCGAATAGTTCACCTCCGGAGGCATACTCCAGGATGATACCAATATGTCGGTCTGTCTCCACCATCTCATGCAAACGCACAATATTCGGGTGTGATAGCTCGCGCAGAATCGATATCTCTCGGTAGATCTTGGGAAGGCGGCTTGGATTCGTGGCCACGCTTTCACGGCGGATGAGCTTGATGGCAACTTGCACACTACCATCCTTCTTCCACCCAAGCTTAACTTTGCCAAATTCTCCTTCGCCAAGGGTCTGACCTAGCATGTATTCTCCGAACTGCACATCCTTTCGTCTCGTCGATTGCTTTGAGTAGTCTTGTCTCCTGCGACCGCCATCATCTGGGCCTTCACTTCCCACCAGAGCCAAGCCTGTGCCGCTGGCGGTATCAGTCGGCGGTGGTGCGGGACGAGCTTCAGCCATTCTCTCTTCCTCCCGTGCAATATCGACTGCGGGGTTAGAAACCACTACTCTGTTGATGACCTCGCTATTCTCACGAGTAAGATGTGCCGGGGGCGTGGCGGTAGCCATGGCGGCTTCGGATCGAGTTTCTCCGGACATGTGCGAGCGCTGCCCTGGTTCTCTTGGGCTCGTGCCGCTTTGAGGGCCCTCTGGTGATGTTGGTCCTCTTCGTCGGTTGCGAGAAGCTGCCGTGACACTGTTCGAAGTGATACCTTGTGATACGTTGGCCATGGGAGCATTTTGGGCATGGCTTCGTCCCTCGTAAGGGCGAGCGTCATCTGCAGTCTGCCTTGATTGTCTTGACGCGGCAACCCTGGTCTCGAGGGGCGCTGTGGATGGAGGGATCCTGGCTGGTGAGCTGCTGGGCTGCTGAGAGGATGATCTGGGCGGCGGTACGGGAGGTCCATCGTATTGATCGGAAGCTGTAGGTCGATGGCGACTGTTCGTCTGCGAGGCTCCAAATGATGGACTGTCTGAAGAGACATATGTAGCCGTAGGGGGCGACGAATGCGGTTGCGAGGCCGCTGGTAGTGGTTGACCGCCGTAGCCGCTTTGCCGCCCCTGTCTTCTTGGTGATTGGTTGGTGCTTGATGCTTGTGTATTCTGGTTTACATAGTAGGCATCTCGGTTTTGCTGCGACTGCTGGGCATACTGTCGACACGCTACACCAGGAGAGTATGAAGAAGGTGGTGCTTGAATGCGCTGAGAAGCAGGTTGCGTGGCAGCAGAAGACATTTCAAGGAGCGGGGCAAACGCAAGAGACAAGTGCCTCACACCCCAGCTGCCTTACAGAGGCCCTTTCACGAATAGTGGAGATGGGACAGTGCTGACAGTATCTGTTTCGGAGGTTCTAGTTGATTCCAACAGAGCTGCCACAGGCCTGCAGCGGTATCTTGTTGTTTCCTGGCTCCAAAGCAGCTACGCTTCTTGTCTGACTGGTCTTGTTTGGATTTCCCCCACTATTTCGAGCTCTTCGCGAAGGTTTACTTCTTTTCTCAGTGACTGGCAAAGCACGTACTGAAAGACGTTGTGTCTGGCGTGAATCAATGTGAAGTGAACAATGTATTGATTTTTGGTGCGCACAGATGGGCGCCGGGGTTGTCAAATGTCAAACGTCAAACCCAGTCTCGCCAAGAGCGCACACAGCAGCAAAGGAGTGTTGGGTATTGGGTCTGCGGTCAACACGGTCGCAGTGCCTTCCCTGTCTGATAAACAAGCTGATCTGAAGCCTGACAGGGAACGTTGACAATTTCTCGAGTATCGGCGAAATAGCGGAGGCCGAAACCAATCATCGGCTAGACCTGCGCTGCACGGTCAAACGAGTGAATTTCAGGAGGCAGGCTCTCATGATCAATGAGAGAGAGCCGTCATTTGGAGATGGGCGAACGGGGAAGGAGGAGGGCCCCTATCGTAGGGAGAGGAAGAGGGCGTCAGGGAGAGATAGAATGGGTGTGGAGAGGGAGAGAGGAAAAGGATAATGGACAGCAAGCCGATGTTGATCAGCGGTTGATGCGTTGTTGGTGGTGAGACCGCACAAGAGAGCCAGACTGGGACGAGGCTGGGAAAAGGGCCTAAATTAGTTGGCGAGGCTGTCTTTTGACCGCCTAGGGCTACCTCTGCTGAGAATTAGGCGCCTTGCGCACTCCGGCCGGATAGCTGGTGGGTAGATCAAATAGCGGCTTGGGAGCCAGGAGTGCTAAAGTTATAGTGCAAAGGTTGCGGCTTGCTGGCCGCTGGTTTGGCCTTTGGCCCGTTAGCAGACTGCTTAATGGATATCCATCCCCGCCTGGACAGTTTACGCCAATCCGCTCTAAATACTAACGCAGCTGGTGGAAACCGGAATTGTGTCTAGGACACTGCCGAAGTAAAAGGGGTCCATCTTCTGTTGGATATTGGATGGAGTACTGTTCATGCGGTCACCTCGAAACCGAACTGATAGCAGAATCAGGAACCAAAAACGCGCAGTTTGCGTTGCGTGCAAGCGCCCAGCAGCGACCGCCTGAAACAGCCCTCTAAGCATCAGGATGCGGTCCGGGAGTCTCGCTCGGCCTTGTAGATCTCAGCCAGATCTCTCGCAACTGCCGCCCACCTCAAAAGGTGCCCAAAGGTTAAAAGATGATTGACGGGTGGCACAACCAAGATCCTGGTCTGTCTGTACCAGTCAGAAACGTTCCAATCCTGGTTCGATATCTGATCTTCTGCTCTTCTACTCCGTACACAAGGTGGTTAAGCTGCCGGCTAGTTCAACATTTTCCACACACCATCTTTTCTACCATACGGAGTACTCCATACGACGTTCAGAGTGTTAAGGACGGTGAGAAGAGTGCATGAGAGCGATCAAACGATTGCAAAGAGCTGTCTCAGCTTTCACGTCCTACCTTAGTCTCTGACTGCTTCTGGCGATCGGTGCTTGTGCATCCCCTGCCCATGCATATTGCTCTGGTGTCTTTGCCTGCGGGTCTTTTCGATGGCGTTGCGCTGCATCGTTTGTGCATCTCATCTTATAGGAGTATTTCCGAGTGGTGCTGCCACCAACCTCATCTTCATGTTAAGCTTCTAGATATGGCACAAACAACCACTAATATCCAAACCGCAACGTCAAATCCAGGTGGCAATTCATCAGTCCACTTGCATCGCAAACGCCTCATGAGGTGAGTTGAACAGGGAACTGGTTCACTGAAGAGCATGCTTCGTTTGTCTCCGCATTCTCGCACTATCAAGGGGATGCCAGGATCAATACACCAGGACCCTAGCTAGTTCGTAGCAAATATCCGGCGTTTCACATGCATATCATGCTTGCACGTAATCTTTGTTTCTCACCGCATGCAGGAAGCATATTACATGATCATGTTCAGACAAGACCTCCGCCCTTGTCCCCATCGTCCCCATCGTCAAATCTAACTCTACGAAACCATGTTCAGTATTTCTCCGGAGCATATTGCCCGTGCAAATTCTCGCCAACCCCGGATCCATATGATGGAGGCGCAGGGTTTGCTCCAAACGTGCCGAATCCGACTGGCTCCGTACCTGGCTTTTGCGAAGAGATGCCGGCGTAAGGATTCTGGCTGCTTCCTGTCTGCTTCACGTCTGCAGGATAGCCGTCGTGGGGCCCAGGTCCTTGATTAACAACACCCCCATCCCCAGCACCAACAACCAATTGTTGGCCATTGGGCATCTTGCCCACGACCATTCCCTTGGCCACGGATTTTATGACCGCTTTTCGTGACACACCTGCTGCATCAATGTAGACTAGGCCGACATTGCGGAAGCCACCGCCTAGATTAGAGGCTACGGATCTAGCCTCGTCACCATATCGATGACCCACAACTGTTGTCGCAGCAGTAGATCCTGACTGCAAAAGATGGCGACCCGCTTGGTCGATACCATCTGCAATGGTGGAGAATGCAATCATGCTCTTGTTCAAGATGCCCGGTTTGTAAGAGGAGATTAGGTGGCCATCTTTGTCGTACCCTGCTCTTTTCTTCTCTCCTTTGCCGGTGAGACCTGCTCCGATATTCTGGGCATAGCGATTAACTTGGCCAACAGTTTTCGCACTTAATCCCACAGCTCCCTGAGAGAAATTGTTGATCTTGCGGATTCGTGCATGCGTAGTTGGGGTGAATGTCATAGGCTTGGGACTTGGTTTCGTTTTCTTCTGGAAGGTGTCGGCACCAGAATTCATGGCATTTGCGAGATAAGTAGAACCCGTAACAATTAGTCTCGAAGCCGTTGCGGAAGTCTGGACAATCGTTGACTTTTGATACGCGGGATGTTGAGACATCTGTAAATACTCGTCTGTCACGTTATTGATCTGGATGTTGTTGCCCTGGCCCTCCGCAGGTAAGTGGATTTCCACAGGATCTACAAACCACTAGTTAGCAAGATCGTGTACCTAGGGACAGTGAAGAGTCCCAGACATACTTTTCGAACCCGGGTGAATCGTTGACGACTCGACGACATTGAATCCTTCTTGAAGCTCTCCGACAACGCTTCCATTTTCCTCGTCCACTAGAACAATTTGCCCTGGATGCATCTTCGAATCTCCAGATCCAGCATAACCTTGGCCAGGAGCATAGTGAGCAGGATTGTATTTCTCGTGCCCTTTGGGAGGTGAAGCACGTTCGAGGAATGCGGTACATTGGGCAAGTATCGTTTCAAAGGTATCAATGTCTTCTTGCGTCACTTTTCCAGGTGAATTACCAATGGGCGGAAATTCAATTCGTGTGAAAGCTCCGGAATCCGGTCCAAGATCCCATCGGGGAATCAGGTAACTGCTGGGTGGCTGATGGTAGATCTGAGTAGTAGCTGGCAGAGGCTGATCGAGCTCGGGAGGAAGGTGGAGGTGAAGGTAGAAGTCTTCCTCAGGGGCAGTACTCCTCGGCTCGGTGGCAGACAGGCCGGTGAAAGGCGAGGAGGTGGGGACCATCAGCAGAGACAAGGTCTGCGGACCAGATGGTGTGAGAGGCTGTTCTTCACCATCCTGGAGATGATATGCCTTGATGTCATTGACGCTGTACAGCACTTGCGGTTCTGAGTGACCAGAAGACATGATTGCACTTGGGATAGTAAGTTAGTGCGCAAGAGCGCCAATTGACCTTCAAAAAGCTGGACTTGTTTTCAGAGCTGGACTTGGCGGGGTGACGTAGATCAGAGGGATCGTGCTTCAAACTGTCGCACCCTTGGACATTCGGATTCGGACACGGGACAGGCACAAGAACGCCGAACTAGGGAGAGAGCAATATTCTGGAGAGCCAACAGAGAGAAAGGTTGAGGGACATATGTCGTCTCTCAAGAAGCTCGTAGACGCTCGAGGGGGCTGTACGCGGCCTTGGCAGCGTTTACTCAGTTAGATCTAACTCCAGACTACGCCACATAATTTGCAAGCCACAGCTCTAGATCTCGCTTTTGAAGGCCTCAAACGAAGTACGACAAGTGTCGGTGGACTCTATTTCAATTTGTTGGCATCCCTGTACCTCTACCGTATTTCCGCACACGCCACATTGTCTGCTTGCCATTTCTTGAAACTAAAACCAACACCTCATGGCTATAGTCTTTATCGTTTGCTTGGTCTTTTTGATACTTGACCTGAATGAAATCCGAATCCACAGTACCAGGGACTCGACTCAAGCTGAACAGCGCATTAATCGTGGCGGTCTTGGGAATGATTTTGAAGGTCCAGGAGTGCTCGTTCTTGGATTGTATCAAGTTACTAGAACGTATTATGCTGCGGCAACAGTGACTTCATCTCGTCATAGACGTCCAATGGTCAAAATCTTCGGGCAAGATCTGCTGTGGATGTTGTCAATAGCAGGAGATGCTCAAAATGCATGATTGGAATGCACCAGGCAGGAGGAAAAGGACATACATGTACTGCGACACGGTCTGGGCAGACGTCTTTCGGGATGTCGATGGAGATGTAATTCCAACTCACGGAGTGCTACTAGTGGGATTCGCACTCGCGCAAGGACAGTTCGCAGTCTAGAAACCTCATAGATTGATGCGCAGAATGATAGTTCAGATTTACTGGTGGGATGAAATTGCGTGGGCACTTTAGTCACTCCTCCACGCCCGCAGCGTTCTACACAATGCGTTAAAACAGGCCACACATTTATTTCGTCCTCATCATGTTGAAAATATATGCCTTCCATTACTTGAGCAGTAACGTTTCACCGCTCGCTAGCTCTGAATAATGGGCTTCGTCTGCCGGCAGTCCCGCTGCCTTTAGATCCCATTCTTGAGCTTCCAAAGCATCTTGCAAGCTGTACGCCTTTCTTCTCAGAAATGGAGCAAGTATACCACCTCCAATTTTGATTTCATCGTGTGTGTTCGCCCAGTACTTGGACCTCAATATTATCTGACATTTGAGAGCGTTGTGTGCTCCCAGATTCAGTTGCTTCTGAAAAAGACTTATTGAAACGTCGTGGAGACCATGCAGGAGTGCAAGGGTCCGTATTTGTGGAACTGCTATCGGTATAGAGCCGAGGTCCTCAGGGCGAATACCATGGGGGGTGTAGATGATAGCTTCAGCACCAGCTGCGTGTATCGAGTTTGGGTCTTTGAAGAAGATGGCGATAGCGGAGTGGTAATAAAGTGCGTCTGACTCCGTCACCAATCGGGCAATGCGAATCCATGGTGGTAGCGATGACGCCGATGTCTTTCTCCAGTCTGAACCCTTACCGAACGGAGGAACGTCAAACACTTGCTCGAAGTGGTCCCAGGATCTGATAAGCTCAGCAGCTTTCGTTGTCGCCAAGCAAGGTACGGAGGGATCAATCTCCTCGAGAGTCTTTCGGTGGCAATGATCAGTAAATTCGTGTGAACAGACGACGGCATCTATGTAGTTGCCAGAGATAGCGGTAGATGTGTAAGGGTCTCCTGAACTTCCCCTCGAGCTTTCCTCCGCGGCGTGCAGCTCAACATCCTCCCTATCGTGGAGGTTCTGATTCAGTTCGCGGATTGTTTGCACACTGCTCCGAATTCCATGCCATTGTGTGCTGAACCAGCCCGCCACATCACTCTGCAAAGACAACAATCAGCAACATGCTGAGAGTTTGGACGACGATCAGCAAATTGATGAGGATCACGAACCTGGGGGCCCTGCAGCCAAGGATCAAGTAGGATATTGAAGCGAGACCGTCCAGGAGGGCAGAGCGCATCTACAGGAAAGGGAAGAGACAGTAGCCATGTTGTATCAGCATTAACGTGAAAGAGTATCGGTCTGCGTGCCGCCAGGGCAGCTTCGATAGAGCTATCTAGTTCGTGTTGTAATTGTGCGGATGGGTCTAACATCATCCCGGATTTTGGGGCTGCATTAACAATGCATATCGATGAAGTGTCCTGATACTCGTTTGCCGATGTTCGCAGTCCTGCAAGACAACGGTGACGCTGGTTAAATACCAGTACTGCTGATCACCGGTGCTTCTCGCCACAAGCCCTACACAGCCACCAACCACCAACAGTTCGGGCCTACATACAAGGACTTTGAGATTGGGATAGAGGTCACGATGATGACAGAACGTGCTGTGAAGTTGGTCAAGGTTGGGCCTCACATGTCAGAGAGATTCGAGGGGCCAGGTTGTGTGAGGTTGAGGACCCTGTATGGGAGTCAGAGTAGATATCGGCACCGTTGCCAGTCAAAGCAATGTCGCCTTTGCTATCATGCCAACAGCGTTCACCTACTTTCTATTCCGCGAAGGTAGTGATTATGATAAAGAATTGGGCATCGGTTCATTGTTAGAACCTACCTGTATGCTGCTGACTTCCTTTCATGCACTGGGCTGCCATCAGTGACAGAAGTGCGAATACATTTCAACCATTAATATTGCCACATTGCACACGACCCTTTCCCCGGCTTGCTCGCCTCTATCCCTTGTTGGTGACCAGGCTTGTCACTCTCACTATCGCTTGAAACGCGCGTCGATGTCTTTAAGCTCTATCCATGCCCTCAGACAAAGTTGGGCTGCATGGTGGAGATAGCTGGGCAGCATCACAATCTACCCGTTCGAAGTGTGGGGTCGTGTGCCTAAGCTACCGCCTATCCCCACGCCCCTCCACGGCTGATCCAACAACTACCCTAAAGATATTTGGCCTCTGATATCCACTTCTTCCACATTCTGCTGTCTTGCAGCTTCACCTGGTCAATATTCTCCGGATCTTCTACGATCTCACCTACCTCGATGAACGACTCTTCTGACGAGCCCCCATTATTCCACCGCATTCGTTCTTGGTTGCCAACCAAGGCGCATGTCTCAAACCTCACTCCGCGAGAGCCGAATGATCACAACTCTGTCTCTACCCTGAAGCATTCATCAAGTCAGGGAGAGCATGTTTCCACAAAGTCTACAATCCCGGCAGCGTCCGGCAGTCAGATCAACGATGGCGAAGCTGGTCAGCAAAGTCCGGAATCCACACTCGCAGTCGACAAAAGTCCAACATTGCCATTCCCGGCTCCACCTCCTCTGGCTGAGAAAAGAGAAGGAGAGGAATCTTCCACCATGACTTCGAAGGAGAAAGCACCCTTGCATAAAAGATTCTTCAATGACTGCAAACGCATCATCTTCTGTAGCTGGATCAACTGGCTACTCATATTCGTCCCTGTCGGCATTGTTGTCGGTGCGGTTGAAAGATCACAACGGAAAAGTAGTGCTATCAGCCCTACCGTGGTTTTCTCCATGAATGCCATAGCCATCATTCCACTGGCTTCTCTGTTGGCATTTGCAACGGAAAGTGTGGCCACTAAGATGGGTGACACGATTGGCGCATTACTGAATGTTACTTTCGGCAATGCCGTGGAGCTCATCGTCTTTATCATTGCTCTTGTCGCTAATGAAATTAAAATTGTCCAAGCGGCTGCGCTTGGTTCGATATTGTCGAACTTGCTCCTCATCCTGGGCATGTGCTTCCTCTTCGGAGGTCTCCGCTTTCGGGAACAGGTAAGTCACAGTTCAGGTACTCGGTCACGGCGAGTTGCTGACTACCCTTGCCAGCTCTACAACTCTGCAGTGTCTCAGATGAGCGCCTGTCTACTCAGTTTAAGCGTTGTTAGCTTGCTTCTCCCAGTAAGCCGCGCCTGCAGCCCTTTCTCAGAATGCGTTCTGTCAAATTTAGTCTGCATTCGTTGATGAAGCTGAAATCTTTTGTAGACAGCCTTCCATGCGTCCTTCAGTAATAGCGACATTGCGGATCAAGTCGTGCTTAAAGTTAGCCGAGGAACCAGTGTGGTAAGCTATAGAGCAACCTTCAAGATGCCGTAGTACTGACACGGGAGCAGGTTCTTCTCTTCGTCTACATTTTGTACCTCCTATTTCAGCTAAAATCTCATGCTTATATGTATGAGAGCACTCCTCAACATCTTATTGATGAGGAATGCTATCCTGGTGTCCTGGCCGAAATGTTGAATTCTTCCAGCTCATCAGATGACTCGACCTCGTCAAGTGATACCGATTCAGATGGGAGCTCGGGTTCGCATACCACAGCTAAGCGTATCAGGCGAGCACTACGTCGAAAGCGCCGCAAGTCTAGCGTAAGCTCTAGAGACACGCCATCAATGCCTTCCACTCGGCATACCTCATCTCCACTCAGCAACATCTTCGGAACTGAAACTCCTGCGACGCATTCACCTCAGCAGATCTCGCCGACACCATCGCACAGCTTTGAAGCTGTGATCAGTGGTGACGAAGCAGACAGTGATCGGAAAGGTAGAAGCGCACGCCGCAGGTCTACAGGTATCAATTCGAGGGATTTCGAGACGGAGCGAAATGGTTCTTTGGAAGAGGGTATCGTCAAGACTAAGAAATGCAGAAAGAAATGCAAAAATTCAAAGAAGTCGAAGACGAAAACGAAAATGAAAGCTCAGGAAGGGGCTCCCAATAATGGCGAGAACCCTGCTGGCGAAGGCCGCGCCATGGAAAAACCGCCAGCCGATGCTTCGGCCTCATCTCCTCAAGTCAACTTTGTCAATGAGATTCAAGAGATCCCTGAAGCAGCTCCCAAAAAACCTTTCCACTTTCGTGATCTTTCCCGAAATGCGCTGCCACGAGCCCTGTCGCCGGCGGTATTCTCCCAGCCATCTACTGGTCCTCCAACTTCTTCGGCGCCAGGTTTACTAGGATTGCCCAAAGCCAATCCACAAATTCGTCGAACTACTTCCTTACCAGAGATGAGTCACCTTGCTCCATCGCCCATTATCGCACCCGTCTCCGCTCAGCCGCTCCCGCATCTGATGCCAAGCAACCAGCAGATCAAAGTCATCGATCCGAAAGATTCACATGGTCAGGAACCACTTTCACGAACTTCTGCGATACTACTCCTACTCGTAGTCACTGCTCTTGTGGCTGTGTGTGCCGAACTTCTTGTCGACAGCATTGACTATCTCGTCAAAGAGACTGGCGTCAGCCAAGCTTTCATCGGTCTGATCATCTTGCCAATCGTCGGGAATGCAGCAGAACACGTCACTGCTGTTACTGTCGCATCAAAGAACAAGATGGATTTAGCTATCGGTGTCGCCTTGGGCAGCAGTATTCAGATTGCCATATTCGTCACCCCCTTGATCGTGCTCCTAGGATGGTGTCTCAACAGGGATATGAGTCTCTATTTCAGTCTGTTTGAGACCATCAGCTTGTTCGCAAGTGCGTTTATTGTCAACTACTTGATGATTGATGGGAGAAGCAATTACCTGGAGGGTGCACTGTTGATCGCGGCGTATGTCATTATTGCCCTGGCTGCTTTCTTCTATCCGAGCTGTGAAAATTTGAGTGCGGCAGGTGGACTTGCTCCAGGGGTCTGTCGTTAGCAAAAGCAAGGTCAAGTACGAAGGTGCCAAGGATTCTGTGGATGGAATGTCCGTAACTGCGTTGAAGGCGCCCGAGGATTATAAATCGCAAGGGACGTGCCTAGGTGTGTATGGATCGAATCACGGTCACTCTTTTTCGTGTTCTGATGGGAGTCGAAAAAAGATTGAGGAATTCTCATCATTCAAAGGTTCATGGTTGAGTCTGGCTGGAGGCCGTCTTACAACCTAGGTACCTATGGCACTTGATGCTCAGAGGCATCCGTACGTTCTGATCAAATTGGCCGAATCCATCATCCTCCCTCTTCTGACAGCTTGCTGTTCTGTCTTCTCAGCTACAATATAGTAGGAGCCACGCAATTGCTATAATCCTAGATAGTGTCGAAGCACCAAGTTGAAATTTCACATACCTTCCCTGGGAGAAGGCCTGTTGTAGAATATCGATGAGCGAGTCATAAAAGCCTAATTAACTTATATAGCCTTGGTCCTGTGGATATCGCTCTATAAAGGTAGAAGCGGTGGCAAGCCCAGCATGCCACCCACTGAGACGCGACCAAAATGAACGCCAACAAACGCTCCACGTCGGAAGTTAAAGAAGGCACACAACGCTCAACTTGTCAAAAGCCCCGTTCCAAGCAGCATCTCATCTACATGCCCTTCCCCATCCCCATATCCATACCACACATCGTGCTATATCCCTCATTCGCGGTATCCTTCGCCGGATCGTCCACTTTATCAACGCCCTGCTGAGGCTGAGGCGCGCCCATCGAGGTAGGTACCAGCATGGTATCATTTGTCATAAAGGGTGCCATTATCATGCTAACTGTCCCACCAACTTGGCGCCGGACGTGCATGGGTTTGGAAGGATCCATCGGTTTTGAAGCATCCATAGCCTTGTCAGCGGTCGCCATGCCTCCGGACATTGGGGGGCTCATTGATTTATCTTTGCTCATATCTTGGCCCATCTTGTCGTTGCCCATATCTTGGCCCATCTTGTCGTTGCTCATATCCTGTCCCATACCTTGGTTTTGGCTCTTGTCTTTACTCATATCTTGGCCCATCTTGTCGTTGCTCATATCTTGGCCCATCTTGTCGTTGCTCATATCCTGTCCCATACCTTGGTTTTGGCTCTTGTCTTTACTCATATCTTGGCCCATCTTGTCTTTGCTCATATCTTGGCCCATCTTGTCGTTGCCCATA
>JAABUK010003010.1_pt1 | contig 29121 bp, 22 predicted proteins | sample 5559141 | NCBI WGS metagenome assembly JAABUK01 (sample SAMN10711869, study PRJNA513367) | rock metagenome | isolation source: Antarctica rocks | place: Antarctica: Victoria Land, Pudding Butte nord | collected 2016-01-03
CAGCGAGATAGTGCGTAGCTGAATAGAATGTTTGATCAATAAAGATAGCTATAACTAGAATATTAAGAATACAGAAGAAATCAAAGAGAGTTTCAAGCTGTATCTATAGTAGAGCAAAACAAAGAGAGCAAAGCAGGTTTGCTCGAGTATCGAAAGCGTTAGAATAGAGTATCGAGGCTGAGGTTTAACATGAGTCAAAATCTCTAGAGCTTATTGACTAGAAAACTCTATTCAATCTCGACACACTCGTAACACTCACTTAATTCAGTCACGAATCTTCTTTTATTCATACCTTCTACAATTTATCTCTATTCACGACATTGATGATAACAGCAAAGATAATATGTACTGCAGACAGAGTAGCATATACTATATGTTTCAAGAAAATAGAACATATATTATATGTCTGAAAACACGAAAATATGAGCTGAAACTCGTTCATCATTGAATATTTGAAGCTGAATAGAAAGAGTCTGCTTGAATGACAAGAATAGTGAGTTTGCTACAATGACACAGAACGACATGAAGTGATCTTTTGATTAAGCTCGTCACTTGAAGTGAGTTTGCTATGATGACAAGTCGATAGTTGATCTCTTGATTGAGCTCATCATCAGAAAACAAGCTCTACTACATGCGTGTAGTAAATATGAACAGATCAAGTTCTATTGAATGCAATAGACATGAACAGAACAAGCTTTGTGACGCGTTGCAGACATGAATCAGAAGAAAACAGATAATCTCTTGATTGAGCTCGTCATTGAACAGAACAAGCTCTACTACATGCGTGTAGTAGACATGAACAGAACAAGCTTTGCTACATGCATGTAGCAGGCATGAATCAAAAGACACGAAGTGATCTCTTGACTGAGCTCATCACTTGAAGTGAGTCTGCTACAATGACAAGTCGATAGTTGATCTCTTGATTGAGTCAGTCAATGAACAGAACAAGCTCTACTACATGCAAGTAGTAGACATGAATGAAACAAGTTTTACTACATGCATGTAGTAAACATGAATTGAAAGACAACGATTGATCTCATCAATTGAGTCAATCACTTGATAGTTAGTCTGCTTGAATGATACTCGAAGTGAGTTTGCTTGAACGACATTTGAAGTGAGTCTGCTTCAATGACATTTGACAAGAAGAAATAGACTTGAAACGTTTGATGAAATGAGCTTGAAACACTCTTTGATATGTCAAGAATAAATAGACTTGAAACGTATGATGAAATGAGCTTGAAACGCTTTATGATATCAAGAAGAAATAGACTTGAAACGTCTGATGAAATGAGCTTGAAACGCTTTATGATGACAAGAAGAAATGAGTTTGAAACGTCTGAATAGAACGATAATGAAACAAACAAGAAAGAAACTGATTGAAGCAATGAAATCATTGCTTGATTGAGAGAAGAAAGTAATGTTACGAGCATGCTCAGTCTTCTACTGAGATGCATGTTCTTTGAGTCAATCTAGACTCTATCGAGCCTAGCGCTCATCTTCTCTCTGTACATATAGTCTTTGCATCTCATAGATCTCACTCTTTAGCTTTGAATTCTCGTTTATCTGATTTACTCTTCGTTTATCTGTATCTTTATGACTTGCTCTAGACATGATTTTAACAATTATGAATCTATGCAAGATTTTATATACTGTAGTGAGCGCTGCGCTAGCGCAGCATTCTTTTCATATCAAAAATCGCTTCTTTCTGCACTTTATATTATAACTGTTTTCAATGTGAGAACTCTATAAGTTTATTTCTTCTTTATTTCTTCTCTCTTTTATTTGATTCTTTGATGACATCACAGCTTGAAATTGATTCAATATGTTTATTGAGAGTATCATTTGAATGATCATCATTGCTGCGCTTATGATTTCTAAGAACTTTCTTAAGTTTGTAATGTTTTCTTCTCATTGCATTGCTTTTCATTCTACTTTTTATCTGAAACATGTTAATAAAATGTGCTTAATTGACATTTAATCTCTGTTGCACTCGCACGTCATTGTAGCAACATTGAGTACTCATCTCTCATATAGAAATTGATTGAAGTCAATTTTTCTCATGCATAACTGCATCAATAATACATTGTAAGACTTTGCACAATTTTTGTGCAGTTGCAGATGTTAATATGTCATCTTTGATGTCAAATATCAAAAATGAGCTGCGTTAAATTTCTCTTTTCAAACTATTTTTTATGTTTGTTTAATCTGTTTCTGTATGAGCATCAGTTACATCATCATCTCAATGCGCTGATACTTAATCAGCAATAAAGACAACTTATGTACATCATCAGTTATTTTATTTGCTGCTTCATTTTTGAGCACTTCTGCATGTTTTGTCACTTAATGTAACTTCAGCGTGACTTCTTAAGATTGAATGTTCTCATGTGCAGTTTAAACTCATCACAGACGTGTTTGATCTTTTGTTAATGTCATGACTTTCACTGTTTTCAAAGAGATTTGACTGTTACTATATATTTTATATATTTTTTCATGACACTCTTAATTTGCTATCACTATGTTTGTGAAATGTTTTGCTTTCGCGACTAATTCTTTCAGCTTATCATAATGAGTGATGACTAAAGTTAATTTTCTCAGTCTCTTATTTAACTTTCAGTTCATTCTCATCATGATCACTGTAACATCATCTTTGCTGTCATTATCATTCAAGTAAACTCTTTGCTTCAATGCAAATGTGTCAAGATTATGTTGTTTTATTGACATTTTCTTGTTTGCAATTATAATTATCTTCAATGATTTTGATCAGAGAATCATTGTATAAAGATGACTTCAATTCATCTTCATCTGCTTGAGTATTTCTTTCATTCACTTTCACTTTAGTTGTAAAAATGTCTTGCACAGCTTTGATTTTTAATCTCTTTTTAATGTCAAGTCATTGTAAATTCAATGCACTATTGTTTCAATAACTTCGTCTGATTTTTGAAAGTTCATGTTTGTTATTGATCTTTGTATTAGCTTTTGTAAGTGAATATTTATTGACATTGTGTTTATTTTCATCTGTAAAGTCTTTGTTGATGTCACATGATAAACATTGATGATCTGTTGCAATGCTTTTTCTTATACTGATCTCAGCTTAATGTTTAGACTTTTTCAATGATCTTTTACTCTTTGTGATGTATATCATATGACAGCTTCATGACTAAGAAAAAAGCATGTCATTGCAAAGTAAATTTGCTTACTCATCATCATTAATGAGTCTCAAGTAAACTTAATAATTGTCTGTATGATTTTTTGTTTAATCACTAGTTTTGCTTTGACATGATGCATGTAAGTCACTCATTTCAGCTTGAAGTTCAGTTGAACTTTCAAAACTCTAATATTTGATTTTAAGTCAATTTGATATTTCATCAACTTTACATCAATGTTCATATTGAATTACTTAAAGATTCTTGTAAAGTGAATCAGCTCATGCTTTGTCTTTAAAAACTTGATATCATGCGTTTTTGATCATTGTTTGCATCTATCATAAATCTCATCAAGAACTTTGCAGTTACACTTCATGAACTTTTTGTATATTAAGATATTAACATCATTTACAAAATTTGTGAAGCTTATTCTTAATTTGATGTTATCACATGCTTTTAGCAAGTTCACGTTGTAGAACAAATATAATATTGATGATAGTGAAAAGTTTTGTGATATATTGATGTTCACGCTGCATTTCATCATCATGTAATCATCAATTGTGATCATGATGCGTTGATTTTTCAGAAAGTTCTTCACAAATTTAAGAAGCAGTCTGAGAATTCTTCTCTTTTTCATGTCATGCAAAAGTCTGCTATGTGCTACATTATTGAATGCACTCTTCTCATTTAAACTCAGCAATGAAATTACTCTTCTTTTTATGTCACTTTATACAGTGTGTATCTTTTTTATAATCAGTTGCAAAGTCATATCTGTTGATCTGTATTTATGAGTTCTCATCTGAGTGTTCAATATTAAGTCACACACTTTTATGATGTTTTGCAAACATTCAAATATGATGAATTTCAGTATTTTACTCAGCATGTTGAGTAGCACAATTAATTTATATATCTTTGCATTAAAGTAATTCTTCTTGTCTGACTTTTGCATCATTATTGTAATTATGTTCTTAAACTGAGTTGATTGTATTCTCTTCTGCAAACATTTTTCAAAAAGAGAGCATATTTGTTTTGATGTATTATCAACAAATCTGTGCATTATTCTATTTATGTATTCTGTGTATTTTAAAGTCTTGTTGAGCATCATTTTGTAGATGACTCTTTTAATCTTGCAATGCATCAGCAAAGTATCATTCTCAATTAAGAGTGAGTACTTGAAGTCTTCTGTATTCAGCATGAGAATCTCTGAAGATGATGAAAAGTGAGTTTGAAACATCATTTTCATCTTATTTTGCATTGTTGTAATGATGTTGAAGCATTCTGACTTAATCAGAAGAAAAATTGTTGCTTAAGTCAATGTGTCTGCAACTGCATTTCTTGCTCATTTTGCAGTTTTAAACAATCTTCTCAAGAATTGTTTGACATTCTGCATGATCTTTAATATTCACTGCATTTCTGTTTTCTAATGATCTTGCTTTTCTTATCATATGCTCAAATATACTCTGTTCAATCATTAATGATTCAACAGCTTTTTCTTATTTATTGCATGCTTTTGATGATCTTCATACACTTCTTCGTTCATTCTGCTTTGATCATTTCATGTAATCTTACTCAAAGAATGAAAATCTTGATAATCTTCTTCAATGCATTCAGCAGTTGCTTAATGTACTCATTTATACATTGACATTTCATTTCATGATTCAACAATGATTTCAACATTTGTTCTTTCAAAATATTAATGAACTTTTCTTCATTCATTATTTTTTAATTGCAACATAATTTTCATGCTGACTTTTTGCAGATTCTGAAATCTATAATTGTTATTGAAAGAGTAGAATGAACAGTATTACATATGATGAAATCTATGCAGATTGTAGAGAGAAGTCGTAGATTGTTTTATCTATATACTGCTAACGTGACTGAATCATGATGTGCAATCTTTCTTCTGACGCTAGTCTACAAAGAGCTGCTAGAAATGAGTCTGTCATTGCACTTCTCAACACTCTCACTTAATGCTTGCAAGTTTCTCAACTTTCACTGCTTTTCAGTCTCAGTTGTTCAATGAATCTCTTGAAGTTCTATCAAGATAGTGACTTGATCAATTCATCTGCTATCATATTTTAACTAGAAACGAAGTTCACTGAGATCTGATTCTTCTTGTGCAGATCTCGAATGTGATGATAAGTGATGTCAATGTGCTTCAATCATTCATGAATATGAGCATTCTTAATCAGCATAAGAATCGCTTGATTATCTTTTTTGAACTGCGTAAGTGAGACAGATTAATGAGTAATCTTCTCAAGAATATCGACGTGACTGTGACTGATGCTTAAGTACTTTGTCAAATTCATGTTCTTGAGCACTTGATTGATTCATAGACTTTTCTTGATGCAAATTGATAGAGTCATGTACTCTGTTTTGATGATCAATGTGACAATGAACTTTTGCTTTCAACTCATTCAGAAGACTGATTCTTCATCAAGTATGTAGATGTAAATGAGAATTGACTTGCAATCTAGTCTGTCTGAAACGTAGTTTGAGTCAGAGTATTTTACTAACTTCATGCTTTCACTGACTTTGTATGTGATGTTTAGATCAATGATGAAACGAACGTATTGCATCAACTTCTTCAAGATGTGTTCATGATGTTTTGCAGAATTGCTGAAATATTGACTTAGTTGATTGAGAGCAAAGATGATGTTGAGTCGAATGTGAATTGCAGCATACATGAGACTTTCAATGACTTGTTGATACTCATGCTGATCAATTCTCACGTCTTCGAGTTCAGCTGAACAAAGAGCATCATATTCATTCATTGAAAAATCTGTTGTCTTGTGCTTGTCTTGCTTCATGTTGAGTCTTTCAAGAACATCATGAAGATAGTGAGTTTAATTCATTCATAAGATTTGTGTCTTTCTGTTGCAAGTGATTTGAATATCAAGAATCTTCTTCATTTCTCTCAGATTCTTGACTTTGAAAACATATTGAAACTCATGCTTAAATCATTTAATGTTGCTCAATGATTTGCAAATAATGACTATGTTGTCAATGTATAGTAGCAACATGATTTCTTTTGATCTATGAATCAGAAGACATGAGTCTGCAATGCATTGTGCAAAGTCGAGTTCAGACAGCGCTGTTACACAGCGATCATGCCAGTCTCATGCAGCTTGCTTGAGATCATAAAGACTTTAAAGAACTTTTAGAACATAGTCAGATTTGACTTTCATTTCAGATGAAGAAGACATGTAAATGATTTCTTTGAGAAACGACTCAGTAAACGCATTGTTCACATTGACTTGATGAAGTTCAAGATCTTTCATTGTCACAATAGTTAAAAAGACTTGCAGAGTGTCAAACTTAATGATTGACGTGAAAGTATTCTTGTAGTCAACTTCATGAATTTAAAAGAAATCTCTGATCACTAGTTTTGTCTTCAGTTTGTCAAGAGAATCATTAATGTGCATCTTTAACTTAAAGACTCATTTGCTTGTTACAATGTTGATCTTTTTGAGCGACACTTCTTCTTGTCAGATTTCATTAATGACTAATGTCACAAGTTTTGTGTTAATCACTTCTTTTCAAAGTTCTTCTCAAACTGAGTTCTGCACTGCGTCTTTGTAAATGTTCAATGTGAAAATTCTTATTGCTTTAGAAGAGTCAGATTCATCGACGTTGAATAATGCTTATGACATGCTTGTGTCAGAATTGCTCTCATCATCATCAACTTTCTCTGTGACAAATCAGATCATCATAGCTTGCAAGATTTTAAATGCGCGATCTTTCAGTTGTTGATTTTCGCTGTCTCTTTTTCTCTTTGAAATGACTACATGCAGAAATGTTTGAACTGCTGACTTCAATGTGTTTAATGCAAAGACTTTCTGAGTGATCTGAACATTCAAGTGAATTTCGCAATCATCTGATGTTTGTGATGTGATCTTGAATAATGCATTCAAGTTGATTGCAATAGTCTTCAATGCATTAGTCGATTTAAATGAAATGTCAATCATGAAAGTATCAGATTTTAAAATGTCAATTGACACGTTATTCTTTGATGATTTCTTCACAGATTTTCGCTCTGAAAGAACGTTGAATGTCTGTTTGCAAAGTTGCAAGTTCATGTTTTTACTCTTTTCATCTTCAGCGAACTTGACAGCATGACTCTTGATGACTCGATCAAGATCTGAGACTCAAAAATGATATTGTTTATTGATGTTTTTCACATATTTCATGAATGCATTGAATCTGTCTCTGTTCATGAATTTGTCTCATCTGTTTTTGATTGACAATGACTTGAGATCAACGTGCAAGTAGCATTTGCATTCTCATATTCATACATGATCAATTGAGAGCTTGATTTTGATGAATGTTTTCTTCAAGATCATGAAAGCTTTGTCAATCAAGAGTTTTGTGATAATTCAATTTTGCAGATAGACATCTGTTTTTGCAGCTTTTGCTCAAAACTCAATGAAAAGTTCAGCATTCTTGATCATGACTTACATTGAGTTTTCTGTGATGTATATAACTTTTTCGACTACTTCATTTTGAATTGACATATGTAAAACAATGTATTAAGAAGCAATGTCAACTGATGAACATCAGCTATTCAAAATGACTTTAAGTTTCGTGATGTTGTTGCTGCATACTGAGAGAAGTCTGACATTGCTGTGAAGCTTTACACTGAGTTTTCATTTTTGCAAAGCATCTGATGCATTGAATCATTGCTTCAAAAAAATGCATCAAGTCTTTCTGAAGTGATTGTTCACTATCTTTAAAAAGTATGACTCGTTATCAAGAAACAATGATAGTGATTCACAGATGTTTATGAAGATCAGAGTCAAGATACTTGTCTTTTGATTGCTGACGTTGTGTTCTCATTTGTTAATGAACTTGATGAGCGCACATATCTTATACACATTCTCATGATTGTCATTGATGAAAATAGGTTTTTTCAGAATGATGATTTTATGAAGCTGACAAAGCTTTGCTGATTCAAGATGAGTGAAATGACGATGTCACAGCTTGTACAACTTGAAGTTTTTGTCATTTGCGAAGCTAAGTTGATCGTGATCAACTTCGATCTCATTCTCATGATGAATCACGTTAGTATGAGACGCAGAATGATTTAAATTCATTGAATCATTGAGATTCATTGAACTATGCATCACTGAAAATGCTGATGAGATGTCACGTTACATAGCTGATAGTAATGCAAATTCATCAAGATCGTTTGCAATTCTCTTTACTATGTAAACGTCTTTGCATTTTAAAGTTTCAATCATTTGCTTTTCTCACTTGTTGTGCATGTACAGATCTTTATCATCAAAGCTCTCTTGCAAATCTTTCTTACACATTTTTCTTTCAGAAAGAAGATTCATTTCAAGCTTAGAAACATGAAGAACAAAGAACAGCTTGACTGAGTTTTTGTGATGATCTTGCATGACTGCTGTGTCACAGTAATTGACATACAATTTTCTCTCTTCAACTTTGATGATACATTTCTTAATGCAAATTAAAGACTCACTAAAAAGTTAAAGTTGATCAATCATATGCAAGAAAACATCAGAGTCTGCAATTCAATTGAATTCAGAAATCTTATTGACAATGTTCTTTGACAGAGCTGCAATATTCTCGCTCTCTTCATTCTCATCATTTTCATCATTGTCAGAGATTTCAAAGTCACTTTTCACGTTGTAGACTCTGTGCTTCTTGTATTTGCTCTTCAGAAGCTCAGCAAAAGTTTGAAAATCATCAATGTTTTTATGTCTTGTTTTGTCTTTGTCTTTGCATTTCTTCACAAGTTCTTGAGCTGCAGACAGATGAAAGCAATCGACTAAACAATGTTTATCTTCACAGAGAAAACATCTTAAAAATCAATGACGCAATTGATCACTGTTGAAGTCTGAGAAGCATTTGCAACAATGACTGATTTTGCGTTTGTTCTTTTCTCAATCAGTACGCTCACGTTCGTTTTCTCGCTTGACTCATAGCACAGTCTCTGTTGTCTTCAATTGTGCTTTCTTCTTTTGTAGCTTTTGAAATTCTCTCTCAACATTTGACTTGTTCTGTGCATCAATGACATCTTGAATGATCATGTATTCATCTGACAATGATTGAAGTAAGGCTTGAAAGCGACGTTCTGACTTGAATAGATTGTTCATGTCATTCTGTGTTGCAACAATCTTTCAAGTCAGCTTGATGAGATGTGTTCATGTCTTTTCAATAAAGATATTCGTCGACATTCTGTAATCAATAAAGTTCATCAAATATTGTTTCTCAGTGATTTGTAACTTCTCTTTGTATTTGTAGCTCAAAGTATCTCAAATCTCTTTTGCTGACATTTTGTCTGCAGTGTATTCTTGATCATCAATGATGATGCAGATGATCAGTCAGTAGTGAGCTTTCACATTAATCTTTTGACTTTCAAAATTGAAAGATTGAATTTCGCTGATGATGTTGATGATGCTGTCAAGTGTGTTCAAGTCAGACTTGTCTTCAATGATGAATCACAAGTCTTCTTCAATGAGTCATCTTTTCATGAGAGAAAATCATTGATCACAGTTCTTGCAAGTGAGAATGAAAATAGATCATCATTTGACGAAGAAGTCATCAAAGTTCATGATGTTGATGTAGACTCAGCTTATTGTTAAAATCAAAGAATAAAATAAGAATATTAAATAGATTGATGAGTAAAGTGAAGAGAATGTAATCTTGTCAGTGATGATGAAAATTTTATGCGTTTTTCGACACGTTCAAGTATGTCTATTTATTCACTTTCTTGAAAACTCATAGTAGACTGTTGATTTGATGTGAGTGCTTATTTATCTTCTTGTGAGATGCGTAGTAAGCTGTTGAATTTCACTGAACTTCTTTAAGTCAATGTACTTATTTATCTTCTCATGAGATGTGTAGTAAGTGATCATTGATTGCTCATTTGAATAAGTCTTGTATCGAGTTGTTGAGCATCAAATGCTTAGAATGTTTCAATTTAATTACGTTGAAAGCTTCTTGCTAATTGAGACTCATAATTTATTGAAAGAGTAGAGTGAACAGTATTACATATGATGAAATCTATGCAGATTGTAAAGAGAAGTCATAGACTGCTTTATCTATATACTGCTAACGTGACTGAGTCACGACACATGATCTTTCTTCTGACGCTAGTCTACAAAGAGCTGCTAGAGATGAGTCTATCATCGCACTTCTCAACAATTGTCTGTATTAACAGATAATTTGAGAAGTTTTTCATTTCTTTATTGATTTTGCATCATATTAATTAAGTCATAATGTCATCTGTCATAAAGATTAAATTTATTATCATTTGAAATCTTTGATAATTTCTTGTAATTATGTCTCAAAATAGCATCAACGATGCATCAACATTTGTGATCATTTCAATTAAATCATTTGACAATAAATGCTGTTTTAAGTAGAATAATCTTTCTCATGTGAAATGATGCAAATTGAAATCTTTTACAAGAATGCATTCTTTTGACATGTGTAACATTTTTTCAATGTTTGAAAGACTTTTTTTTTCATAAATGATTTTATGATTTTTGAGTGATGAATTGTATACTTCATGAATGTGTATAACTTTCTGAGTTATCTGTATGTTGTCTGTTAATATCTGTAACATAATCATGTTTACATCTTTGAAGTGTCATGTTGAGTATCAGATGTTGCTGTCAATTCTTTTATTTAGATAGAAACAGATTTTATTCTCATTATTCTTCAGCATGAAGTTGACAGTTGCTGAGCAGTACGCTTTGAAATTCTCATCAAATTGTTAAAGTTCTTGAAGAATCAAAATATCATAATTTTTTTATCTTTTTCTCATGTAATAGCAAATCAACAACAAAATTTACCTGTATGAGATGCTGACTACAAATCTTTTGCAAGCTATGCTTGTCAGAAGAGCTGAACAATCTCATCAACATTAACAGAGCAGTAACAGCGTTTTACTCATGCATTGAGCTCACACACAGTCGAAAAGTGAGACAATAACAACGCGATCATCAACGCATTAAAGCTCACATATACACAGAAGAACAGCAACGTCTTTGCATACATGCTGCAACTCATATACAACAATCACACAATCATTGCAAAGACATGACTCAGCTTTTGCGCACATACACATCTGTGCAACGCAGTATATTGATCGATTTCGATTTTCTGATCGATTTACATGCGTCACAAATACATAAATCAAAGCTCATTTAGTTTGTTCAGCTGAGTGATCATACAGTGAACTTGAAAGCTCACGTCAAAGTGATCAGCTTTTCTCTACATAAATCAAAGCTCATCTAACTCGCTTAACTTAATGATCATATAAACAAGTTGAAAGCTCACATTAAAGTGATCAGCTTTCACAATTTTGAATTATTTATATGATCATATGATCATATAAACAGTTCACACGCTCATATGCATACTCTATTGATGTGACTGTTCAATGAAAAGATATACAGCAGCGATTATGACTAGATTACATGTAATTTAACATACATACAACGTCTAGATAATATCATAGTCATAGACTGCATGCATTTAATAAAAAAAAAAAAAAAAAAATTTATGTAATAGCATTATCATCATCTTTTTTCTGAACTTGTGAACATTGTACTGTAGTATTTGAAGCTTCTTTTGCTGAAACATTAAAGTTCATCTTCAAAGTTGTTTGATATTCTCTTGAGTGTCTGCAATATGCTTGCTTTTCTTGTAAGATTTTCAAAAGAAGATGATACTGAAATTGATGTAATTAATATTAACTTCAACTTATTTGTTTTTGACTTTTTGACTAAATGATTCAATATAATGTTTTCAAATGTGATAATTATGCTGAGCAGATGACTTTCATTTATTAAGTGTCTCTGTTTTCTCTTTAAGTCATTGTTTATCAACAATCTTAAACTGATAAATGTCTTTATGAACATCTTCAATATCATCACTTTGAGTTTTCTCTGCTTTTGTATGACGTGATATAAAGATCTGTATTTTGCAACTTTCTTTATTCTTTTTTTTTTGATCTGTTATTTATGACATTAAGAGTCAAAAACTCTGTGTATATTTTAACATATTTCACATTTTCACATGTCTTGAGTCTATTTATAAAAACAGTGCTTTAAGCGATGATTTAGCGTGCAGTAAACGCATCTTTGCTTATTTTTGCATTCATATGTTTTATGATTGTAGTTTTGACACTTTAAACACTGATGTGTTCTACAATTTAAATCATAGAACTGCGTGATTTTTATGTTGATCTCATGATATATTTTCTCATCAATTAGCTTATTCATCATCTCAACGCTGATTATGCATATTATCAGCGAAATGTATCTCTTTTGTTCACTATTCTTTGTGAATCACTCAACTTTCTCAATCATCATTTTCAAATGTATGTTTTTATTAATCTTGATGAGCGTTTTTGCTCTCTTCTTCTTTATGTCTTTAAACATTTCTTCAATTTTAATTTCATGTATCACTATCTTGAAACTGACTTCATGCAGACTTATGTTCAATGAAATCTCTTTAATTCAAAAATCGTTTTTCTTTCGTATTCTTTTACTGTCTTCAATTTTAATTCAAAATATCAGTAGATTTGATCATTTTTTCATAGTTTCTATGTTCTTGTGCATCAATAACATCTCATCAACATTAATTTTTCTTGCTCATTTCATTATGTTTTCTGTTGTTATCATCATGATTCTCTTGATTTTCTTTTTCTCTTTAATGAAGATCTTAATCTTGAATTTCTTGTAATAATTTTGCACTGACGACACAACGTTGACGCTGAGAACAAGATGACTTTCAAACAACATCATTGACTTCTCATTCACTTTTTTTTTCAATCTCTTCAACTGATTCTTCATACATTGATTGACAGTTGACATAATGATGAGTTGACACGTTAGCTTTTTTATCATCTTTGTCAATCTCTTCATCTTCTTTCAGAGCATCAGTTTGTTGTTTCTACATTTGTTGAACTTATAAAGTACTTGCAGCTTGTTTAATTTCTTATGTATATTCTTCATCTTGATTGAATTCTTTTGCAAGATAGTGATACTCATCTCTTGCTCACTTGCTGACATCATGTCAATGACGCTCATCATTTATCTCTGATGATCAGAATGAAGTGCAAGCATCATGTTAATGATGTTCTATTGTCAAAAGAGATTGATGTCAATATTTATTAATTTAATGTTATATTGAGTCATGAGATTGATATCAAGTATTCAAGTTAAGTCATGACATTGATATTAAGTACTCAAGTTGAGTCAGAAAGTAGATATGAAAACTTGACTTGATGATCAATTTATATTCTTCAACATAAACTTAATAGAAAAATGTAAAGCATTAGAAATTAAAATTGAAGTGTTTAACTTTGTAAATGATATCAATATTCTGATTTATGATAAAATCATAAAATCAATCTGTAAAATATTGAGCAAGACATATGATGTTTGTATGAAGTGAACTCAAACTCATGACATTACATTTGCTTCAGAGAAATACAAGTTTACATACTTTACTTGAAAGTTTAACAGATTTGACATGATGATTAGTCTGTGCATAGAAAATGTCGTGATCAACTGTAAACTGATTGTTGAGTCAAGTTTTCATATTTACTTTCTGACTCGCTTAAGTACTTAATATCAATGTCATGACTTAACTTGAATACTTGATATCAATCTTGTGACTCGATCTAGTATTGATCTTGAGTCAAATCAGAATTCGCTGACTTGACTTAACTCATCAAGCAATTGAATATAACGTCAAGAGAGTTAAATATAGAAATTTTTTCGATTTTTTGCTTTTGCATTATCTTTTTGATAAAGAGTCATGACAAGAAACATGAAGATTGTTTGATACTAGAAAGTCATGAAGGAAAAACATGAAGATCATTTGATAGAAAGTCATAAAGAAAAGTCATGAAGAAAAGTCATGATAGAGAGTCATGACGAGAAAACATGAAGACTATTTGATAGAAAGTCATGATAGAAAGTCATAAAAGAAAAACATGAAGACTATTTGATAAAGAGTCATGAAGAATGAACAAGCTATCTACAACTATCTATTTATTTATCTTCATGTCTTGATGAGTTGAGTTAAAAATTCAAGTCAATACTCGATTTCAACATTTTAATTCAACTCAAATACTTGATTCAAACATCATGACTCAACTTGAATACTTGATTTCAAAATTCTAACTTGAATCAAGTCTTAACAAGTTGAAAACTTGACTCGATCTCAATGACTCAATTCAACGTAATCAGTCTAACAGATTAAGTCAAAGTCAGATGTATGAATTCTTGAAATTCAATTGAACATAAAATTATGATGAGATTTACATCTTCAACAAGTAAAAACAAATCATGTCACAAGAATGTTGATACTCAGTTATCTTGAAGTTTTTACATAAGAGACAATCTTTGCAAAAGTAAAACAGATGTACTCAGTAATAGTGAGATTAAAACTAGCATTTAAAGCATTAATTTAATATCAGCATGATTTGATTTGATTTAATTTAATTTGAATTCATACATTCTTGTGACATTGATTTAAATTTGACTCATGAGAGAAACTATGCTATGTGTATTAAATGAACAAAATTCTCTGAGAAAGAAAATTGCTCATTGACTACATGACAACTTCACATCGTCGAAACAATAAAATTAATACTATGTTATCAGTAATAAATTTATAGCTTCTATTCAACGCGTGATGCTTGAGTAAACTCTTGATGAGAGTGTCTGTACTGTTTGATTATGACACATTGTCTTTGCTTTGCTTTTCATTGACGATATTTTATACAAACAATGTCTTGATTCAATTCTCGATTCAAAGATGAAAGATGTTTTCTTTGCATTCATGATGCTCATGATTATAATGTTGAAAACTGTGTTCTCTTGCTCAATGATTGTTATTCATTAAGCAGAGAAATATGTGATGAAAGAGAGACGCGTACAATGAGAAGATAAAGTGTAATTGTATTAAATAATTCTATTTTGCTCTTGATTTAACTTATGTCATGTAAACGTTGAATAAATTGTTAGTATAAATGTGTAATTACAATCATTCAATGCATAATTCTGATCAATAGTAAAGAATGCATTCTGATCATTCTCATGAACTCTCAATTTTTCACGTAGATAAATGTATGATTTGACATCAAGTAAAGAAAATGAGTTCAAGCTTTCTCAGTATATCAGCGTGATTGACGAGTCACTACTTCTTCAAACATTGTAATCATGATTCTCAAACTCATCATTTGAAACAATTATTTTATCTGATATTTTTTCATTAATTACTTGATGATATTGTTGATGTGATGAAGACATTTCAATATCAACGCAGTCAACAAGTCGTAAATTCTTCAATCACTTATAATTACAATTCACAGACTCTTTATCTGAATTATTTATTTCACTAGTAGTATTTTTTCATCTTTTACTGACATTGACATGTCATTAATCTTTTTCGTAAATTGATTGTGACTGTTAAAAGAAATGTTGTCGCATAAATGAAAACTTTGCATGATGACTTTTCTGATTACACAATGTTTTAACATCATTTAAACTGCATTGAATTGAAATCTCTTAACTCTTCTGACTTCTGTGATCATATAAACAGTTCACATGCTCGTATGTGCACTCTATTGATGTGACTGTTCAATGAAAAAATATACAGCAACGATTATGACTAGATTACATGTAATTTAACATACACACAGCGTCTAAAAAGTGTCATAGTCATAAATTGCATGCATTTAATGAAGAAATAAAAAAATCTAAAAAAAATCTTCTAACTTCTATTTGAACAGAATAGAATCAAAAGATTCATAGTTAACATCATGTATAAATGAATCTCATTATCAGTCAATATCAGCATGATAAAAAAGAAAAATTAATAAGTAAAAAATTATTGAAAGAATAGAGTGAACAGTATTACATATGGTGAAATCTATGCAGATTGTAGAGAGAAGTCGTAGACTGCTCTATCTATATACTGCTAACGTGACTGAGTCGCGACGCGCGATCTTTCTTCTGACGCTAGTCTACGAAGAGCTGCTAGAAACGAGTCTGTCATTGCACTTCTCAACAAAAATAAAGATTGAAAGTTTTTTAAAATCAGATGCTGTGTCATGTTGCAGATATCTTTAAAAGAGTAAACATCAAAATGCTAAAGATCAAGATGTATACATTTTCACTTCATGTTCACTTAAACAAGCTACAAAATCAGATTACATTACGCAGTTGAATTGATGATAAAATACAGAAGACTCAATAAGCATGCAAACTCATATGAGTTCATTTTCTGAAAACTAATCATTTTATTTCTTACTTTTCAAATTATAAATTAATTGAAACAATCACAACGCACGCAAAATGAACTTTTGAAAAGAGCATTATAAACAAGAGAGAAAAGATTAAGTAGATGAATAAACAATGACAAATTGCATGAGCAGCAGTAATGCTGATTCAATGATGATTGCAAGCAGCAGTAATGCTGATTCAATGATGATTGCAAGCAGCGTTGACTTGTCACAGAGAGATAGCGACGTGAAGTTTAAACACTTACACAATGACAAGACAAAAGTTATCAGCATCATCAATCTACTAATACAGACATCAATGTTAGAGAAAGAGAAGAGCAAAGATCATTCATGAAAAGAAGTAATCTTAAAGCTGATTCAACGTCTTTGAAATGCTTCAGAAAGAAAGATTGAAAGTCAAGATGCATTCATCATGAAGAATGTACAGAAGTTGAAAGCATTCATTCAACTTCTTAATAAACAATTACAAACATAAAAAAATACATGTTTTACATTTAAAACATCATCATGAGTCAATGTAGCAAGAGAAGAAGCAACAACAAGAAAGCAATGACTCAAAGATGATCTATCATTGCTTTGTAAGAAACGCAAGATTCTAATGAAAATAGTGAAGAAAAAAGAGATGAAAAAGATACAAAAGAGATTGATTGATCAGATCTTTCAAGAAATTGCAAATGTATTAATGATGCAATGAGATTTAATAGTGTCGCTTTGCAAGCTTGAAAGCGAAAACATTGCACTTCATGTGATGAGCTCAAAAGCTCAAGCAGCTCTAGAAAAGTCTCAAACATGAGTGAAGAGAATTGCAAGCTCAGCGCATGTAATGCATAGAAGCTTCATGATACTAGCACATGATGTACACATCATATTGAACACAAGCAATCAGAAGATGATTATTAAAAGACTGGTAAAGAACAACATGAGACTTCATGAAAATCTAGAAATGCTGAGAATAGCTTAACTTAAGAAGATAGTTGAAAGTGAGAAGACTCACTCATCACTCATTGTAAAGATCATGATTGAAACAATGATGAATCGACTATTAAATGTAAACATGCTGAACTCATATCAAGAATGCTTATGCAAATTGTTTGAAAAGAACTGTTGTATTACACAGTGTTATAGATGCTTCGATTTTGATCATATGACTAAATTCTGCAAAAACAAAGAGTGTTGCTTCAAATGTGCAGACAAACATCACATTGAGAAGTGCGTTGTGTCAATAAATAGAAGACGATGTGTAAACTGCAACGATAGTCACGAACTTTGAAGATGCTCATGTCTCAAGTGAAAACTACAGATAAAGCAATCAGAAGAAATCTTTTAAAACAAATAAATTAAATACTTTGAAGTGTTGAAAGACAATCACTCATTCTCTTCTTTCTCTCTGAACTTCTTGAGTTCAATGAATCTCATGAGTTCAACAATAAATTCATTGAGTTCAATGAATATCTTGACGACGACAAGCAGTCGAGACATCAACGAGTCAACATGACAAGTGATGAAAGTCAAGAAGAGACAAGTCAATCGCTCTTCATGCATGATTAATGACTCAGAAGACATGACGTTTAAACAAACACAGAAATGTCAAATCAGAAAATGCAAAAGATTCTCAATGATTAAAAGCATACAAAAAGCTGTCTTTGCACAGAGTCAACAACAGCTACAAATAACTTTATAATGAATCAAATCTTTCTGCGAATTCTACAGTATAACATCAGAAAGTCATTGAAAATTCAAAAATCATTTCTGATAGACAGAGAAGTTCGTAAATTCAACATAATAATCATTCAGAAACAAGATTGCAACATTAACGTTTTACAAATGTTTAGCTCGACTCACAACTTCTTTCATCTAGTGAGAGACTCATCATCTCAAGCAAGAACATGCATTTATGTCAACAAGCATTTAAAACTCAATCAATGAACGATGAAAATCATTGAATTGAACATTTGTTCAATCAAGCTACAAACTAGCAACTTAAAAAATGAGATACAGACATTATGACTCATAAACGTCTACAATTTGTGCTCGCTGTCTATCATCTTTACAGAAGAATCATTTACTATTTCTCGTTTAAACGAACTAATCAAAGATAACTGCAAACAGCTAATTGTAGAAGATTTCAACCTGCATCATTTACATTGAGAAGACAGAAAATGCTTTACTCATTACACAGTGACTGATGCTCTACTAAACATCATTACGAATGCAAGACTAAAGCTACTGCTTGAATCAGACACAATTACTAAAAAGACTCACAATCAGCTTACAACAATAAATCTAGCGTTTGACAGCGAGAAAATTCAATTCATGATATATAAATGCAAGATGAGAACTGATTTACATCAGAAATCTGATCATCTTTCAATTGTTACGAAGTTGTGTCTACACACATCTTTCATGCAGCTCACGACTCATTGATTATGAAAGAAAATGAACACAGAAGCACTAAATGCTCATTTAAGAATACATCTTTTCGTCGATCATTTTCTCAATGACAAGACAGCGATAGATGACAGAGTAGCTGAGATCACTCATGCATTACAAGAGATCATTGAGAAGTCTACTTCTTGAGCAAAGTCATTGAATTAAGCATGAGACTTTTGAAATCAGATCTGCTCGAAAGTCGTGATGAAATCATGATGACTACGAATCATATGAAAATCGCAGAGTACTTTAAAGACATGAGACAACTATCTGAAATACAACGATCACAAAAACAAAATCATTAAAGAAACAAAATGTTCACATTTTAGATCACAGATGCATGAGCTGAGCAACGAATTGAAATCGATTTGACGCTTCGCAAAATGAATCAGAATCGAAAGTCAGTTACTTAAGAAACTTTCGCAGTTTTTGTCATTAAAGAGCAACAATTTCAATTACATAGCAGATTCATTTGAAGAAAAAACAAAGATGCTACGAAAGAAGTTCTTTTCATCATCATTTCAAGCAGACATCAGCAACATTTTGAGATCATTTATATCATTAACAATGTCATTCAATTCAGTCTTATTGCAAGATGAGATGAGACAGATGATTCAATGAGTAAAAGTTGACAAAACATCAGACGCATTCAAAATTTCAAATAAAGCACTTCAAGTGAATTTAACAGAACTGACTTCGATACTAATCAATTTATTCAACGCATGTGTAATTCATAAATATCATTCAAAGCAATTCAAAAAAGCTCAGACAATAGTATTACACAAATCAAAGAAAAGCAACTACATTGACTTAAAGACGTATTGACTCATTGCTTTGTTAAACACTATGAGTAAGACATTGAAATCAATCATAATCAAAAGATTAAGTAACATTACTGAGACTCATCACATGCTTTCAAACGCTTAAATGAAAGCAAGACGCAAGTAATTTGTGATTTCAACGCTGAATCTACTAATAGATCAAGTATCTGCAGTATAAGACTGTGAAATCAAGTACGTGATCTTCATGCTTAGTCTAGATGTTACTGAAACGTTCAATCATGTCTTGCACACTAGACTTCTGCATACTTTGAGAATGAGAAGAACATTGAACTATATAGTTGAATGAACTTGCAGCTTTCTGAAGAACAGAGAATCATCACTGACGTTCAATGAACAAATCAGCGCGATGCAACAAGTAAACACTGACATATTGCAAAGATTTCTCATATCATTGATTCTCTTTCTATTCTTCAACGCAAGCTTAATTGAAAAATGTGAAGCTTTAGAAATCAAAATCGAAGTGCTTGACTTCGTAAATGACATCAATATTCTGATCTATGATAAAATCACAGAATCAATCTGCAAATTACTGAGTTAAGCACACAACGTCTGTGCAAAGTGAGTTCAAATTCATGATGCTACGTTCGCTTCAGAGAAATATGAATTCACACACTTCACTCATAAGTCAAAAAGATTTAACATGACAGTCAGTTTACACATAGAAAACTTGATAATAAAGTCGAAATTGAACATACAAGTTCTTGAAGTGCAACTGAACACGAAACTACAATAAGATTCGCATCTTCGTCAAATAGAAGCAGATCACGTCATCAAGATGCTGATGCTTAGTTGACTTGAGATCTTCATTTGAAGAGCTACATTTGCAAAAGCAAGATAAATATACTCAGCGATGATAAGATTGAGAATGACGTTCAAAGCATTAATATGACATCAACGCGATAAAGAAGAGAGATTGTTGAATATGAAATGAAGACTAGAAACTCTTCAGAATCAAGTGTTGCATCATGTGATTGATGTCTTCAAGAAAGTGAACATTGAAACATTGAAAGTCGAAATATATACATTCTTGCTACATGTTCATTTAAACAAGTTACAGAATCAAGTCACACTACGCAGTCAAATCAACGACAGAACACAGAAGACTCAATGAACATGCAAAATCATATGTGCTCATCTGATAGAAACTAATAAATTCATCTCTTGCTTTTCAATCTTCAAAAAAATGACGTTTCTAAACATTTCAATTCGCGAAGAAGCAAAGATACAGTTTAGACGTGAACGACTTGACTTTTTAACATTGACTCAAACGAGTGAACGTGCAATTGCACAGTTTCATAAAAGTCAATGAAATCTTTGATGAAAAAACTACAAAAAACGCATTGCAGACATTAATGCATCTTTTGCTCAAAGATCTCATCTATTCAAGAAGTCAGTAAAGATGCGTGATGATTTTCAGAAGATTAAAAGCATTCTTGCAATTCACATCAGAATTGAACGCATAAAGCTGAATGTTTATCTGCACTCAAGAAACGTGTTGAACGCGAATAGCTTTTGATGTGACTGCAAATGAAGTCATCAGACAGTTAAGCATATTCTGATGCATTGTTTGAATTGAACGCATCTTCGATTGAATATGCTATGAGACGTCGACTTCACGAACTATCAAATCATCGTCTCAATCACGAAGAATCTCAAGGCAACAGCGAGAATGATGATAAAAATGAAGCTGCTGAAGCAGTTTAAAATGATAAAAACACTCATTCTTTAACATGTAATCATCGCAAACAAATTTGATACATAGTCTCAGTTTTATTGTTTTGACTGCGTGTAGCAGTTGTATAAACAGCGAGCGATTTTCTATCTCAGAGAGTTTTGTTCACTCAACACACATAGCATAGAGTTTTTCATGAGTCGATCTAATCAATGTCACAAGAGTGTATGAATTTATTATTATTCTTATTCTTACTTTTCAATCATCAAGAAAACAATGCTTCTGAATGTCTTCATTCACAAAGATGCAAAAATACAATTTAAATGCAAATGATTCAATCTTTTAATATTAATCATAATAAGTGAATGCATAGCAATTGCACAGTATCATAGAAGTCAATGATATTTTCAATGAAAGAATTACAAGAAACGCATTGCAGATATTAATGCAACATCAACACAGCAATCTCATTTGTTTAATAAGATAGTAAAAATGCGTGATGATTTACAAAAAGTTGAAAGCATTCTTGTAACTTATATCAGAATTGAACGCATAAATCTAAATGTTTATCTACACTTGAAAAATATTTCAAATACAAATAGTTCTTAATGTGTTTGCAAATGAAGTCATCAGACAATTAAGCATATACTGATGCATTGCTTGAATTGAACACATTTTTAATTAAAAATGCTTCATGATGTTGATATTATAAACTATTGAATCATCATTTTGATCACGAAGAATCTCAGAGTGACAGCAAGAATAATGATGAAAATAAAGCTTTTAAAACAGTTTAAAGTGACAAGAACTGTCATTCTTTAACATGCAATCATCATGAACAAATTTAATATATAGTCTTAATCTTACTGTTTTGACAGCATGTAGCAGTTGCATAAATAGCGAGCGATTTTCTATCTTAGAGAGTTTTTTCACTTAATACACATAGCATAGTTATTTCTTATGAGTCAATCTAATTAATGTTACAAGAATGTATAAATTTATTATTATTATTATTAAATCATTTTGATAATAAGATGCATTTAGATCAATAATGAGATTCATTTATATGTAATGTTGACTATGAATCTTTTGATTCTATTCTTGAATAAAAGTCAGAAAAGTTAAAAGATCTTAATTCAACGCAGTTTAAACAAAGTTAGAACATTGCATGATCATGAAAGCTGTCATGCAGAGTTTTCATTCACATCATTACGTGACAACATTCTTTCTAATAGTTACAATTTACAAAGAAGATTAATGACAAGTCATCAGTAAAAGATGAAAAGATACTACTAGTGAGATAAATGATTCAGATGATGAGTTTTGAGATTATAATTATAAGTGATTGAAGAAGTTATGACTCATCAACTGCGCTGATATATTGAAGAGACTTGTCAAGCTCAACTTCTTTATTCATCAACAATGTCATTATTAGTAAGAGATGAAAAGATATTGATAGAATAATCATTTCATGTAAGTTTAGAAGTGTCTTGAGTTCATGATTATAAATGATCAAAGAAGTAGTGATTCATTGATTGTGCTGATATACTGAAAGAAGTCATTGAGCTCAACTTCTTTACTTATAATGACAAGTCATGCATTTATTTACATAAGTGATTAAGAGCATATAAGAATGATCAAAATTGTAGTAATTTTGAGCAAATTGCATTCTTTACTATTGATCAGAATTAAGCATCAAACAACTGTAACTGCACATCTATATTAACAATTTATTTAACATCTACGTAACATAAGTCAAGAGCAGAATAAAGTCATTTAATACAATCATACTTTATCTTCTCATCATGTACATCTCTTTTTCATCACATATTTCTTTGCTCAATGAATGACAATCATTAAGCAAAAGAATACAGTTTTCAGCATTATAATTACAAGCATCATGAGTGCAAAGAAATTATCTTCGCGATTGAAAATCAAAGATCAAAACATCATTGTATAAAATATCATTAATGAAGAGCAAAGCAAGAACGATGCATTGCAAGAAAACAGCACAGACACGCATTAAAAGTTCAAGTGTCATGCGCTGAATAAAAGTTATAAATTCATTACTGAGTACATTGTTTCAATTTCATTGTTTCAATGATGTGAAGTTGCTGTGTAGTTGATGAGCAATTTTCTCTCTCAGAAAGTTTGATTCATTTAATATACATAGCATAGTTTCTTTCATAAGTTGAACTTAAATCAATATCATAAAAGTGTATGAATTCAAATTACAAATAAGATGCATTTTTTTTGCAAATTAATTTTCAATCAAGTAATTAAATTAATTAATACATTTCATGTAGTAAAAATTAACTGCATATTAATAATAATCATATACAGCTTAAATCTTAACTTAATGAATAAATGAATTTACTTATGCTCATTATTATATAATGAAAGTTGATGTTTCAAAGTATTGAGAAAAAAGAAAATGTTTATATTATTTAATTTAAACATTACAATGCATTTGCATATTGTTAAGTAACATTTATACTTCAATTCATTGAGTTCTTGATAAGATTTAAAAGAAAGTTAATAAAGTTAAATCACATCTGTTTAGAAGCAAATATTATTTCTTCATGATTAAATCATAGTTTCTTCAATTCACTTTTAAGATACATCATGCAATTTAATTTAAGTTGAATTCATACACTTTTGTGACATCAATTTAAGTTTGATTCATGAGAGAAACTATGTTATGTGTATTGAATGAACAAAACTCTTTGAGAAAGAAAATCGCTTATCAACTACATGATGACTTCACGTCATTGAAACAATGAATTTGAGACAATGTATCAAATAATGAATCTATAGCTTTCATTCAGCGTGTGATGCTTAAGTAAACTCTTAATGAGTGTCTGTGTTGTTTATTGTAACACATTGTCTTTGCTCTGCTTTTCATTGACAATATTCTATACAATGATATCTTGATTTGATTTTCAATTCAAAGATAAAAGACATTTTCTTTGCATTCATGATGCTCATAATTATAACATAAAGATTATGTTCTCTTGCTCAATGATTATCATTCATTGAGCAAAGAAATATGTGATGAAAGAAAGATGTGTATAATGAGAAGATAAAGTGCAATTGTATTAAGTAACTCTATTCTGTTCTTGAATTAATTTATGTCACATAAACGTTGAATGAATTGTTGATATAAATGTGCGATCGCAATCATTTAATGCTTAGCTCTGATCAATAGTAAAGAATGCATTCTGATTATTTTCATGTGCTTTCGATTTTTCATGTAAATAGATGCATGACTTGATGTTAAGTAAAGAAGATGAGTTCAAGCTTTCTCAATATATCAGTGTGATCAACAAGTCACTATTTCTTCAATCACATGTAGTATGAACTTGAGACTCATCATTTGAATCAACTATTCTATCTGATATCTTTTTATCAATTACTCAACGACATTGTTGATGTGATAAAGACATTTTAATATATCAACGCAGTTGATGAATCATCAATTCTTCAATCACTTGTAATCATAATTTCAGACTCATCATCTGAATTGACTTTTCTACTAGTAGTATCTTTTCATCTCTTACTGACTTCAACATGTCATTAATCTTCTTCATAAATCAGTTGTGACTGTTAGAAAGAGTGTTGTCGCGTAGATGAAAACTTTGCATGACAGCTTTCATGATCACATAACATTTTAACATCATTCAAACTGCATTGAATTAAGATCTCTTAACTCTTCTGACTTCTATTCAAACATAGAATAAAATTCAAAAATTTATAGTCAACATCATGTACAGATAAATCTCGTTGTTGATCATACATCATGCAATATAAAAAAAATTTCTTTTCACTTTTAAAATATTATAAAATATTTCAAAATGAGATTTCAATGTTGCAAATTCAATCTTTATATTCTTTTATGATTTTATCATGATACTTTTTCAAAAATATTAAGAATCTTCACTTTTATAAAATAATCTCATGAAGATTTCATCTCATCATTATTCACATTATAAAAATGATGAATAGACTGATCATTAAGTTGAGTTTTCATATCTACATTTTAACTCAACTTAAATACTTGATATCAATTTTATGACTTGACTCAATATTAATCTTTTTGATTCAATTCATTAAGCAATAAAAAATGATGTTAAGATTTTAAAAATAGAAACAAAGAATAATTTTTTCACTTGCATTATCTTTTTGCATTAATTATCTTTGTATTATTATATTTCTTTATGCATTTCACATTTTGCATTGTGTATTATCTTTGCGCATTATCTTTGCGTGAAAAACAAGAGAAAATACGATTTATTTATTTCTATTTAAAATCTTGTTAAGTTGAATTGAAAATTCAAGTCAATACTTAATATCAACATCATAACTTAACTTAAATACTGTTACGAAGCGTGTCGAGATGAAATAGAATCTAGTCAATAGACTCTAGAGATTTCGATATGTGAACAAGAAACAACGATGTTTCAAATTGAAATATGCTGAAACATTTCATCTATTTGAACTCTGACAAATCGACTACTTCGTCTCTTTGTTCGCTCTACTATAGATACAGCTCGAAATCATCTTTTTCCTTCTGTATTCTTAGTTTCCTAGTTATAGCTATCTCTATTGATCAAACATTCTATTCAGCTACGCACTATCTCGCTGCAGTATGATTAGATTCTAGACATGATCTCAACATTATATTAAGAATTTGTTAACTCTATGATATGAGTATCAATATTCATTCAAGACACTCGATGAACAACGAAACAAGTCTAAAGAAATTTGTTTATCTGATAATCAACGACTTCAAAAGACAGAACAACATCAGAAGATCAATAGAATCAATGACAAGACTGTTGAATTGCTAGAGAATCTATCGCTCATTCAGTAGCATCAATTCACTCGATCAATAGAATCAATGAGAACATATGATCATTGATTGCTAGAGAATCACAAATCTTTCTCTCTTTTTCTCAAAAAGCTTGTGAATCAGTCTGTTATGAGTCTGCATAGAGCGAATCATATGAGTGTATTCTAACTAGAAGTTCAAAGCTGAAGAAGAAAGAAGATGCAACACGTCGTGAGTTTTACTCACGAAGACACGCTAGGTCGCTAGCGTGTCAACATCAGTTCTATACTAGTTTATGATAGTCTGACACAATCTATGTTAAACTAACTTGAAGTGCATGATTGCAACATTACTTCTCTTCTTCATCTAGCAATGTTCTCATTGTTGCAGTTTGATTGATCTTTCTTAAGTTGATTTCTATCTTGACTTGTTCAAATATCATTCATGAAAGTCATTTACAATCTTCAAGCATTCTTTGAATTCACTTTCATCGACGTTGTATCAATGTAGATTGACGTCGTATTCTTTTCAATTGACATGATATTGTAGTCGTTTACCTCGTTCGTAGTGTTTGAAGTTCAGTATGTTCTTCATCTTTCATTCATCTTCGTCGTCGATCACTATAGAGTCAGACGATTCATTTCGTTGTTTGTTCAGAAAATTCTTCGAATCTAGTTGCAGCAGATTTGAGATGAACTTCAAATGTATCTTCATAGTTGATGATAGTTTCAGTTGATAAGCATGTTTGATCTCAATCAGAATCTTGAAGAGTTCTAGCATCTTATCGTCTAGCTTCTTTGATGATCGTGAGATTGTTATGTTTCTAGAATTCAGAAACATCATGTCATCTATCTTGTAAATCATTTTCTTTCGATGCTTGTCAGTCTGTTTCTTCATTATGACTCTGACTTTTGTCAAGACTTGCTTGATCAATGCTAGTGATTGTTTCATGTGTTCAAATATATTCTTTGCTTTGCCTGCTTCGATTCTAGCTTGAGTGATCTCATATTCGATTGAGTTCAAATCGAAGCTCATATGAGAGTGAAAGCTCTTATTCAGAAAGAACGTCAACTGTTCAATTGATGACAAAATAGCATTGTTATCAACGAATTCAGTCATAAATAATCAGACAAATCAATCATCTTGCATATATAAGCAATAACTTCGTAGATATCATTTCACATTCTGATTCGCTCTTTCTGTTTGATCATCTGTCTGCAAATGATAGTCTGTGAATAGTTTCACCTTGATGTTGAGTCTCAGGCATAAAGACTTTCAGACAATCGATATGAATTATGAATCACGATCGAACACTATTGATCTTGATAGTTCATGAATTCTGAAGACTCATGTCAACAGTAGCTTGACTGTTTGTTCTGCGAAGGTTTCTTTGTCATTTGATCAACACGATATATAATGTTGTTTCTTAGACAATTGATCTATGACTGTCAGAATCGCGTTGTTTTCATCACTTTCTGATAGATCGATAATGAAGTCTAATGATATGTTCTGTCATCGCTGCTCGAGTATAAGCAATGACTTCAGTAATTCATTGATTTGATCTCTCGATGCTTTTGACCTACGACAAACGTAACAGTTTCAAATGTAGCGCTTGATCATCGTTCTCATCTTTGATCAGCAATATGATTGTCTCAGCAAGTTCAACGTTTGATTCATGTCAGAGTGATCACTGATCGAAAGATCATGTGCTTCTCTTATCAATTGAGTGATCATTGACTGAGAAATTCATAGTCTATCATCTTTTCAGAGTACTTCATCAAGTACTCTGCAGTTGTTCAGATCAATATCTTGACAAGTTCTTCTGTTCTGTTTCATGACTGCTTGAATATTGATACATAGTTGATTCGTTTGATTTTCGGCTATAATCTGATTCTGAATAGAAATCACTTTTTCGATCAAATCTTTGTTAGCTTTTGATTCTTGTTTCAACTCTGAGTCAGATCTGAGTCAGATTTCTGATTATCTTCTTGATCAGCTTCTATTGACTGCAATTCAAACTTGCTTTCTGACAATAGCAACTGATGCTGATATAGTTTTCGATCATCGTTTGTCTTAATCAACTTGACGTCTGACATTCTGATCAGCACGTCGACTTTCAGATTCTGTTTTCCTGACTGATATATGATCTTGAAGTTATATTCAGACAACTTCTCAGCTCATTTAGTCTGTCGTCGAGTCAGTTCTTTGATGATCATGAAGTACTTCAAATTCAGATGATTGATGAAGATCTTGATCAAAATATCTGTACATTTCAATTCAAAGCGTCAGTGCTTCAAGCAACAAATAATAGTCAGCAGTTCTTTGTCATAAATCTCGTAGTTGCATTTTGCGAAAACCATGTTCTTGCTATAAAAGATCACTGAATGTAGAATGTCTTCATCATCATACTGAGACAATACTTCGTCGTTCACATAGTTCAAGAAGTTCGTTTTCAGAATAGCTTTTCTGATCAAGTTGAAATGCTTCAGAACGAGAACTGTCGTCATCTGTTGCTTTAGTTCTTCAAAGATTGTTTGACAGATCTCTGTTCATTCAAAGAAGTGATCTTTTTGAGTCAGCTTTATCATAGATCGAGCGATCTTTGAGAAGTTTTTTATGAATCATTGATAGAAATTGCAGAAGTCAATGAAGATCTGCACATGAGTCAACGATTGAGACACTTTTCAGTTTCGAATCACATCTACTTTTCAAGAGTTCATTCGTAGATCATTGATGAATATCAGTAGTTCAAGAAACGAGGTTTTCTGAATCTCAAATTCGCACTTGTCAATGTCTATCTGCAAGTCGACTTCGCGAAGCTTGTTTAGCACTTCTTTCACATGAGTTCTATGTTTCTTCAAGATCTTACTGTAGATAAGAATATCATTCAAATATGTCTGACAGAATTT